>Ga0208825_1000203_pt1 | contig 60229 bp, 51 predicted proteins | sample AD_UKC113_MetaG_FD_184450 | JGI IMG/M metagenome (GOLD analysis project Ga0208825, IMG submission 184450) | Active sludge microbial communities of municipal wastewater-treating anaerobic digesters from Hong Kong - AD_UKC113_MetaG (SPAdes)... | ecosystem: Engineered > Bioreactor > Anaerobic >... | reverse complement strand
CAAGGCAAAATCCTCCAAGAACGGCATCGGATTTGATGCTGCCAGGATGGAGTGGGTGGACATGATGGAAGCAGGAATCATCGATCCTGCCAAGGTTACCCGTTCTGCTTTGCAGAATGCCGCTTCTGTAGCAGCATTGCTGCTCACAACCGAGTGCGCAATAACCGACCTCCCTGAAAAAGACAAGCCTATGGCCCCGGCTGGTGCCGATATGGGTGGTATGGGAGGCATGGACTACTAATCCACTGTTGACTCTTGAGTTTTCAAAAAAAGGCGCCTTTTTGGCGCCTTTTTTTATTTGACCCTGTGAATTTAACTTCGCTATATTAGTCATCAGGAGTTGTCATGAGTAACGAAGTAACCCTTACCGCGGAAAACTTTAAGTCAGAAGTAATGGATTCAGATATCCCAGTCCTGGTCGATTTTTGGGCGGAGTGGTGTATGCCCTGCAAGATGATTAGTCCGCTTATTGCCCAAATAGCCGACGCATACAAGGGCAAGCTAAAAGTCGGCAAAGTCAATGTTGACGATCAGGGAGACTTAGCTTCCCAGTATGGCATCATTTCGATTCCCACACTCATTGTGTTCAAGAATGGCCAAGTTATGAAACAGAAAGTGGGTTCCATTCCTAAACACGAGATCGAAAATCTCTTCAGAGATTTGGTCTGAAGTGCATAGTCTTAAAGACTGCTCTTTTTGGCTGTAGTGGTTGTGCTCTTGGACTTGCGGGCAGTGGGGCTCTTTGCTAAAGGTTCGAGTTGTCCAGGACTTTGAGAACCAGATTCTCCTACAAACCATTGACTTGGCCCCAATTGACCATCGTGCAGACGATGAATGGGCCTTGATGTAGAGCTTTTCCAGCGGAATCCATCTTCCCACTTCGGCGTCGCCGGGAATGGCCATTTGGTGTTGTCTTTTAGGTCTTTTGCAAGCTTAAGGGGAGCTTCATTTTCTATAGTTCCGGTTTTGTCTTCTTCTACGTAACAGATTCCGTCGTAGGCTGCGGCCCCATCTCTTTGATAGACTGCGATTATCCCTGTGGAATCTGCAAGCCCTCCGGCAGAAGTCCAAAAGTCTCTTGCCGAGTTGCTGGAATCTATGCCGCCAGACAAGGCCAGATTCTGCCCGATTTCGTCTTTTTCTTCAGGCAGGCCTTCTGGAGAACAGTGCAACAGTATTATTTCCCCTGTCTTAACATCCGCAGAAGGGAAACGATATTCCACTGACTTTACGCTACTCGCCCACCTCACAACCTCGCCTCCCAGGTTGCCAGCACGCTGTACGACAAATTCCATATAGTCTCTATGCAGATTGCTCGCCGAAGTGTTCTTGCCACACTGTAACTCGTTGATGCGCAAAATCGCCGGAGAATCGTTGAACCCCACAAAAGAGAACAGAAAACGGGTTATGTTGCCCGCTGCGTCCTGTGCTTCTCCGGAAAGTGTACAGTTTTCTCCAGGTTTGACGGGGGGTGACAGCGCTACTTCTATGGAACTTCCCGATGCCTGTGGCGTGGCCACAGTCGGTTCTGGTTGGAAGCCAAATGTGTCATCGACCGCATTTACCTCTTCGTTGAAGCAAATCTCAAATACCCCAGAGTTTTTTGGCCCCGCACTTACAATGCTTGGCGGACGTATATCCCCTATTGGTGCAAGTATTTGTTCGGTCTTCTGGGAGCATGAACCCAGGATCATGGCTAAGAACATTAAAACAAGTGCAGATGGATACGCTTTTTGAAGTTGACACAACCAAACACTCAAAAACCTTCTGACCTTATACATAGAAAGACTCTCAAGATTGCGCATACCTCCCGTCCTCCCCGTCTGTGAACTCGGAAACCATTCATATAGATTACGCTGTCGACAGATACCCCTGATTCAAAACCCGATGCAGAATTCGAGATGCAGAACGCAATACGACTCAATCACTTAATTCGAATGCAGCCCTCAATCCCTTGATTCACACAAGGCGCAAACTATAGGATTGAACCATGAATATCGTCATAGCGAACGATCATGGAGCGGTAGAACTCAAAAATAGACTCGTTTTGTGGCTTGAAAACCATGGTCACTCGGTAAAAAACCTGGGCGTTGATACCGAGCAGAGTGTGGATTACCCCGATATGGCCAACTTTGCGGTTCAGGAATTCGATAAAGGTGGTTACGATTTTGGCATTGTCCTCTGCGGGACAGGAATAGGAATTTCCATTGCGGCGAACAAACATAAGGGCATTCGCTGCGCACTCATCCACGATCCTTTTACGGCTCGCATGGCCAAAGAGCACAATGACGCCAACTTTATAGCGATGGGAGGAAGAGTCGAGTACCCTGTCCCGCCGGAAAAGTTGCTCGAAGAGTTCATAAACGCGACTTTTCAAGGCGGAAGACACAGCCAGCGCGTGGCAAAGCTCGACGCCCTGCTTTGACAGTCTTAGATGTAGGTTTGAGCTTAACCTTACGCTAAGGAATAAGTTTCGCCCTTGCTGACTATATGTGCATCCCGTACACCCGAGGCAAGCGTCTTAGCTTTGAGCGATTCCAAAGCGCCCGCTTCGCCGTGCACCAGGAAAATCTTTCGCAAGCGGGCAAGGTCGGTGTGTGTAAGCCAAGACAGAGTCTCCTTGTAGTCTGCGTGTGCAGAAAAGGCGTCAATTTCTTCAATCTTCGCCCTAACGTCATAAAAGTCGCCCAAAATACGCACACGTTTTTGGCCCTCGCTCAGCCTTCTGCCAAGCGTCCCCTCCCCCATGAACCCAACAAGGAGCACGGTATTGGCGCGATTCTCTATATTGTGCGCCAGGTGATGCAGAATTCGGCCTGCCTCACACATGCCATCGGCCGAAATGATGATCATGGGTTCTTTGGCGCCGTTGAGCATTTTAGACTCGTCCACAGAACGCGCAAACCGGAGCGAAGCAAAGCCAAAAGGATTCTGCGAGTGCTTTGTAAAGACTTCGTTCGTTTCCTGGTCGTAGCACTCAGGATGAATGCGGAAAATCGCTGTAGCATCGGTAGCCATGGGAGAATCGACCCAGATCGGCAAGGTCGGAATTCTGTTTGCGTCGCTCAAGAGATGAAGATAGAAAACAATTTCCTGAGTTCGTTCGACTGCAAAAGCAGGAATTATGACCTTTCCGCCGTCAAGTGCGGTAGTCCGAACAACCTTTGCCAGTCGCTCGATGGCGTCTTGTGTCTCTTCATGAAGCCGGTCTCCATAGGTACTGTCCAAAACAAGGTAATCGACATCGGCAAGAAATTCAGGGTCGCGTATAATCGGCTTGCCCGGCCGGCCCAAATCGCCGGTGAATCCAGTGACGACACTGTGCCCCTTTGCGTCAGTCAGCGTCATTCGCACCAAAGCTGATCCAAGGATATGCCCGGCATCGAAGAATTCGATTTCAACGCCCTGGGCAACAACCATTTTGCGGTGGTAGTTGACCGTGACGAATTGGTTCATCGCATTGATGACATCGAAGTCGTCATAGAGCGGCACCCACGCGAATTCTTCGTTTTTTCGTGCTGCCTGTTTGGCTAAGTACTCGGCATCGCGAGCCTGAATATGCGCCGAATCCATCATTACGAGATTCGCAAGGTCCCGCGTGGCAGAGGTTGCAAAGATATTCCCGGCAAAACCGCGTTTGACGAGTAAAGGCAGGAGGCCACAATGGTCATAGTGCGCATGTGTCAAAACGACGGCATCGACCGAGTCGGGCGGGATTTCTTCCAAAAGGGCCCTATTCTTGGCCTCCGTCTCTGCTCTGTGTCCCTGAAACGCGCCACAATCAACAAGAACGCGCGTTCCATCCACTTCAACGAGGTGCTTAGAGCCGGTCACTTCTCCGACAGCACCCAAGGATCGTAAGGTTATGCTCATGGATAAGACTATACCACGTGCAACGAGACAAAGAAAGTTCGAGTAACGTGCCCTTGCCAGACCAGCCAGGAGTAGCATATCATCTTGGGAGCATGGCCGAGGAAATATGTACCCTTACTGTTCAGAAACTAGCAACAGGTGGAGACGGTATCGCTTTTTCTGAAGGCCAAGTCGTTTTTATCCCCTTTACAATTCCCGGAGAAAAGGTTGCCTGCCGCATTGTTGAAAATTCGCACGACTATCTCAAGGCAGAACTGGTTGAGGTACTGGAGCCGTCTGGACATCGAGTTGAGCCTGAGTGCCCGCTTTTTGGCATATGTGGAGGCTGCAATCTTCAACACATCGCCATCGAAAAACAGCGCGAACTCAAAGCCCAAGCCGTGCGCGAGGCCTTTATGCGTACGGCCAGGTTCGATCCGGGAACGCTGACTGTCAGGGCAGGTGCGGCCTATGGTTACCGAAATCGTGCAGAATTCCATTTTACAAACGACCACGGCATTGGATTCATGGTTGATCAGACCGAAAATGCGGTCCGTGTGAGCGATTGCCCCATTGTAGTCTCAGTGGTCAGGTCGTGGTTGCGTACACAAAACAGGAAAAGCAGACCAGAAAAAGATTTTAAGGCGGCGTTTGGTAACCGCGACCGGTTCACTGTCTTTGGTCAGGATACCCGCTTATATATCGAGGGTAGAGACGCGAACGCTCATGCTCTGGTGGCGGTGCGAGACTATATATTTCCAGTGAAGCACTTTTTTCAGAGCAATGTCGAAGTGGCGTCCATGCTTGTCCAAGATGTAATCGAGGGTGTTAAGGGTCGGTGTGCTGTGGACTTGTTCTGCGGCTCGGGGCTTTTTGCCAAACGATTTGCGGAACAATGTGACGAAGTGATATGTGTAGAAAGCGACCCGGTTGCCTTAGAAGCTGCACGTCAGAACGTCACCGGCCCTGGGCACGCCGTTTTTAGGCCGATATCGGCCGAAGCATGGGTTAAGTCGACAAGGAGCGCCTTAGGGGACCTTAAGTACGCCGAGCCTATTGACTGGGTCACTGTGGATCCTCCAAGGTCTGGGCTTTCGCCTGAACTTCGCGTCTGGCTTGCAAGTTCACCCATCGGCGCTATCAATTATGTCTCGTGCGACCATGTCACAATGGCCCGCGACCTTCGTGACCTAATGGATGCAGGATGGCAGGTGGCCTTTCTGCGGCTTTACGACTTTTATCCACAAACCGGGCGAATCGAGGCATTCGCGAGGCTTGTTCCTGGTAACGCGCACTGACACAAAGGCGCGAAAACGCGAAAAGGCGAGAAACGGAGGCAGCCAGCATGGCAAGCATACAAAGAACTGGTCCATTCAAAGGGCGCACAATCGGCGTCGTCAACGACCTTTCGCTCGACGAACAGCGCTATCTTTACCAAAAGGCTAAAGAGCTCAAGACCCTGGCCAAGTCGGGAGGAGATACTCGACCCTTTAGAATCGAGGACAGAGATTATCAGGTTTACCTCATTTTTATGGAAGACTCCACTAGAACGAAAGAGTCATTCAGGAATGCGTCCAAATTCTTGGGCTGCAGAACGAACGTGTTCGATACGGCCACCAGCAGCTTTAACAAGAACGAATCGATTACTGACACGATCAAAATGCTCTATGGTTACGCCTCTGACTCTTGCTTCATACTAAGGACCAAGCTGGAAGGAGTTTGCCGCTGGTTGCAGATTGCGTTGTCAGCCTATGCAGAAGCGACAGGAAAGCCCAACCCTGGTTTCATCAACGCTGGGGATGGCAAACACGAGCACCCCACTCAGGAGTTCCTGGACGAGTTTTCTTTCCTGGAACACCTGAATTGGAACATGAACGACATTCATATCGCGCTCACTGGAGACCTGTATCACGGACGCACCGTCCACTCCAAAGCCGACGGACTCAAGATTTTTAGGAATGTTAAGGTAGACTTGGTGGCGCCTGAACTGCTCGCCATGCCACCCTCCTATGTCGCGCGGATGAAGGATAATGGCTTTAAGGTTCAGATCTACGAGTCGCTGGACGAATATCTGGCATCAGGGAAAGTGGCCCCAATCTGGTACTTTACACGGCTTCAACTGGAAAGAATGGGCGAGTCAGTCCTGGAAAAGGCCGATGTGCTCAGGAAAAGTGTGACCTTCAGAAAAGACATGCTGGGCCTTTTGCCGGAGGGAACCCGCTTTTATCATCCCCTGCCCCGAGACAGAATCAATCCAACAAACCCGACGTTCCTGGACAACCTACCTTTGAATGGCTGGGATGCACAGTCGGAGAATGGCTATTGGACGCGAATCATAGAGATCGGCATGGTTTCGGGGCTCCTGGGTCAGGACTTCGAAGGCGAACTCGGAAGGCCTGAGGAACTCCCAGAGGACTTCATAAAGGAGACGACACCTGCAGAGCATAAGAAGCCGGAATACAAGGTTGGAATTAAGCCGGTCGAGGAAGGCATTGTCATCGATCACATCGCAGTGGGCAAGCCCATCGAAGAAATTTGGAGCAATATAGAAGCCATCCGGAAGATACTAAAGCTCAACGTGCGCTCGAGCCAAGGCGTATATCACTCGCTGCGCGGAGAAGGCGAATTCAAGGGCATCATTTCGCTTCCGGACATCATCAGCTTTGGGCAGAAGGATCTGAAGAAGCTGGCCGCAATAGCGCCGGGCTGTACGTTGAATCTGATCCGAAATTCCTCGGTTGCGCGAAAATATAGGCTTTCCATGCCACCGCGAATCTACGGGTTCGACGAAATTTCATGCAAGAACGAGAATTGTATTTCGAACCCGAAGCACAACGAGGGAGTCGTGACAGAATTCGTCCGAAAAACCGGCTCGACCTTTGTCTGCAAGTATTGTGAACGTGAGCACCCGTTCCGAGAAATTTGGGACATCTGACCCGATCTTCGATTCGACGCTCTTATGCGGTTTGCCCGGTGTTGGGGCCAAGCCTTCTCTATTCCTTCAGGTTCTTTTGGTTTGAATCGCTCTAAGCTTTAACCGCGGGAGAGTCCGGCAATCGCCGCCCCAATCAGAGGCGCGTTATCCACACGGACGAACTCCATATGCTGTCCGTGTGTCTTAGTCAGAAAATCGTCCAGATACTTCAGTGTCTTTTGTCGAAGCCCTGGCAACTCATAGAAAGTAGTCCCGTCAGCAGTGGTTAGAATGGGCCTCGCAGCACTCTGACCTTTCCCCGTCTTTAGGGCGATCGATGCCAGATTGACTGCGCTTAAGAGCGCCGCACGGTCGACAATTGCTTCGCCAATACATTGGGCAATTGTCCGCTCGTCCTCATTGGCAAATAGCCTTGCCAGGCCGTCCACTGTGGTGAGAGAAGCTTCTTTTCCCTGTATGTGGCTGGGTATGTGGCTGGGTATGCGGCCGGGTATGTCGCTGGCGTCCATAGCAGTTAAGAAACTGCCCAGCTCGCTTGTTTGCAGCGTCTCCAGTGCGCCCAGCAAGGCCCCTGTCGGCGCCGAAAAAAGCCCTGAGCTTGCGGCCGTCTTTAGAGCAACTGCAAAAAGTCCGCCCAAATACGCACCGGAAATCATTTTTTCAAACGTATAAAACCCTGGATTGAGCGTAGTGTTGTCAAAGGCCACATCGATGGGTCCACCAGCAACCTTGCCGAATCCGCCAGACTCTATATTGATTATCTGTTCCCCGGATTTATTGGACCCGCGAAGCTTGGTGATATATTCATTTTTTTCAATATAACAGGAGTTTGTGCCCGTCCCAAGGATGAACCCAATATAAGAGTCGAAGATCCTGTCACCAAAGGCCGACATTCCTGCAAGCAGAGTCGTCACCGTGTCGTTCACAATCACGATGTTCTTCGGTTGCTTCGTGCCTGGCTGTCCCCGCGCCATAAGCGCCTTATTCAGATTGGCGCCGATGAACTGACCTTCGACCTCTTTAGCCTTTATTTCTTTGCTGAATCGAAGTAGCCTGCCATCGCCGCTCTCAACAATTTCTGTCGGATAGGAGAAGCAAAAGCCGACGTTGTCGCTCTTGTCTGCAAGATCGCCGATCGTTTCGGCGATTTGAGCAAAAAACTCTTCCAGAGTGACGGCACTCTTTACCCCTGGCATGGGTGCCTTCCTAAAACCCTGAATTTGTGGCTTTTTTTCGTTGTCAAATACAATAAGAGCGGCACGAAGGTTTGTTCCGCCCGCATCCAGCGCGATAACCGGCTTGCCCGAGGGTATTGTGCTCTTGGGTTCCACATATGTCGGTATCATCAATAGTGAACTCGGCTCGCCTGAGAGCCCTTTGTTCATCTCGTCAATAAAGAGTCCGCACAGGGACTCTATATCGAATTGTGAACTCAACATCATGTTTTGACGCAAGAAATCTGTCGCCTTTTGCTTCGCGGTCTGCATTGTTTTTTCTTCTGCCTGACTCATAGCGCCCCCTGGTCTCAGACTACTTCTACAGAATATCTTTTTCTGTATTCATACATACAGAGTGCTGCAGAGACCGACACGTTGAGCGACTCCACGTGCCCAACCATGGGAATTGCGAGGGTCTCATCCGCATTCTCCATCAAAAGACGAGAAACCCCAGACCCCTCGTTGCCAAGAACAAAGCAGGTCTTCGGTTCCAGTTTGGCATGATCCAAGGTAGTACCGGCCATGTCTGCAGCATAAATCCAGAAACCGGCAGTTTTTAGTTTCCTGAGCGCATCGTTCAGATTCTGTACGACGATGACCGGAACCCACGCCGTGGCACCAGCCGATGCTCTTACGACAGCTTCCGTAAGCGGAGCAGCGCGCCTTGCCGGTGCAACGACAAAACTCGCGCCAAAAGCGTCTGCCGATCGCACTATTGCTCCAAGGTTCTGCGGGTCTTCGACATGATCCAGCACAATCGCAAGCGCCCTTGCAGGCGCCAAGGCAAGCGCATCCTCGAGTGTTGTGGGTAACGACGCGTGTGGCTCGTCAATTGCCAAGATTACACCCTTGTGCTGCGGATCCAGGCTGTCCAGGTATGCAATGTCAACGGCTTCAGAAGCCAGATGCAGTTTTTCTGCCAGGGCCAGGATGTCGCGTACTCTAGGCCCGGGATGAGGCATGTCGGCAGGTTTTGCAACATAGAGCCTTATATGCTGCAAATTCCCTAATGCGGCTCCGGACTTTAGAGTTTCGAGAATTCCATGAAATGAACTGATAAAACGCACGCTGGCAGTTTAGCCTGAAATGCGAAAAAAGGCCAGCGTGTCGCTTTAGACCGTCATCGCTTTAAGCATCGCCGCTTAGGGCATCACTGTGAATTCCTGCACGAGTTGAATCGAACTTTCGACGTGGCGCACCCCAGCCATTCCCCGAGTAATCGCGACTGCGCTGTCGATCGACGCCTGCGTATTGGCAACCCCATGCAGTGCAACAATTCCATTGTCCGCAATAACTTCAAGGAAGTGAATCGGAATTCTATTCTTGTAGATGATCTCAGTAATGATTTGCTGTGCAAGATAGAGATCCGCCATTTTTTGTACACCGGCAGTCTCTTTGTCTTGCCCAATAAGCGAAGACCTAAGAGAATCGATCAGGTGTGCAGCGGTTACAGGGTCTACCCGCATCGTATTGATGGTAAGGTCATATTCTCGAGAGTCGTTCCAGTTGCAGGAAAAATAGAACTTGTGAAAGCCTCCCCGGTCTCGATCGGACTGCTCCAACATCTGCACCGCCCGCTTGTTGTCGCAATGATACATAGCTTTTGTCTTCTCAATCCGTAAGGCCATAGGAGCAACTATCTTTACAGAAAGAACATTGGGCACATCTTTAAGAATATGATGTGCGCCGCGTCCCATAATAATACAATCGTTCTCCCGCGCAGCTTCCAAAAGAGCGGTCTTTAGAAAATGAAGGTAGTCCTCGTGCTGCTGCGAAAGTGATGCCCAAAAACCCGGACTTTTTTCGTCGAATTTTTCCCGCTTCTCGGCACTAAGACCAATCTCGCTCAACCGCTTTTCCAAGTAATCCTTATCAATGAGCCGATACCCGTTGATACGCATGAGTTCGTGCGCTGTTTCTTCGCCGAGGGAAGCAAGTTCTCGCGCTATTGCTATTATGGCCATATTTAATCCCTCCTATCTCAACTTTAAGACCAGAAATAGCAGAAGTCAAATAATTTATTCATGTTGGGCAATGCGGGGTGAACACTGTGAAGTGAGTACTGTGAGCACTCCAGATAAATGTATATTTATTAATTCACTTCTACAGAGATTTCGGCCACCCTGTAACCAAAACCCGTGGATTCTGGCAAGACAAATCGATATACTCGATTTTTATGGATAAACTTGGCGCTCTGGCCGCATTTGGTACGGCTTGTTGCTGGGCTGTGTCTCCGCTGTTTTTTGAATCTTCATCCAAGAAGCTCGGCGCACTTGCTGTCAATTTTTGGAAGGTAATTTTTGCTTTTGCGTTTCTTACGCTTACTGGATGGATAAGTCGAGGCATACCGCTGCCGACCGATGCAACGCCCCGAGCTTGGCTTTTCCTTTCTTTATCAGGAATTGCAGGTTTCGTATTCTCCGATTTCTTTATGTTCAATGCCTATGTCTACATAGGAGCAAGAAAAGCCGTAGTTTTTCAGGCCATTACACCCTTCTTTACGGCATTTTTCGCTTATCTTTTTTTAGGCGAGACAATGGCCCCTGTAAGGTTTATCGGAATGGTGATTGTCGTGGCAGGCATTCTTATGGTTGTTGTGCCGCGACATCAGACAAAAGAAGAACGGAAGAACGAAGAGCTTAAGATGCCCAAGCTACGAAAAGGTTATCTCTTTGCCTTCCTATCCACAGTCTTTCAGGCGGCAGGCCTAATTCTATCCAAAGTTGGATTGGGTAATTACGACGTGATTGCAGGGACTCAAATCAGAATTCTGGCAGCCATTGTGGGGTTTGCCATTCATGCGCTCGTCATTGGTCAGTCCAAACACATTTTTGTCGAATCCCCGAAGGACAAAGGGGGTATGCGCTCAATTTTTGCAGGTTCTATTTTTGGACCTTTCCTGGGCGTGGTATTCTCCCTTTTTGCAGTACAAAACACACAGGCTGGCACCGCGAGTACCCTTATGGCGCTCACCCCTGTGCTCATAATTCCGCCGTCGGTATTGATTTTGAAACAAAAGACGTCGTGGAAGGAAGTTGTCGGGGCTACCGTGGCTGTTTGCGGAGCCGCACTTTTCTTCATGCTCTGAACTGCTGGGGATCGATTTCGAGTTTTTGATTTCGACTTTTCGATTTCGGGCGTATAATGGGACTACTGATGAAGAAAAGGAGATAACGCTATGAAAGCCTTAGTCAAGAGCAAAGAGGAAGTTGGCCTTTGGATGGAAGATGTTCCAATACCCGCTATAGGAGATAATGACGTACTTATCAAGGTCAAGAAGACCGCTATTTGTGGAACTGATGTTCATATATGGAGTTGGAACGACTGGGCGCAAAAGACCATCAAAGTGGGACAGACTGCCGGCCACGAGTTTGTGGGAACGATCGTAGACATGGGCAGGGCGGTCCGCGGCTACAAAATTGGCGAGCGGGTGTCCGCGGAAGGGCATATCGTGTGCGGAACTTGCCGCGCCTGCAGAGCAGGAAGACGGCATCTCTGCCCAAATACAATCGGAATCGGGGTCAACCGGGATGGTTGCTTTGCAGAGTATGTATCGGTACCATCGAGCAATCTCTGGCATGTCGACGAGTCGATTCCAGACGATATTGCGTCCATCTTCGATCCATACGGCAATGCGACCCATGTGGCTCTGTCTTTTGACCTTGTAGGCGAAGATGTGCTCATAACGGGCGCAGGCCCAATCGGCTGTATGGCTGCGGCCATAGCAAAACATGTTGGGGCACGCAACGTCGTCGTCACGGACATGATCCCTTACCGACTGGACCTCGCCAAAAAACTCGGGGCAACACGGGTCGTGGATGTCAGTAAGGAATCGCTCAAAGATGTCCAGCGCGAACTGGGCATGGTTGGCGGCTTTGATGTCGGCATGGAGATGTCCGGTAGTCCAAAGGCGCTTGAGCAAATGATCGAAAATATGTACAACGGCGGAAGAATGGCGCTCTTGGGATTGCAGCCCGATGGCGCGGGCATCGAATGGAGCAAAGTCATTTTCAACGGCCTCTTCATCAAGGGAATTTACGGCCGCGAAATCTTCGAGACGTGGTACAAGATGCAGGCCATGCTGCTGTCCGGGTTGGATATTAGCCCAGTGATTACGCACCGGTTGCCGTTCGATGATTATGCCAAGGGCTTTGAGGCGATGTTGTCCGGGCAGGCCGGCAAGGTCGTGCTCAGCCTGGAGTAAAGGGCCTGCGGCCGGCGGCTGACGGGGCGCGACCTTCGACATCAGTCCTTGCCGGCTTTGCCGGCTTGCCGGTTGCGCTCAACGCTGGCCACAGAGCGAGCCGTCGTGTTATGCTCCAAGCCTATGACTAGACCTAAGCAAGCGGGCCCACAAACGGCATCGTCACGTTCTTCACAACTTTCTGGGAGTTCTTCACCACGTGTCATGCAAGCGTTTGCAATACCAGAGAGCTGCATTGAAGTTTTGGCCGCACTTCCAAGGGCACTGGATGAAGTCATGCCATTAAACCAACGGCATCGGCAACAATTGCCTGGCGACATTCGGCGGCTGTGGGAAGATCTCACTTCTGAGAAGCAGCACCGTTTTGCGGAGTACCTGGGGATGCCTGCCTTTAGTTCGGCATATTGCCGATATTTTCTTCCGTGGAATGTACTTAGGCTTTCGTCGATATTGAAAGACGCCCCGCTCTCCCTTGCCACAGGCTCAAGTGTTTTGGACTTTGGTTCTGGGCCGCTCACCTTTCCAATAGCGCTTTACGCTTCCCGGCCTGAGCTGCGCAAAACTCCACTTACGATTTATTGCGCAGACAAAACGCAGCGCATTCTGGCCATTGGGAAAGCGATTTTCGAGAGTCTCTGTGTCAAGATCGGAGGCGAATTGCCACCCTGGAAAATCGAGCTTACACAACTTGCGTTCGGGACTCCCTTGCGGATACAGACGGGCTCCGGCAATAGCTCGCCAGTAAAGAGATCAGTAGAGGAATCAGTAGGGAGATTCGAAAAAGTCGACCTTTTGGTAGAAGCTAACATGTTCAACGAGTTTTTTTGGAAGGGCGAGGCGCCACTTGGCACCAAAGCGACTCAGAATGCCACTAAGCTTCTGTCGTACATAAAGGACTCAGGTACGATTCTCCTTGTCGAGCCTGGAGATCCCCGCTCCGGTGCCTTCATAAGTGCAATGCGTGCCGCACTGGCAGCACGTGGAGTAACGCCGATCGGTCCTTGCCCACACCAATGCGCTTGTCCCATGCCAGGTTTCTTCCGTTCTCTAGGAGGTGACGAAGATGCAAAAGTTGGCAAGATACTCGCTAAGATGACACCTGTTGTTATGCCAAAATGGAGACCAAAGTACCCATGGTGCCACTTTACGTTGAGCACGGAAAGTGCGCCGCCCTGGCTCGACGACCTGTCTCGATCTGCCGGTTTGCCCAAAGAAAAAATGGTGCTGTCCTACCTTTTGGCGGCGAAGGATTCCGAAAAGAGAGCAGCCCAAGAACCGATCAAGACTGACACTCGCGCAAACCACTTGGAAGTGCGCGTGGTTTCCGCTGCCTTCCCCCTTCCGGGGAAGAAAATGGGGTGCTACGCCTGTTCAAACCTCGGCTTTACCTTGTTGGAATGGAAGGAGGGTTCTTGCCCCATAGCGAGCAGCCAGGAGAACCAGGAGAACAGGAACATTTCACAGACTTCCGGGCAAGAAGATGGTCTTGAGCCGCGTTCTGGCGACCTTTTAGCCATTACACTAGCCTCTGCTCCGAATCGTCGGGACGAAAAGACAGGCGCCGTAGTCATACCAATTTAGAAAGCCTCCGGGTCATTGTGAAGCTTCTCCTATTGACAGAGGCTCACTTTCCCTATATATTGCCTTTTCGTCAGCGATGACACGGGGGCGTAGCGAAGCTGGTTTATCGCGCTGGCCTGTCAAGCCGGAGATCACGGGTTCGAGCCCCGCCGCTCCCGATTCGCCCATTGGGCGTTTTTAAGCCCGTCACGTTCTGACGGGTTTTTTTTTGGATTGTTTTTGATTTGTTCTAGACAGAGTTGTTCTAAACGGGCTGTAGCGCAGGGGCTAGCGCGCTTGGTTCGGGACCAAGATGTCGGAGGTTCAAATCCTCTCAGCCCGATAGCAGAAAACCATCAGCAATGATGGTTTTTATTTTATATAGCATATAGAGTTATATAACATATAGAGTCATTCAACTAGAATTCCTTTCCCCTATAGATTTTCAAGGACATCCGAAAAGACAAGAAGACCAGAATGAACAAAACCGCTACGATGCAAAGGACGGTCTGAGTGCTCGAAAGACCATTCACCATGAGCGCAAGCGACTGTAGGAATGAATTCCCTGAGCCATCGGCAGTCTGGCCAACCTTCGTAATCATTTGGGCGAGCGACCCCAATCCAAAAAACACCACGAAAAACAGCGCGATACCTACTATTCTCGTTTTTATATAACCAAACTTGAAGAATAAGGGAAGATAAATGCCATACATCACGCTGACTAAAACCACGCCTATCAAAAGACTTTGCCCTGTCATGGGCGAGATTCGAACGCCCAGATTGGTCAATCCCAAGAGTGCTACAAGGACACAGTAATAGAAGACGGCCAAGACTGCAAATAAGTAAAGCGAAACATATCGCGCGAGAACCACCTTGTTTCTGCTTATCGGTAAACTATTGAGCAGTACGTCCGCTTTGTTCTTTTCGTCATAGGCACAAACACTTATCAAAAGTATATAGGTAATCGCAACGAGATTGATAACGAAGACGACGTCACCGCTATTCTGGAATCCCACTATGAGAATTACCGGATAGATTGCCGCAAACAATATGGTTCTCTTGAGAATAAGAAAATCCTTAAGAAACAGACTGAGCATTACTTTCCCTCCCGGAGAAATAAATCATTATGTCGTCCAACGTCGGCCTGTCGATCACTATCTTGTCGCCAAAGGTTCGCGCCACTCTGTATTTGTCTGCCACCAAACCTTCAAAGCCAAAACGTCCCTCTCGTAGGCCCACGAAGAGTCTGCGCGTATCCGCATCGAGTAACACAAGCGGTCCCTTAACAAGGCCGAAATTCTCGAGTACTTCGTCTTTAGCCCTTGAAAATACAATGCTTCCGTTGTCGATAAACGTTATATAGTCCGCGATTTTTTCAAGGTCCGATGTAATATGCGTGGAAAGAAAAACCCCCTTGTGCTCGTCTTGCACAATCTCCATCAGCAATTCGAGCATCTCTTGCCTGACCAGTGGATCGAGACCCGATGTCGGCTCGTCCATGAGCAAAAGTTGCGCGTTGTGCGACAGAGCTATGGCGAGCGAATATTCCATTTTCATACCTCGGGAAAGTTCCTTGATTTTCTTGTTTTTGGGCAGAGAAAAACGTGCCAGATACCCTTGGAAGGCTTCCTCGTTCCAAGCGCTATAAAATGGTGCAACGACCCGCCTCATTTCGAGCAGCGTCAGGTCCTCGTAAAAGCAATTCTCGTCATAGACAAAACCGATGCGATTCTTTATCTCTTTTTCCCGCTCGAGATTGTCGAGGCCGAAAACCTTTATGCTGCCGGCGTCTTTCTTGAGCAGATGCATGATGAGCTTCATGGTCGTGGTCTTTCCGGAGCCGTTGGGACCAATAAAACCCATAATACAACCTTCTTCCATTGAAAAACTAATGTGATCGAGCCTAAAATTCTGAAATTTTTTCTCAAGTCCTTCAATTTCCAAAATCGCCGCCATTTCATCCTTCCTCGTAGAGTATTTTCAGCATTTCTTGAAGCTCCGCAGGGTCGAGCTTGATCGATTTCGCCACATCGATCGCTTCCGAGAGCTTTTGTTCGACGGTCCTGAGGCGAGTTTCCTTGAGCAACTCTATATTCTGTTCGGCAACAAAAGTGCCTTTGCCGGGCACCGAAGTTATGTAACCTTCGTTTTCGAGATCGTCGTAGGCCCGCTTGGTTGTGATAACGCTTATCTGAAGTTCCCTGGCGAGGCTACGAATTGAAGGAAGCGGATCGCCCTCGCCCAAGTCGCCGCGCATGATCATGTTCTTTATTTGGGTGGAAATCTGTTCATAGATAGGTTCGTGCGATCGGTTCGAAACGATTATGTTCATCAAAACGCCTATCTCCTTATGTACGCCTCGAATCCCTTTGCTTCGTTACATCAGAGCAGAAGATCAAAGCGCTGGTACTGAATCACATACCATATAATAGTATATACTGTTTATATTCACTATAAACAGTAATGGAACTATTGTCAATTAATTTTTTCCAAAATATTGTGTTGTTTTGTTGATATCTATAGACTCGCGTTAGCTCTGAATTTCTAGTCAAAAGGAGATCGGAAATGAGAAGAGTTATTGAGAACAAGAAGATTCTTGTCGCCGGATTGCTGGTCCTGCTCGTAGTTTCCTCGGCTGTGGCTGCGACGGGGCCTTTTGGTCCTTTCGCATTCACCGCGAGCAAGATTTTGGTGCCATCTCGAGGAATATCCGTACCCGCTGTCTTGACGGTACCCAATGGCCTTTCCAATGTCCCACTCGTGGTGATGGCTCATGGTCACGGAGGAAGCAAAGATGAAAATGGCGGCTTTACGGCCATCGCGGAGGCCCTGGCTGCACGCGGTATCGCGAGTATTCGCATGGATTTTCCTGGATGCGGAGAGAGTACCGAGCCATTCACGCAAAATAACAACACGAATATGCTGGCCGATATCGCCGCTGCACGCGAGTTCGCTTTGCAGAATGCCCCGATAGATACGACCCGCATCGGCATGTTTGGTTACAGTATGGGTGGTCGGCTGGCCATACTCTCGGCCTCAAAGGGGTATAAATCTCTCGGCCTACTTGCTCCTGCTGGTATGGATGGCGCCGATTCGATGTATAGCTTCATGGGTGGCATGGAAAGTTATGACAAACTTGTCGCAAAAGCAAAAAACGACGGCCATGTAATTTTCACGACCCCGTTTGGACAGGTGCAAGACCTGGGCCTGCAATGGTTTATCGATAATGAAGCTGCTCAATGCCTCGAAGCTATAAGCACTTACATAGGGCCGGTCCTTTTTGTTACGGGAAGCGCCGACACGATAATTCCGTTTTTCACGATTGAGAACACAGCCACAGCGGCGGCAGCCAGCCCGAGAGTACAAATAGTACAAATTTCAGGTGCAGATCACGGTTATGGCTTCTATGGAGGTGACCCAACACTCAAAACGCAAACAGTGGAAGCGATTACCAGTTTCTTTGCGTTGACGCTCTAACGGTATCTTTTTGGGGTTTGGCGGTCGCAGTAACCACAGTTGTAGAGTAGCTTTTTGTGGCCCTAACGAGTTGCCACAAGGCGCCAGAATCGGTTTAATAGGGGAATCGACTGGTGGGAGCGATTCATGCAAGAGGAAGCTAAAGCCCGCAAAGGCTTTGCCGTTTTGAGCGTCGCGGGCATACTCAACAAACTGCTTTCGGTTATCTATGTGCCCGTGCTCTTTCAGATAATCGGCGAATTCGGCTATGGCATCTACGCGGCAGGGTACAAAATCTATGCCTTTATCTACATCCTCACCAACGCCGGCTTCCCCATTGGCATAGCCAAACTCGAAGCTGAGTTCCTCGCGCGCAAGAACTACCGCGACGCGAAGCGCAGTTTTAAGCTGGTAATGTCCCTGCTCGCTGTCTACGGCCTCGTGATGACCGCTTTGACCGTCCTCTTCGCTGGTCCCATCACGCGAGCCATTCAAAACGACAACGCTTATCTTGTTCTTGTCGCACTCTCCCCTACGGTCTTTTTTTCGGCGATCTCTTCTACGTTCCGGGGCTTCTTCAACGGGCGAGACGACATGTCGCCCACTGCGGTATCTCAGATTATCGAACAGTTCTTCAATGTTGTGCTTTCGCTGGCCTTTGCCTACATCCTCAAGCCATACGGCGTAGTCTATGCCTGTGCAGGAGGAACTGTTGGCACCACCCTAGGTGCGCTTGCAAGTGCGCTCTATCTCTGGTTCAAGTATCGAAAAGCGATGCCCACATTCGGCGATGGCGCCCCTGACGACATTCCTCCGGTCCCGAGCAGGAGAATAATAGGTCGCTTTTTGTCCTACGCCATTCCGATCGCCATCAACTCGATCATCATCTTCGGGACCGATCTCGTCGATCTTGCCAATACCAACGCAAGGCTGGTCGCAGCGGGTTTGAGCGCTAACGCCGCTACCATCCAATTTGGCGTGCTCAACAAGTACTCGTCCATTTTGTCGGTCCCGTTGGCCATAACCACCGCGCTCTATGTTGCAATGATGCCCTCGTTCAGCGCCGCAATAGAACTGCGCGACAACAAGAGACTAAAAAGCGCCGTGGACGAGGCGTTCAGGCTCTCGCTACTGATTTCGATACCTTCGGCTATCGGCCTGTCTGTGCTTAGTAAGCCGATATTCTCGCTCTTTTTCCCGAGCGCGATCGACGGTTGGATGCTTATGGCAATAGGCTCCGTCGTCGTCGTACTTTATTCTATAGTTCAAATTCAAGCGGGGATTTTGCAGGCGCTCAACAAAACGTGCTATTCCACACTGTCGCTGCTTATAGGCATCGTGGTGAAAATCGCCATAAACTATTGGCTTATCTCTATTCCCTCGATCAACATCATGGGCGCGGTGATAGGAACCATCGTGTATTACATCGTGGCGCTTTTGGTCAACCTGATCTTCCTGCACCGCTTCTCGCCGGTCAAAACAAAGGTGACCAAACAGGCGGGCCTGCCGCTTGCCGGCGCAGCCATAATGGGTGTGGTGGTGTTTTTGCTCCATGAAGGGTTCAATTACGTCTTCCACCTTGGCCTCGGGCATTTTATTTCCAATGCACTGGCCACGGCGATCGCGATTGTAGCGGGGGTTATCGTCTATGGGCTCTTCGTCATAAAAACAAAGGGAATCTCCGCGGAAGAAATCGCAGAGCTCCCCTCTGGTCAGAAAATTGTCGTTGCGCTGAAGCGCATCAAGGTGCTCCCGTAGGGGGCTCCCGTAGGGGGCTTATGCGGGGTTCTTCGCGGAGGCAGCAGATGCAAGGGCCAAGCATTCGTAAAGCGTTCTTCCGCCCTGGAAGCTCACCGAGCCTCGACGCACAATGCGCCACGTTCCGTTTTGATACGCGCCTTCGCTTTCAAGTTTATCCGTGAGCCCAAGCGTATTCTCCACAAAATTCATGACATCTTTGTTTTGCGTAAGTGCAACCGGTTTTGGGCCTGCACCGACAACGATCGTTACCGGCTCCACAATAAGACCAGAAAGATCGAACAGTGGCTGTGCCGCTGCCTGTGCAGATTTGGCCTGAAGCCTGATCATTCGGGCACGGGCATCGGGGCCAACGGTCTCCTTGGACGCCGCAATAAGATCGAGCAGGTAGTTCCGCACATCGTTGAGCTCTTTGATGGTGCTGATCTTTTCGGTTTCCGGAGAGGCTTTCAGAACCTTGGCGAGAATCGAAATCTCGCGCAGATAATGGTTGCGCTGGTTTGCGGGAACGAGGTACATAATGATGATCGACACCGGTTTGCCGTCTGACGCACCATACTCTATGCCCGTCGGACTCCAGCCTACAACGCACATGAGATCCTCGTCAAAATCGACCCGTGCATGAGGGCATGCCCAGCCCTTACCAATAGCGGTGTTCATCGAGGCTTCACGAGCCATGATGTTGCCCACAATGTCGGTCCCGGTCGGAATCTGTGGAAAGGCCTCGATAATGTGCGCTAGAAACTGTAACGCGTGATCCTTGTCGTTTTCCGGCAGCTCGAAAAGGCGGCCCTCCTGAAGTGCATCGAGTATCGTATCCATAATCAGACTCCTTCAAATTTCTTAAAGTACCAGGACTTAACCTTGTGAGTAATAAATGAGTACAAAACAAGAAAGCTCAAAATCCAAATCCAGTAGGTGGCGGGCAAGGCAACAAAGCCAAAAAGAGGCGCAAGCGGCGAGAACGGAAGCCAAATTCCTATTGCCATAACCACAAGAGTCGCAAAAAGTAGGGCACCTGAAGCATGGCTTTGGAAGAAAGGTATCTTGCGAGTTCGTATAATGTGGACGATTAGCGTCTGTGTGAGGAGCGATTCCACAAACCAGCCAGTTTGGAACAAACTCACTAAAGACCCCTGCGCAGCCGCCGACGAACCGGGACTCCCAAAGGCCTTTGCACCGAAGAAAAACCACATAAGGGCGAACGTCGCATAGTCGAAAATCGAGCTAATGGGGCCAATCCGTACCATGAATCGCTGTATATTCGCGATATCCCATTTAACAGGCTTGGCTACCTGCTCGGGATCTACGTTGTCCGAGGGGATGGCGGATTGAGAAAAGTCGTAGAGCAGGTTGTTGGCAAGAATCTGTACCGGCTGCATGGGCAGGAAAGGAAGCAGGAAACTTGCACCAACCAAGCTGAACATATTGCCAAAGTTGGAACTCGCGCTCATGCGGATATACTTGATGATGTTCGCAAAGATGCGCCTGCCTTCCATAATACCTTCTTCTAGCACAAGGAGGCTCTTTTCCAAGAGCACAATGTCCGCTGAGTCCTTAGCCACGTCGACGGCAGAATCGACAGAGATCCCCACATCAGCGGCTTTAAGAGCCATGGTGTCGTTTATGCCGTCGCCCATATACCCGACGACGTTGCCCTGTCTGCGCAATTCGGCCACGATCTGCTCTTTTTGTGCAGGTGCGAGCTTTACAAAGACATCATAGTCCTTCACTTTCTGAGAAAAATCGGCCACAGAAAGCGCAGCAAGATCAGCCCCGGAGATGATTCTGTCCGCATTAATGCCTACTTCCTGACACACTTTTTGCGTAACAAGCCCGTTGTCGCCGGTAAGCACCTTAATTTTGACGCCCGCTCCGCCTAAAAGTCCGATGGCCTCAGTTGCAGATTCCTTGGGTGGATCCATAAAGGCAATATAGCCAAGAAGCACAAGCTGACTCTCGTCTGCCGTGGTAAAGGAGGTCTTATCCTTGGGGAATTCCCGATAGGCTATACCCAAAACCCTAAAGCCCTCACGGTTGAGCCGTTCAACCTCCTCAAAAAGGTCGGCCCGAATCATGTCAATGAGCGGGTAAATCTCCTCATCGATCTGATATTGCGTACAACAGCTGTAGATTTCTTCCACTGCGCCCTTGCAGATGAGCACGTTGTCGCCCTCGTATTCCACCACGACCGACATACGCCGCCTTTGGAAGTCGAAAGGCAGCTCGTCCACGAGCCGACAGTTGTCCACATTGAGGTCCACATATTCGAGCACGGCTCGGTCCAGAAGGTTGCGCAGCCCGGTTTGGAAATAACTGTTGAGGTATGCGTAATTGAGCACTTCGTCGCTTTTGTTGCCGATGATATCCTCGTGGTGCTCCAAAACGACCTTGTCCTGGGTGAGCGTGCCTGTTTTGTCCGTACACAGGATATTCATGGCGCCCAAATTCTGAATCGCAGGCAGGCGCTTGACGATGACCTTTCGCTTGGCCATGGAAAGCGCGCCTTTCGCGAGGTTGGTGGTGACGATCATCGGGAGCATCTCCGGGGTGAGCCCGACCGCTACGGACAAGGCGAAGAGCAGCGCTTCGAGCCAGTTGCCTTTTGTGATGCCGACGATCATGAAGACCAGGGACACCATAATAAGGCTCAAGCGCATCATCATGAGGGTAAAAGAGCGAATACCCTTGTCGAAGTTGGTCTCTTCGCGCTTTTCTCCCAAGCGTTCGGAGATAGCACCAAAAACGGTGTGCATGCCCGTATTCACGACCACGCCCTTGGCTGTACCGCTCGTCACGGAAGTGCCCATAAAGCAGGCGTTCTGCAAGGCCAAGGCGGAGGCCGTGGGTTGCGCCGGTGCCGCATTCTTTTCCACGGGCATGGACTCGCCAGTGAGCGCAGACTCGCTCAAGAAGAAGTCCTTGGCGAAGATAAGCCTTAAGTCCGCCGGGACGATCGAGCCCGAGTGCAGGAGTACGATATCGCCAGGCACGACGTCGGAAATCTTGATCTCCTGTTCGGCGCCATTGCGAAGCACAAAAACACGCGACTGAACACGTTTGCCAAGTGCTTCCACTTCCTGACTAGATCGATGATCCAGGACATAGGAAGTACCAACACTGAGCAAAATCATGGCACAGACGACGATCGCGGATGGGATCTGGCCCATCAGGAAAGAGACCGCGGCTATGACCAAGAGCTGAATGACGAGCGGACTTTTGAGTCGCTCGAAAATGTCAGCAAAAAAACTTAAGTGCTTGGACCGCTGAAGCTCATTGGCACCAAATTCGCTTCTCCGCTCTTCGACCTCATCGTCGGTAAGGCCATTGGGATTAGCATGTAGCATAGTCAGAGCTTCCTCAGGCGTCACAGTGCAGGCTTGAATAAGCCGCTTTTCATCTTCCAGCTGCTGTTTCTTGACGGCAGAAGAAAGACTAAGGCCGAGGCGGGCGTTGGTTTGGCTCATCTGACTGGTTTGATTAGTCTGACCGGTCTTGTTTGTCGGGTTGGTTTTGTTTGTCTGATCGGTCTTGGTCCGGTCGTTTCTTTGTTTAAAAAGCAATGGCATAAATCACCTCGTGAGCATTTACGATCCGTATGCTGTCCTTGAGGTGTCACACAAAAAAGGCAAAGTTCAGGGTAGAAGTTTGACTTTGTCGCGCAACAAACCGTAGGAGGCGGATCGTCTAGGGTAAGGACTTTCTGGCTCGGTGGACACTGATTCGCATGTATATGCGGTGCTACTGCCACTGCTATCCGAGTCGTTCATGACAATCCCTCCTTTCCCTGCGCGTTGAGCACAAAGTTGATAAGAATCTTGGCCCCTTGATGGCCTGTAATGCTGTTGCAGTCTGCCAACAAGTAGACTGACAGTATGCCCCGATTATGGCATTTTTTCAAGGCACAATTTTCTGGTTATAGGTCCTGAATTCGTGCCAAAATGCAGGCTGGAGTGCGGGCTGTAGTCCAGGCTTAGAGTTCTCGGGCAATAAGGTCGTCGTACGTTTCCCGACGCACGGAAAGCCGCGCACTCCCCTTGTTGACGTGGACCACGGCGGGCCGAGGGTTGCGGTTGTAGTTCGAAGCCATGGAATGGTGGTACGCCCCCGTAGCAAACACCGCCAGGATATCGCCAGGGTGTGGCGAAGGCAGCTCGATGTCCTTAATGAGGATGTCGCCGGATTCGCAGCACTTGCCCGCGATGGTCACACGCTGGTCTGGCACGGCAGCGGCCCGGCCGGCGACCACCGCGTGGTATCGGGCGCCGTACAGCGCCGGCCTGATGTTGTCGGTCATGCCGCCGTCCACGCCCACGTAGGTGCGCACGCCGGGGATCTCCTTGACGGCGCCGACGGTGTAGAGGGTGACGCCGGCCGGGCCAACGATCCAACGGCCGGGTTCTATGGTCACGCGCGGCAACGGAACGCCTTTCCCCTCAAGCTCGGTTCGAATGAGCTGCATCATTGGTGTCAGAAAATAGGAAAGCCCGGGCTCCTTGTCGCTGGACACATACTCGATTCCAAAGCCGCCGCCCATGTTCAATTCTTGAACATTAGCACCGTATTCAGTAGAGAAGTTCTCGACCAAACCCAAGACTACCTTGAGCGCGGCAAGGTGCGCAAAATTGTCCAACAGTTGCGAACCCACATGGAAATGGAACCCGAGGAATTCCAGGTGCGGCGCGGCAAGAACAGCGTCTATATAGCTTTTGTACACCTCAGGATTGAGCGGGATACCAAATTTTGAGTCAAGACTCCCGGTCGAAATAAACCGGTGCGTGTGGCTGTCCACTCCTGGGGTAATCCGATATAGTACCTTGATTTTCTTGTTGTATCTGCCACCGAGCTTCTCGAGCTCTTCGACATCGTACAGATTATCGAGAATGATCCTCCCTACCCCGCTGCGGACCGCAAAATCCATTTCGTCTACAGTTTTCGCGTTGCCATGAAAAACTATTGCCTCAGGATTGAAGCCGGCCTTGAGTGCGGCAAAAAGCTCTCCCCCAGATACTACGTCCAAACCGAGCCCTTCGGACTGTATAAGCCTGCACATATCGAGCGTCTGGAACGCCTTACTCGCATAAAGTGCCTGTGTCCCCGGATAGACATTCAGGAATTCCGATCGAATCTGAGCACACCGGTCTTTAATTACTGATTCAGAAACGACATACAATGGCGTGCCATATTCTTTCGCAAGCTCCACCAAATCGACCCTGTCAAAGAAAAGCCTGTCGCCCTTTGTCTCAAAATAGTTCATTGCTCTCCGCCCCCAGTTTCACTCAAGCGTCATAAGCGAATCATATACACGCAGACTCGAGCGCTTTCAGCTGCCCCTCGTCCGTGCAAAGTTCGTACTGTATACCGAACGGAAGCGTAAGGTTAGGCGCACAGTGCCCTGCCTGCAGCCAAGTAAGCGTAGGCTTTCCACTCGGCGCAACAATATCGCGGAAAACCTCGCCAAGTTCCAGTGATGGCTTACCCTCCGACGCCACACAACGCGTCCACGTCCCCAAAACGATGCCTGCACAATCGTCAAACTTGCCTGCCAATTTGAGCTGATTCAACATTCGGTCTATACGGTACGGAGCCTCGTCCACATCCTCAAGAAAAAGAATTTTGCCACGTGTATCGATCTCCCATGGCGTACCTAATCCACTTGCAAGAAGCGAAAGATTGCCGCCGACAAGCTCGCCACGCGCACGCCCCGGCACGAGCGTGCCAAGAGGCTTATCCTCAGGATTGCGAATTACTCCAAGCGGCTCGTTAGAAAAAATCGCCCGACAAAGGGAAGCTTCGGTCACCTCGTCCATTTCGGGGATCATATCCGACGAAGGCATAGGCCCATGGAAAGTCACCAAATGGCAGACTTGAGACAACGCAACATGGAGTGCGGTTATGTCACTATACCCCAAAAGAATCTTTGGATTGCAACAAATGACTCCAAAATCGAGCCGCGCCAGGATACGCTGCGCACCGTACCCACCTTTGAGACAGATCACCGCCTTAGTCTCGGTATCCGCAAAGGCCTCTGTGAACTCCTGCGCGCGCGTTGCGTCGTCGCCTGCAAGGTAGCCATACCGGTCCGCGGCGTGTGTCGATACTTTAGCTTGAAGACCTAACCTCTCCACCGCCAACTTCGCAGTTTCGAGTCTCTGGACATCCGCTATCGGACCGGAAGGTGCCACAAGACTAACAAGGTCTCCCTTTTTTAGGTGGACTGGCTTTGTCTTTGTCATTTTGCTTTCTTCTTCTCTCGTTCTTTAGTTCATTTGGCAAAAAATGTGCCTTCGTTTGGTCACACCGTTTGGTCACACCGGGATCAAGCTATGTCGATCAAACCAGGTCGTAACCGAGCAACGAAGTAATAATCCCAACATTCGTTTGCACACCGACAGCCAGGCAATCTTCGTTCAGCATAAAGTCCCTGGAGTGCAGGGGCGCATTCTCCCGCCCTTCGAACCCACAGCCAAGGTGATAAAAAGCGCCCGGCCTATGCAAAAGAAAGAATGCAAAATCTTCCACACCAAGGCTGGGCTTTTCTTTCCAATGAATGGCATTCTCGCCCAAGATTTTCTGTGCAATGCCGGCAATTCTGTCTACCACTGAATTGTGATTGATGAGTGCGGTGTAGCCTGGAATAATGTCAACCTCTCCGCTACCGCCAAACACCTTGGGGATTTCCGTTATTATCCGTCTGACCGCCTCTCCGACCACTTTACGGACCTCGGGGCTCGTGGTGCGGATTGTTCCTGTCATCTCAACCTCGTCCGCGATGATGTTGTTCGCACTTCCACCCTTAATGGTTCCTATCGTTACCACAGCCTCGTCGAGCGGCGAAACGATACGCGACACCACCGTGTGCAGCGCATCCACCACCTTTGCGGCGATCATCACCGCATCGACGCTGGCTTCCGGGTATGCAGCATGCCCTCCCTTTCCGTGTATGACGACACGAAGGTAGTCCGAAGCGCCGTTTAGCGCACCATGCTTCAACTCCACAGAACCTGCCGGCAGGTAGGGCATCACGTGCAAACCCACGACCGCATCCACATGAGGATTCTCAAGACAACCACGCTCAATCATCTTCTCGGCCCCACCGGATGTTTCCTCGGCGGGTTGGAAGAAAAACTTGACCGAACCCGCCAACTCATTCCTGTGTCGGACAAAGTACTTGGCCGTGCCAAGCGCGGTAGTCATGTGAGCATCGTGCCCGCATGCATGCATATACCCCTTGTGCTTTGAGGCAAAGGGCAACCCTTCTGGTTCCTGCACCGGCAGCGCATCCATATCGGCGCGCAAAGCCACAACCTTGCAAGCCTCTGTATTACAAGGTTTTGTGCCCTGCACGAGGGCCACGATTGCCGTCTCTTGCCGCTCATAGGGAATGCCTAAACTCTCAAGCGTCTTGCACAGGAAATCGGCTGTTTCAAACTCATGGTTGCCAGGCTCGGGTATCTCGTGTAAGGTTCGCCTCGTATCCACAAGCCACGAAGCCATACTTTGAGCTTCTGCCTTTATGGTTTGAATCGAACTGAAATTCTGTTCGTCTTTATTCATTTTCACCTCTAGAGCCTTTGCAATGTCGAGCCTGACAGTCTATTGTCGATTGCAACTGCCTTACCACCCGAAAAATATATTCGTGGTACGCGCCTTCCAATGCCGCACAAGAGTTCGTTGCGGTTGGTGTCTCCCCATGCAGAGGCTTCCTCCAATCCAATCTCGCCCCCACCCAGCAATACAACCTCGTCACCCTCCATCACGCCAGGGACACCGCCTACGTCGACCATGGTCTGATCCATGCACACAAGCCCGACCACCGGCGCGCGTACTACCCGTCCTTGGGAATGCACGCTCACTTGTGCCCTATTGCCAAAGCATCGAGGATAACCATCGGCATAACCTACAGGCAATGTGGCAATCAATGTTCCACCCTTTGGCGCCTTCCATGAGCTGTCGTACGACACCATCTCTCCCTCGCGCAAGCGCCGCACCCTCGCGATGTGTGTTACAAGCGTCCCCACCGTAGGAAATCGAAACTCATCGTATTCTGCACCCATACGATACGGTCTCACCCCAAAAAGCGCGGCACCAACTCGAACCATATCCAAACGGAAGGCCGGATATCGGACCGTACCTATGGAATCGCACACATGATGAATCCCTGTTTTTAGCCCAATCTTCGCGCAGTTTGCCAAAATCTCTTCAAAAAGCTCGAATTGAGTATGGTCGGATTGTTCGTCGCGCAGTGCAAGATGGGTAAAAACGCCCTCTATCTCCAATCCTGGTAGAGATGCGATATTCTCTATGACTGCAACCGGATCTTCGTACGGCTTTATTCCAAGCCGGTTCATGCCAGTATCCAGCTTTATGTGTATGGGAAGGGGCTCACCACAAAACCTGCCAGTTCCAACAGCCTGTGCAGATTGGGTAACTGCGTTTGAAAGCGCATGCGCAAAACTCAAGCTGAAAACCGTTGGTGCAATGTGCGCACCGACGACTTGTTGCGCGTAGTCCTCTGGTATGTAGCCCATGACCAGAATGTGCGCTTGAGGGAAGAACCTGCGAAGCTCCAATGCCTCATCGAGAGTCGCTACCGCGAGCATGTCGACACCCAAGGAGAGGAGAGTTTCTGCTACCATTGGGGCGCCATGTCCATAGGCGTCTGCTTTGAGGACGGCGGCAATCCTGACGGAACTCCCCACGATTCGCTTTAAATCGCGAAAATTCGAAGCAATTACGTCAAGATCCACACTAAACCATGTCGGCCGCCCAAAAAAACGCCACAGCGGATTCATCTGGTCCGACGACATAAGCTTCATCCTTGCTACCTCTTGCGTTTTGAGCACCTTGCCACAGCCTCTCAAGCTTTTTCCGTTTCCACTGGGCCCAAGTCTGCGAGTACTTCCATGCTTGCGAGCAGTCTCTTTGTCGATTCAGAAAACAAGCCATTAAAAACGTTCCTGGCCGGGCCTATCAAGGTAATTGAAGGTTTAGAAAGGTCCAAAGTCAAGGTTCCGCCGGGCATAATTACAGAAACTTTCCTACTTGGTTCAATGAGTCCGAGTTTTCGTGCCACTGCAGCTGCAGCGCAGGCGGAGGTTCCGCTTGCTAAAGTGTACCCTGCCCCTCGTTCCCATATTTGGATACGCAAGGTTCTGCTGTCTAGAACTTTGGCGAACTGAACGTTCGTGCGGTTTGGGAAAAGTACATTGTGCTCAATCACTGGGCCAAGACTTCTTGCAAGGCTCTCAGAAGGCTCATCCACAAAAACTACACAGTGCGGATTGCCCATGGACACGAAGTTGGCCTCAACAGCCGCCGGTAGGGTCGATGGTAAGGGTAGCACTGAGCGTATGAATTCCTCTTTGTCGGTGCGCAAGCCGGCAGCCTTGGCTGAAAATGACGGCTCACCCATGTCTACCCAAATAAGAGGCGGATCGAAACTGTCAATACCAGCTCTGACGACGCCTCCCCTTGTCCGTATAGAAAAGGCTTCCGGTTTGACATAGCCGTGCTCGGCTAAATAGAGAGAAAAAATCCTCAAGCCGTTGCCGCTCTTTTCCGCTTCGGAACCATCGGGGTTAAAAATGCACAAGAACGGTATATTGTTCTCCTTGTTCTCCTTGTTCTCGTTATCCTCGTTGTGCGGGGAAGGCGCATGGGGTGCATTCGGCGCATCTGGAAAGTCCTGCAATGGACCCCAGAGTATGCCATCCGAGCCGACGCCACGATTGCGATCGCAGATAAGACTCACAGCCTCAGGCGTCGGCTCAAAAACAAAATAATGTGGATCTATAACTATATAGTCATTCCCCAATGCCTCATATTTACAGAATTCGCGGCCTTGAAAATCACTGTGAAGGCTGGCACGTGGACTATCCTGAAGTTGAGACCGAAAATCATCATCGGCATCTATGGTCATGCTTCAATCCTCCAAAATCCGTGGTACACGCTGGGAAATTCCACAGGTCAGTTCATAGTCTATCATCCCGAGAAGAGAAGACAGTGCCCCGGCAGGGAGTTCGGGCGTGCCAAAAAGCGTGGCCTCGTCGCCGACCTGGGCCTCAGGTATGTCCGTTACGTCGATCAAACACTGATCCATGCAAATTCTGCCCAAAACCGGCGCAAATTTGCCCCTGATTTGAACGCTTGCCCTATTGGAAAGCGATCTTGGGTAGCCATCGGCATAGCCGACTTGCAAAAGCGCAACTCTCGTCGCACGCTTCGTGGTATAGGTACGGCCATAACTAAGACCTTCTCCTGTGGGCACCGTTCGTATGCCTATGACACTGGCGCAAAACTGCAGGACGGGCAAAAAGCCTTCTTTGGGCTCTCGTTCTCCATCCGGTGACAGTCCGTAAAGAATAATCCCCGGCCTTACCATGTCGAGTCGAGATTCCGGCAGCGAAAGCAGTGCCGCGCTGTTGGCTATGTGTCGGATTCGGGGTGCCACGCCTGCATGCCGCATTGCAGACACGGCTTCGTTAAAGCGCGCCAGTTGCAAATAGGAAAAAGTCTTATCGGGGCTGTCCGCCTCGGCAAAGTGAGAATAGACCCCTTCCACATCCACATTTTCCAATCCACCTAAGAAACGGGCAAAAGAACTTACTTCTTCCACACTGGTTCCCTGACGGTGCATACCTGTATCGATTTTGACATGGACTTTTGCTTTTTTCCCTGCTTCTCGAGCTGCCAAAGAGAGCGCTTGGGCAAGTTCCGTCGTGTAGACCGTCTGAGTCAGATCATTTTCTACTATAAGCGAAGCGTTTGCAGGGTCTCCCGTGCCCAAGATAAGTATTGGGGAGCTAATTTCACTCTCGCGCAATTCCAGAGCTTCTTCGAGAAACGCTACTGCAAGGTAATCTACGCCGAGTGCTTCCAGCGTCCTTGCCACGGCCACCGCCCCATGCCCGTAGGCGTTGGCCTTGACCATGGCACAAACTTTGGCACCTTGAGCCAGTTCTTTTATTTTATTGTAATTATGAATGAGATTGTTCTTATGAATGTAGGCAGTGACCTTGCGCTTAACCATGATGTGCTATTGTGTCCATCCAGCTTAAGTGTGTAAAGCGATTGCAGACCGGTTAAGAAGCTCTTTACTATGAATATTGACCGCACGCTCGGTCGTCGATATGATGGGGACATCGTAAAGCATTAGTTTGTGCAGTTTGATCTAGCTTGCGTTACATAGAGGCATGCCGGCCTTACATAGAAGCAGGCTTGCAATCTTGCCGGGGTGGTGGAATTGGTAGACACCAGGGACTTAAAATCCCTTGGCCCGCAAGGGCCGTGCCGGTCCGAAGCCGGTCCCCGGCACTTTCAACTTCAAACAATGGCTCCTCTCAGCTTCCTTGGGATGCCAGTTCGTCCATCCGCCTTAAGCGTCGGGAAAGATCTCGGGCCAAATTCATGATCATGAGCGCAAAAGCTTTGGGTTCGTTCTTGGATATCTTGTAGAGTGCCGCGTTCGAAATGGTTACGACTTCCAAAGGCTCCAGGGCAGTAACTGTTGCGATGCTTGGCATAACATCGATCAATTCCATTTCCCCAAAAGTCTCGCCCTCACCAATTTCTGCAATCGGAATCCCGCGCTTGGAGATCTCCACCCTGCCGCTTGTTATAAAGAAAATTTTGTCGTTTGGAGCCCCTTCGATAACCGGCGTGTCCCCGGCTTCGTAACGATGGTACTCGAAAAATGGCTTCATCCTCTCAATCTGTTCAGGCAAAACTCCGCCAAAGAGCGAGTACTTCTGTAAAGCGTTCGTATCGATCACGGCACTACCTCGAACTTGGAGTTGTTCTTATGCCAGTATACTACAAAATCATGTAATGTGTTGCTATTTAGGACTTTTATTTGCAATTCCAAAGGGCACGTGAACACAAGCGGTAAAAGAACCGGCGGGTTCCAAATGCCCGCGCTGGTCGTCAAAAAAGAGATCGGGCTTCATTACTTCCAGAATACGGCTCTTCTCTACGCCACCAAGAAAGAATACTTCGTCGGTATAGATACCCCAGCTCTTAAGCGTGTTGATCAGGCGCTCGTGAGCCGGTGCATTTCGCGCCGTAATGATTGCAATGCGCAATCGCGGCGCCAAGCCCCGGCCCTGCTCTCTTTGTCGAGTCTGAAGCGCAGAAAGTTTCTGGAAAAAATCTTTCAGAGGGCCAGGATCGAGCGGAATTGCTGCATTGCGCACCTCTGCTTCTTCAAATGCCTCAAGACCGCCATCAGAGCGATACACACGCTCTGCCTGGTCGTCCGCAATAACCCCATCAAAATCGAAAGCGACCTTGAGCTCGGCCTGGCTTTGTTCTGCGTCTATCTGTAATGGATTACCAGCGCTCAAAATGTAGCCAGCGGGATAACCTGCATCAACAGCCTCCACAACGTCGTTGTAATTGGCAGAAAGGAAAAGGGAAGCATTGAAGGCAGCAATGTAAGGATAGGGTGAACGTCCATCCAAGAAGGCGGCACGAATGATATCCAGCCCGTAATGACGAATCGACCGAAAGATCCTGATTCCCGCTTCCGGATCGTTGCGGGAAAGCAACACCACTTCGACGGGCTCCTCGCCGGCGGGAGCCCCCCGGTTAAGTGCCAGGAATTTCCGAATGAAATTAAAGGCACGACCGGGAGGCAAAGGCTCGTCGGCACGATCAGCCATCCACTGCCGATATTTGCTGTCGCCCTGGGTCCTGAAGACCTCGTCGGACTCGGACAAATCGAACAATGCGCTTGAGGACAGAGCGATTACGAGCTTCTTCTCAAGCGCAAAGCTCATCTTTTGCCTGAATCGTAGATTTCGCCGGCAGCTTTGGGGCCAACCGACTTACCCGCAAAGATAACCAAAGCAATTATGGTCATAAGATACGGCAGCATATAGAAGAATTCGATTGGGGCCGCAGAAAGGACGGGAATGTCTTTCGCGTAGAATGAAAGTGCGGTCGAGAAGCCAAAGAAAATCCCGGTTCCAAGAACACCATAAGGATTCCACTTGCCAAACACGAGCGAGGCAATTGCGATGAACCCAGTGCCATGAATCGAATTTTGCGTAAACTGAATATCTGTGGTCAGTACCATGATGCCACCGGCAAGACCGGCCAGAAGGCCAGAAATCAAAACGCCGGCATAGCGCATCTTTGCCACATTGATACCCATACTTGCAGCGGCCTGAGGGTTTTCGCCACAAGCACGCATCCTAAGCCCAAACCTTGTTTTGTACACGACAAACCAAGTTACTACGACCAGCACGACAGCCACATAAAAAGTTGGGTAAATGCTCGTGAAGAACAACTTCCCTAACAACGGAATATCGGACAAATATGGGACCGTGACACGCTGTATGCTCATTTGGAAAACCTTGGTTCGCTGCTGGTGGAAGATTATCTGGCAGAGATAAATCGTAAGTCCACTGGAAAGAATGTTGAGTGCAGTACCGGATATCGTTTGATTTGCCTTTAGATTTATGCTGGCAAAAGCATGGAGAATACTGTAAACAAGACCGGCAACAGCAGCTGCAGCCAAACCGATCCACGGAGCAAACGGCGTCGTGGACTCGAGAAGCACCGTCACCGTCGCTGCCGTAAAAGAGCCGACCATCATTATCCCTTCCAGCGCAATGTTGACAATACCAGAGCGCTCGCTAAAAAGCCCTCCCAGGGCGGTGATTATAATCGGCGAAGCGAACATCATGGAAATGGGGATCATTTCAAGAAAAGCGTTAAATGTCATACTCTTTCCCCCTCGGCGACAGGCGCAGAAGCTTTTCGCTTCTCAAACTTTCCAATTATCATCTTAATTCCTTGCTGCATAGCAACAAAGAGGACAATCGCTGCCTGAATGATACCTGCAATCTCGCGAGGAATACCTTGTACCTGCATGAGCGGCTGTGCGGCTTTGAGCATTCCGAACAGCATACCGGCAAGCAAAATCCCAATGGCTTCGTTGCTTCCAACCAAGGCAACAGCTATTCCGTCAAACCCATACCCTTCCGATGCAGCAATGACTCGGCCAAAATTGAAGGTGCCAGTCGTAATAACGGCTCCAGCCAAGCCGGAGAAGGCGCCCGCTATCATAAGCGACACAACGATATTGCGCCTCACCTTCATGCCTGCGTAACGGGCCGCTTCCTTGTTGTAGCCCACCGCGCGCAAAGAAAAACCAAAGGTTGTCTTGTTGATTATGAAGGAGAACAAAAACAGCATGAGGATAACCGGAATAAAGCCCCAGTTGAGCCGCGAATTCCTGGTGATACTCTCCAGGAAAGGAGATTCCAGCAGGGCAGACTGTGGGAAAAATGCCGTCTTGATTCTGTCGGCGGAACCAAAGACGTTGAGCACCATGAAGTTGTTGAGGTAAAGGCCTACATAATTGAGCATTATGGAAACCGTGACTTCCGGTACATTGAAATAAGCCTTCAGAAACCCTGGAATGGCACCCCATAATGCACCAGCAAGCATTGCACTCAAAAGAACCAAAGGAACATGGATATATGCAGGCGCGCTTATATAAAGAGCTGCTGCTGACGCCGCGGCTGAGCCTACCATGAGTTGACCTTCGGCTCCGATGCAAAATAGACCTGTTCTGGCAGCAAAAGCAAAGGATAAGCCAGTAAGAATAATGGGCATTGTCTGAACAACGAACTCACCAATGTACCGGGGATTAAACGCCTGTCCTCCACTTAAATCTATTCCAGTAAATGATTTAAACAGGGCTATGAACATGCCGGAGACAGAACGCCCAGTTGCGATTATTATTATAGTTCCTACCAGGAAGCCCAAAACGATAGAGATTATTGGAAGTACGAGTTTTTCCGAGCGTTTTGTCATGCGTTCCTCCGTGCAGTCGAGGTATGCGGCTGCTGTCCATCTTTTCTAAGCGAACCCGACATCATCAAACCAAGCTCATTCTCGTTGGTAGCCTTGGCATCTACGGTGCCGACAATTTCGCCGCTAAAGATGACGGCTATTCGATCTGAAAGGTCCATGATTTCGTCCAGTTCCAAGGAAACAAGGAGAATCGCCTTTCCTTTGTCTCGCTCGGCAATTATTCGCTTGTGTATATATTCTACAGCGCCAACATCGAGTCCGCGCGTTGGCTGAACCACTATGAAGACATCTGGAGAGCGATCGATCTCTCTTGCAAGAATTGCTTTTTGTTGGTTTCCGCCAGACATAGCCCGTGCTGGAGTGCTGGGCCCCTGGCCGGATCGAATATCGAACTCTTTGATAAGCCTTTCGGCGTTTACCCTAATAGCTTTCTTGTTCAAGATACCAGAGTGTGCAAACGGTGGTTTATAGTAGTTGTGAATAACAAGGTTTTCATCCAGGTTGAAATCCAATACGAGGCCGTGCAGTTGCCTGTCTTCAGGGATGTGCCCAATACCCGCGTCTGTCCTTTCCTTTATGCTATAATGCGTTATATCTTTACCATGTAACAAGATTCTGCCAGATTCTACCTTGGTAAGCCCGGTAATGGCCTGAACGAGCTCAGTTTGCCCATTGCCGTCGATGCCGCATATTCCCAGGATTTCGCCACCATGTAACTCAAAAGAAAGGTTCTTGGTGCCAAGAACACCCTTTGTATTCTTGACATTGAGATTCTCGACTTGCAAAAACACCTCGTCCGGTTTGGCGGGAGCTTTTTGAACATGGAAATTGACTTCGCGGCCCACCATCATCTGGGCCATTTCTTCCTCGGAAGTATTGGCAACCCTGACCGTCTTTACGAGCTTGCCCCTGCGCAACACTGTGCACACATCGGCAACCTCTTTTATCTCTTTAAGTTTATGACTGATAAGCAGAATGGTTTTGCCTTCTTTCACGAGCCTACGCATTATCTGCATAAGCTCTTCGATCTCCTGTGGTGTCAAAACCGCCGTAGGTTCGTCAAAAATCAAAATCTCGGCATCTCTATAGAGCATCTTGAGTATCTCGACTCTTTGTTGCATTCCGACCGAGATATCTTCTATCTTCGCTCGCGGGTCGACTGCAAATCCATATAACTTGGAAAGCTCCTCTACCTTCTTTTCTGCCGCATGGACATCGACAATCGGACCCTGGTGCGGTTCCATACCAAGAATGATGTTTTGCGTGACCGTAAAATTGTGGACCAGTTTGAAGTGCTGATGGACCATACCAATGCCAAGCTTTGTAGCCACATTCGGATCCTCAATGTGAACCTCTTTACCCCGAATCTTTATGACTCCCTCTTCGGGATGATAAAGACCAAAAAGAATGCTCATCAAGGTAGATTTTCCAGCGCCGTTCTCCCCGAGCAGTGCATGTATGCTACGCTCCTCAACTTGAAGCGTCACATTGTCATTTGCACGAATTCCGGGGAAATCCTTTGTAATATTGAGCATTTCTACGATGTATGCCACCGTAATCCCCCTAAACCTCTTCTTTTCGTGAGCGTAGCACACCCTATCTTAAATACGCTATGCCCATGACGATACAAAAGCCGCCGACCAAGCGCACTTGACCGGCGGCTTTTGTATTCGAACCTAAAGCAAGGCCCTGTCTGGGCCTTTTGCCTTTCTCATTCCACTTATTTCTGTGGAATCTCAGAAACCTTGATCTTTCCAGATGCGATCTTGCTTTCAAAATCCTTTACCACTTTCATGATATCAGCGGAAAGGTTCGGGTTCTTTTCGGGCAATCCAACACCATTGTTTGCGACGTTGAAGATCAGTGTCTGCCCACCAGGGAACTTGCCTTCGTAGGTGAGTTTGCAGACCGTGTAAGCGGCAACGTCGACGCGCTTTGTCATGGACGTAAGAACTACAGACTTATTGCCAATGAGACCATCGGCATACTGGTCTTTGTCCACGCCGATTGCCCATACGGTCTGACCTTTCTGCTGGCGTTCCTTGGCTTCCTTGATCATGCCGTTTCCAGATCCGCCCGCTGCGTGGAAAATAATGTAGGCACCCTTATTGAATTGCTTTTGAGCAAGCGCCTGCCCCTTGTCGGGAGCAGCAAAGTCACCAGTGTAGTCTACAAAAATCGTGAACTTGCCACCGTCAGCGACGAGCGACATGTCGTTACCACGTTTCCAAGTCTTGTATTCGGGAAGAGCAGCCATAATGCCTTGCTCATAGCCGGCCTGGAATTTCTCAATAAGCGGGAACTGCATACCACCAATGAACCCTACCGTGTTTTTGCCATCCGCTTTGGCTCTAAGCGCAGCGGCGACGCCGGCGAGGAAGGAACCTTCGTGTTCAGCAAAACTGGCGCTTACAACGTTTGGCTTGGAGACGACTGTATCAATAACGAGGAACTTGCTGGTCGGATAGTTGGTAGCAGCATCGCCAATCGCCTTCTCAAAGAGGAAGCCAGAAGCTACGATGAGGTTGTAACCTTCGTCTGCAAATGCCGAGATGTTCGGCAGATAATCCGCCTCGGCGTTGGACTGCAGGTATTTAAAGTTGGCAGCTGGCATCTTGTAGTCTTTCTGGAACCTTATGATGCCTTCCCATGTGCTCTGGTTAAAAGACTTATCATCAATACCGCCAGTATCGGTTACAAAACCGACTTTGAACTGAGCAAAAGCAGGAGTCGCTACAAGAGCGACGACGAGGAGCGCAAACAAAGCTTTTTTCATCCAAAACCCTCCTTCACTAATATACAAGTACTTCTTTTTTGGACCATCAGAGCCCACGAAGAATCTGTAAGCCCAACGTATTTGTGTTACAATAGTAAGGCCGCGGGCGGCCATTGTCAATAATTATTATACTAATAGCCAAATTCTACTTATTCGACTCAGAAACGATGGCTACGCCGGCAGAGGCACCGATTCTGTCTGCGCCCGCATTGAGGAGCGCGATTGCCTCAGCCCGCGTGTGGATGCCACCGGAGGCTTTGACTTTGAGCATTGGTCCGACCGTAGCCTTCATGAGTTTGACGTCCTCTACCGTAGCGCCACCCGTCCCAAACCCCGTACTTGTCTTGACAAAATTCGCTCCAGCAGCCATTGCAGCCTTGCAAGCCGCGACTTTTTCTTCATTCGTAAGATAGCAGGTTTCGAGTATCACCTTAACAATGGCGGGTTTGCTCACCGCCACCACTGCAGCGATGTCGTCCTGGACACCTTTCCAGTCACCTGCCTTGGCTTTGCCGAGGTTGATCACCATGTCCACTTCGCTCGCGCCCTGAGACACTGCCAATTTAGCCTCTGCAGCTTTTATTTCGCTCGTATTGGCGCCAAGCGGAAATCCAATCACTGTGCACACCGCAACTCTCGAGCCTGCAAGCTCTTTCGCACAAAGCTCTACCCAACAAGGGTTTACGCATACACTTGCAAAGCCGAACCGCTTTGCTTCGGCACAAAGGTCGCGAATCGCCGCCTCAGTTGCGGTAGCCTTGAGTAAGGTGTGATCAATCGTTGCCGCAATCTGTGCGGCCGTCCATTCCCTTTCCATATAGAACTTCTCCTCAGAAAAATATATAAGAAAAAACACGCACCTTGAACTTATATCTCGAATCGCCGCTCGAGGTAGTCTCTGCGGGTCGCTACAAGTTCCTCCAACTCCGACAGCATTCTTAAATCCGACAGCTTGGCTATTGGAAAAACATAGTTCTCCGTTTCATCGGTATAGCGCCGTATAAAGTCGACGTCGGTGACGTAGCCCAGACTGATCATGTTCGAAATGCGGTCTGCCGATTTAAGCACGCGGGCACGCGACGAGCCAAAATCGCGAATACGCTGCAAAAAGACCATCTTTGTCTCTATAGGGCGCCTCGTCACTTCCAGAACAAGTTTGTAGACCTCGGAGGCCTCGTCGTCGATGCTCAAGATAATATCTCTGTCTATTTCTGGCGCATCTTCCAAAAGGTCATGAATTACAGAGGCTTTGAGCAGGATCGAGTCGATGTAACCGTAGTCCATCAGGATACCCATGGTGTCGATCTGATGCCGAAACATGTTACCGCCCGAGCGCCTCGGTTTCCCTATAAGTACAGATGCTAGCTGGATATATGGCGCAATTTGCATATTTTTGAGCCGAATCATCGCATCCTTGTCCATGGGGATGTTGTCCGACCTCAGGGCTGCGGCAACTTGAAGGGAATCGTAATGCTCGTCGCCCGTCATGTAAGGTCCTCCACGTAGCGGCCCAATCTTTCCGCCCTGAGAACCGAATCCCGATACTTCTCTCTTTCTTTTTCAACAATCTCGGCAGGAGCCGAAGCCAGAAACGCAGGATTCGCCAGTTTAGCATCGACTTTGGCGGCAAAAACGCGCTCGCGCTCAATGTCTTTTTGCAGCTTCTGAACAAGTTTTTCAGTATCGATGAGCTCTTTTACATGGACGAAAACCTCAAAACCTGAACCAGCAAGCCCAACGGTGCCGCCTGGCCGCGCCGCCGCGACGTCCAGGAACCGCGGCTCCGGTGCGTTGGCCAAAAACGCGATCAACCCGGCATTCTTCTTCAAGAAGTCGCCGTGCTGGAATTGGCCGTCCAACCGCAGGTCCATTTGCATCTTGGTTTCCTGCGGAATCTGGAATTCGGAACGCAGCGAACGTGCAAGGGTCACAAGCTCCTTAAGGCTTTCAAATTGGACGGCCAACTGCCCATCGCGGCGGCGCGGATCGTGCTCGGGCCAAACTTGGCAAATAAGCTCGCCCTTGGCGTTGGGCAACATGCCATAGATTCTCTCAGTCACAAAAGGCAAGAAAGGATGCAAAAGGCGCAGGGACTCTTCCAAAACCATGAGCAATACCGTTGTTGCTCTATCTTTTTCCGCGTCGTTCCCAAACTTAGTTGAGATTTTGGTAGCCTCGATATACCAGTCGCAAAAATCGTTCCAGAAGTACGAGTACACCGTCTGCGCGGCATCGTTAAAGCGCCAGGACTCAAGCGCTTGTCCAGCTGCCTCGGCTGCCGCATCGAGCTGACCAAAGATCCAGCGGTCTACCTCGGTCAGCTGCACCTTGACGGGGTCGACGAATTCGCGCCCTTCCAAGTTCATCAAAATATAGCGCGACGCGTTCCACACCTTGTTGGCAAACTTGGAACCCATCTTGAAGCTTTCGCGGTCCAGGAGGATATCCTGTCCGGCTGCGCAGTTATAAACGAGCGTGAATTTGAGCGCATCAGCGCCGTATTCGTCGATAATCTCCAGCGGGTCTATGCCGTTACCGAGACTCTTGGACATCTTTCTGCCCTGTTTGTCGCGCACAAGACCGTGAATGTACACCTCTTTGAAGGGGCTTTGCCCGGTAAACTCCATGCCAGCCATAATCATGCGCGCCACCCAGAAAAAGATTATGTCATAGGCAGTAACAAGGGCGCTCGTAGGATAGAAACGCTCGAAATCAGCGGTTTTCTCCGGCCAACCCAAGGTGCTAAATGGCCAAAGCCAGCTTGAAAACCAAGTGTCGAGCACGTCCTCGTCCTGGAAAAGGTCCGTAGAACCGCAGTGTGGGCATTTCGTGGGGTCTTCCCGTTCCACAATCACCTGGCCGCAGTTTCTGCAATAGAAAACAGGAACGCGGTGCCCCCACCAAAGTTGACGGGATATGCACCAGTCCTTGATGTTCTCGAGCCAGTGCTTGTAGGTGTTTTCCCACTTTTTGGGGAAGAATGCGACCTGCCCTTCCTCCCAAGCTTTCAGTGCTTCGTCCGCAAGTGGGCGCATTTTGACAAACCATTGTTTGGAAAGATAAGGCTCCACCGTCGTGTGGCAGCGATAGCAGTGGCCCACCGCGTGCGTCACCTTTTCTTCGCTCTTTAAAAGACCGAGCTCGGTAAGATCCGCGAGGACAGCTTTGCGCGCCGCCAGCGCCGGCATGCCGCAGTATTTTTGTGGCACAGCGTCAGAGAGCGAGCCGTCAGGATTGAGGATATTGATGCGTTCGAGCCCGTGCCGGTTCCCCACTTCGAAGTCGTTGGGATCGTGCGCAGGCGTTATTTTGACCAGGCCTGTGCCGAATTCTTTGTCGACATAGGCGTCTGCTATGATAGGGATAACTCTGCCCGTCAGGGGGAGCTTCACCTTTTTGCCAATCAGGCTTGTATACCGTTCATCGGACGGATTCGCCGCCACGGCGGTATCGCCCAGGAGCGTTTCCGGCCTCGTCGTCGCAATCTCGATTCTTCCGTCCGGGAAGCCTGGCACTGGCCCGTCCGCGAGCTCGTACCAGATATGCCACATCGAACCTTCCTCGTCCTCGTGCTCCACCTCGTCGTCGGAGAGCGCTGTGCCGCAGGACGGGCACCAGTTGACGAGGTACTCGCCTCGATAAATAAGGCCCCGCTCGTACAAGGTTACAAAGACTTCCCGCACTGCAACCGAAAGACCCTCGTCCAACGTAAACCGCTCCCGGGACCAGTCTACACTCGCGCCAAGCTTGGCCAGCTGATGCTCGATGATGGCCTTGTGTTCGTTGGCTACCTTCCAGGTCTCTTCCACAAAGGCTTCGCGTCCCATCTGGTGGCGGTCGCGGCCTTCTTTTTTGAGTTTGACATCCACGACGTGCTGCGTAGCAATACCGGCATGGTCGCTGCCAGGAATCCACAAGGTTGGATTGCCTTTCATACGGCGATAGCGAACCTGCAGGTCCTGCAGGCAGATATTGAGGGCATGCCCGATGTGAAGAACGCCCGTTACGTTCGGAGGAGGAATGACGACAGTAAACGGCTCTTTGCCGTTGGGCGGGCAGGGTTTGAAATACCCACCTGAACTCCACTGCTCATAGATTTCGTCTTCGAAACTTTTTGGATCATACGCCTTTGCGAGCTCAATGGCCTTCATATAACTCCTCCGACAAGGCTGCTCATTTTTTGTGCATTAAAGCATAACGGAAATGCCCTCTAATTGGAAGAGGCGCCAGAAGACAGCATAAAGAAATAGAAGTAAAGCCCTTTTCAGCGCGTGGTTTTTATTACATAATGACATTATTCGTGAGAACGAAAAATGTTTGAGGCGCAGGCACGTCGTACGCCTCTTACAAGCCCATCGGGAGGGAAAATGGATAACGAACGGCCAGGTGCATTTCTAGACGACTATCGCGGCAAGACATTCAAGGGCGAGTGGCCAACAATTCCTGAGCTTTTTAGTATCAACGTCGATCGGTTCCCCGATCGCCCCTGCTTTACAGTTTTTGCGCCGGACAAGAAAACGCTAACCTACAGGCAAGCCAATGATCATATTCGTAAAGTTGCAGACTATCTGCGCTCTATCGGCATTGGCAAAGACTCCAAAGTGGCGGTCACCGGCAAGAACTCGCCCGAGTGGGCCATTGCATACCTCGCGGTATTGCAGGCAGGGGCCATCGTAGTGCCAATCGATTACCAGCTCACAGTTGCAGAAGCGGTCAACCTTATCCGCGCCAGCGACACCAAGGCGCTCTTTGTCGATGAAGAGAAATACCAAGACCTAAAGACGAGCTGTCCGCAACTTCTCAAGGTCATGACCCTCTACGAGGGAGGCCCGGACTATATCTATACACTTGACGCCGGCACAGCGGCGCTTCCTCCCCTCATTCCGGCCCAGGAAGCAGATCTTGCTGCAATTCTCTTTACTTCTGGAACGACTGGGAACCCCAAGGGGGTTATGCTTACACACAAGAACTTCGTATCGGACTGCTTCCTCGCACAAGGCAATATGACGATTTGTCCGACCGACGTTTTTTATGCTCTGTTACCCATTCATCACTCATATACCATGCTGGCCGTCTTTATCGAGGCAATCTCAGTGGGAGCAGAGATTGTCTTTGGCAAACGACTCGTTGTGAAGCAGATCATGCAGGAACTCAAAGAAGGTAAGGTGACCATGTTCCTTGCGGTCCCTGTGCTCTTCAATAAGTTCCTGGACGGAATTATGAAGGGCATCAAGGCAAAGGGGCCAGTCGTCTACGGACTTATGTCTGGTTTGATGGGCTTTTCCGGTTCTGTTAAAAAAACCATTGGGTTCAATCCCGGGCGTACGCTTTTTAAGACAGTTAGAGAGCAAGCAAATCTTTCTACTATAAGGATTTGTATTTCTGGCGGAGGACCGCTCGCTCCGGAAGTCTTCCGTAAATACAACGAGCTAGGCATTGATTTTGTACAAGGCTACGGGCTTACTGAAACCTCCCCAATACTGACGCTCAATCCCACCTATCATTATAAAGAAACCTCAGTCGGCAAGGTGATTCCTCAGGCAGACCTCAAGATTCTCGATCCAAACGAAGACGGAATAGGCGAAATCATCGTCAAAGGCCCCATGGTGATGGCAGGTTATTATAAAATGGAAGAAGAGACTAAGGCCGTGTTTACCGAGGATGGCTACTTCCGCACTGGCGATCTGGGATACCTGGATGACGAGAACTATCTTTACCTCACAGGAAGGGCCAAGAATATGATCGTGACGTCCGGAGGCAAAAACGTTTATCCAGAGGAAATCGAAGATAAGTTCCAGCTGTACAGCGAAATAGAACAGATTCTGGTCAGGGGCTATTACAAGGAATCAAGCACTGTGTCCGAGGAGATCGAAGCGCTCATCTATCCAAGCCAGGAGTGGCTTGGCGAACTATCGAAAAACAAGGACGAGGCTTTCACACTGGCGGAACAGCACATGCACAAGATAGTGGAAGAAGTCAACCAGAAACTTCTACCTTACCAGAAGATCACCCGCGTCATCGTGCTCAAAGAGCCGCTCGAAATGACGACAACGCAAAAAGTAAAGCGTTTTGTAACGCCTGCGACCGGCGAAAAATAACACAGGCTGTTTAATGAAGCAGGCTGGGAATAGAAACGGCGTCCTCGCGGGACGCCGTTTTTTTTAAGACCGTTCTTTTGCAACCATTCGTGTGCGACCCTTTGTGTGCTACCACAGGTGGGCCGCAACAATCAGGCTGCGATCATTCCCTTATTTCCCGTTGTCACCGCGCTCACTATTCTTTAACCAGAACCGATACACAGTTCGTCACCGAGCTCCCGCCGACGTTGAGCGTAACCGCAACAGTGGGCTTGCCCTTCTTTGCGACGGCGCCGATTGGCTCACCAATCAATTGCTTGTAAAGCATCACGTTCATGGAAACACCCGTTGCACCCACCGGATGCCCCTTGGCCTTGAGCCCGCCAGAAAGATTGACGGAGCACTGTGGGTCGTCCTGGGTAAAACGCCCATTCATGTAGTCATAGCCTGCCTCGCCGTCCTTGGAAAGGCCGAGCGCTTCGGTGCACAAAAGCTGATTGATCGTAAAGCAGTCATGAACTTCTGCAAGATCGACATCTCTTATCGTGATGCCGGCCTCGTCGAAGGCCTCTTTAACTGCCACCTTGGCTGCCATAAGCTCGTACATATTGGGTCTAGCCGAGAGTGCAAGGCGCTCGTTGGCTTGGCCTATGCCCGCAATGTGCACAGCCCGTGGGCCCTTCCCGAGCGAAGAATCGGCCCTGGTAATGACAAGGGCAGCAGCACCGTCGGTGACGAGCGAGCAGTCGTGCAAGCGCAAAGGAGCCGCGATGATCGGGTTCTTCTCTTCCGGAAGGCTGAGGATGGCGTCTGCGGTCATGAGGCCTTGCCTATCGGCTGGTCCACCTTTGCCAAAATGTGCAAGCGGATTTTCGATCGCATTTCTGTAATTGAGTGCCGACACCGTGGCGAGCATGCGCGCGAGGGTTGCCGAATCAATATTGTAGTGAGATGAATATCCCTTGGCATATTCGGCAAAAAGCCCAGGGAAGGTCATGCCAAAGGCTCCCTCTTCTGGCCAGTATGAGCAGGTAGCAAGCGCATGTGTAACTCCCTTGGTGTCCAAGAGGTTCATCTTCTCTACGCCCAGAACGAGTGCAACATTGACCCTTCCCGACTCCACCGCGTAAAGCGCGTTAAAGAGAGCCACCGAGCCCGAAGCGCAGGCGCACTCGGCCCTATTCATCGGTTTAAGACGCAAGGCTTCCGGCGCGATTTCAAGGGCTGCAGCGGCCAGGTGCTCCTGATTGGCAAAAAGGCCAGGCGCGCACGAACCCACCCACACCGCATCCACGTCTGATGCCTCAATGCCGGCATCCGCGATAGCGCCCTTACCAGCCTCGATCATGAGGTCGTAAATACTCTTCAGGTCTGTTACTGTGCCTTTTTCCTTATCCTTCTTTACAAAGCTGCCAAAAGCCGTGTTGTAACCGCCTATAATACTAACTTTGGACATAGAGCCTCCTTGGCATTAAGCCCGCGTCGAACCAAAAACCGCCGCAGGGCAATAAATTCAAACCTTCAAAACTTTCTGGACTTTCAATGAGTCAGGTCCGCCAAAAAATCCTTGAGTAGATTCTTGAAAAGCGGTGGGTTCTCCACGAGCACCGAATGCCCGACGCCTTCAATAATCTTTAGGGAACCGGCAGGATAAGCAGCAGCCGTATCCTGTGCCATTTTTTCGGTGATTATGCCGTCCTTGCGACCCCAGATGACCAGGACCGGCTTTGTAAACGCCGAAGTTTTGCCGCTCACGTCAAAGCTGCCTAACGCTGCAGCGTTGCCAACCCATGCCTTGGGCGCCATGAGTGCGGCGTCGTTCACTAAAAGCTCGAAGAACACTTCGTCTTCCAGGGTTGGTACCGTAGCCTTTAACGCTCCATAGAGCACGGCGCGGTTGCCCCGCATCATCTCGATGAGCGGATAGTGTTCCTTCGGCGTCACAAGCCCGTCGGGCGCCGACGAGTCTATCAGCACCAAGGCACGCATCATTTCGGGGTAGCGGACCGCGAGCGACTGGGCAACCGCGCCGCCCAGCGAATGCGCAACCACGATGGGGTTTTCGAGCTTAAGTGCCTCGGCAAAACCCTTGACCACGTCCGCATAACGATGCAAGTCCACCTCGCCCGGAAGTTCGCTCGAGCGGCCAAAGTTGGGCATGTCCAATGCATACGTCTTGTACCCAGGCAGATTCATTACGCGATAAAACCATGCGCTTGAGCCGGTGTTCCCATGGACATAGAGAACCGGAATTCCTTCCCCTTCCGTCACGTAGAAAAGATTCATCCCTTGTACAGTCACAAACCCTTCTGCCATGGCTTAGTACCTCCTTGAAACGTCACTTGAACCATCACTTGAATAGCCAGTCGAATCGTCGCAGGCAGGAATGCGCGCTCAAACCCAAGACTCTAAAGCCCCAAGTAAGACTTGAGCACGTATTGATTTGTCTTGAGCCCCTCGGCGCTGTCTTCCAAAACGATCTTGCCGTTTTCCAACACATAACCGCGGTCGATCGCCCTTAGGCTTTCCCGTACGTTCTGCTCGGTGACCAGCACCGACACGTTTTTCTTAAGTTCTTTGAGCACTTCGAAAACCTCAGCGACAATGGACGGCTGCAAACCGAGCGACGGCTCGTCCAAAATGAGCAATTTCGGCTGCGACATCAGCGCCCTCGCGATGGCCAGCATTCGCTGCTGCCCGCCCGACATCGTCCCCGCCAGCTGCCGGCGCCTCTCCTTTAGAATCGGGAAAAGCTCGAACACCTTCTCCATCTGCTCGGGCGCTTTATCCTTCGCGTGCGGAATATAGGCCGCTCCCAGCGTCAAATTGTCTTCCACGCTCATCCACGGGAAGAGTTCGCGCTCTTGCGGCACGAGCGCGATGCCGAGCCTCGCCATGTGGAAGGTCTCCTTGCCGATGAGCTTCTCCCCTTCGAACTCGATATTCCCCTTCCATGGCTTTATCATGCCCATGACGGCGCTTATGAGCGTGGTCTTCCCTGCCCCGTTGGGCCCAAAAAGCCCCACCGATTCCGCGCCGATATCCAACGAAACATTATCCAGCACCTGCATGCGCCCGTAGCCGCACACCAGATTCTCAATTTTCAGCATCGGTCGCTCCTCCCAGGTAGGCTTCAATCACTCGCTTGTTCTTCGAGACGATCTCGTAGGGGCCTTCGGCGATGATCTCACCTGCCTCAAGCACAATCACTCTGTCGGTGAGCTCTCGAATGACGCCCATCACGTGCTCCACAACACCGACAGCGAGGTTTCGCTCGCGCGCAAGCCGCTTTACAAGCGCAATCATCTCTTTGGTCTCGTCGGTATTGAGCCCCGCCATGATTTCGTCCAGGAAAAGTACCTTTGGCGTATTGGCGAGCGCATGGGCAATTTCCATTTTCTTCACTTCCAACATCGTGAGTTGGCTTACCTCGCGCTCAAGCCTCTCCAAACCCATCTCTGTGCACAGCTCGGTAGCAGCAAGACGCGCTTCCTTCATCGACTTGTTCCCTGCAAAAAGAAAGCCCACCATCACGTTTTCCAAGAGGTTGAGATCTTCCATGGGATGAATAAGCTGGTAGGTGCGTGCAATGCCGATTTTTGCCCTTTCGTGCGCAGGCATTACACTTATATCCTTGCCCTCGAACTTGATAGTGCCGGAAGTCGGCGCATAAATACCCGAAATGAGATTGATGAATGTCGTTTTCCCCGCGCCGTTTGGCCCGATGATGCCGAGTATTTCCCCTGAAACAATCGAGAAGCTCACGTCGTGGACAGCGACGAGGCCGCCGAACTGCTTCGTCAGTTTTTTCGTCGTCAGTTTAGCCACGATTTGCCCCCTTCTTTCTGCGGAAGAACCCCAACAGCCCTCTTGGCATGAATAGAATTACCAGAATGATGATGACACCGTATACAAGAAGGTGGCCGTATGGAATCTTCAACTTGAGGTACTCAGAGGCGACACCAAGCAAAACAGAACCGATCACCGGTCCCCATGTCGAATGCTCTCCGCCTAAGAGCACCATGGCAAGCGGCAGCAGCGTGTAGTTGGCATCGAAAGCGGAATCTGGCATTGCGTAGCCATAAGACACCACATCCACCGCTCCCACGAGCCCCTGCAAGAATGCCGTAATTGTAAAGACTATGAGCAGCGTCCTAAAGATGTTGACACCCGAAGTCTGCGCGCTCACTTCATTGTCGCGGATGGAAGTCAATGCAAAATGAAATTTCGAGTTCTCCAGCCACACCGAGACCAGGAGCACAACCAACAACACCCCAAGGTTCAACCAGTACAGCGCCTTGGACTGGCCGCCAAAGACAATCTGCTGCAATACGATGCCCTCGGGCCCACCCGAGAACGAGGTCCAGTTCCTCAAAATGACCCTAAAGATTTCTGCCAAGGCCAGCGTCGTTATGGAAAAATAGGTTCCACGCAGCTGCAAGACCAGAAAACCGAGCGCATACGCAAAAACCGCAGCTATGACTGCACCCAGCAACATTGCAAGAGGGAAAGAAAATCCGGCTTTAACAGCAAGGAGCACCGTCGCATACGTGCCCAATCCAAAAAAGCCAGCTACACCAAAAGAGACTTGCCCGGACCTGAAGAGCATGTCCCAGGTGAGCGCGAGCGCCATATACTTAAAGACAGTCCGCGCCACGGTCTGAGGATAGGGACCCAGGACGAGCGGAAACACCACCGCGGCCAGAACAAGAACGACTGGTAGTATAAAACTGCTTACTCTTTTCATGATTGCCTCGTTCTACTGGCCCTGACGGCGATCGTGATGATGATGATCAGGAAGAAAACAATATCCGACCATCCCGACATACCTGGAATACCATTGATTATCGCTTCCGCTATACCGAGCGCCAAACTGCTGTAGAGCACACCTGAGATGCTCCCGACGCCCGCCATAGCTATCAGGCTAAATGATTTCATTGTAAAAGGACTTCCTACCCCGGGGAAAATCGACTGACGGGTAAGGAAGAACGAACCAGCAATTCCCACCAGCACAACGGATGCCGTAAATACTAATGAATATGTTTTCTGTACATCGATACCGACAATAGCCGCACCCCTAGGATTCTGCCCCACAGCGACGGCGGCTTTTCCCAGCTTCGTTCTAGACAAAAAGAGCCGAATGCCGATGGTCATCAGAATGGCAAGCGCGACGAACGTAAAATCCCAAATGCCAAAACTCGTTTGTCCAATAGTCAGGGACGACGAAACGTAGTCCAAATGCAGCTTTCTCGTCCTGCTCGTATAGATCAGTGTAATGATCTGGCTCAACGCAATGCCAATGCCGAACGTCAGAATCAGCTGGTTAAGCTCCGGACCTTTGAGTGCCTTGCGAATCGTGAGCTGGTACAGCAGATATCCGACAATCGCCATGGCTATCATTGCGGGGAATAAAGCCAAGAGCGGGTCGAGGCCGAGCGCCTGCGCAAGAGAGTACGTTATGTATGCCGCAACCATCAGAAGTTCGCCATGTGCAAGGTTAACAATGTGGAGAATGCCCTCGGCGAGCCCCATTGGAAGCGCGATAGCGGCATAAAGTCCCGCTCTTTGAACTCCGTAAATCAGGACAGTCGGTTTCCAGAGCAGGATGGCCACAAGCCCGACGGCACCTGCAATTATCCATGGAATGGCTTTTTTGGAACTTGCCATCTCATCACCTTCAATAAATAAAGTATGCCGAACGCCAGGTTCGGCCTTTTGCCTACAGGAAGTCCTTGTAAAGGAGCCTCGAATCACTCAATCCAGCAGAGCAAAACAACAAATAGACGCAAGAAATCGACACAACACTTCAACAAAAAATCGATGTTCACAACAAAGCGGCAAGGCCGCATAGGTCTTGCCGCTCTGGGACGCCCCTACCCGCACACAGCACACCAAGTGTCAAACTATGTAGAACCTCGTGAGCGGGCAGCTAAAACCGTACCGGCTCTTACTTCCACGCCGGGAAAGGATACACTGGCGCCTTGGTCTGGACATCAAACGGCCAAATGACTTCCTGGCGGCCATTCTGCCACTGCAGGATCTTCTGGTTGCGAATGCCCTGGTGCTTTATCACGTTGGACGGTGCAAAGGTGATGGTTTCGCCAAGCGCGGAAAGATACTTGGTGCCTTCCAGGGCCTTGATCACAACGGCGTTGTTCACGCTGCCATCAGCATTGAAAGCTGCATTGCCGGCGCGCTTCAGTGCATCGGCCAAGATATAAATGGCAGAATAAGAAAGTGGCGCAAAATACGTCGCAGGCTCAGCCTTATACTTCGCCATATAGCCATTGTAGAATTTCAGGCTGACAGGGTTGACGTCGTTGATGGAGGGAGCCCACATGCCATACAGCATGACGTTGTTGGCAAGCGGCGACTTTCCAAAATCGGCAGGCCATCCTGGAGGCGCTCCAACAAAGAGTGGCGGGCTGAACTTCATGGCTTTTGCGGCTTCCAACATGGGCAGAGCATCGGCATCGTAACCAGCCCAAATGAAAATGTCGGGCTTATAGGCTTTTGCAGCTTCCAACATTGCAGAGTAATCGCCGCCACCCATGGCTGCGCTCTTAAATGAAGCACCAGAGAACTGGTAGTCAGAGCCGAACATCTTGAGCGACGAATCGTAGGATGCCTTACCAAAAGCACCCTCTTCATAGGCAAGGAACATTCGGTCTATCTTTATAGCCGGGTATTTCTTGCGGATATCGCTCCAGCCCTGCAGATAGCTTGCACCCTGCTCATAGTCCCATGGATGCAGGTGGAAGTACCAATCGGCATCCGCACCAAGCGCCTGCTCTACGAGGTAACTCGCGGCACCTGTAGAAAGAACAATCTTCTGGTATTTCTTCATGGTCGGAACCTGGCCAAGCGCAACGCCCGAAGCCATGCCACCGACAAGGAAGTCCACCTTGTCCACCGTGACCAATTTCTCGATCGCGGCCACGCCCTTGTCAGCCTTCAACTCATCGTCCACGACAATAAGCTGCAGCTTGCGGCCCAGTACGCCGCCTGCCTTGTTGATCTCGTCCACAGCGAGCTGCGCGGCCTTGGAGCCCTGTTCGCCAGTGACGTCAGCAAGTGGCCAGGTTCCGCCAATTTTGATGGTTCCCTGTCCAAAAGCTGTCGACACAAGGAAAACGCACAGCGCGGAAAGAATCAGAAACCTCTTCATCCCGTACCTCCTTGGATGCCCGACCCTGGCCGTTCATCCACGTTTTTCTTCTTATCCGGTGACCGAAGTCCCGGCAATGCCCATAAACCTAAAAACACAGTTACAGAACGAGGCCGCCGTCTACCCGTAAGACCTGCCCTGTAATAAAGTCCGATTCCTCACTGCTCAAAAAGAGCACCGCGTTGGCAATATCGATCGGCATGGCAAGGCGCCCCAGCGGTGTCTTTGCGATAATTGGCTCAAGCACTTTCTCCGGCACTGTCTCGATCATCGGTGTGCGGCAATATCCCGGCGAAACCGAGTTGACGCGCACCTTTGCACCCTTCCGTGCAAACTCCTTGGCCCAGCCTTTGGTCATCGCCACGATGCCGCCCTTTGCGGCTTCGTAGTTAGACTGCCCGATGTTGCCGTCCAGCCCCACAACCGACGCTATCGAAACGATGGTACCCTTGCCATTTTCCATCATGGATGGAGCAATTGCTCTTGTCATCTTGAAAACGCCCGTAAGGTTGACCGCAATGACTGCCGCCCAGTCGTCGTCAGTCATCTTTTGAATGAGAGCGTCGCGGGTGATACCTGCATTGTTCACAAGGGCGTCGATATGGCCAAATTCGGCAAGGACCGAGTCCACAAAATTTTTGATCCCTTCGGTATCGGTGACGTTTATGGATGCGCCCCGGACATTCTTTCTACCGGCCTCGAGCTCAGGGAAGGCTGCGGGGTTGACGTCGATGGCAAACACCATCCTCGCGCCCTCTTCCGCAAATCGGTCGACAATCGCACGCCCGATTCCTCGAGCACCGCCAGTTACAACGCAAACTTTGTCTTTCATTCTATCCATAATCATTCCTCCATTTATTGCAAGTAATTATCGCTGAACAGGGCCCCAACGCACTGTTGTCGCTGCCCAAACAAACCCGATACCAGCGCCAACCATCACTATGGCGCTGCCATCCTTTATTTTCCCCGATTCAAGCCCAAGTTTTATGGAAAGCAACTGGTCGTTCTGCCCCAGATGCCCGTACTCCTCAAGATATGTTGATTGTTCAGGTTTGAGCCCGAGCTCCTGCAAAGCCGCAAAATGTGCGCTCCGCTTAAAGTGCAGGATGGCAAGATAACCTAAGTCTTTCTCGGAGAGTCCTGATTTAGCCAAAGACTCTCGGATCACTCTGTAAAAATTCGGCATGGTGGTGTCGCGAAGTCGGCCCTTGAATGTCGGTTCGTCGGGCACGATGAAATGGGCATTTTGAAGGTCTTCGGGCTTAGGCGGCCAGGCTTTAGAACCCAGCACCGGAACGACACACTCCTCGGAAAAAGAGCCGTCACCCCTAAAGGCGGATTGCAGCACTTCGTTGCGGCCCAAGTTCTTTTTGAGCACGCACGCCGAGCCACCGGAACCCACGTCCATCATAAAGTGCGTGGCAGGATAACCCAGATCCACGAGATCGTTATTCCGATAGCCGGAAACCAGCAGCACCGTGTTGACGTCTTCCTTAACGAGCATCAAAGATTTGGCCACATCGATGGCCGCCATCATGGAGCCGCACATGGCTTCCATGTCGAAGCTCCACGCCCGATTAGCCTGCAAACGCTGGGCCACATTGAGCCCGGCAAGCCAGCATGGATAATCTTTGTGCTGAGCCCCGCACCAGATAATGAGGTCAATTTCTGCAGCCGCCACCTGCGCATCGCGAAGAGCTTCTACCGCGGCTTTGTAACCCATGTCTGCCGTCGTATCTTCCGGGCCGGCTACTGGTTTGCCTTGAATGCCAAACTTCGTTCTGATTATATCTTCCGGCACATCGGTAGCGGCGGCAAGCTCGGCTGCTGTCATACGACGAGGTGGAATATAGATGCCAATACCGGCTATGCCGACGTCCATGAAAACCCTCCGTGACGACTGAATCGACTCTCATTCTAGATAAACCCTATTTTGCCAATCCGTCAAGCGAAAAATGAAGAATCCTAGTATTCGCCTCTATCAACATGGGTCTACTAAGATTAATTTGATACGGTTGCCGTCGGGTTCTCCCTATTCCAGCATGACTACCAAAATTGGAGCATAACTACCGGCCCTGGCCCTTTGTGCAAGACAGGATTTTTCTACTTGCGCACCTCAAGAACTGGGTCTATACTGCCATGAAAGGTGAATCGTGTCTCATTTTTTAGGGTAATTCTTGGAGCGATCAAAGAATGATAGAAGCTGTCGACCTCAATAGCAACGAACTTCATACCAGCCGAGGCAAATTGATCCTTGCCGGCTCACAGCTCTTTGCAGAAAAATGGTACGGAGCAGTATCCGTAGCGGAAATCTGCAGACGTGCCGATCTGTCCAACGGCTGCTTTTATCGCTACTTCAAGAGTAAAGAAGAGCTCTTCCGTGCAATTCTAGACAATATCACGATGCAAATAGACCAGGCGCTGCAAAGAGTACAAGGCGGTCCTCCTGAGGCCCGGCTTTTCTCTTTTACAGAAATTGTCTTTAACTTTTCACGAGATAATCCCTCGCTCATACACGTATTCAGAGAAGGACAATATCGATTTTTTGAGTGCGAGCAGCGGCTTGAAGATATTTATACTGCTGCACTGGGAAAAGTTCTGGGCGGACCAGCCAGCCAGGCGGAATACGAATTCGCGCTCGGAGGATTGCGTTTTGCAGCTATTCGGTCAGCCTTTTACGGGATTCCTGTAAAACTTGAGGCCTTGCAAGACATCCTTGTACATGGGCTTTTCCCTGAGATGCCAATTGACGAAGAAATGGTTTTTGCAAACATCCCTTCCGAACCGCCCAACGATTCGGACCAGAGCGCAAAGAGCCGTTTGTTGCGCGAAGGCAGGAAACTATTTGGCAGACTTGGCTATTTTGAGACAAACATTCACCAGATTACTGACGCTGCAGGGCTCTCTGTAGGGGCGTTTTACACTCATTTTGAAAGTAAAGAAGCCTTTTATGGCGAGCTAATCTCCATGGTCGGAATGGAGCTCAGACATTTCATTTCGTCGAATCTTGGTTCCGGGCTGAACCGCCTGGAAAAAGAGATACGGGGTTTGTGGCTTTTCATTGTCTATCTGCAACATGATCCGAACTGCTACAACATCGTACGAGAGGCAGAATTTGTGTTGCCGGACACGGTACGAGCTTACTATGACGCCTTTGCAAATGGCTATAGAAAGCACCCAGAAGGGTCTGGAGGACTGGATGAAACGACATCGATCGAGTTCCTGATAGGCGTTGCACACTATTTTGGCTTGAGTGCCGTATTCAACAAATCGGCTGGTGAGGCAAGGAGCAGAGTCCTGGCGATTGGACGCCTGCTACGAGAAGGGCTCAATTCCAGGCTCAGCCAGCGATAGATACTGTTGTGATCATCGTTCTTTGTGCTCTTAAAAGTGGTCTAAAGTGCTCTTAAGATTCGGCTTTAATTCAATTTCGGGCTTTAATTCAATTTCGGGGAGGAATGTATGGCAATAGCGAAAATTGTTGCTACCGGGCTCTATGCACCGGGGAAAGCAATAAGCAATGAAGAGGTCAAGAAACTCACCGGTGTAGAGTTCGATTCCGACAAGCTTGAAAACAAAATCGGCATAAAGGCCCGGCACATTGCAAGGCTGTCGAACCTGAAAGAGTCGACGGCCGACTTTGCAGAAAAAGCTGCCCGCGCCGCCTTGGCCAACGCGCACGTAGACCCGATGGACGTCGGCATGTTCCTCGTCGCGACGGACACGCCTGAGTACATCTCGCCGGCAACGGGCATTATCCTGCAGGGCAGGCTCCAGGGGAGCGAGCAGGAGGCGAGGGCCTTTGACGTGGGGTCTTCGTGCGCGAGTTTTGTGACGGCGTTGGACATGGCGGCGCGGGCTGTCGTCACTGACCGCACCCTGCGCTACGCCCTCGTAGTCGGCGTCTATAACATGCCAGCATACATCAAGGATGGTGATGGTTTCGGCTGGTCCATCTTCGCAGATGGCGCAGGTGCCGTCCTGCTTGCTCGAGACGAGAATGGTTCGGCTGGCGACGGCTACATCGAGGGTGTTTCGCGCGCGGACGGCACACAGTGGAATTTTATCGGCGTCTACACTGGCGGAACCAAGACGCCGGTCACCAAAGAAGTCATCGATTCGGGCGAATATGGCTTTCAGCTTATCCAGCCTCTACCTGGCGACCGCAATGTCAAACTCTGGCCACCGCTTGTACGGCGCCTTCTTGAAAAGGCTAATGTTCCGCAGAGTGCTGTTTCGCATTACTTCTTCACTCAGATCAACAAATCGGTCATTGAGCAAGTTATGACAATCCTGGGCGAGCCTTTAGACAAGACCACTATGGTTATGGACCGCTACGGCTACACTGGCTCAGCCTGTGTTCCAATGGCGCTTCACACCGCGATAACTGAAGGTCGCGTTAAGCACGGCGACCTCATAGTGCTTGTGGCTTCGGGAGCCGGGCTTTCGGTCGGTGCCAACCTGTTTAGGCTCTGAGGCTCAAATTTGAACTCTGAGGCTCTGGTGCTTTCAGTCTTTAGGCCAAAGAGGCTTTGAGGCATTTTGGGGAAATAAAAAGGCAGCCGCGCGGCTGCCTTTTTTGTTTGTCATTTACTTTTTGCTTTCCGTTTCCAGTATTCCGTGGAGCCAGAGGTTTTGACCCGGCCCTTATTTTCCCTTATTTTCTTGGAATATCCTTGGCTTAAATTCCGAGGTACTTTTTCTTGAGTTCGGCTTTCTGAATCTTGCCGTATGCCGAATATGGCAGTGAGTCGGCAAAAATCACCTGTTTCGGGACCTTATAGTTAGCAAGCCTCTCCTTGCAGAAGGCAAGGAGTTCAGCTTCGGTCGCCGTTTTGCCCTTTTCCAAAACTACAACCATGACGCCTACCTCGTCCCATTTTGGATCTGGCTTTCCAATAAGCGCGCAATCCGCCACCGCTGGATGGTCCCTGAATACTGCCTCGACCTCAGCTGCGTAAATATTTTCGCCACCGGATTTTATCATGTCTTTGTATCGACCAATGATGTAGATAAAACCTTCTGCGTTCCGCTTGGCCATGTCGCCCGTATGGAACCAACCGTCGATGAGCGCCTTATTGGTCGCTTCTGGATTGTTCCAGTAGCCCAAACAGGTTGTCGGCCCTTTGATGCAAAGCTCTCCGGGAGTCTCCGGCGGTACTTCGTTGCCATCGGCATCAATCAGCTTGACTTCCGTATGAAAGATTGGTTTGCCCACGGAGCCATTGTATTTCACCGACTCCTCGTTGGTCATAGACATACAGTTAACGCCCACTTCGGTGAGTCCGTAGCCCTGCCTAAACACGACGTGCTTTTCAGCACGCCAAGCGTCCATGAGCTCCACAGGAATCGCTGCGCCGCCGTTGACAAGGAATCGAATATTGGAAAAATCCGCTGACTTGTAAGATTCGCAGTCATGCCACATCTTAAAAAGTGTGGGCACCCCCAGCACCGTGGTGCATTTTTCTTCCTGAATGTGCTTTAGACTTAAATCGGGATCAAAATCGCTCTCGATAATCATACGGCCACCTGCATAGAGCAGCGGCGACAGGAAAATATTAAGGCCACCTGCATGGTACATTGGAGTAAGGACGATGGAGACGTCGCTCTCGGAAAGGCCCCAGCTGATCACGGTGTTGATGCAGTTCCACAGGAATTGCCTATGTGGGATGACGGCGCCTTTGGATTTTCCGGTCGTTCCGGACGTGTAGAGAATAAAGAGGGGATCGTCCTCGTCCAGTTGTGGCCGCACAGGCTCGGTCGGCGAACCTGCCTCGAGCATGTGCTCGTACGTACAAACAGAGTCAATCTTTGCCCCTTCGAGCGAAATAAAGCGCTTGCAGGACATGCCCGACTTGGAATCATTCACAAGGGAGGCGAACTGTGGCCCGACGATTACAAAACTCGGCTCACAATCGTTGCTCATATACTGCAACTCGTACGGCTTGATTCTCCAGTTAAAGGGCACAAGAATCGCCCCTATCTTTGCAAGACCGTAGGTCAGATCGACAAAATGAACGCCATTCTGTGCTATAAGCCCAACGCGGTCGCCCTTTTTGACGCCGAGTTCGGATTGCAGATAATTAGCGACACGACAAGCCCTTTCGTTAAGCTGTCTGTACGTGAACCGCTTCCCGCTTGGCACATCATAGAGTGCCTCCCTGTCTGGAGTGAGGCGTGTCCTCCGCGTTAGAAGTTCGCCGGCATGTTCTCCCATTGGTTCCTCCTCAGTATCTAAGTCAGTATCTAACCCCGTCATTTTTTAACCTCACGTCGTCGATGGAGAGGCATGAGGCATGAATCATCTCTCATCACAAAGCATACCACGATCTTGGGTTCTGTCAACGAATTTCGTCATGGAAGATTTCTTGACCAGGCGCCGCAGGTGCGCAAGAATGAGCGTATGCAAGCTGATGCTCACCTTCATGCGCCGAATCTTGCGCAAAAAGAGCCGGATTTTGTGCAAAAACTGTCGCCCGAAAACTGGCGGGGGGCCCTTGTAGCCCACGACGAAGACGAACTGGCCCAGACGCAACTATTGCGCAAAGAAATGCCCCCTACACTGCTCGGATTTGGCATCCACCCCCAAGGGGTGCGCTGGGATACGCTCGATTTGCTTACTCAGATGGCAAAGCAGCATCAGATCGACTTTATTGGTGAGACCGGGTTCGATCTTTTTGGAGACAGACCAGAACGAGTTCGCAATGCGCAGAATCTGGACGAACAGCGGCGCGCTTTTGAGTTTCAGGTCAGCCTGGCGGCTCGATATGACTTTCCTGTCGTCATCCACATGAGGAAGGCCACGGATGTGATGATGGGGTATGCGAGGGCGCTGGCAAGAGTCCCGGCGGTGATTTTTCACTGTTGGCCAGGACGCCTTGCTGAGGCACAAGGAATGCTTAAGAAGGGCATAAATGCTTATTTTTCTATGGGCACGCCAATCTTGAGAAATGCGAGTCATGCCCTGGAAACCTGTGAAGGCTTGCCGCAAGAGCGGTTGCTTTCCGAGACGGATGCGCCGTTCCAGCCCCCCTATGGGGAGGCATGGACGAGTTGTGCAGATTTAAGCGCGGTCGTGGCCAAGATCGCAACGGTGCGGGGAATTCCAATAGAGAAGGCGCAAGACTTTCTGTACGAAAACTTCAAGTCCGCGTATGGCAGGAATATCTGAACTTACAGGCAAAGTTGGGCTCAGGCGGGCAAAGGTGCGCGCAGAACTTATGAGCGGGCCTTATTCGCGGGCCTTATTCGCGGGCCTTTTTGCGAGGGCCTTTTTAAGGGAAAACAATGGGCATTTTTGACAGAACTGACATCCTTGTGGGCACAGAAGGCCGAAAGGCGCTGCAGGACGCACGAGTGGCCATTTACGGCCTTGGCGGCGTCGGCGCCGCGTGCGCCATGGACCTTGTGCGCATCGGCGTGGGCCACTTCTACGTCGTCGATTTCGACCTCGTGGAGGAGTCCAACCTGAACCGCCTGTACTTTGGCTACCATTCCACCGTGGGGCGGCCGAAGGCCGACGTGTTTGCCGAGTTCGCGCGCGACGTCAACCCTGAGGTCGAAATCGAGGTGCACAAGCGCTTTTTTTCCGGTGCCGACGCCGCGCAGGCCGTCGATGTCGATGCAGACTACCATGCCGACTGTATCGATTCTCTCAATGCGAAAGTGAGCCTCATTGAGGAGCTGTGCGGTAGGTATGCTCACTTTATAGCCGCAATGGGTACGGCAGGCCGTCTTTGTCCGGAAAGGCTCAAAGTCGGGTCAATCTGGCAAACAAAGGGCTGCCCGTTGGCCAAAAGTGTGCGCGTTCGGCTCAAGCATCGCGGTGTAACAGCAGACTTCCCTGTCGTGTGGTCGGACGAGGAACCAGTAAAACCTGTAGCACCAGAAAGCCTAAGTGGCGACCACCTGAACCGCGAAGGTGCAGCGCCTGTTTCCGGACGGGTTCGCATGGTACAGGGTTCTGGTCCATTCGTTCCGCAAGTGGCTGGTCACATTATAGCAAGTTGGATTACACGGCAAATCCTTGCAAACCTTACACATCTTAATCCGCCTTCGCAGGGAGTTTGAGCCTCGCGGACGCCGTGGAAACCCTGGAAGGCACTTTTTGCAGGCTTTATGCCTGCTAAGGGAGGCAATAGATGTTTTCCCCGCTTGAACCCTTCAAACTCGAGCGTTATTTTGCCCAGCATGAATTCTCCGCACAAATGCTTTTGTGTACCTCCGATTGCGAAAGCATGACTATAGACGAGCTTTGTGAGCTGGACCGCAAACATGGCGGCGACGGTGGGCAACTCGGCTCGACATGGCTGGGCTACACCGAGTCGCGTGGAAATCCTGTCTTGCGCGAGGCAATCTCCAAACTCTACACCGACATAGATCCAGACTCCATACTCCTTCATTCCGGCGCCGAGGAGGCTATCCTCAATTTCTACCTTGCAATGATTCGTCCCGGTCAAACGGTGATCGTCAATACGCCTTGTTATCAGTCGTTAAGAGAAATTCCCCGCGCTTTGGGCGCTACAGTCCTTCCTTGGGAATTACGGCTGGATGGTGCCGAGCTCCGTTGGGCGCTCGACATGGCAGAGCTCGGGTCACTACTGGGTAGCGCCGGTCATAACCCTCTTGTGGTGCTCAACATGCCACACAATCCCACGGGAGCCCTCTTATCCCGCGACGAATTCGAAGAGCTGGTTCGCCTGTGCAGGCTCTATGGTGCAACGCTTTTTATGGACGAGGTTTATCGCAATTTGGAGTTTGACGAAGCGGACAGGCTTCCTGCGGCTTGTGAAGCCTATGAAAAGGCTGTCTCACTCTCGGTACTCTCCAAAGCCTGGGGGCTTGCAGGTCTGAGAATAGGCTGGCTCGCAAGCAAAGATACCGAAACACTTGCAAAGGTTGCGGCGGTCAAGGATTACAACTCTATCTGTGCTTCTGCTCCATCTGAAGCCCTTGCCTTGCTCGCCATATGCCAAACGCACCCGATTATCGAGGCGAACCGAAAGCGCTGTGCAAAAAACCGCTTGGCCTTCTCAGATTTTTTCGCAAAACATTGTGAGCTGTTCGGCTGGATTCCTCCGGTGGCCGGATCGGTAGCCTTCCCCCGGCTAAAATCGAAAATGAGTGCCGACGACCTTGCTGCAGAACTCCTGCGGGACACCGGCGTGCTCCTTCTGCCTGGTTCGAACTATTCTTACGACCCGGCCTTTTTCAGGATAGGACTTGGGCGGAACAATGTGCCTGCTGCCCTCTCGATCTTTGACGAATGGATCACGGAAAACGAGCCCCGCTACCTGGCGGGAGTCCTGGCGTGAGTGCCGAGCCTTTCCAATTAAGCTTCCAGTTAAGCTTCCTATCAAATCTCTGTTGAGCCCTTCGCTGAGTCTCTATTCGTGCCTTGGACACATCGAAGCTCAAGTCCCGGTGCTCAGTCTCCAAAAAGAAAAGCACGCGGATTTGTGGAACCAAGGGCAATCTTTAGTTCGGAATCCAGGCCGCTCCTGGAAAAATCGAGAAAGTACCTTAAGTAGGAAGGACTCTTCAGTAAGTTCACGAGAAAGTCAGATCCGAACATAATCCTTTGCTGTACAATTTCTTTTTGTGCGCCTGGCATTGCTGCTAGAAGGGCGATCAGAGAATCGTAGTAGCTGGGGTCAACACCGTTAAAGGAGATATCGGTGTAGATGTTTGGATATTCGAGCATCAGCGCTATAATACTGTCGCGCCAATCAGTCTTTGTACCGCCTAAAATTGTTTTGCTGTACTGGCTACCAAAGTGCGCAAAATCGATGATAAGGTCGGGGTACTCTTGCAAAGCAGGCCTGTAGCTCGCGGGGTCAGTCTGGCGCCACGCCGCTTCCATGCTAATCGTGCGGAATCCGCCATCGTCGCAATGGGTTGTGATGGGCACTTTATGCTTCTCACAAAACGAATAGAGCAACTTTACCGTAGCCCTCTCGGTCTGATTGGCTGGCCATGGATCAAAACCGAGTGGCGGATAAAGCTTTATCCCTCCAAAAAAAGCGCCCGGTTTGGAAAGATCGATCGAATCAGCATCCCTGAGGGTTTCAAAAACCCCTGCTGATCGTTCCCTAGTCCGCTCAAAGCCAGAAAACCATCTGTCCAGGAATATCTCCATGCTTTTTGGCGTGTGGAATTTCGGATTCACCCCAAGGAAGGGACAGATTTCCAAAAAACCTGCAGGGCGCCTTCTCCGGTAAGCCCGAATTCCCATCAAAATATCCAGGATCTGTGCTTCGATCGGTTTATGAGGCGATTTGTTGTAGTAGGTATTCGAATGTAAGGTACCTGGCTGATCGAAGTCGATAAGAAGTGGCACCAAAATCAGCTTATCGTACGATGTGTCTCCCACAATGAGTTTTCCATCGCACAAAACAGCT
>Ga0208825_1000198_pt1 | contig 61255 bp, 56 predicted proteins | sample AD_UKC113_MetaG_FD_184450 | JGI IMG/M metagenome (GOLD analysis project Ga0208825, IMG submission 184450) | Active sludge microbial communities of municipal wastewater-treating anaerobic digesters from Hong Kong - AD_UKC113_MetaG (SPAdes)... | ecosystem: Engineered > Bioreactor > Anaerobic >... | reverse complement strand
ACACCCCCGGATCCTTGATTGGATCGACCCCCACGCGGATCGTCGTCTTGGGCGCAAACTTGCCTTGCAAAATCTGCGTGGACAGCGGGTTCTCGATGCGCTGCTGGATCGCACGCTTGAGCGGCCGCGCGCCAAACACCGGATCGAACCCGACCTTGGCCAGTTCGGCCAGCGCCTGGTCGGACACGTCGAGCGTCAGCTCCATGCGCGCCAGCCGCTCGGCCAGCACCTTCAGCTGGATCTTGGCAATGGCACCGATCTGGCTCGCATCCAGCCCGTGGAAGACCACGATCTCGTCGATGCGGTTGAGGAACTCGGGGCGGAAGTGGTTCTTCAGCTCGCCAAACACCGCGTCCTTGACGTCCTCGTACGGCTGCCCCGCCATGCTCTGGATCATGGGGCTGCCGATGTTGCTGGTCATGATGATGACGGTGTTCTTGAAGTCCACCGTGCGGCCCTGTCCGTCGGTCAGGCGGCCATCGTCCAGCACCTGCAGCAGCACGTTGAACACGTCCGGGTGCGCCTTCTCGATTTCGTCGAACAGCACCACGCTGTAGGGCTTGCGCCGCACGGCCTCGGTGAGATACCCACCCTCGTCATAGCCCACGTAGCCCGGCGGCGCGCCGATCAGGCGCGCGACGGAGTGCTTTTCCATGAACTCGCTCATGTCGATGCGCACCATCTGCTGGTCGCTGTCGAACAAGAAGCCCGCCAGCGCCTTGGTCAGCTCGGTCTTGCCCACGCCGGTGGGGCCAAGGAACAGGAACGAGCCCAGCGGCCGGTTGGGGTCGCTCAAACCCGAGCGCGAGCGGCGGATGGCGTTGGCCACCGCCTCGATGGCCTCGTTTTGCCCCACCACGCGCTGGTGCAGGGCGTCCTCCATCTTCAGCAGCTTGTCGCGCTCGCCCTGCATCATCTTGCTGACGGGAATGCCGGTGGCGCGGCTGACGACTTCGGCGATCTCCTCGGCGCCCACCTGCGTGCGCAGCAGCTTGTGCGCCTTGGCCTGCGCGTCGGCGTTCTGCTCGCTGGCCTGGGCTTCCTTCAGTTGCTTTTCCAGCGCGGGCAGCTTGCCGTATTGCAGCTCGGCCACGTGGTTGAAGTCGCCCTTGCGCGTGGCCTCCTGAATCTGGAACTTGATCTGCTCCAGCTCCTTGCGCACCTGCTCGCTGCCCTGGGCGCTGGCTTTTTCAGCCTTCCAGATCTCATCCAGGTCGGCGTATTCCTTTTCCAGCTTGGCCAGGTCTTCCTCGATCAAGGCCAGGCGCTTTTGCGAGGCCTCGTCCTTTTCCTTCTTGACGGCCTCGCGCTCGATCTTGAGCTGGATCATGCGGCGGTCCAGCTTGTCCATCACCTCGGGCTTGGAGTCGATCTCGATCTTGATTTTGGCCGCCGCCTCGTCGATCAGGTCGATCGCCTTGTCGGGCAAAAAGCGGTCGGTGATGTAGCGGTGGCTCAGCTCGGCTGCGGCCACGATGGCCGGGTCGGTGATGTCCACGCCGTGGTGCGCCTCGTAGCGCTCCTGCAGGCCGCGCAGGATGGCGATGGTGTCTTCCACGCTGGGCTCGCCCACCAGCACCTTCTGAAAGCGCCGCTCCAGCGCCGCGTCCTTCTCGATGTACTTGCGGTATTCATCCAGCGTGGTGGCGCCGATGCAGTGCAGCTCGCCGCGCGCCAGCGCGGGCTTGAGCATGTTGCCGGCGTCGATCGCGCCCTCGGCCTTGCCGGCGCCCACCATGGTGTGCAGCTCATCGATGAACAGGATGATGCGGCCCTCTTCGTGCGCCACTTCCTTGAGCACGGCCTTCAGCCGCTCCTCGAACTCGCCGCGGTACTTGGCGCCGGCCAGCAGGCCGGCCATGTCCAGCACCAGAACCTGCTTGTTCTTCAGCGTGTCGGGCACCTCGCCCGCCACGATGCGCTGCGCCAGCCCTTCGACGATGGCGGTCTTGCCCACGCCCGGCTCGCCGATCAGCACCGGATTGTTCTTGCTGCGCCGCTGCAAGACCTGGATGGTGCGGCGGATTTCGTCGTCGCGGCCGATCACCGGGTCGAGCTTGCCCAGGCGGGCGCGCTCGGTCAGATCGAGCGTGTACTTCTTCAGCGCCTCGCGCTGGCCTTCGGCCTCGGCCGAATCCACGCCCTGCCCGCCGCGCACCGCCTCGATGGCGGCCTCCAGCGCCTTGCGCGACAGGCCGGCCTCCTTGGCAATGCGGCCGGCCTCGCCCTTGGCGTCGCACAGCGCCAGCAAGAACATCTCGCTGGCAACGAACTGATCGCCGCGCTGGATGCTTTCCTTCTCGGTGGCCTGCAGCAGCTTCAGCAGGTCGGGGCCGGGCTGCACCTGCTCCTGCCCCTGCACACTGGGCAGGCGCCCTATGGCCGCATTGGCCGCATTCGCCAGCGCGGCGGTGTTGACGCCGGCGCGCGCCAGCAAGGCCTTGGGCCCGTCCTCCTGCTGCAGCATGGCCGCCAGCAGGTGCTCGGGCTGGATGTAGGCGTTGTCGTGCCCCAGGGCCAGCGACTGCGCGTCGGCCAGGGCTTCCTGAAATTTGGTGGTGAGTTTGTCGAGTCGCATGAATAAGCTCCGAATTGCCCATCAGGTGAGGCGGGTTCCGATGGTTTCAAGATACTGCAGACGCCATGGACCCGACAAGCCGATTGGGGCCGCCCCAGTGGTGGCCGGAGAAGGTCCATGCGGACACGCGCCGTGTCGCCGCCGAAAATCGGCCGGCCGCTCGGGCGCGCTGGCCGCGAAGACGCCGCTTCGGCTCGCACGCGCGGCGTCCTCCTCCCGCCCGTAGCGGCCCCGGCGCCAGCCGTTCGAATCGGACCAGGCCCAGCCGTCCTGCACCATCCGGGCCGCCACGTCCAGCCCGTCGCGCTCGCGCCGAACGCTTGCAATGGCGCGGCCGTAGCGGTCGTGCGCGCGCACGCTCACGCGCAGCAGCTCGCCCCGCACCAGCGCCAGCAGGGCCGCCCGCGCGGGGGCGCCGCCGGCCTGGCAAATCTCGGGCGCGTCGATGCCGTCGATGCGCAGCCGGACACGGGCGCCGCCGCCCGCCGGGAGCACCCAGATCGAGTCGCCGTCAACCACGTAGCCGACCCGCGCCGACCAACTGGCGCCGTTGCCGGCAGCGCGGACGCTTTCCTGCGCGTGGGCAGCGGGCAGCAGCACGCCCGCAAGCATGGCAGCGCAAAGCAGCCGGCGTGGGGCCCAGGGCTTGCGGTCGCGGGGATCTTGATGGCGATTCATGTTCATGCCCGGCATCGTAGAGGACCGCGGGCGCTTGCGCGATGCGCCGCCAAGCCCGCCGGGCTGTCGCCCACCCAACAACACCCGGCCCTGCCCAACCCTACACTGCGTCCGGGCTCGGCCCAACGCGTTTCAACACACCAAGGAGACCCGATCATGCGCCCCCAACACCTGCCCTTCGCCGCCGCACTGGCCGGCACCCTGCTGCTTGCCGCCTGCGCCGGCGCGCCGCAGGCGCCGACGTCTGCTGCCGAGGTCGGCGAGCTGCGCCCCGGCTCGGGCTACCTCAAGGGCTATCTCGGCCGCGACGAGTTGCCCGACAGCCTGGCGCTGGTGCCTCCGCCACCCGCCAAGGGCTCCGCTGCCCAGGCCGACGACGACGCGGCGTATCGCGCGCTGACGGCCTTGCAAGCCGGCCCGCGTGGGGTGCAGGCTGCCAGAGACGCCAATCTGAAGTTCCCGGCGGCGGCCAGCCACTTCGCCTGCGCGCTGGGCGTGCAGATATCCGAGCAAGCCACGCCCAACCTGAACATGCTGCTGCGCCGCACGCTGGCCGATGCCGGCTTTTCCACCTACAAGGCCAAGGACCACTATCAGCGCACGCGACCCTTCGTGGCCTTCGATGCGCCCAGTTGCACGCCGGCGGACGAGCCGAGCCTGCGCAAGGACGGCTCCTACCCGTCCGGGCATTCAGCCCTGGGCTGGGCCTGGGCGCTGGTGCTGACGCAGGCCGCGCCGGATCGCGCCGACGCCCTGCTGCAGCGCGGGCGTGCCTTTGGCCAAAGCCGCGGCGTATGCGGCGTGCACTGGAAGAGCGACATTCTGGCCGGCCGGATGATGGGCGCGGCCGCCGTGGCGCGTTTGCAAGGCAACCCCGTCTATCAGGCGCAGTTGACGGCGGCCAAGATCGAAATTGCCAGGCAGCGCGCCAGTGGACACGTGCCCCCTGCCGCCGATTGCACCGCCGAGTCGCAGGCTCTGGACCTGTCGACCGCCCTGGCGCCTTGATCCGCCCGCTTGCGCGCAAGGCCCTCGCCGCACAGCCCCGGGCGCCGCGGGCTTGCCCTCAGGCATTGCCCAGCGCCAGCCCCCAGCGCGCCAGCGCCACATCGTCGCTGACGCGCGCATCCACCCAGCGCGCGCCGTCGGGCGTGGTTTCCTTCTTCCAGAACGGCGCCTGGGTCTTGAGGTAGTCCATCAGGAATTCGCAGGCCTGAAAGCTCTCGCGGCGGTTCATCGACGTGACCGCCACCAGCACGATCTGATCGAGCGGCTGCAACAGGCCGATGCGGTGCACCACGCGCGCGGCGATGATGTCAAAACGGCGGTGGGCGGCGTCGATCATGGCCTCGATGGCCGTCTCGGTCATGCCGGGGTAGTGCTCCAGCTCCACCGCGCTCACGCTGCCCGCCGCCGCGCCGGCGTGCCGATCGCGCACGGTGCCGACAAAGGCGCACACGGCCCCCACGCAAGCGTCGCCGTCCCGCAAGCGGGCCACCTCATGGGCCAAGTCGAAGTCGGCACGCTGAATGCTCACCCGGGGGCTGCGCCCTGCCTTGATCTCTTGCATGAAGACGATTGTGGCACCGCACAGGCGTTAAGCTGAATGCCCTCCCAACCCTCCCTCAGGACTTCACCATGCCCAAGCTCAAGCACCTGCTGTCTGCCCTCCTCGTCGCCACCTGCGCGCTCGGCCCTGCTGCCGGTGCGGCCGAGCGCCTGGACAAGATCATGGACACCAAGGTGCTGCGCGTGGGCACGCCGGGCGACTACCGGCCCTTCGCCATCCGGCAGGGCGATGGCTATGCCGGCCACGACATCGACACCATCGAGGCGCTGGCCAAGGAGCTGGGCGTGAAGGTGCAATACGTGCCCACCAGCTGGCCCAACCTGCTGAAGGACTTGCAATCCAACCAGTTCGACGTGGCCGTGGGCGGCATCACGCGCAACCCCGCACGCCTGCGCGTGGCGGCCATGCTGCCGGGCTATGCGCCCTTCGGCAAGGTGGCGCTGGTGCGCGCCGCGGACAAGGACAGGTTCAAGAGCATGCAGGACCTCAACCAGCCCGGCGTGCGCGTGATCAAGAACCCCGGCGGCACCAACGAGGCCTTCGTGCTGCAAAACCTGGGCGCGGCCCAGATCAGCACGCACGACAAGAACGCCGAAATCCCGGCCCTGATCGCAGGCGGCAAGGGCGACGTGATGATCACCGAAACCTACGAGGCCCTGCACTACGCCAAGACCGACCCACGCCTGGCCGCCGTTTTCATCGACGCGCCGCTCACGCCCACCAACTACCTGGGTTTTCTGCTGCCCGTCGATGACGCCGACTACCTGCGCGAGATGGGCTTTGCGTGGGACTTGCTGGACAAGCGCGGCACGCTCAAGGCCATCGACGACAAATGGTTGAAATGAGTCGCCCCCAGTCTTCACTCGGTGCGCGATGCTCCGCCTGGTGCTCGCCACGTCGCGGGCATGGCCTGCTTCGCGGCCTTCAGGCACTGTGGGCTTCAATGGCTGCGGGTGGCGCGCAGCACCATGGATCGCTGAAACGATCGAGTACGGAGACGGTCGCGACCAATTCAGCTACATTGGCGATCAGCCCAACACAAGGAGACTGGCATGGCGATCGCGGGTTACAGCTTGAAGACACTGCCCGACTTTGTCGGCAAGGAACTGGGGGAATCGAGTTGGGTGCAGGTGGATCAGCCGCGCATCGACCAGTTCGCCGAGTGCACGGGTGACCACCAATGGATTCACGTCGACCCCAAGCGCGCCAGTGCCGAAAGCCCCTACGGCGGCACCATTGCGCACGGCTTCCTGACGCTCTCGATGGTGGCCACGATGGCGATGGAAGTGGGCATCGTGCCCGCCGACGCGCGCGCCGGCCTCAACTACGGCATGGACAAACTGCGTTTCATGGCGCCGGTCAAGACCGGCGCGCGCGTGCGTTGCCGTGTCGAACTGATCTCGGCCGAAGACAAGGGCGGCGGCAACACCCTGATCAAGACGCGCAACACGCTGGAAATCGAAGGGGGCCAGAAACCGGGCCTGGTGGCTGAAATGCTGGTCATGCTGATCCCGTGAGCGGCTGGACAACGCTTTTTTTCGTACAACGAGGAGACAAGACATGGCCAGGAAGAAGGCAAGCGCGGCAGCGACCGCCGTTGAGACCCGCCCCGATGCCGACGCCGACAACGACGCCACCCAGGCAGTCGGTGGCCTGAACGCCCTGGGCGAGTTGCGCTTGGAAGACCTGCGCGACAGCGCCCTCAAGCTGTGGCTCCAGGCCTTGCGCCATCCGGCCGTGGTCGCCAGGGAAAGCGCCGCGTTCTACGCGCAGCTGGCCAAGATCATCGTGCGCGGCGACGGTGAAGAGGAGACGCTCAGCACCGATGCGCGCTTCAGCGATTCGGCCTGGCAAAAAAACGGTCTGTACCGGCGGCTGTTGCCGGCCTATCAGGCCTGGGCGCAGTCCTTGCAGAATTTTGTCGACCAGGCAGGGCTCGATCCGAAGGAAACGGGCCGCGCCAAGTTTCTGGTGTCGCAGGTGACCGAGGCCTTCGCGCCCACCAATTTTTTGCTGGGCAACCCGGCCGCGCTCAAGCGCGCGATTGACAGCGGCGGCAAGAGCCTGCTCAGCGGCTACCAGAACTGGCTGAGCGACGTGACGGCGCGCCGCCCCGTACCCTCTCAGGTGGACACGCGCCCCTTCAAGGTCGGCGACAACCTGGCCGCCACGCCCGGCGACGTGGTGATGCGCACCGAGCTGTTCGAGCTGCTGCAATACGCGCCGCAGACCGACAAAGTCCATGAGCGGCCGATCCTGGTAATTCCGTCGATCATCAACAAATACTATGCGTTCGACCTGGCGCCCGGGCGCAGCATTCTGGAGTACCTGGTCCAGAACGGCTTCACGGTGTTCGTCATGGTGTACCGCAACCCCGGCAAGGCGCACGATTCATGGGGCATGGACACCTACATGAACGGCATGGATGAGGCGCTTGCCGCGGTACAAGACATCTCCGGCTGCCAGGACCCGAACGTGCTGGCCGTGTGCGGCGCGGCGCCGCTGGCTGTCACCGTGGCCGGCTATCACGAAGCCCTGAAGTCGAAAAACATCGGCTCGATGACGCTGTTCGTGGCGCCGCTGGACACCGCGGCGATGGAAAAGACACCCGTGCTCGGCGACTTCAGCGACCCGAAGCTCGCCAAGCTGTCGAAGACCCTGATGCCGCAAAAGAGCGACCGCATCAGCGCCGACGAATTCACCCTGCTGTTCGCGATGCTGCGGCCCAACGACCTGATCTGGAACTACTGGGTCAACAACTACCTGATGGGCGAAGGCCCGCCCGCCTTCGACGTCCTGGCCTGGAACTCGGACGCCACCGGCATGACCGCCCAGTACAACCGCGACTTCCAGGACTTCTGCGCGCGCAACCCGCTGGCCACGCCAGGCGCCATGCGCTTTCGCGATACGCCGATCGCCGACGTCTCCAGGTTTGGCTTCGACAGCCTGGTCATCGCCGCTCGAACAGACCACATCTGCCCGTGGCCGTCGGTGTACCGCTCCGCCCAGATGCTGGGCAAACGCTGCGATTTTCTGCTGGGTGGGCGCGGTCACATCCAGACCATCGTGGCGCCGCCGGGAGGCAAGAAGGACCACTATTTCCTGAACCCGGACCATTCGAAAGACGCGGACGCATGGTTCGCGGGCGCTCAGCGGGTCGACGGCAGCTGGTGGCCGTACTACGTCGAGTGGTGTGGCAAACGCTCGGGCAAAATGGTCGCCGCCCCAAAAAAGCCCGGCAACAAGACCCATCCGTCGCTGGGCAAGGCGCCCGGCACCTACGTGCATGAAAAGGCATCGTCTTGATCGACACCATGGACTCCCCAGACACCGTGACCACCCACCGGGCCGAACCGCGATTTGAACGAAGGACCGTCGACGGCCAGGAACTGCGAATCGCGGTGTGGGCCGGCTCGTCCGCGGACAAGCCACCGCTGCTGCTGTTCAACGGCATCGGCTCGCGCATCGAGCTGGTGGCCCCGTTTGTCGAGCACCTGGACCCTGAGCGCGAAATCATCGCGTTGGACGTGCCCGGCACCGGCGAATCGCCCGCCACCCAATTCCCGTACCGACTGTGGATGATCGCCCGCATGGTGGGGCGCCTGCTCGACCAGTTGAAGATCGAGCGGGTGGACACCCTGGGCGTCTCATGGGGCGGAACCCTGGCCCAGCAGTTTGCCCTGCAGAACCCGCGGCGCTGTCGCCGGCTGGTGCTGGCGGCCACGGCCACGGGCGGGCTGCTGGTTCCCGGCGACTTGAAGGTCCTGGCGAAAATGGCGACGCCGCGCCGGTTCAAGGACCCCAACTTCATGCGGGAAAACATGGGGGCGCTGTACGGCGGCCTGGCACGCACCGACCCCGACTTGCTCGCCGATTTTGCGCGCCTGAGCCGCTCGCCCAGCCGGCGCGGCTATCTCTATCAACAGATGGCGCTGGCGGGCTGGGTCAGCGCGCCGCTCCTGCCCCTGCTCCGGCAGCCGACCCTGGTGCTGGCCGGCAGCGACGACCCGCTCGTCCCCTTGGTGAACGCCCGCATCCTGGCGCGGCTGATTCCGCACAGCACCTTGACCGTGCTGGACGATGGGCATCTGTTCCTGTTCACCAAAGCGCGCGAGTCCGCCGAATCGGTCGATCGGTTTTTGGATTCCAGCGAGCACTAGGCACGCGTATCGCCATCGCGCAGGCACTGCGCGCCCAGCGTTCGTGTCCGGGGGGTATCGCCCTGCTTTGTTCCTGCCCAGGCCGAAGGCGCCGACTCAATGCGCGATGACGCCCGTGGGCGCCGCTGCGATGCGCGGCCCGCGCGCGGCCAGCGCGTAGAACAACGCGCCGACGATCACAAGCACGTCGGTCGCGATCAGCACCTGGGTCAGCGCATGCTGCGAGCCGGCCGCGACCAGGCGGTCGCTGACCGCGCCGGCCACGAGATTGCCGATGGCGATCGCGAACACGTTGATCAGCAGCATCGTGATACCGGTGATGGTCGCGCGCATCGCGTCCGGCGTCAGCCCCTGAATCAGCGCGATCGACGGCCCGTAGGCGGCCAGCGGCAGGAAGAAACTCGCGCACAGACCGACGTACAGCAGCGGCGAGCCCGCGCCCGCAAAGCGCGAGGCGATCATCAACGGGCCGCAGATCAGCACGAGCAGCACGATGAAGCCGGCGTGGCCGCCGGGCAGGCGCCGCGCCAGGCGGTCGCTGAGCACGCCGCCGATCAAGGTGCCGAGCACGCCGAACACGATGCCCAGCAAGCCGACGGTGCGCGCCGCCACTGCTGCGTCCACACCGCGCTCGCGCACCAGCCACAACTGCGCAAAGGTGATGCCGACAAAGGCCAGGTGCAGGAACACGAAACCGATCACCGTCATCGCCACTGTCGGGTTGCCGCGCAGCAGTTGCGCGACGTTGCGCAACTGCTGCGGGAACGGCGCGCCGCGTTCCGCTTCCACACGTTCGACGCGGCGGTCCTTGAACCACAACGCCGCCACGCCGACTACGACACCGATCACGCCTAGCGCGTGAAAGCTGCCGCGCCAGCCCAGCGCCGCGCCCAGCACACCGGCCAGCGCAAACGCCAAGCCCAGGCCGAGCGGAATGCCCATGAAGAACACGCCCATCGCGCCGCCGCGCCGCCGCTCGCCGAACAGCTCGGTCAAGAGGGACACGGCGGCCGGCACCAGCGCCGCCTCGCCACTGGCGACGAAGAAGCGCGCCGCGGCCATCTGCTCGAAGTTGTGCGCCCACCCCGATGCGGCGGTGCAGGCGCTCCAGATCAGGATGCCGGCAGCCATCACCCGCGTGCGGCTGAACCGGTCGGCGATGGAGCCGAGCAGCACCGCCATCACGCCGAAGCTGAGCACCCACACGGCGCCGGTCAGGAACCCGTACTGGGCGTTGTTCAGCGCCAGATCCCGGGTGATCTCGGGTGCGAAGCCGAGCAGCATATTGCGGTCGATGTGCGCCAGCACATGCGTGGCCAGCAGGGCCAGCAGCACGGTGCGCGGGTGGTTCTTCCAGCCCATCGATGTCTCCTTTTTTCGTTGTGTTGCCAGCGGCGCTCAGGCGGCGCGGCGCAGCGGCTCGCCGCGTTCACCGGCACGGCGGTTGGGCGCGTAGCCCAGGGCGAGCAGTGTTTCGTCCGCACCCGCATACTGCGTGCCGATCTGGTAGATGCGGCGTGCCTCCTCGCCGCTCGCGACCTCGCGGTGCAACTCGCGGGCGATGCGCACCGTCTGCTCGATCTGCTGCACGCTGGTCATGCGTTCGCCCCTGCGGCCCCACAGGTTGTCCTCAATGCCGACGCGCACATGCAGGCCCATGGCAATGGCCATGGTGTTCAGCGGCAGCACGTTGCGCATGATGCTCTCGATGGTCAGCACGGCGCCGGCCGGCACGCGGCGGATGAATTCCATCATGTTGTACGGGCTGGGCCCATCGGCGCCGCCGCCGATCGCGACCCAGTTCAGCACCAGCGGGCCGGTGTAGACCGCGCGGCGGATCAGTCGTTCGACGGTCTCAAGCTGGCCAACGTCGCCGAGCATGAAGTGCGGCTGGATTCCGTTGGCCTGCAAGCGCTTCAGGTGCTCGGCGACGAAATCCGGGCCCGAGGGGATCCACATCTCGCGGTACGCCGCCTGATACGCCGGCAGAGCGAGCGAAGTGCCGGCAACGTCGTCCGCACTCAGCAGCTCGCACACGTTCATCTGGTTCGTGTTGATCGCGATCGTGACTTGGTCGGGCTTGGGGTCGAGCTCGGCCAGCATGTGGCGCGTGTCGTCGTTCAGCCATTTCGCGTCGGCGCCCTCGCCTTCCGGCGCGAACGAGATCGAGCCGCCGACCTGCAGCAGCATCTTCGGCACCGCGTCGCGCAGCCGTGCCAGCATCTCGTTGAACATCGACAGGCGCTTGCTGCCCTTGCCATCGGCCTCGCGGCAATGCACGTGCAGCACGGTCGCGCCAGCGTTCCAGCAGTCGACCGCCTTCTGCACCTGTTCGGCCATCGTCACCGGAATGTCGTCGGAATCGCCCGGCAGAAATTCGGGGCCATAGGGCGCGACCTGGATCACCAGCGGTTGCTGGTTTTCGGGCAAGAGGGAATCGTCGAGGAATTGCATGGTGGTCTCCTTCAGGGTTGGGGGATCGGGTCGCGGCGGCACTGGGCCGCCAGTTCTTCGAGCAGGATCGGCGCGCCCAGGCTCATCGTGTGGATGCCGAGCACCGACACGCACTGCAGCACGGCGGTGATTTCCTCCTGGGTCGCGCCGAGCGCGAGGGCCTGGCGGATGTGGCGGCGCACGCCGGGGCCGTACAGGTGCGTGCAGGACGCATCCACCGCGATCGCGATGAATTCAATGGTCTTGGCGTCGAGCACGCCGCTCTGCATGGGCGCCAGGCCCATGGTCATGAATTTTTCGGTCCAGGCCGGGTCCAGTTCATAGAACGGGTCCCATGCGGAATTCCATTGGCCGATCTTGCGCAACTGGTCGCACATCGGTGTGGCGGGTTTCGTTTCGGTATTTGTCTCGGTCATGGCGATCTTCTGCGGCTGTCGTTTTGATGGATTGAATTGTTGGCTTGGCCCAGCGCATGTGATTGACTTTTCGAGACGGTGATTTACCATTTCGGGACATTGGATGGATTGACCACGACCGCCCTCGTTCGCAGCGCCAGCCTCACCGGCTTTGCCACATTGGCCGCCGAATGCGGCATCGATGCGCGCGCGCTGGCGGCGCAAGCCGGCCTGCCGCGCAACTGCCTGGACGAACCGGATTTGATGATCCCGGTGCTGGCAGTCGGGCGCCTGCTGGAGCTGGCGGCCGCGCGGGGACGCGAGCCCGCCTTCGGGCTGCGGCTGGCCGAGGCGCGCCGGCTGTCCAACCTCGGGCCACTCGGCCTGCTGGTGCGCGACGCGCCGACGCTCAGGCACGCGCTGGAGACACTGATCACCCACATCCACGCGCACAACGAGGCGCTGTCGGTGCGCATCGAGCAGGTCGGCAACCTGGTCTCGATCCGGGCCATGCTCGATGCCACCAACGGCCCCTACCGCCAGGCAACCGAACTGGTGGTCGGAGTCACGTTCAGGTTGCTCAGCGTGTTCTTGGGCGCGGCGTGGCGACCCCGGCTGGTGTGCTTTGCGCATCGGGCGCCGGCGAGCCTGGCGGTGCACCGGCGCGTGTTCGGCGGCGCGGTCGAGTTCGGCCACGAGTTCAACGGCATCGTCTGCAACGCGGCCGATCTCGATGCGCCCAACCCCGGCGCGGACCCGGTGATGGCACGCTACACGCGCCGCCTGCTCGAGCAGGCGCCGGGCAGCCGGCCCACCGTGAGCGTGCGGGTGCGCGAATTCATTGCCGTGCTGCTGCCGCTCGGGCATTGCCGTGCCGACACGGTCGCACAGCATCTGGGCATCGACCGCCGCACGCTGGCCCGGCATCTGGCGGCCGAGGGGCTGAGCTTCAGCCTGCTAATGAACAAGGTGCGCAGCGAGTTGCTCGCCATCTATCTCGACGATGGCGCGCGCGCCCTGTCGGAGGTGTCCGACCTGCTCGGCTTCGCCGCGCCGAGCGCGTTCTCACGCTGGCATCGCGCCCGGTTCGGCGTTGCCGCGCGCAGCCGGGTGGGTGCGCATGCGCCGAAGTGGCTGCGGTGACCAGACCCCCGCAGGCCGCCTACCCGCCCGTGACCGGCGGGAAAAACGCCACCTCGGCCTCGGCCATCAGCGGCTCGTCGTCGCCCACCATCACCTGGTTCTGCGCTGCACGCACGGCCTTGCCTGGCGCCAGCGCTTCGGCGTAGTGGCCGCCGCGTGCGGCCAGCTCGCGGCGCAATGCGCCCAGCGTGGCAGCCTGCGTGCTCACGGCTTCAGATCCGGTGCCCAAGGCTTCGCGCAGCGACGCAAAGTAGCGCACGGTGATCTGCATCGTCATGCCATCAGCTCCGCCAGCGGGATGAAGCGCACCGCGTCACCTGCCGCGATGGTCGCGCCGGCGGGGTGATCGACCAGGCCCTGGGCCCAGTGCATGGAGGTCAGCACGCCCGAGCTCTGGTTGGCAAACAGATCCAGCCCGCCCTGCGCATTGCGTCGCACGCGCAGGAATTCGCGGCGCTTGTCGGGCTTGGGCAGGGCAAAGTCGGCCCGCAACGCAACGGCCGGCACATCCAGCTTCGTGGCGCCTTGCAATGCCAGCACGAAGGGCCGCACCAGCAACAAAAAGGTGACGAAACTGGACACCGGGTTGCCTGGCAGGCCAATGAAGTGGGCCGCGCCGCCGCCGGCGCGCGCGACGTGGCCATAGGCAAAGGGCTTGCCGGGCTTGATGGCGATCTGCCACAGGTCGAGCGCGCCCAGCTGTTGCACGGCCGGCTTGACGTGGTCTTCCTCGCCCACCGACACGCCGCCGCTGGTCAGGATCACATCGTGCCCCGCCGCCGCGCCGCGCAGGGCGTCCACCGTGGCGTCCAGGCTGTCGGGCACGATACCCAGGTCGGTCACCTCGCAGCCCAGGCGCTGCAGCAGGGCGCGCAGGAAATAGCGGTTGCTGTTGTAGATGGCGCCGGGCGGCATGGCCTCGGGCGCCACGGTGCCGGGCGTGACCAGCTCGTCGCCGGTGGAGAACATGGCCACGCGCGGGCGGCGCGATACGCTCAGGCGATCCAGACCGATACCGGCTGCCAGCCCAGTGCTGGCGGGCGTCAGACGCTCTCCTTTTGCGAGTACCACGGCGCCGTGCGCGACGTCCTCGCCGGCGCGGCGGATGGACAGGCCGACCGCGGGCGCGGTTCGGATGCGCACCTGCGTGCCGCCTTCCAGCGCCTCGGTGTCCTCTTGCATCACAACCGCGTCGGCGCCCGCGGGCACGGGCGCGCCGGTGAAGATGCGCGCGGCCGTACCGGGCGCCAGCGGCTGACCGACCTGGCCGGCGGCGATGCGCTGCGACACGGGCAGCACGGCGCCCGCTGACTGGCAATCGGCACTGCGCACGGCATAGCCGTCCATGGCGCTGTTGTCCAGCGGCGGCACGGTCATTTGCGCCACCACGTCCTGCGCCAGCACGCGGCCGTCGGCGTCGAAGGTGGAGACGGATTCGACGCCCAGATTGGCCACGGCTTGCGCCAGCAGACGCTCGAGCGCCTCGTCCAAAGGCATCAGGGGCCGGCGCGCAGGGGCCGGCGTTTGGGGGGTGGATTCAGGCTTGGGGGCGTTCATGCAAACACGTCGGAGACATAGCGGCCGGATTCACGCTCGATCTTATCGGCCCAGGCCTCGGCCTGCTCGCGCGTGGCGCCCACCGCCTCCTGGTAGATGCGCAGGAAGGTGTCGCGCACGGCGGGCGCCATGTGCTTGCCGTCGCCGCACACATACACGTGTGCGCCGCGCTTGAACAGTTCGGCCACGTCGGCGCGGTCCTGCCACAGGCGATGCTGCACAAACGTGATATCGCCCTGCGGCGCCTTGTAGAAGGCCGGCCGCACGCTCACCACGCCGGCCTTTTCCCAGGCGGCCAGTTCGTCGCGGTACAGGTAGTCCACGTCGGGGTGGTCGCAGCCGAAGAACAGCAGCGCGGGCCCCACGCTGCGGCCGTTTTGCGCCTGGATGGCGCGCTCCTGCACAAAGCCGTGAAAGGGGGCGAGGCCGGTGCCGGCGCACACCATGATGATGGGCGTCTCGGGCGATGCGGGTGGATGGAAATGGTCGTTGGATGAGCGCACCGCCACCGCCACGCGGGTGCCCGGCTTGCACGCGGCCAGATAGCTGGAGGCCATGCCCTGGTAGCGGCCCTGGCCGGACAGCGCCGGTGCATCGACCACGGCCACGGTGACGGTGCAGCGCTCGGCGTTCCACAAGGGCGATGACGAGATCGAGTACTGGCGCGCCCGCGCGGGCGGCAGCATCTCCAGAAAAGCCGCCAGGTCCAGCTCGCACGAGGCATAACGCTCCAGCAATTCGAGCACCGACACGCGCTTGGCCAGCACGTCGCGCTGATACGCAGCGTCTTCGGCCAGGGCTTTCAGCTCGGCCTGCTCGGGCGGGCAGCGTGTGGCGGCGGCCAGCTGCCCCACCTGCGCGCGCGTGGCGGGCTGGGCCAGCTCGACGTAGTGAAACAGCACCTCACTGGCCGTCACCGGGTGATCGACCGGCAGCGAGGTGATGCTGCCCGCCGCCTTGCGGATGACGATCTGGCTGTCGGCCGCCAGGTTGAAGCGCTTGAGCGCGCGCATCACCACGCCGATGGGGTTGTGCGCCAGCACGCTCAGGTAGTCGCCGGCGCGATAGCTCATGCCCTCGGGCAGGCGGATGTCGATGTGGCGCTTGGAGCGCGCGCCGGGCGCGTCCATGTTGACCAGCTCGCGGTTTTCCACCACCTCGCCGTATTGCAGCTCGCCCAGGCGCAGGATGCTTGATCGGCCGTCCTGCACGCGCTCGATCTGCAGCTGCGCGCCGCTGGGCTTGTCCTGCACCTGCTTGCCCAGGGCCTGGCCCAGCGCGGGCCACAGGCCGCCATACCACTCGTCGAAGGCGCCGAAGAAGTCGCCGCCCGAATCGGTCTCGCCGCGCTCGCCCACGCGCGTGGCACCCGCCGCTTGCAGCGCGGCGTCGAGCCGCTTGGGCACGGCTTGCCAGGTGCGCGCCCACTGGCGGTTGCCGCAGCCGAACACCGCGTAGTGCACGCCCTTGAGGGTGTCGGCCGACAAGCCCTCGGCCCAGGCGGTGAACTGCCTGGCGTTGTCGGGCGGCTGGCCCTCGTACGAAGCGGTGACGATGACGACCGCGCCTTCGGTCGGCAGGGCGCCGGTGTGCTCGTCCAGCGGCGCGGTGCGCGCGGCGTAGCCCTGGCCCTGTGCCTCGCTGGCGATGCGCTGGGCAAAGGCCTCGGACGAGCCGGTGTTGGAGCCATACAGCACCAGCAGCGGCGTGCCCGCCTGGCCTGGCGCCAGCGCCGCCACGGGCGCGGCGGGCGCGGCCTTGGCTGCCTGGCGCGGCACTGCACTGCGCGCCCTGAAGGCCCCGCCCCCGCGGCGCTTGACGCGCATGTGAAAGCCCTCGGGCTTGAGCGTGAGCGTTTCCTTGACCTTGAGCTGATAGGCCGGGTCGTCTTCGATCAAGTCAAAGCGCTGCAAGATCATGGACACCAGCAGCATCGCCTCCTGCATGGCAAAAGGGCGGCCGATGCAGGCGCGCTGGCCATTGCCAAAGGGCTTCCAGGCGTTGGGCGGCATTTTTTCCATCAGGCCCGGATCGAAGCGCTCGGGGCGGAACTCCTCCACGTCATCACCCCACACCGAGGTGTCGCGGTGCAGCATGGGGGTGAGCACCATCAGCGTGTCGCGCTTTGTCACCGCATACTTGCCGCCGATGACGGTGTCCTGCAAGGGCTTGAGCGCAAAGGCCGGCGCGGTGGGCCAGATGCGCAGCGACTCCATCAGGATCTGCTCGATGTAGCGCAGCTTGCCCAGGTCTTCCACGCGCGGCAGCTCGCCCGCCAGCACCTCGTCCACCTGCGCGCGGGCCTTGGCCAGCACGCGCGGGTTCTTGCACAAAAAGTACATCACGAAGGACAGCAGGCCGCTCGTCGTTTCGTGCCCCGCGATCAGAAAGGTGACCATCTGGTAGCGGATGTTTTCGTCCGACAGGCCCTCGCCCGTGGCCGGGTCACGCCCTTGCAGCATCAGGCCCAGCAGGTCTTTCTTGCTGGCGGCGTCGGGGTCGCGCCGGCGCTCGGCGATCAGGCTCTCGGCCACCTCGCGCATGAGGCGCAAATCGTCCTCGTAGCGGCGGCGCGTGCCCAGCATCAGCTTGCTGGCGATCTCGGGGCGGCGCTCGCGCGCGCCGGCCTCGGCCAGCGCATCGACCATGGCGCCGACGAAGGGGTGCATGCCCTCCTGATAAAAGCTGTTGAAGCGGTAGTCGAATGCGCACAGGGCAATGGTGTCCAGCGTCAGGCGCGTCATGTCCTCGGTGACCTCGATCACGTGGTCGGGCCCGAAGCGCTCCCAGCGCAGCAGCATCTGGTCGGCGATGTCCAGCATCTCATCGAACATCCCGCGCATGCCCAGGGGCCCAAACGCCGGCATCAGGATGTGGTGCGCCTTGGCCCAGTTGGGCTCTTCGGTCTTGGCGGTGAACAGGCCGTCGCCGGCAAAGTCGCGGATGTTCTTGAGCGTGGCGTGCACGCGTTTGTCGAAGCGCTTTTCGTCACTCAGCTCGTTGATCAGCTCCTGCGAGCTGACCAGCGTGAGCATCTTGCCGAACAGCTCCAGCTGAAAGATCGGCCCCATGATGCGCGCCTGGCGCATCAGACCCTGGATGGGTGCGTCGCCGTCGATCGAGCGCAGGTTGCCGATCAGCGGGTCGCCCTTGGGGCGCGGAATGGCGGTGGTCTGGGACACGCGATGTCTCCTGGTGGTGCGGCGATGCGCCAGGCCGCCCGGGCGGCACCGGCAAGACGCGCATCTTAATGGATGGCGCAGGCGCCGCCATGGGGCAGCGCCGATCCGCAGCTCGGGTGGAGGAGCGAAAACCCAACGGCCGCGGCGGACCCCGAACCGCTATGCCCCGTAGCGCTCGGCCACGTATTCAAAGCGCGCGCCCTGCTCCAGCAACCAGTCGGCCACGGCGCTGGGGCGATTCAGGTCGAGCACGACGCGCCGGGTGGGCTCGGGCAGGCGGGAGGCGTCGTCGGTGGCGATGGCGACGACGAACTCGTCATCCGGGTACAGCGCGGGGTGCCCCGTCTCGGCACGCCAGACCTCGATCTTGTGCAGGTCGCTGCCCCGAAAGCCTTCGATCAGCAGCCAGTCCACATCGGCGTGCAGCTCGGCGATCAGCTGATGCACCGTCAGCTCGGTGTCGCGCTCGAACTCGCGCATCAAGGCCAGGCGGTGGCGCGAGGCAATCAGCACCTCGAAGGCGCCGGCCTTGCGGTGGCGATAGCTGTCCTTGCCCGGACGGTCGATGTCGAAGCGGTGGTGCGCATGCTTGAGCACCGAAACCCGCAAGCCGCGCGCCTTGAACAGCGCGATCACCTGCTCGATCAGTGTTGTCTTGCCCGCGCCGGAAAACCCGGCAAAGCCTGCCACTTTCATCGTCGCCGATTCCGCTTGCTATCCTATCAAGAGCTGCTTGCGCTTGTCCTGCAAGCGCTGACGCCAGATTTCATTCACATTCCTGGGCGATCAGGCGCTTGACCTGCGCGGTGTCCGCCGGCATCACCCGCACGCGGCGGGGCAGCTGCTCGATCCCGTCAAACGCGGGGGGCCGCTCGGGCGGTTGGCCCAGCGCCTCTTCGATGGTGGCGGCAAACTTGATCGGCAGCGCGGTCTCCAGCGCGATCATGGGCACGCCGGCTTGCAGGTGCTCGCGTGCCACCTTCACCGCGTCGGCGGTGTGGGGGTCGATGGTCACGCCCTGCCCGGCATGCACGGCGCGGATGGTCGCCACGCGGTCGGCGTGCGTGCTCTTGCCGCTCTCGAAACCGTAGCGCTCGCGCGCCTGCCTGAACGCCGCATCGCCGCTCAGGTCGAAGCGGCCGTGTTGGCGCAGCGCATCGTCGAACAGCGCGCGGGTCGCGGCGCCGTCGCGCCCCAGCAGGTCGAACACAAAGCGTTCGAAGTTGCTGGCCTTGCTGATGTCCATGCTGGGGCTGCTGGTCTCGTGCGTGTCGGCGCTCGCGCGCACGCGGTAGATGCCGGTGCGGAAGAACTCGTCGAGCACGTCGTTCTCGTTGGTGGCCACCACCAGCCGCCCGATCGGCAGCCCCATCATGCGCGCCACGTGCCCGGCGCAGACGTTGCCGAAGTTGCCACTGGGCACGGTGAAGTCGACGCGCTCATCGTTGGAGCGCGTTGCGCTGAAGTAGCCGGCAAAGTAGTACACCACCTGCGCCAGGAGGCGCGCCCAGTTGATCGAGTTGACGGTGCCGATGCGGTACTTGCGCTTGAATTCCAGGTCGTTGCTCACGGCCTTGACGATGTCCTGGCAGTCGTCGAACACGCCCTCGATGGCGATGTTGTGGATGTTGGCGTCCTGCACGCTGAACATCTGCGCCTGCTGAAATGCGCTCATGCGCCCATGTGGGCTGAGCATGAACACGCGGATGCCCTGCTTGCCGCGCATCGCGTACTCGGCCGCGCTGCCGGTGTCACCGCTGGTGGCGCCCAGGATGTTGAGCGTTTCGCCGCGCCGCGCCAGCTCGTACTCGAACAGGTGGCCCAGCAGTTGCATGGCCATGTCCTTGAAGGCCAGCGTGGGGCCGTTGGACAGCGCCTCCAGGAACAGGCCCGGCTCCAGGGGCTTGAGCGGCACGATGGCCGCCGTGCCGAACACCTGGGCGGTGTAGGTCTTCTCGCAGATCGCCTTCAGGTCAGCGGCGGGGATGTCGTCGATGTAGAGGCTGAGGATCTCGAAGGCCAGCGCGGCATAGCCTTGGCTTGCATGCACGCGGCGCAGGCGCTGCAATTCGGATGCGGTGATCTGCGGATAGTGCGCCGGCAGGTACAGCCCGCCATCGGGCGCCAGGCCTTCCAGCAGGATGTCGCAAAAACGGCGTGATGCGCCTTCACCGCGCGTGGACAGGTATCTCATGGGGTCGGTCGAGACAGGGGCGCACGCGGCGCCACCATTCAGTTCAGTTCTTCCTTGCGAATGCGCACGATCGGCGCCAGCACGCTGGGCAGCGCCTGCAGCTGCGCCAGCGCGGCGTTCATGTCGCCCTCGCGCGCCTCGTGGGTGAGGATGATCAGGTCGGTCTGCGTGCTGCCCTCGCCACCCACCTCGTCGGCCTCGCGCTGCAAGAGCGCGTCGATGCTGATGCCCGCGTCGGCCAGGGTGGTGGCCACGCGCGCCAGCACGCCGGCCTCGTCGGCCACGCGCAGGCGCAGGTAGTAGCTGGTGACGACCTCCTCCATCGGCAGCACGCTCACGTCGCGTACCGCGCCGGGCTGGAAGGCCAGGTGCGGCACGCGGTGCTGCGGGTCGCTGGTGGCCAGGCGCGCCACGTCCACCAGGTCGGCAATCACGGCGCTGGCCGTGGGCTCGCTGCCGGCGCCCTTGCCGTAGTACAGCGTGGTGCCCACAGCGTCGCCATGCACCACCACGGCGTTCATGGCGCCCTCGACGTTGGCGATCAGGCGCTTGGCCGGCACCAGCGTGGGGTGCACGCGCAGCTCCACGCCCAGGCCCTCGCGCCGCTTGGTAAAGCCCAGCAGCTTGATGCGGTAGCCCAGCTGCTCGGCGTACTTGATGTCGGTGGCGGCCAACTGGGTGATGCCTTCGACGTAGGCCTTGTCGAACTGCACCGGAATGCCGAAGGCGATGGCGCTCATCAGCGTGGCCTTGTGCGCCGCATCCACGCCTTCGATGTCGAAGGTGGGGTCGGCCTCGGCATAGCCCAAGGCCTGCGCGTCCTCGAGGGCGGCGGCAAAGTCCAGGCCCTTGTCGCGCATCTCCGAGAGGATGAAGTTGGTGGTGCCGTTGATGATGCCCGCGATCCACTGGATGCGGTTGGCCGTCAGGCCCTCGCGCAGGGCCTTGATGATGGGGATGCCGCCGGCCACAGCGGCCTCGAACGCGACGATCACGCCCTTGTCGGCGGCGGCCTGGAAAATCTCGGTGCCATGCACGGCCAGTAGCGCCTTGTTGGCCGTCACCACGTGCTTGCCGGCGGCAATGGCCTCCAGCACCAGGGTCTTGGCGATGCCGTAGCCGCCGATCAGCTCGACCACGACCTCGATGTCGGGATTGGCGATGACCGCGCGTGCGTCGCCGACCACCTGCGCCCGATCACTCACCAGCGCCTTGGCGCGCGCGGTGTCGAGGTCGGCCACCATGGTGATCTCGATGCCGCGACCGGCGCGGCGGCGGATTTCTTCTTGGTTGCGCTGCAGCACGGCAAACGTGCCGCCACCGACAGTACCGATGCCGAGCAGGCCGACTTGAATGGCTTTCATGATTCCGGTTTTATGATTGAATAGTGTTCCAGCGCCTGTCAATCAAGCGCGAGCGGCTTCTTTTTTTGTAGCAATGTTGAGCACGCTGGCCGTCTTGGCATGGCGCTGGCGGTACTGCTCCAAGAACTTCGCCAACCGACCGATCGCCTCGCGCAGGTCCGACTTGTGTGGCAGAAACACGATGCGAAAGTGCTGGTTGTCCGGGTAGTTGAAGCCCGAGCCCTGCACCAGCATCACGCGCGTGGCGCGCAGCACCTCCATGAAGAACTGGCGGTCGTCCTCGATCGGGTACAGCGCCGGATCGAGCCGCGGAAACATGTACAGCGCCGCCTGCGGCTTGACGCAGCTGATGCCCGGAATCTGCGTGATCAGCTCGTAGGCCAGGTCGCGCTGAATGCGCAGGCGCCCGTGCTCGCCCACCAGGTCCTTGATGCTCTGGTAGCCGCCCAGCGCCGTCTGGATGGCCCACTGACCCGGCACGTTGGAGCCCAGCTTGAGGTTGGCCAGCATGTTCAGCCCCTCGATGTAGTCGCGCGCCGCCGCCTTGTCGCCCGACACCACCATCCAGCCCGCGCGGTAGCCGCAGGAGCGATACGCCTTGGACAGCGAATTGAAGGTGAGAGTCAGCACGTCGGTGGACAGCGAGGCCATCGCCGTGTGCGTCACGCCGTCGTACAGCACCTTGTCGTACACCTCGTCCACCAGCAACACCAGGCCGTGCTCGCGTGCCAGCTGCACGATGGCCTTGAGCGTCTCATCGCTGTAGAGTGCCCCCGTGGGGTTGTTGGGGTTGATGACGACGATGCCGCGCGTGCGCGGCGTGATCTTGGCGCGCATGTCGGCCAGATCGGGCATCCAGCCGTCTTCCTCGCGGCACATGTAGTGCACCGGCTTGCCGCCGGCCAGGCTGGTCACCGCCGTCCACAGCGGGTAATCGGGCGAAGGCACCAGCAACTCGTCGCCCTCGTTCAGCAGGGCGTTGGTGGCCATCTGGATCAGCTCGCTGGCGCCGTTGCCCAGGTAGATGTCATCCAGCGTCACGCCCTCGATGCCCTGCTGCTGGGTGTAGTGCATCACCGCCTTGCGCGCGGCAAAGATGCCTTTGCTGTCGGAATAGCCGGCCGAGTCGGGCAGGTTGCGGATCATGTCCTGCATCACCTCCTCGGGCGGATCGAAGCCGAACGGCGCCATGTTGCCGATGTTCAGCTTGATGATCTTCTGGCCCTCGTCCTCCATCTGCCGCGCGGCGTCGACGATGGGCCCGCGCACGTCGTACAGCACGTTGGCCAGCTTGCTGGATTTGGTGATCGTCTTCATGGGCAGACCTCGGACAGGCAGCGCGATGCGCCGGCAAAACGTAGAATTTGACCACATCCGGCGCACGAGCGGCCTTTGCATGAAATTTCAGTCCGATCTCTTTGAAACCGCCATCACCGGCTACGGCCCAGGCTGGGTGAGCGTGCGCGGGCAGCGCGTCGAGCACAGCGTGCTTTTGCACAGCAGCGGCGAGCGCAGCCCCTGGCCGTGCGGGCGTTTCGAGGACCTTGGCAGTGCCCATTTCGAGCCCCTGGCCGCCGCGGGCCCCGAATTGGTCATTTTCGGCAGCGGCGCACGGCTGCGTTTTCCGCAAGCCGCCTGGATTCGCCCCCTGATCGAAGCGGGCATCGGCATCGAAACCATGGACACCGCCGCTGCCTGCCGCACCTACAACATCCTGGCCGGCGAAGGCCGCCGCGTCATCGCGGCCCTGCTGCTGGAGGCCGGCGTCGATGTGCCGGATCGGTTAAAATAAACCTTTCGGCACCTGTTGCCCGTGACTTCCAATTGACTGCGCGCGGCGGCACACCGCGGCTGCAGCATGGGTGCGCACGGATGGGTTGCTCGTCCTCAGCCAAAAATAGTCCGGAGATTCAGATTCCCATGGCGATTGTTGTCAACAAACCCCTGCCCGAATTCGAAGCAAACGCCACCGGTGGCATCAAGGTCACCAACACCTCGCACACCGGACAGGCCCTCATCCTTTATTTTTACCCCAAGGACAACACGCCCGGTTGCACCACCGAGGCCATGCAGTTTCGGGACAAATACAAGGACTTCGTCAAGGCCGGCGCCATCGTGTTTGGCGTGAGCCGCGACAACATGAAGTCGCACGACGACTTCAAGGCCAAGCTGGAGCTGCCCTTCGAGCTGATCGCCGACACCGAAGAAAAAATGTGCCACATGTTCGGCGTGGTCAAGAACAAGATCATGTACGGCAAGAAGGTCAAGGGCATCGAGCGCAGCACCTTCCTGGTCAACGCCGAGGGCGTCCTGGTGCAGGAGTGGCGCGGCCTGAAGGTGCCCGGCCACGTCGAAGAAGTTCTGAAGGCGGTCAAAATCCTCAAGAAGGCCGCCTGATTCGGCTCGGTTTTCGTTTGCCGCTCATGCATAATGGGCCGAGATGAAGAAGCCCAGTCACCGCTTTGACCTCACGACCAAAGCCGCCCGGTTTTTCCCGGCGGCTTTTTTTTGACCCTGTCGGTTCGTTGAACCCGTCTGGAATTTCATGCCCCTGCCGCCCCCACCCGCCAAGCGTGGCACCCGCCTGTCCACCGACGTCATCGAGCTGGCCGCCCACCGGCCCGTGACCGCCCAAGCGCCCGCACGCAAGCCCTCCGAGCCGGCAACACCGGCCCTCATGCGCCCGGTGCCGACCGTCGTGGCCCGCGCTCCTGCACAGGCGCGGGAAGCCCCGCCTGCCGCGCCCGGCACACCGGCGCGCGCCGCCAAGGCGCGTAGCTCCAGCAAAGCGCGTGCAACGGGAATGTCGCGCCTGTTCGTGCTGGACACCAACGTCCTGCTGCACGACCCGACGGCCTTGTTCCGCTTTGAAGAGCACGACATCTTTCTGCCCATGGTGGTGCTCGAGGAACTGGACGCCCACAAGAAGGGCATGACCGAAGTTGCCCGCAACGGCCGCCAGACCAGCCGCCTGCTGGATGCGCTGGCCGGCGTCAAGGGAGCCGACATGGCCCAGGGCCTGCTCCTCGACGCCACGGGCAACGTCGACGCCCGCGGCAAGCTGCACTTTCAGACCGGCCCGCTGGAGGCCGACGTGCTGGCTTCGCTGCCGCAGAGCAAGGCCGACAACCAGATCCTGACGGTGGTGGCGGCGCTGAAAAAGCAGCAGGCGCCACGCGAAGTGGTGCTGGTGTCCAAGGACATCAACATGCGCGTCAAGGCGCGCGCGCTGGGACTGGCCGCCGAGGACTACCAGAACGACAAGACGCTGGACGACGGCGACCTGCTGTACTCCGGCACCCTGCAGTTGCCGCCCGACTTCTGGACGCGCCAGAGCAAGACGGTGGAGAGCTGGCAAAGCGGCAGCGCCACCTACTACCGCATCAGCGGGCCCATCGTGCCCAGCTTGCAGATCAACCAGTTCGTCTTCTTCGAGTCGCCCGGCGAGCCCAGCCTGTACGCCCGCGTGACCGAGATCCAGGGCAAGACCGCCGTGCTGCGCACGCTCAAGGACTTCACGCACCTGAAGAACGGCGTGTGGGGCGTCACCGCGCGCAACCGCGAGCAGAACTTTGCCCTCAACCTGCTGATGGATCCGGAGATCGACTTCGTCACCCTGGCCGGCACGGCCGGCACGGGCAAGACCCTGCTGGCCCTGGCCTCGGGTCTGACCCAGGTGCTGGACGACCGCCGCTACACCGAGATCATCATGACCCGCGCCACCGTCAGCGTGGGCGAGGACATCGGCTTTCTGCCCGGCACCGAGGAAGAAAAAATGGGCCCCTGGATGGGCGCGCTGGACGACAACCTCGAGTTCCTGGCCAAGGGCGACGGCGGCAACGCCGGTGAATGGGGGCGTGCGGCCACCAACGAACTGATCCGCAGCCGCATCAAGATCAAGAGCATGAACTTCATGCGCGGGCGCACCTTCATGAACAAGTGGATCATCATCGACGAGGCGCAGAACCTGACGCCCAAGCAGATGAAGACCCTGATCACGCGCGCCGGCCCCGGTACCAAGATCATCTGCATGGGCAACCTGGCGCAGATCGACACGCCCTACCTGACCGAAGGCTCATCGGGCATGACCTTTGCCGTGGACCGCTTCAAGGGCTGGGGCCACGGCGGCCACGTCACGCTGGCGCGCGGCGAGCGCTCGCGCCTGGCGGATTTCGCCAGCGAAGTGTTGTGACGCCACGGGCATGGCGCTGCCGCACCGTGCCCGCTCCAACCATCAAACCGACAGGTAGCGCTGCAGCAGCTCGGGTTGCTTCTTGAGCTCGGCCGCCGGTCCCTCGTGCACGATGTGGCCGTTGTTGAGGATATACACGCGCGTGGCCAGCGCCAGCGTGGCGGCGATGTTCTGCTCGATCAGGACAATGGTCTGCCCCGACCGGGCCAGTTCGCGACACACGCGCACCAGGTTCTGCACGATCACCGGCGCCAGGCCTTCGAAAGGCTCATCCAGCAGGATGATCTTGGGGTCGCGCACCAGCGCGCGGGCGATCGCCAGCATCTGCTGCTCGCCGCCCGACAGGTCGGTGCCGCGGCTGGTGCGGCGCTCCTTCAGGCGCGGAAAAATCTCGTAGATGCGCTCCAGCGGCCACTTGGCGGGCGCGGTCAGGCCGGCCAGGACGATGTTTTCCTCGACGTTCAGGCTGCCGAAGATGCGCCGCTCCTCGTGCACCAGCTGCATGCCCACGCGGGCGATCTCGTGCGCCTTCTTGCCGGCCAGCTCCTGTCCGTCGAGCTTGACGCTGCCCTGGCGCGGCGTGACCACGCCCATCAGGCTCTTGAAGGTGGTGGACTTGCCGGCGCCGTTGCGCCCCAGCAGGGCCACCACTTCGTTCTTCTCGACGCGCATGGCGACATCGAACAGGATGTGGCTGTCGCCGTAGTAGCTGTTCAGGCCATTGACTTCAAGCAGGCTCATGCCACTTCCTCCATCACGCCGCCGAGATAAGCCTCTTGAACCTGGGCGTTGCTCTTGATTTCATCCGGCGTGCCTTCGACCAACAGGCGTCCTTCCTGCAGCACCGTCACCTTGCTGACCAACTCGAACAGCGAATCCATGTCGTGGTCGATGATGACCAGCGTGCGACCTTGTGCGATGGATTTGAGCAAGGCCACCGTCTCGACGCGTTCCTCCGCACTCATGCCGGCCAGTGGTTCATCGAGCAACAGCAGGCTGGGAGTCGTGGCCAATGCCAGGCCGATTTCAAGCCGGCGTTTTTCACCATAGGCCAGTTCGGAGACATGCGTATCCAAGCGTCCCGTCAGGTGCACCAGCGCCGCTGTGCCGGCAACGTGCGCATCCAGCTTGCGCACCTTGTGCAGGTTCTTGAACAGGTCGAGCTTGAATTTGCCGCGCAGTTCGCCGAGCGCGGCGATTTCGAGGTTCTGGCGTACCGTGAGCTTCTCGAACAACTGGTTGATCTGGTAGCTCTTGGTCAGGCCCTGCTGGCAGGCGTCGATCACGCCCATGCCGGTGATGTCGCGGCCATCGAACACGATCTTGCCGCTGGTGGGCTGCACCTCGCAGGTCAGCATCTTGAAGAAGGTGCTCTTGCCGGCACCGTTCGGACCGATGATGCCGCGAATCTCGCCATGATCGACGCTGAAGTCGATGTCGCTGTTGGCCAGCAGGCCGCCGTAGCGCTTGGTCAGCCCGGTCACCTGCAGGATCGGGCCTTCGTGCGTCCGCGTGCTCTTGCGTGCCACCTGCATCTCGGCCGTTTCGGCACCGCGCGCCGGGGTGGGCGCAGGGGCAACGGCCACCTTGGCCGGCTTGGGCCGGATCAGTTGCCACAGGTCGATGATGCCGCCCGCCAGGCCGCGGCGCAGGAACACCACCAAGAGCACGAACACCACACCCAGGATCAGCTTCCAGGTGGCGCCCAATTTCAGGGTGACCTGGAAAAAGTCGCTCAGATAAAGCCACACGGCGGCGCCCAGCAGCGGACCGAACAGCGTCCCGGCTCCGCCAATGGCCGTCTGCATGACGATCTCACCCGACGTGGCGAACATGAAGGCGTCGGGTGGCATGAAACCCTGCATCATGCCCAGCAGCCCGCCGGCAAAGCCAGCGTACATGGCCGCGACGACGAACACCGCCAGCTTGTACTTCCGGATGTCGTGCCCCAGCGCCTCCGCCCGCAACGGATTCTCGCGCACCGCACGCAGCACCAACCCAAAGGGCGAACGCACGATGCGCAAGGCCAGCGCCAGCGCGACAAAGTACCAGAAGGCGAAGAACGCGTACATCGCCAGGTTGCTGTCGAACTCGAGTGTGGTGAAGCCCAGGCTCACGCTGGGCGAAGGCACACCAGCCAGGCCGTTCTCGCCGCCGGTGAAGTCGGACAGCGGGTTGAACTCGAGGTAGAAGAACACCTCGGCGATGGCCACGGTGATCATGGCGAAGTAAATGCCGGTGCGCCGCAGCGCCACCAGGCCCACCAGGTAGCCCAGCACGCCGGCGGCGACGGTGCCGATCAGCAGCGCGAGCAGCGTGTTCTGCATCGACGTCTGCGTCAGCAGGTAGGCAGCGAACATGCCGCCCGAGCCGAAGAAGGCCGACTGGCCAAACGACAACAGCCCGGTGTAGCCGAACAGCAGATCGAAGCCGATGCCGACCATGCCCCAGATCAGGATCCGGTTGATGGTGGTCGGCGTGAAACCCAGGTGCGGCAGGATGAACGGCGCCGCGATCAAGGCCAGAAGCGTCAGCGCCTCTGCAAGATATGGAAATGGTCTGCGCATCAAAAATCCACCCTGTTCTTATTCGCGACCCACCGCGCCCAGCAGCCCGCGGGGACGGAACATCAGCACCAGCGTCATCACCACAAACAGCACGACGTAGGAATACGCGGGGTTGATCATCGAGGTCAGGCTGATCAACTCGCCGGCAATCAAGCCACCCAGCACCGCGCCGGGGAACGAGCCGACACCGCCGATCACCACCACGACGAAGGTCTGCACCAGGATCGCTTCGCCCACGTCAGGCGCCAGTGACACCACCGGTGCATTCACGATGCCGGCAAAGCCCGCGGCCATGGCACCGATGCCGAACACCAGCATGAACACGCGGTAGACGTTGATGCCCAGCGAATCGACCATCACCGCGTCCTCGATGCCGGCGCGCACGATCATGCCGATGCGCGTGCGGTAGAGCACGAAGTAGAGCGCCAGCAAGGCCACAGTGACGATGGCCAGCAGGCCGATGCGGTAGGTCGGATAGACCATGAAGCCCAGGTTCGTGATGCCCATCAACGGCCCCGGTGGCGGCACCGCCTTCGACAGGCTGCCGAAGGCAAAGCGCACCAGCTCCACCATGACGATGCTCAGGCCGAACGTCACCAGCAATTGGTCTTCCGGCGGACGAGAGTAAAAGTGGCGGATGATGACGCGTTCGATCACGATCCCGACGACCATCACGAACAGCGCGCCACAGATCACGGCAACGATGAAGGAATTGGTGTAGGTAAACGCCATCCAGCCGGCGTAGCCACCCAGCATGAACATCGCGCCATGTGCGAGGTTGAGCACGCCCAGCGTGCCGTAGATGATCGTCAGGCCAGAGGAAATCAGCGCCAACAGGGCGCCGAGCACCAGCCCGTTGAACAGTTGTGAAATGAAGTTGGCCCAATTAAGCACGCGCGACCGCCCTGATGCTGGTTGGTGAAATGAATGTCATGCAAGCGCCGCATGTGACGCCGCGATCGACCCGACAGCGATCGATCGCGCGCAACTTCGCTGCCCGACATGACGGTCAGAAACCGCCAGGCCCATCGCCCGCACTGGTGCGGACGATGAAATCCGGCTGAAGGTCAGGTGTAGCTGCCGAGCTTGCAGCCGAAGGCCGTGGGCGACTGGATCACGTCTTCGCCCTTCTGCGTGTCGACCACCGTCCAGAAGTCCTCGGGGTTCTTCATGTCCTTCTTGGCCTTGCCGCGAACGACGAACACCGGGCGCACGCACTGGTGATCCTCGGGCCGGTAATAGACGTCGCCAAACAGCGACGGCATCTTCTCGCCCTTCTCCCACTGCTTGATGACATCGGGCGGATAAAAGCTCCCCGCTTCGGTCACCATCCGCGCCCAGTGCGCAAAACTGACGTAGGCATTTTCAGCCCCCCACTCCGGGGCGTAGCCGTACTTCTTGCGGAAGGCGTCGACGAACTCCTTGGCCATCGGATACTTGTCTTCAAGTTCCCACCAGAATTCGGTGGCAGCAAACACGCCTTCGCTGATGTCGACCCCGGCTTCCTTGGCGAAGAACGGGATCTGGTAGGGCAGCACCAGGGTCATCTTGGGCAACAGGCCGAACTGCTTGGCCTGCTGGCTCGACAGCACGGCGTCGCGACCCCAGTTGACGTTCATCAGAAACTCGGCGCCCGAGTTGGCGATGTTGGTCAGGTACTGGCTGAAATCCTGCGTGCCCAGCGGCGAGACCTGGTTGGTCACCGTCGTCCAGCCGCCTTTTTCCTTCAGATATTTCTCGGTCGACGCCGTCGTCGTGTGGCCGTAGGTGTAGTCCGGCGTCATGAACGCCATCTTGCGATTCTTGCCAAAGGTCTTGACCAGGATCGGGCCGATGGAATTGGCCGCCATCTCGCCGAAATATCCCTGGCGGAAGCCGTAGCGCACGCAGTCCTTGCCGGTGGTGTCGTTCGAGCCCGAGATGCCGGGCATGTACATGAGTTTTTCGCGATCGCAGAACTTGTTCAGCGCCACCGCCACGGCCGACGAGGTCGAGCCGGTGGCCAGGATGATCTTGTTCTGGTTGATGAAGGTCTGGATCGATTGCACCGCCTGGTTGGGCTTGGCCGCCGAGTCGGCCGAGACCAGCGCCACCTTCTTGCCGAGCACGCCCTTGCTGATCTTGGGCGCGATCTTCTTCATCAAGGGGTGGTCCGTGTTCATGTGCTCCACAGCCAGCTCCCAGCCCTTGAGCTCGTCGGCGCCCTGCACCGCATAGGTGCCGGTCAGCGGCACGGCCGCGCCGATGTACACCGTGTCGCCCTGCGAGCCGGCAGGCCAGGTACCCATGGCGGGCTTGTCGGCGGCAAATGCCCATTGCACGCCGCCCACGCTGGCGAGAACCGAGGCGCCGGCAACCTGCGCGCCGCGCTGCAGCGCACCGCGGCGCGAAACGATGGATCGGGAATCTTGTTCGGACTCGGACTTGGACATATCGACAGTCTCCTTTCGTGGCTTGTTCAATCGGTTTCCGGGCGCCGGCGCAATCGCCGCGCTGCCCGGACGCCTGGCTGCCCAGAAAAGACAACCAAACCAACCGAAACCGCACCATTGCAGCGACCTGGCTCCTGCGAATCAAACGTCCGCAAAACAGGTCAAGTCATGATGTATTGCTGAATGTACGCTCGCGCACATCCCCGGCAAAAGCTCGAAAACCCTGAACAAATTCAGCGATTTGGACCACTGTTTGTCAGCCACATGTAAGACAAGGCGCGCCAGTGGGCACCGCGAAGTCGGCCATGCGCATGGTCACTTGGGCGCCAACCGGATCGCCCCATCCAGGCGGATCACCTCGCCGTTGAGCATGTCGTTCTCAAGGATGTGGCGCACCAGCTTGGCATAGTCCTCGGGCGTGCCCAGGCGGCTGGGAAACGGCACGCCGGCAGCCAGCGCGTCCTGCACCTCCTTGGGCATGCCAAACAGCATGGGGGTGCCGAAGATGCCCGGCGCGATGGTCATGTTGCGAATGCCGCTCTTCGCCAGGTCGCGCGCAATGGGCAGGGTCATGCCCACCACGCCGCCCTTGCTGGCCGCGTAGGCCGCCTGTCCGATCTGCCCGTCATAGGCGGCGATGCTGGCCGTCGAAATCAGCACGCCGCGCTCGCCCGTGGCCTCGGGCTCGTTCTTGCTCATGGCATCGGCGGCCAGCCGGATCATGTTGAAGCTGCCCACCAGGTTGACCATGATGGTGCGCGTGTAGACGTCCAGCTTGTGCGGACCGCTCTTGCCCACGGTCTTCTCGGCCGGCGCGATGCCGGCGCAATTGACCAAGCCTGCCAGCTTGCCCAGCGACGTCGCCTTGGCCACCGCCGCCTGGCCATCGGCCTCGCTGCTGACGTCGCACTTGACGAACACGCCACCGATGTCGCGCGCCACGGCCTCGCCCTTGTCGGCCTGCATGTCGGCGATGACCACCCGGCCACCGGCGCCTGCCAGCATGCGAGCGGTGCCCTCGCCCAAGCCGGATGCGCCACCGGTGACGATGAATACGTTGCCTTTGATCTGCATATCAAGCTCCTTGCTGCTCAATTCTTCAGGGGTCTGCATTATTGACGTGCACGCCAACACTGGGCGCACATGCGCTGCATCAACCGCGGCGCTCACAATACCCGCACGACCGTTCGATTCAGGGTTTACCTGAGTGGCCGACCCTCAAGCTGGGTCTAGACTGTGGCGAAATGCATCCGAAAGGAGGCGCACGTCGGGCCTCACGCGATGCATGGCAACGAGGAGAACGTTCATGGACATGAACCGGCGCCAGTTTTTCCGCGTGAGCGGGGCTGGCTTGGCGGCGTCCAGCCTGGTGGCCCTGGGTTTCTCGCCCACCGCCGCGCTGGCTGAAACACGCGCCTTCAAGCTGACCCACGCCACCGTCTCGCACAGCATCTGCCCCTACTGCTCCGTCAGCTGCGGCATGCTGATCTACAAGCTGGGCGACGAAGCCAAGAACGTTCGCGAGCGCGTGATCCACGTCGAGGGCGATCCGGACAATCCCGTCAGCCGCGGCTCGCTGTGCCCCAAGGGCTCGGGTGTGCTGGACATGATCAACTCGCCCGCCCGTGTCAAATACCCCGCCGTGCGCGAGCCCGGCAGCAAGGAGTGGAAGCGCATCAGCTGGGACGAGGCCATCACGCGCATCGCCAAGCGGATGAAGGCCGATCGCGACGCCAATTTTCAGACCAAGAACGCCGCAGGCACCACCGTCAACCGCTGGACGACCACCGGTTTTCTGATGTGCAGTTCATCCTCCAACGAGTCGAGCTACCTCACGGTGAAGGTGGCGCGCGGCCTGGGGATGGTGGGGATCGATACACAAGCACGCGTCTGACACGCGCCGACGGTGTCCAGTCTGGGCCCGACTTTCGGTCGCGGAGCGATGACCAACTCGTGGACCGACATCCGCAACACGGATCTCGTTCTCGTCATGGGCGGCAATGCCGCCGAAGCCCACCCCGTCGGCTTCAAGTGGGTGGTGGAGGCGATGGAAAAGCGCAAGGCCAAGCTGATCTCGGTCGACCCGCGCTTCAATCGCACGTCGGCGGTGGCCGACTTCTACGCGCCGATTCGCAACGGCACCGACATCGCCTTCCTCGGCGGTGTCATCAACTGGCTCTTGACCAACGACAAGATCCACCACGAATACGTCAAGTTCAACACCGACGCCACCTTCCTGACCAAGCCCGGCTTCGAGCTCAAGGACGGCGTCTTCAGCGGCTACGACGAGGCCAGGCGCAAGTACGACAAGTCCACCTGGGGTTACCAGCTGGGCGAGGACGGGTACGTTTTGGTCGACGACACCATGCAGGACCCGGCCTGCGTGTACCAGCAGCTCAAGAAACACTACAGCCGCTACACGCCCGAGATGGTCAGCAAGATCTGCGGCACGCCCAAGGACAAGTTCCTGAAGGTGTGCGAGATGCTGGGCGAGATGTCCGCGCCCGACAAGACCAGCACCATCTTGTACGCGCTGGGCTGGACGCAACACACCGTGGGCAGCCAGAACATCCGCACCATGGCCATGATCCAGCTGCTGCTGGGCAACATCGGCCGGCCGGGCGGCGGCGTGAACGCGCTGCGCGGGCACTCCAACGTGCAGGGCGTGACCGACATGAACGCCTACGCCGAGGTGTTCTCGGGCTATCTCAGCGCCCCGATGGACGGCGACGACACGTACGAAAAGTACCTGAAGCGCTGCACGCCCAAGCCCTTGCGGCCCAACCAGTTCAACTACTGGAGCAACTTCCCGCGCTTTTTCAACAGCCTGATGAAGTCCTACTTCGGCAAGGCCGCCACGCCGGAGAACAACTTCTGCTACGACTGGGTGCCCAAGCTGGAGGGCGGCTTTGACGCCATGCACCTGTTCGAGTTGATGCACCAGGGCAAGATGAACGGCTTCCTGTCGCAGGGCTTCAACCCGCTGGCCACGGTGCCCAACAAGAACAAGCTGTCGGCGGCGCTGGCCAAGCTGAAGTACCTGGTCGTCATCGACCCGCTCGAGACCGAGACGGCCGACTTCTGGCAGAACTTCGGCCCTTTCAACGACGCCAAGCCCGAAAACATCCAGACCGAGGTGTTCCGCCTGCCCAGCAACTGCTTTGCGGAAGAAGAAGGAAGCCTGACCAACTCCAGCCGCGTGGCGATCTGGAAGGAAGCGTCCATCGCCCTGCCGGGCGAGGCCAAGGTCGACTCCGAGATCATGGCGCTGCTGTTCGTCAAGCTGCGCGAGATGTACGCCAAGGAGGGCGGCGCCTTCCCCGACGCCATCGCCAACCTGGCCTGGGACTACGTGCAGCCCAAGGAACCCTCCTCGACCGAGCTGCTGCGCGAGATCAACGGCAAGGCCCTGGCCGACGTGCTGGCCCCGGCCGATCCGGCCAACCCGACGGCGCCGCGCGCGGTGCTGGTCAAGGCCGGCCAGCAGTTGCCCGGCTTTGCCATGCTGCGCGACGACGGCTCCACCGCCTGCGGCAACTGGCTGTACTCGGGCGCCTGGACCGAGGCCGGCAACATGACCGCGCGGCGCAGCCTGAACGACCCGACGGGCCTGGGCGTGTACCAGAACTTCGGCTTTGCCTGGCCCGCCAACCGCCGCATCCTGTACAACCGCGCCAGCGCCGACCCCAGCGGCAAGCCCTGGGCGCCCAACAAGAAGTACGAGTACTGGAACGGCAAGGCCTGGACCGGCGCCGACATCCCCGACATGATGCCGACCGCCGCGCCGGAGATGGGCATGGGCTCGTTCATCATGAACCCCGAGGGGGTGGCGCGACTGCATGCCATCGGCATGGCCGAGGGCCCCTTCCCCGAGCACTACGAACCCTTCGAGACGCCCATCGGCGTGAACCCACTGCACCCCGGCAACCCCAAGGCGCTCAGCAATCCCTGCGCCCGGGTGTTCAAGAGCGACATGGACGCCTTTGGCAAGAAGGAGGAGTTCCCGTACTCGGCCACCACCTACCGCCTGACCGAGCACTTCCACACCTGGACCAAGCACGCGCGGCTCAACGCCATCATCCAGCCCGAGTCCTTCGTCGAGATCAGCGAAGAGCTGGCCAAGGAAAAGGGCATCCGGCACGGCGACAGCGTCAAGGTCAGCAGCAACCGCGGACACATCGTCACCAAGGCGGTGGTCACCAAGCGCATCAAACCCTGGGACGTCAACGACCAGAAGGTGCACCTGGTGGGCATTCCCTTCCACTGGGGCTTCAAGGGCCAGACCAAGAACGGCTACCTGGCCAACACGCTGACGCCCTTCGTGGGCGACGCCAACTCGCAGACGCCTGAGTTCAAGGCGTTTCTCGTCAACATCGAGAAGGTATAGCCATGTCAAGCCTGCAAACCCAGGACGTGGTTGCCCGATCAGCCACCACCACCCCGCCACCGCAGGCGCGCTCGCACGTGCCCGAGGTCGCCAAGCTCATCGACGTCTCCAAGTGCATCGGCTGCAAGGCTTGCCAGGTGGCGTGCATGGAGTGGAACGACCTGCGTGACGAGGTGGGCACCAACGTCGGCGTATACACCAACCCGATGGACCTGACGGCGCAGTCATGGACCTTGATGCGCTTCTACGAGGTCGAGCCCGAGCCCAACCACCTCGAATGGCTGATCCGCAAGGACGGCTGCATGCACTGCGCCGACCCGGGTTGCCTGAAGGCCTGCCCCTCGCCCGGCGCCATCGTCAAGTACGCCAACGGCATCGTCGATTTCATCAGCGAGCACTGCATCGGCTGCGGCTACTGCATCAAGGGCTGCCCGTTCGACATCCCGCGCATGAACCCGGTGGACAACAAGGTCTACAAGTGCACCCTGTGCTCCGACCGCGTGGGCGTGGGCCTGGAGCCCTCCTGCGTCAAGGCCTGTCCCACCGGCGCCATCACCTTCGGCCCCAAGGACGACATGGTGACCTATGCCGAGCAGCGCGCGGCCGACCTGAAGGAGCGCGGCTACAAGAATGCCGGCCTGTACAACCCGGCGGGCGTGGGCGGCACCCACGTGATGTACGTGCTCAAGCACTCGGACCAGCCAGCCCTCACAGGCCTGCCGGCCAACCCCAGCATCAGCCCCTGGGTGTCGCTGTGGAAGGGCGTTTCCAAGCCCGTCGGCCTGGCCGTCATGGCCGGCGCCGCGTTTGCCGGCTGGTTTCACTACCTGCGCAAGGGCCCGCTGGAGGTCTCCGACGAAGACGAGGAAGCCGCCGCCGCTGAAGCCGGGCAAGGCACCCAAGGAGAGCCGCGATGAAAAAGCTCCAACTGCAGCGCTACAGCGCCGGCCAGCGCTCCAACCATTGGGCCGTGGTCACCTGCTTCGTGCTGGCGGCGGTCTCGGGTTTCGCGCTGTTCCATCCGGCGCTGTTCTGGCTGACGGCGCTGGTCGGTGGTCCGCAATGGGCGCGCATCCTGCACCCCTACCTCGGCATTGCCATGTTCGTGTTGTTCCTGGGCATGTTCTTCATGTTCGTGGGTGCCAACGTCTGGTGCAAGGAAGACTCGGCGTGGCTGAGCTCGGCCAGCAAGCTGATCTCCGAAGGCAACGCGGCGCAGATGCCACCGATCGGCAAATACAACGGCGGGCAGAAGCTGGTGTTCTGGCTGTTTGCCCTGTGCCTGATCGTGCTGCTGGCCACCGGCTTGCTGTTCTGGCAGGCCTGGTTCGCGCCCAGCGTGCCGATCTGGCTGCAGCGCATCGCCGTGGTGCTGCACGCGCTGGCGGCCTTCGGGCTGATTCTCACGGTCATCGTGCATGCCTATGCCGCCATCTGGGTCAAGGGCACCGTGCAGGCCATGACGCGCGGCACCGTCAGCGCCGGCTGGGCGCGGCACCACCATCCGCTGTGGTACCGTGAGCAAATCCAGGGCCGCTCGGCCAAGGCACAACCCAAGTGATGCCGCATTAACCCACCCTTCATTGCCGGCCGGTGCCCGCATCGGCGGCCGTTTTTCTTGCCTTGACCACGCCAACCCACCCATCCGAGCTGCCCTCCCCCGAGCAAATCGTCTTGCGCGCGGGCCTCGACATCCCGTCCTTCATCGCCCCCAAACCCACGGCGCTGTTTGCCGAGCGCGCGCTGCGCCTGCGCCAGTTGGCCGCCGGCCACGCGATGCGCGAATACCTGCTGCTGATGGCCGTGGTGTGCGAAGCCTTGCACGAGCGCGCGCAGGCGCACCCCGCGCTGCCGCCGCCCGACGCCGAATCCGTCGCCCAAGCCCTGGCCAGCGCCCAGCCCCCGCTCGCCCCCCAACGACTCGCGCGCGAGCCCTCGTGGCGCACCGAATGGCGCGCGGCCATGGCGCAGGTGTTGCAGCACCTGCCCGCCGACAGCCCCGCGCGCGCCACCGTGCAAGCCGTCATCGCCCTGCCCGACGCCGCGCTGGAGCAGCAGGCCGAGCGTTTGCTGGCCGGCATCACGCTGGGCCTGGACATGGCCGCCGCGCCGCTGATCGCCGCCGGCCTGCAGCTGTACTGGACCCAGCGCCTGGCCGCCACCGCGGCGGCGCAGCCCGACGCTTTCAAATCCTTCGCGCCGCCCGCCTCGCCCGCGCAGCACTGCCCCTGCTGCGGCAGCCTGCCCACGGCCAGCATCACGCGCGCCGGCCAGGGGTTCAAGGGCCAGCGCTATCTGCACTGCGCGCTGTGCAATGCCCAATGGCGCACCGAGCTGATCCACTGCTGCCACTGCGGCAGCGCCAAGGGCATTCAATACCAGGCCCTGCAGGCCGTGGGCGACGCCGGCACGCCCGACACCCGCGCCGCCGTCGAGGCCGAGACCTGCGAAGCCTGCCGCCACTACCTCAAGATCGTGCACATGGAGCGCGACGCGCACGTCGAGCCCATCGCCGACGACCTGGCCAGCCTCACGCTCGACCTGCTGGTGTCGGACGCCGGCTACCAGCGCCACGGCACCAATTTGCTGCTGCTGTTCGGCGACAGCGAACCCGCGCAACCGGAGCCGGCATGATGCGCCGGCCCGAAGAATCCGTGGTTCACGGTTCGCCGGCCCAGCCCAGCCAACGGCCCCTCGCGACACCGGAGCAACTGCCCGCCGTCGATCGCCTGCTGCACACGCCGGCCGTCCAGGCGCTGGCGGCCGAGCACGGCCACACCCTGATCGCCGGCCAGGCGCGGGCCCTGCTGGCCGAGCTGCGCCAGCAGGCGCTGGCCGGCGCGCTGGGCGCCGATGGCGTGGCGCTGCAGGCCCTGGCCGGCGCGCTGGAGCGGCGCGTGCAGCAGCGCCTGGCGCCGCGCCTGCGCGCCGTCATCAACCTCACGGGCACGGTGATCCACACCAACCTGGGCCGCGCCCCGCTGCCCGATGCCGCGCTGGCGCAGGTGCAGGCGCTGATGGCCAGCCCCAACAACCTCGAATACGAGCTGGCCACCGGCGGGCGCGGCGACCGCGACAGCCTGATCGAAGCCCTGCTGTGCGAGCTGACCGGCGCCGAGGCCGCCACCGTGGTCAACAACAACGCGGCGGCCGTGCTGCTGTGCCTGGCGGCGCTGGCCGCGCGCAAGGAGGTCATCGTCTCGCGCGGCGAGCTGGTGGAGATCGGCGGCGCCTTTCGCATGCCCGACGTGATGAAGAGCGCCGGCGCGCGCCTGGTCGAGGTCGGCACCACCAACCGCACCCATCTGCCCGACTACGAGCGCGCCATCACCGCCCGCACCGCGCTGCTGATGAAGGTGCACACCAGCAACTACGCGGTGCAGGGCTTCACCGCCGCGGCCTCCGAGGCCGTGCTGGCGCCCCTGGCCCGTGCCCGCGGCCTGCCCCTGGTCACCGACCTGGGCAGCGGCGCGCTGATCGACATGACGGCCTGGGGCCTGCCGGCCGAGCCCACGCCGCAGCAGATGCTGGCCGCCGGCTGCGACATCGTCACCTTCAGCGGCGACAAGCTGCTGGGCGGCCCGCAGGCCGGGCTGATCGTGGGGCGCAAAGACCTGGTGGCGCGCATCCGCAAGCACCCGCTCAAGCGCGCGCTGCGCCTGAGCAAGCTGCCGCTGGCGGCGCTGGAGGCCACGCTGCGCCTGTACCTGCGCCCCGAGCGGCTGGCGCGCGATCTGCCCACGCTGCGCCTGCTCACCCGCCCGCTGGCCGACATCGAGGCCGCGGCGCACGCGCTGCTGCCCGCCCTGCAAGCCGCGCTGGCGCCGCGCTTCACGGTCGAAGTCGTGGCCTTGCAGGGACAGATCGGTTCCGGCTCGCTGCCCGTCGAGCGGCTGCCTTCGGCCGGCCTGGCCATCGCCCCCACCGAGAAGAAAGGCGCCGGCCGCGCGCTGCAGCAACTGGCTGACGCGCTGCGCGCGCTGCCCATCCCGGTCATCGGCCGCATTCAGGACGAGCGCCTTCTGCTGGACCTGCGCTGCCTGGAGCGGGCGTCCGACTTTGTTGACCAAATCGGGCTGCTACGCTTGTCTGACAAGCGCGAGCAGCTCTCATATTGATAGCTCGATGATCATTGGCACCGCCGGCCACATCGACCACGGCAAGACCACGCTGGTACGCGCGCTGACCGGCGTGGACACCGACCGCCTGCCCGAGGAGAAAAAACGCGGCATCAGCATCGAGCTGGGCTACGCCTTCATGGACACGCCGGGCGGCCCGCGCATCGGCTTCATCGACGTGCCCGGCCACGAGCGCCTGGTGCACACCATGGTGGCCGGCGCCAGCGGCATCGACTTTGCGCTGCTGCTGGTGGCCGCCGACGACGGGCCCATGCCGCAAACGCGCGAGCACCTGGCCGTGCTCTCGCTGCTGGGCATTGCGCGCGGCGCCGTGGTCATCACCAAGATCGACCGCGCCGCGCCAAGCCGCGTGCAAGCCGTGCGCGAGGAAATGGCGGTGCTGCTCGACGGCACCGCGCTGGCGGGGGCGCCGATCCTGGCGGCATCGGCCGCCACCGGCGCGGGCATCGATGCGCTGCGCGCTCATCTTTTTGAAGCTGCTCGCGCCGATGGGGAAAGCGCTGGCGACCCATCCGAATCGCAAGCCTTCCGCCTCGCCATCGACCGCGCCTTCACCCTGTCCGGCACCGGCACCGTGGTCACCGGCACCATCCACGCCGGCCGCGTGCGCGTGGGCGACGAGCTGGCCGTGTCGCCCGCCGCGCACGGCGCGCCGCTGCGCGCGCGCGTGCGCAGCCTGCACGCGCAAAACCAGGCGGTTGAACAGGCCTGCGCCGGCCAGCGCTGCGCCGTGGCACTGGCCGGCGTGGCGCGCGACGCGGTGGCGCGCGGCCAGTGGCTGACCGACCCGGCCGTGGCGCTGGCCACGTCGCGGCTGGACCTGCAACTCACGCTGTGGCCGGGCGAGGCGCAGGCGCTGCGCTCGGGCGCGCACGTGCAGGCGCACATCGGCGCCGCGCACACCAATGCCACCGTCGCCCTGCTGGGCACCGACCGGCTGGCCCCCGGCGACACGGCGCTGGCGCAACTGGTGCTGCACGCACCGCTGGGCGCCTGGCACGGCGAGCGCGTGCTGCTGCGCGATGCCGCGGCCAGCCGCACCCTGGCCGGCGGCCAGGTGCTCGATCCGGATGGCCCCGCGCGCTACCGCCGCACGCCGCAGCGCCTGGCCCAGTTGCAGGCGCTGGGCCAGCGCAGCGTGGCCGAGCGCTTGCAGGCCCTGCTCGCCGTCGCGCCCCAGGGCGTCGATCTGGCGCGCTTTGCCATGGCCCAGGGCCTTGCCGCACCGCCCGACGACGCTGTCGCTGAAGGGGCGTTGGTGCAAGGCGGATTTGCGCTGGGCGCCGCGCAGGTCCAGGCGCACGCGGAGGCCGTGCTGCAAGCCTTGCAGAGCTTTCATGAAAAGCAGCCCGACGAGCTGGGCCCCGACACCGCGCGCCTGCGGCGGCTGGCCGCACCCCGCCTGCCCGCCCCGCTGTGGCAGGCGCTGGTGGCGCGGCTGGCGGCCCAGGGCCAGGTGGCGCTGCACGGCCCCGTGGCGCACCTGCCCACGCACGGCGCCGAGCTGTCGGCCACCGAAACCCGCATTGCGCAAAAGGTGGCGCCCGCGCTGGGCGCCTGCGGCTTCGAGGGTGCGTGGGCGCGCGACCTGGCACGCGACGCCGGCGAGCCCGAGCCGCTGGTGCGCACCACGCTGGCGCGGCTGGCGCGGCGCGGCGAGCTGCACCAGGTGGTCAAGGACCTGTACTACCCGCCGGGCGCCATGACTCGGCTGGCGGCGCTGGCGCGCGATGTCGGCGCCCGGCACACGGGCGAAGTGCAGGCGGCCGCCTTTCGCGACGCCACGGGCCTGGGCCGCAAGCGCGCCATCCAGATTCTGGAATACTTCGATCGCATCGGCCTGACCCGGCGCGTGGGCGACGTCCATCGCCTGCGCGCCGAAACCGAACTTTTGCAATGACCAAAACGGAAAGGCAACCATCCTGGTGGGTGGGCCGGGCTTCAAACCCGGTGGGTGGCGCCAAGCGTCGCCGGGTGGGTTCGACTCCCATACCTTTCCGCCAGCAAACGCCCGCCCCCAGTCTCCACTCGCTGCGCGATGTTGCGCCTCCCCCCTCACGGGGGCATCGCCCCTGGCCGGGGAGACCCCGGCCACGGCGATCGTTGGCATGGCTTGCTCCGCAGCCCCGTGGCTCTTTGGGTTTTTTGCGCTGCCGACGATGGATGCGCCGTCGCGCATGGCCTGGCGTGACCTGCTCCACCACCCCACGGCTTTTTGGGCTCTTGGCGCTGCCGACGATGGATGCGCCGTGGAGCACGGGCTTGCATGGCCTGCTCCGCGGCCTTCTGGCTCTTCGGGTTATTGGCGCTGCCGACAGCGGACGCTCTACGCGGTGCTGCGATGAGTAGCGCCACCGAATCCGCTCTCACCGCCCTGCCCGCCGATCTGCACGTGCTGGTCGACCACCAGGTTTGGGCGCGGGTGCACGACGACGGCACGGCGACGGTGGGGATCACGCCGCTGGGGATCGCGCTGTCGGGCGAAGTCTTCATGTGCCGGCCCAAGCGGGTGGGCAGTGTGGTGGCGCAGGGCGGCACGATCGCGGTGGTGGAGCTGTCCAAGTCCATCGTGGCCGTCAAGTCGCCCGTCAGCGGCACGGTGCTCGAAGTCAATCCGGCGCTGGACGATCGCCCCGACTGGGTGCACCGCGAGCCCTGTGGCGCGGGCTGGATCGCGCGGCTGCGCCTGACGGACCTGGCCGCCGACCAGGCCCGGTTGCTGCACGGGCCGGCACTCGAGGCCGCCATGGCCGAGCATGCGCGCGCCCATGCGCACGCGCTTGACTGCGGCGCCACCGGCCGCCCGGACACGCCGCCATGAGCTTTGCCGAGGACAGCGTCGCGGGCGTGGCCATCCTGCTGTGGGCGGCCGACCCGGCCGCGCCCGAGCGGCTGGCCACGCCCTTTTTCCACGCCGCCGCCGCGGCCGCCATGGAGGTGCCGGTGGAGCTGTACTTCAGCGCCGCCAGCGTGCACCTGCTGGTGCCGGGCGTGGCCGCACGCCTGCGCGCCAGCCCGCGGGTGGACAAGAGCATTGCCGACAACATCACCGAAGCGGTGGCGCTGGGTGCGCGCCTGTTTGCCTGCAGCGACGCCCTGCACGCCCAGGGCCTGGACGCGGCGCCGCTGTGGCCCGGTTGCCAGCGCGGCGGCGCCGTGCAATTCATGGCCCGCGCCATCGACCGGCGCTGGCGCGCGCTGGTGTTTTGATCGCCATCCGGGCCATCCGCGCCGTCAGCGCGCCGCCTCGCGCTCGACCACGCAAAAGCTCACCGCATAGTCGCTCTCGTCACTCAGCGTGATGTGCGCCTGCAGGCCGCGCGCCTCGAACCAGGTCTTGAGCTCGCCGTGCAGCACGATGCACGGCGCGCCGCCCGGTGCGTTGGCGATCTCGCAGCGGCGCCAGTGCATGGGCAGGCGCATGCCCAGGCCGATGGCCTTGCTGAAGGCCTCCTTGGCCGAAAAGCGCGTGGCCAGGTAGCGCAAGCCGCGCCCGGGCCAACGCGCGCTGCGCCGGCGCCAGATTGCCAGCTCGCCCTCGCTCAGGATCTTTTGGGCAAAGCGCTCGCCATGGCGCTCGAAGCTGGCGCGGATGCGGCGAATGTCGCAGATGTCGGTGCCAATGCCGTAAATCATGCGTTCACAAGGAAAAATGGACACCAGCGCTTGCCTTGCCTGCGCAAGCAGCTATCAAATCAGGATTTGTCACCGCTGGCGATGCACGCCAGATAGGCCTGCGTGGTGGCCGCATAGCCCAGTTCCAGCGCATCGGCGATGAAGGCATGGCCGATCGACACCTCGGCCAGGCCGGGCACGGCGCGCACGAAGGCGGCCAGGTTGTCGCGGTTGAGGTCGTGGCCGGCGTTGACGCCCAGGCCGGCATCCAGCGCGGCCTGCGCGGCGGCGGCGTAGCGCTGCAACTGCGCGGCCTGATCGGGCGTGCCCCAGGCGGCGGCGTAGGGCTCGGTGTAGAGCTCGACGCGGTCGGCGCCCACGGCGCGGGCGGCGGCCATCTGATCCGGCATTGGGTCCATGAACAGGCTGACCCGCACGCCCAGCGCGTGGCATTCGGCAATCAGGGGCCGCAGGCGCTCGGCATCCCTGGACAAACTCCAGCCATGGTCGCTGGTGAACTGGCTCTCGCTGTCGGGCACGAAGGTGGCCTGCTGCGGGCGCATGTCCCGGCCCGCAAGCGCGCGGATGAAGTCCAGCAGGTTCTGCGTGGGGTTGCCCTCGATGTTGAATTCGGCGCGGGGCCACTGCTTCATCAACGCGGCCAGTTCGAACACGTCCTGCGGGCGGATGTGGCGCCCGTCGGGCCGCGGGTGCACGGTGACGCCGTGCGCACCGGCTTGCAGGCACAGCGTGGCGGCGCGCGTGACGCTGGGAATGCCCAGGTGGCGCGTGTTGCGCACCAGGGCGACCTTGTTGACGTTGACGGATAGCTGGACGGTCATGGTGCGGTCGATCGGGTTTTCAGGCGCTGCAAATCCAGCATGAGCTGGCGCGTGCGCAAGGTGCTGCCACCGCCATGGTAGTGGAGCAGCTCGCGCAATTGCTGGCGCAGCCGCGCCTGCTGCGCCAGCGGCCAGTGGGCGACCGCCTGCAGCGTGGCGCTGAATGCCGCCTCGTCGCCCAGGGCCGCGGCCAGCGCCTGCCAGGCCAGGCCGGGCAGCCACGCGCCATCGTCGTCGCCGTGCGCCTCGCGCAGGCCGCCTTCGGCCACCAGGCGATAGCCGGTGTCGCCCTCGATCGGCGCCAGCGTCAGGCTCTGCGCATCGAGCGCCGGCAGGTGTCCGGTCTCGCGCAGCAGCAGCAGCTCGAAGGCGCGCAGCGCGGCGGGCGACAGGACTTCGGCGTCGGGCGAGGCCAGCACATGGACCAGCGCGGCATAGGCGTCGAACAGACGTGGGTGCGCGTCCTCGCGTGCCAGCAGGCGCAGCAGCAGCTCGTTGGCGTAATAGCCCGACAGCAGCGCCTCGCCCGTGGGCATCACCAGCCCGCCGCCCCATTCGGCGCCCTTGAGCGTGCGGATCTCGCCCTCGCCGCCCCAGGACAGCAGCAGCGGCTGCAAGGGCAGCAGCACCGGCCGAAAGTTGGATGACGGCCGCTTGGCCCCCTTGGCCACCAGCGCCATGCGCCCGTGCGAGCGCGTGAAGGCCTCCACGATCAGGCTGGACTCGCTCCAGTCATAGTGGTGCAGGACGTAGGCGGGTTCGTGGGTGACGCGGTGGGAGGGCATTGGAGAGGAATCGGACTACCGGACGCAGAGGTCGCAAAAATTCGCTGAGGACGCAAAAGGAACAACCAAGAAGCTCTTTGCATCTTTCGCGTTCTCTGCGAAGCCTTTGCGTCCTCTGCGTCCGGTATCCGCATCCGCTTTCGCGGGGCTCACTCGTAGCCGAACGAGCGCACGCGCGCCTCGTCGTCGGCCCAGCCCGAGCGCACCTTGACCCACAGCTCGACGAACACCTTGCAGTCCATCAGTTTCTCAAGCTCTTGCCGGGCCTCGGTGCCGATGCGCTTCAGGCGCTCGCCCTTCTCGCCGATGATCATGGCCTTGTGGCCGTCGCGCTCGACCACGATGGTGGCGGCGATGCGCACCATGCGGCCGTGGGCGCGGCTTTTTTCCTCGGCAAACTGGTCGATCACCACGGTGGAGGTGTAGGGCAACTCGTCGCCCGTCAGGCGAAACAGCTTCTCGCGCACCACCTCGGCAGCCAGGAATTTCTCGCTGCGGTCGGTCAGCTCGTCTTCGCCATACCACCAGGGCTGCTCGGGCAGGTAGCGCGCGCAGACATCCAGCAGCCGGGCCACGTCGCGCGGATTCTTGGCCGACATCGGCACGAATTCGGCAAAGGGGTGGCGCTCGGCCATGCCTTTGAGCCAGGGTGCCAGCTCGGCGCGGCGATGGACCGTGTCGAGCTTGTTGGCCACCAGCAGCGCGGGCGTACCGGGCTTGAGCAGTGACAGCACCTTGGCATCGCCCAGGGTGAAGTTGCCGGCTTCGACCACGAACAGCACCAGATCGACGCCATCGATGGCGCCCAGCACAGTCTTGTTGAGCGACTTGTTGAGCGCGCTGCTGTGGCGGGTTTGAAAGCCGGGCGTGTCGACAAACACGTACTGCGTGCCGCCGCCCTGCTCGTCCGCGCGCGTGCGAATGCCGGTGATGCGGTGGCGCGTGGTCTGCGCCTTGCGACTGGTGATGCTGATCTTCTGCCCGACCAGGGCATTGAGCAGCGTGGACTTGCCCACGTTGGGGCGGCCCACGATGGCGATCAGGCCACAACGCTGCGTGGGCACCGGATTTTGATCGGATTGGCTTGCAACGCCCTGTGGGCCTGCGCTGTCAGCTATTGTTTCAGAAGCATTCATGGTGATGGAGTGTCCAGCAGGCGCAGCATGGCGACGGCGGCGTCCTGCTCGGCGGCGCGGCGCGACGGGCCCTGGCCGATGGCTTGAAGCGCCAGTTGCGCCACAGTGCACCGCACCTCGAAGGTCTGGCGGTGCGCCGCACCCAAGACCTGCGTGACCTCATACTGCGGCAGCGCCATCTTGCGACCTTGCAGCCATTCCTGCAAGCGGGTCTTGGCGTCCTTGGCGGCGGCCGACATGGCGGGCGAGATCTCGACCTGCTCGAACAGCCGCCGGATCAGAGCGTCGGCAGCGCCGTGGCCGCCATCCAGATAAACCGCGCCGATGAGCGCCTCCAGCGCGTCGGCCAGGATGGACGGGCGGCGTTGCCCCCCCGAGTGCAGTTCGCCCTCGCCCAGGCGCAGCAGGGGCGGCACGCCCAGCTTGAGCGCCAGCTGGTGCAGGCTGTCCTGGCGCACCAGCTGGGCGCGCAGGCGCGACAAATCGCCCTCGGCGCCCTCGCCCAGTGCCTCGTACAGCATGTGGGCCACGCCCAGGCCCAGCACCGAGTCGCCCAGGAATTCGAGGCGCTCGTTGTGGTCGGCCGAGAAGCTGCGGTGCGTCAGCGCGCGTTGCAGCAGGGCCGGGTTGGCAAAACGGTGTTGCAGACGATGCTCGAGCGCCTGCAGTTCGGGCGACAGCGCCGGCTTGGCGGGGCGCCGTGACTTAGTCGTAACCACCCGCGGAAGAACCCCGGTATTTGATCAGCAGGTAGGCCGGGCCGAACAAGGGAATTTCCTTGTCGTAGGCAAAGCGCACCACGATCTTGTCGTTGACCTTGGTGACCTCCAGGTCCTTGCCGCTGATCGAGTCGATGTAGTCCACCGACGCCGTGCGGTCGAAGGACGCGCGCACGGCCGGCACGGTGTCGCCGTCGCTGGCGGCCTTCTTGACGGCCTTGACGATGGACATGTACTCGCTGGCCGTGGGCACCACCTTGGCGCCGACGATGGCCAGAAAGGCCAGCACCACGCCCAGAAACAGCAGGCCGATGAAGGAAATGCCGCGTTGGCGCGCAGCGTTGGAATGCGTCATGTGAACTCCCTCCAAACCGTCAATGGAACGAACCGATGCGCCCCAGGTTGCCGAAGTTCATCCAGACGAAGAACGCCCGTCCGATGATGTTGCCTTCGGGCACGAAGCCCCAGTAGCGCGAATCCAGCGAATTGTCGCGGTTGTCACCCATCATGAAGTATTGCCCCTCGGGCACCTTGCAGGTCACCCCCTCGATGCTGTAGCGGCAATTATCCCGGTACGGAAAGGCGTCGGGGTTGCCGATGAAGGCCGCGCGCCGCGTATCCACGATGATGTCGTGACGAACGTCACCGAGTTGCTCGTTGAACTGCTTGAAGTACTCCATCGTGGACTCGTCGAAGAAGTCCGAAACGGCGGTCTGGGGCACTTCCTTGCCGTTGATGGTCAGGCGCTTGTTCAGGTAGGACACCTCGTCGCCCGGCAGGCCGATCACGCGCTTGATGTAGTCCACGCTGGGCTTGGGCGGGTAGCGAAACACCACCACGTCGCCACGCTGCACCGCGTGGCCCTCGGTCAGCCGCGTGTTGGCCACCGGCAGGCGCAGGCCGTAGGTGAACTTGTTCACCAGAATCAGGTCGCCGATCAGCAGCGTCGGAATCATCGAGCCCGAGGGAATCTTGAAGGGCTCGAACACGAAGGAGCGCAGCAGAAAGACGATCAGGATCACCGGGAACAGCCCGGCCGTCCAGTCCAGCCACCAGGGTTGCGCCAGCAGGCGGTCGGTGGTGAGCTTGGCATCGGCCTGATCGACCTGCGTGATGCCCTGCGCGGCCAATTCGGTGCGTCGGCGTTGCAACTGGTCCTGCGCGGCCTGGGCCGCGGCGCGCCGGCGCGGCAGGAAGATGAAGCGGTCGGCCAGCCAGTAGATGCCGGTGACCACCGTGGCCAGCAGCAGCAGCAGGGCGAAGTTGCCCTCGATGCTGCCCGTGTACCAGGCCGCGCCATACGCCACGAAGGCGGCCAGGATGATGGCGGTGAGGATCGGCATCATTCCTCCACCTGCAAGATGGCCAAAAAGGCCTCTTGCGGCACCTCGACCGAACCGATCTGCTTCATTCGCTTCTTGCCTGCCTTCTGCTTTTCCAACAATTTGCGCTTTCGGGTGATGTCGCCGCCGTAGCATTTTGCCAGCACGTTCTTGCGCAAGGCCTTGATGTTCTCGCGCGCGATGATGTTGGCGCCGATGGCCGCCTGGATGGCCACGTCGAACTGCTGGCGGCTGATGATCTCGCGCATCTTGGCGGCCACGGCCCGGCCGCGGTATTGCGCCTGGCTGCGGTGCACGATGATCGACAGCGCGTCCACCCGCTCGCCGTTGAGCAGGATGTCCACCTTGACCACGTCCGAGGCGCGGTACTCCTTGAACTCGTAGTCCATCGACGCATAGCCGCGGCTGACGGATTTGAGCTTGTCAAAGAAGTCCAGCACGATCTCGCCCAGCGGCAGCTCGTAGGTCAGCATGACCTGGCGGCCGTGGTATTGCATGTTGATCTGCACGCCGCGCTTCTGGTTGCACAGGGTCATCACCGGGCCCACGTAGTCCTGCGGCATGAACAGGTGCACGGTGACGATGGGCTCGCGGATTTCCTGGATGCGTGCCGCATCGGGCATCTTGGAAGGGTTCTCCACCAGGATCACCTCGCCGTCGCCCTTCTCGACCTGATAGACCACGCTGGGCGCGGTGGTGATCAGGTCCTGGTCGAACTCGCGCTCCAGGCGCTCTTGCACGATCTCCATGTGCAGCAGACCCAGAAAGCCGCAGCGAAAACCAAAGCCCAGCGCCTGGCTGACCTCGGGCTCGAAGCGCAGCGACGAGTCGTTGAGCTGCAGCTTCTCCAGGCTGTCGCGCAACTGGTCGTACTGGTTGGCCTCGGTCGGGTACAGGCCCGCGAACACCTGCGGCTGCACCTCCTTGAAGCCCGGCAACGGCTTGTCGGCCGGCCCCAGGTTGTTGGGCAGCTTCTTGTCCAGCGTGATGGTGTCGCCCACCTTGGCGGCCTTCAGCTCCTTGATGCCGGCGATGATGTAGCCCACCTCGCCGGCCTTCAGCTGTTCGCGCTGCACGTTGGCGGGGGTGAACACGCCCAGCTGGTTGGCCTCATACGCCGCGCCGGTGGCCATCATGCGAAAGCGTTCGCCCTTGTTCAGTTCGCCATCGACCACGCGCACCAGCATCACCACGCCCACATAGGCGTCGAACCAGCTGTCGATGATCATGGCGCGCAAGGGCGCATCCAGCTTGCCGCGCGGCGCCGGCACCTTGGCGACGATCTGCTCGAGCACCTCGTCGATGCCCATGCCGGTCTTGGCCGAGATGGCGATCGCCTCGCTCGCGTCGATGCCGATCACGTCCTCGATCTCGGCCTTGGCGCTCTCCGGGTCGGCCTGCGGCAAGTCCATCTTGTTGAGCACGGGCAGCACCTCGACGCCCAGGTCCAGCGCGGTGTAGCAGTTGGCCACCGTCTGCGCCTCGACACCCTGCGAGGCATCGACGACCAGCAGCGCGCCCTCGCACGCCGACAGCGAACGCGAGACCTCATACGAGAAGTCCACGTGGCCCGGCGTGTCGATCAGGTTGAGGTTGTAGACCTTGCCATCGCGCGCTGTGTAGTGCAGCGCGGCGGTCTGCGCCTTGATGGTTATCCCCCGCTCTTTCTCGATGTCCATCGAGTCGAGCACCTGCGACTGCATCTCGCGCTCGGCCAGCCCGCCGCAGCGCTGAATCAGGCGATCGGCCAGCGTCGATTTGCCGTGATCGATGTGCGCAATGATTGAAAAATTTCTGATGTGATCCATCAAGGAACGAAGGCAAGTGATTGATTGCGCTTTGATCACGCACGAAAAAAGGGCGCGCACTGAATGTGACGCGCCCTCAACCAACAATCTATGGCAACTGCGATAGTTGGAGCTTCATTGTAGGCAGAAATCGGCAGTGCCAAGATCAAAAATCCAAATATCGGCGACGTTGCGACGTCACAACGAATAATTTATCAACATATTATCAACAAATCACGGCAAACAAATCCGTGAACAAGCTGTGATTTGTTGGTTTGTTTGCTGTGGACACCAATCCCCTTTCGCATGGTGGATGTCCCAAGCGCTGGCATATTCCGAATTCAGCAGAATGAGGCCCTGAATTTTAGCCGATTCGATCTGTAAGCCTGTCCAGTCATCCACACGGCCGCCGCTTCGCCGTGGGTCAAAAGAACGACACCGCTGCTTCACGCCCGGCCGGAAATCCCAAAAACCCCATGGTTTTATCGGAATTCCGGCAAGCCGCCCACCCGTTCAGCGGGACGCGCGAATGAGCACGAACTGCACCATGTCCCCGCGCTGCACCAGCATGTTGATGGGCTTGGAGCGATCGACCTTGGCCACGGCCGCCTCGAACTCGCGCACGTTGGCGATTTCGGTGTTGCCCACCGCCAGGATCACGTCGCCCTCGCGCAGGCCGGTGCGCGCCGCCGCGTCGGCGGCGGCCTCCACGCGCACGCCGTGCTTGACCTTGAGCTCCTTGCGCTGCGTCGCCGTCAGATCGGCCACCGTCAGCCCCAGCGCCTGCGCCGTGCCGGGCGCCTTGGCCGGCTCGCTGCCGGAGGCACCCGACTTGCGCGCAGCCGCGGTCTGCTCCGGCTCCAGCTCGGCGATGGTGATGGCCAGGTCGCGGTTTTGTCCGCGCCGAAACACCGTCACCGTGCTGCGCGTGCCCGGCTTGGTGTTGCCCACCATGCGCGGCAGGTCGCTGGCCTTGTCGATCAGCTTGCCGTCGAAGCGCGTGATGATGTCGCCCGCCTCGATGCCCGCCTTTTCGGCCGGCGAGCCGCTCTCCACGTTGCGCACCAGCGCGCCCTGTGGCTTGCCCAGGCCGATGGACTCGGCCACCTCGCGCGTGACCTGGTCGATGCGCACGCCGATGCGCCCGCGCGTCACGTGGCCGCTGGCGCGCAGCTGATCGCTCACGCGCATGGCCTCGTCGATCGGGATGGCAAACGAGATGCCCATGAAGCCGCCCGAGCGCGAATAGATCTGGCTGTTGATGCCCACCACCTCGCCGCGCATGTTGATCAGCGGCCCGCCCGAGTTGCCCGGGTTGACGGCCACGTCGGTCTGGATGAAGGGCAGGTAGTCGCCCGTGTCGCGCTGCTTGGCGCTGACGATGCCGGCCGTCACGGTGTTTTCCAGGCCGAAGGGCGAGCCGATGGCCATCACCCACTCGCCCACGCGCAGCCGGCTCACGTCACCCACCCTCACAAACGGCAGCCCCGTGGCGTCGATCTTGACCAGGGCCACGTCGGTGCGCTTGTCGGCGCCCACGATGCGGGCCTTGAACTCGCGCTTGTCGGTCAGCGTGACGATCACCTCGTCGGCGCCGTCCACCACATGCGCATTGGTCATCACGTACCCGTCGGCCGACAGGATGAAGCCCGAGCCCACGCCGCGCGGCACCTCCTCGTCGGGCGCTTGCGGCGACGGGCGATTGGAGCGCGGCGCCGGGCGCGGCAGGTTGGGCATGGGCACGCCAAAGAAACGCCGGAAGAACTCCTGCATGTCCTTGTCGGCCTGGGCATCGCCGTCGCCCCCCCCGCGCACCCGCTCCAGGGTGCGGATATTGACCACTGCAGGGCTGACCTGATCGACCAGGTCGGTGAAGTCCGGCAGCGTGCGCACCGCAGGGGCGGCCTGGGTCTGCGCCAGCGCGGGCAGCGGCAGCGCCCCCGTGCTCAGCAACAGCGGCAGCAACAGGCCCGCCAGGTGGGCACGGCGGAAAGCGACGACAGGTTTCATGAGGGCAAGATCCTTGCTCGAGAGGGTTTCGGGTTTCGGGGTGTCGGGCGTGGCGCCTGCCGGCCACGCAGGCAGCGTCATTTGTCGTGGCGCAAATTGTCCAGCAGGCGTTGCAGCGTCGGCAGCGGGACTTCGCCGATCAGCGTCACCCACCAGGCGCCGCGGGCGTCGGGCCAGCGGTGGCTCATGGCATGCGTGGCGCCCAGGCTGGAAACGCCCTGGCGCACGTGGCGCTTGGCGTCAAAGGGTTCGATGAACATCGACACGGTGGCCAGGCCATCGGAAAACACCCATTGCAGCGTGGGGCCTGCGGCCGTCATCTGCCGGCGCCAGCAACCTTGCGGCTCGAAACCCGGCACGCCCTGCTGCATGCGCCAGCCTTCTTGCGCGGCATCGGTGCGCTGGCGCTCGATGCGCTCGCTGCGCCAGCCCTCGACGCCGCTGATTTTCAGCTGCGCCTGCACCACCGGCTGTGGCGGGTTGATCTGCACCTCGGAAAACGCCGACTGCTCCAGCACTTTGCCGGCATCGTCCAGCGTTTGCATCTTCAGCACCAGCCCGGTGCGCCGCTCGCTCCAGATGCGATAGCCGTAGCGCAGTGCATCGACGGGCTTGAGCCACACAATGTCGGTCTCCTGCCCGGCCACCCGCTCTGGCCCCTCCTCGCGCGCCGTGTAAAAGGCCGCCGCCGTCTGATCGGCGCCGGGACGCAGCAGGTTGGGAAAACGCCCGCCGGGCTCGCGCTGCTCGGTGCGCACCACATGCGCCTCGGGCAACAGCAGGCTGACCTCGTCATTGCGCCGAAAGCTCGAGCGCGGCGGACCGGAAAGCGCGTCGATCCGCTCCAACTGCGTATTGCCCTCGCACACGTGCCAGATGCGCGCGCTGGCCATGGCACCCGAGGACGCCGTCACCACGAAGGTGCCCATGAAGGCGGGCACGTTGGAGCCCTGCTGCAAACGCACCAGCCATTCGTTCACCGTGCGCGGCTGCGGGCCGACGGACACCGCCCCGCCGCCAAACGAACCCTGCGCGATGGCCGTCCCGACCACGCCCCCGGCACACCACAGCAGCGCGGCGCTGCCCAGCCGGCGCAGCAGCGCCCGGCGGCGGCGCACCGCCGACCATGCCAAGCCGCGCAAGGGCCCCAGCTCGCGCGCGGTGGCCATCAACGCGCCGGCCCTTCAAAAGCGGCGGCGCGCATGAATGCCGCCGAATCGCCAAAGGCCGACACGCCAGCGGCCTGGCGGTGTGCGGCCAGCAGTTGATCCAGCTCGGGGTCACGCAACATGACCGCCGTGCCGGCGGGCGCCGGCGCGCCCGGTTGCGCCGCCGCGAACACGGCGTTGGCGGGTGCCGGACCGGTGTTCGAGGCCATCTGCGGCCCGCCACCCGGCGCTGCAGGGCCGATGCTGCCCAGGCTGCCCCAGCCAATGGCGGCAACCGCCGCCACCGATGCCAGGCCGGCCACCATCTTCCAGCGGAACACGCCGTCGTTGGCCGCCGGGCGCGCGGCCGCGGGCGCGTCGGGCACTTGCGCCGGCGCCACCACCGACACCTGCGGCGGCAGGCGCCCACGCAGGCGCGAGACGAATTCGACGTCGTGCCGCGCGTCGCCCAGATCCGGCGCGCGCAGCACGTCGCCGATCAGGTGATAGAGGTGCCAGCACTCGCGCGTCGCGCCGGCATCCATTGCATCCAGGATTCGCGCGGCCTCGTCGCCGCCCAACTCGCCGTCGGCCAGAGCAGAAATGTTCGCGCGCGCGCTGTCGATGTCGGTTTGTGGATTCATGATCACCACCGTTTTCCCGATTGATGACTGAGCAAGGGCTTGACCCTGGCGGAAATGGCCTCGCGGGCCCGAAAAATCCGGCTGCGGACGGTTCCGATGGGGCAGTTCATGGTTTCGGCAATCTCTTCGTAGCTGAGCCCTTCGATCTCGCGCAGCGTGATGGCTTGGCGCAAATCGTCGGGCAAGGCCTCCATCGCCGCATTGACGGCGGCGGCGATTTCTCGGGCCGCCAGCTCCGTTTCCGGCGTGGATTCCGAAATTAGTTCGTTCTCGCGGCGGGAAGTTTCATCGTCCTCGTCGGACGAGCGCAGCGCCGCCTCCGTGACGGTGGGGTCGCGCTTGAGCTCCAGCAGCGCCTTCTTGGCCGTGTTGACCGCAATCCGGTACAGCCAGGTGTAGAACTGCGCGTCGCCGCGAAACTGCGGCAGCGCCCGCCAGGCGCGAATGAAAGTCTCCTGCGCAATGTCTTCCACCAGGTCGACGTCGCGCACCAGGCGCCCGATCAGGCGCTGGATGCGCCGCTGGTACTTGATCACCAGCAATTCATAGGCGCGCTGGTCACCCGCGGCGGCGCGCTGCACCAGCAAGGCTTCGCTGTCGGCGGGGCGGTCGGGGCCTGGGTTGGTCAAGGTCTGGACCGCCCCATCAAACGGGCGTGGCGTCGGCCGCGGCGCCTTGGGGCCTTGGCGGCATGGCCCACACGGCACAGCGCAGCAGATGCCAGCGATCGGCATCTGCGCCCTTTTGCGCCCAAAGCCAGACATGGCGTCCGGTTTCCAGGTCCTGGGCGCACAACAGCAGCATGGCTTGCAGATCCAGGCGCACCTGCACCTGAACCACCGCACCATCGGGCACAGCCGGCGCGCTGCCGTCTTGCAGGCGCCACTGTGCGCCGTCCCAGGCCAGCTGGCGCGGACGCTGCGCATGCCAAAACCGCCACAAAGCGCCGAGCGCCACCGCGCAGGCGGCCAGCAGGGCGCCGGCTTGCCATGCTGCCCGGGGCTGCGCGCCGCCGGAGACGGCCACGCCGATCGCCCCGGCCAGCCCGAGCGCACCCAGGCTTGCCAGCAACAGCGCGAGCCGCGCCGTGCGACCGGTGGGGTGCGTGACGGCGGGCGCGCTGTGCATGAAGATCCGCCGGAACAAGGGGCGATGGGGTGCCGGCGGCCCGCGCCGGCTCCCGATCAAGCCCGCTGGAACACCAGGGTTCCGTTGGTGCCGCCGAAACCGAAGTTGTTCTTCATGGCCACGTCGATCTTCATGTCGCGCGCGGTGTTGGCGCAGTAGTCCAGGTCGCACTCGGGGTCCTGGTTGAAGATGTTGATCGTGGGCGGGCTCTTCTGGTGGTGGATGGCCAGCACGGTGAACACGCTCTCGATGCCGCCGGCGCCGCCCAGCAGGTGGCCGGTCATGGACTTGGTCGAGTTGACCACCACGGAGCGCGCCGCATCGCCCAGCGCCGCCTTGATGGCGTTGGTCTCGTTCACGTCGCCCAGCGGGGTGCTGGTGCCGTGGGCGTTCAGGTAGTTCACCTGGTCGGCGTTGACGCCGGCGTCGCGCAGGGCGTTGACCATGGAGCGGCGCGGCCCGTCCACGTCGGGCGCGGTCATGTGAAAGGCGTCGCCGCTCATGCCGAAGCCGATCAGCTCGGCATAGATGCGGGCGCCGCGCGCCTTGGCGTATTGGTATTCCTCGAGCACCAGCACGCCGCTGCCCTCGCCCAGCACGAAGCCGTCACGGTCCTTGTCCCAGGGGCGGGACGCGGTCTTGGGATCGTCGTTGCGGGTGGACAGCGCGCGCGCGGCGGCAAAGCCGCCGACGCCCAGGGGCGACACGGTGGATTCGGCGCCGCCGGCCACCATCACGTCGGCATCACCGTGCTGGATCATGCGCGCCGACACGCCGATGGCGTGCAGGCCGGTGGTGCAGGCCGTCACGGTGGCGATGTTGGGGCCCTTGAAGCCAAAGCGGATCGAGGCGTGCCCGGAGATCATGTTGATGATCGAGGCCGGCACGAAGAACGGCGAGATGCGCCGGGGCCCGCGGCTGGCGTATTCGCCATGCGTGGCCTCGATCAGGGGCAGGCCGCCGATGCCCGAGCCGATGTTGCAGCCGATGCGCACGGCCTGCTCGGGGTCGAGCGCGTCACCCGTGGGCAGGCCGGCGTCGCGCACCGCCTGGTCGGCCGCGGCCAGGCCCAGGTGGATGAAGCGGTCCATGTGGCGGGCTTCTTTTTCGGGCATGTAGTCCCCGATGTTGAAACCCTTGACCTCGCCGGCAAAGCGGCAGGCAAACGCGGCTGCATCAAACTGCGTGATCGCGTCGATGCCCGAACGCCCGGCCAGCAGGCTGGCCCAGGATTCGGCCACCGTGTTGCCCACGGGGCTGACGCAACCCAATCCGGTGACGACGACTCGGCGCCGGCTCATGGGCGGTCAGGCCTTCTTGCTGTTGGCGTAATCGATCGCGGCCTGCACCGTGGTGATCTTTTCGGCGTCCTCGTCGGGAATCTCGATGCCGAACTCATCCTCCAGCGCCATCACCAATTCGACGGTGTCCAGCGAGTCGGCGCCCAGATCGGCCACGAAGGCTTTCTCGTTGGTCACCTGGGACTCTTCCACGCCGAGCTGCTCGGCGATGATTTTCTTGACACGTGCTTCGATATCGCTCATGGGTTCCCTCTGAGGGTTGTAAAAAATGTGGATTTTACCCGGGCTTACACGCCGAATCGCGTACCCGCCCAAGTAACAAAGAAGTTCGATCAGGCCATGTACATGCCGCCGTTGACGTGCAGCTCCTGCCCGGTGACGTAGCCCGCCTCGGGGCTGGCAAGATAGGCCACGGCGCTCGCGATGTCGCCCGGCTGGCCCAGGCGCCCCAGCGGAATCTGGCCCGTCAGCGCGCTTTTTTGCTCGTCGGACAGCGCCGCCGTCATGTCGGTGGCGATGAAACCCGGCGCCACGCAGTTGACGGTGATGCCGCGGCTGCCCAGCTCGCGCGCCAGCGCCCGCGTCATGCCGGCCACGCCGGCCTTGGCCGCCGCGTAGTTGGCCTGCCCCGGGTTGCCCGAGGCGCCGACCACGCTGGTGATGTTGACGATGCGCCCGTAGCGCTGCTTCATCATCGGGCGCATGACGGCGCGGCTCATGCGAAACACCGCCTTCAGGTTGGTGTCGATCACCGCGTCCCAGTCCTCGTCCTTCAGGCGCATGGCCAGCATGTCGCGCGTGATGCCGGCGTTGTTGACCAGCACGTGCAGCGCGCCGTGTTCCTTGACGATGGCCTCGATCAGCGCCTCGGCGGCGGCCAGGTCGTTGACGTCGAGCGCCGCGCCGCGGCAGCCGGGAAAGTCCGCCAGGGCCGCGCCGATGCGCGCCGCGCCGTCGGCGCTCGTCGCCGTGCCGATCACCTTCAGGCCGCGCGCGGCCAGCTCGCGCGCCACCGCCGCGCCAATGCCGCGCGAAGCGCCGGTCACCAGGGCCACCTGGCCTGCCATGGGGGTTGTCGTCTCTGCCATGTCGTGCTTCCTCGGGCTGTCAGGCCAGCAACGCCTTGACCTCAGCCAGGGTGGCCGGGTCGTACAGGGATGCACCGACCAGTTCGGCGTCGATGCGCTTGGTCATGCCCGCCAGCGCCTTGCCCGGGCCGCATTCGATCACGTGGGTGATGCCACGCGCCCGGATGGCCTGAACGCATTCGACCCAGCGCACCGGGCCGGCTGCCTGGCGCACCAGGGCATCGCGGATGCGGGCCGGGTCGGACTCGACCGCCACGTCCACGTTGTTGACCACCGGGATGCGCGGGGCGGCCAGGTCGATATCGGCCAGCGCCGCCTTCAGCCGCTCGGCCGCCGGCTTCATCAGGCTGGAGTGAAACGGCGCCGACACCGGCAGCGGCAGCGCGCGCTTGGCTCCCAGGCCCTTGAGCACCTCGCAGGCCTTGTCCACCGCGGCCTTGCTGCCGGCGATCACGGTCTGCATCGGGTCGTTGAAATTGACGGCCTCCACCACTTCGGCACCGTTTGAGCCCATGGCTCGCGTCACGTCAGCGCAACCCGCTATCACTTTTTCAGCGTCCAGCCCCAGGATCGCGGCCATGGCGCCGGTGCCCACGGGCACCGCGTCCTGCATGGCCGCGGCGCGCAGGCGCACCAGCGGCACGGCTTGCGCCAGGCTCAGGACCTCGGCCGCCACCAGGGCCGAGTACTCGCCCAGTGAGTGGCCGGCCACCGCCTGCGGCAGCGCCCCACCCTCGGCGCGCCAGGCGCGCCAGCAGGCCACGCCGGCCACCAGCATCACCGGCTGGGTGTTGGTGGTCAGCGCCAGCGTCTCCTTGGGGCCGGTGGCGATCAGCGCGCCCAGGTCTTCGCCCAGCGCGGCCGAGGCCTCGGTCAGCGTCTCGCGCACGGCGGGGTGGTCGCCCCAGGCGTCCAGCATGCCCACGGACTGCGAGCCCTGGCCGGGAAAAACAAAGGCAAACGGTGTCATGCTCATTGCAGAATAAACAACGAATAAAGGCCCATCGCTTGTCCAGCAAGCGCAGGCAGCTACATTTTCAGGAGTACGGCGCCCCAGGTGAAACCGCCCCCCACGCCTTCCAGCAGCACGGTCTGCCCGGCCTTGACCTGGCCGGCGCGCACGCCGTGGTCCAGCGCCAGCGGGATGGAGGCGGCCGAGGTGTTGCCATGGTCCTGCACGGTGACCACCACCTTTTCGGGCGGCAGATGCAGCTTCCTGGCGGTGCTGAGCATGATGCGGATGTTGGCCTGGTGCGGAATCAGCCAGTCGATGCTGGAGGCGTCCATCTCGGCCTTGGCCAACACCGCCCGCGCGGCCTTGTCGAGCACCCCCACGGCCAGCTTGAAGACGGCCTGCCCATCCATCTTGAGCAGCGGATCGCCCAGGATTTGCCCGCCCGAAACGTGGCCGGGCACGCACAGGATATCGACGTGCTTGCCGTCGGCGTGCAGGTCGGTGGCCAGGATGCCGGGGGTGTCGGAAGCCTCCAGCACCACGGCACCTGCGCCGTCGCCGAACAGCACGCAGGTGGTGCGGTCCTTGAAGTCCAGCAGGCGCGAGAACACCTCGGCGCCGATCACCAGCGCGCGCCGGGCCGTGCCGTTGGTAATCAGCGCGTCGGCCACGGTCAGGGCATAGACAAAGCCGCTGCACACCGCCTGCACGTCGAACACCGGGCAGCCGCTGGCGCCCAGCTTGTGCTGCACGATGGCGGCCGTCGACGGGAACACCATGTCGGGCGTGGAGGTGGCGACGATGATCAGGTCGATGTCGCCGGCCTGCACCCCGGCCGCCTGCATGGCCGCCTGCGCGGCCGGCACGGCCAGGTCGCTGGCGCCCACGTCGGGCGCGGCAAAGTGGCGCGCGCGGATGCCGGTGCGCTCCACGATCCATTCGTCGGAGGTCTCGACCCCCTGGCGGGCCAGCTCGGCCACCAGGTCGTCATTGGTCACGCGGCGCGGGGGCAGGTAGCTGCCGGTGCCCGTGATGCGGGAATAGCGTCGCGTCATCGGTATCGATTCTTGGTCAATTCAGTTTGCCGCACTGGCCGGCTGGGGTTGCAGCAGCGGCAAGGCATGGGCGATGCGGCTTTGCACGCGCGCCAGCAACTGGTTGTGCGCGGCATCATACGCGCGGGCAATCGCCTGCTCGAAGGCCAGCGCGTCGGCCGAGCCGTGGCTCTTGAACACCAGGCCGCGCAGGCCCAGCAGCGCCGCGCCGTTGTAGCGCCGGTGGTCCATGCGGCGCTTGAGCGCCGAAAGCACCGGGTAGGCCACCAGCGCGGCGGCCTTGGTGAACAGGTTGCGCGAAAACTCTTCCTTCATGAAGCCGCCGATCATCGTGGCCAGGCCCTCGATGGTCTTGAGCGCCACATTGCCGACAAAGCCATCGCACACCACGATGTCGGCCGCGCCCTTGAAGATGTCGTTGCCCTCGACATTGCCGACGAAGTTGAGGTCGCCCGTGGCCGCCGCGGCGCGCAGCAGTTCGCCCGCGCGCTTGATCTCCTCGCTGCCCTTGATGGCCTCTTCGCCCACGTTGAGCAGGCCCACCGTAGGCTGCGGATCGTTGTTGAGCACCGACACCAGGGCCGAGCCCATCACCGCGAACTGGAGCAGGTGCTCGGCCGTGCAATCGACATTGGCACCCAGGTCGAGCACGGTGGTGGCGCCGCCCTTGGCGTTGGGAATCCGGGTGGCGATGGCGGGCCGGTCGATGCCCTCCAGCGTCTTGAGCAGGTAGCGCGCCACGGCCATCAGCGCGCCGGTGTTGCCGGCCGACACCGCGGCCTGCGCGGCGCCGTCCTTCACCTGCTGAATCGCCACGCGGGTGGACGAATCCTTCTTCTTGCGCAGCGCCACCTCGATGGCATCGTCCATGCCGATCACCTCGCTGGCCGCGACGATCTGCGCGCGCTCGTGTGCAAAGCCCTTGAGCGCCTCGGGCTGGCCCACCAGCAGCAGGCGGGCGTCGGGGTGACTGTCGAGAAAACGGCGGCAGGCCGGCAAGGTGACCTGCGGCCCATGGTCGCCGCCCATGCAATCAACAGCCACAACGGTCATGCAAGCTCCCGCGGGCACCCGAGGGCCGCCCCGCACTGTCAGTCAAGGAAACGCCGGAAACGACACAGGCCCGAGGCTACGACGTGTAGCACCGGGCCTGGAAAGTATAGAAGGGCTTGGCCGGGGCGGGCGAACACCGGCACCCACGGCCCGCGATCAGGCCTCCGTCTTGGCCTTGATGACCTGGCGGCCGCGATAAAACCCGTTGGGGCTGATGTGGTGGCGCAGGTGCGTCTCGCCCGTGGTGGGCTCCACCGCAATGCCCGGCGTGGCCAGGGCGTTGTGCGAACGGTGCATGCCGCGCTTGGACGGCGATTTCTTGTTTTGCTGAACGGCCATGGTGGCTCCTTGGAAATCAAAGGGTTTCGCCAGAAGCTGCCCCAAAGGGCGCAGCCAGCGAAACAGGCGTTGGTTTGAACACATCGCGCCAAGCCAAATTGAGCAGCCCCGCGCGAAAAGCCTTTGATTATAGTGCGAAACCCGAGGCCGACCAAGCCCCATGCAGCCGCTTCACAACGGACGAGTTGGGGGCTTCAGTGCGGCTTGCCCGTCTTGAGCGCCGCCAGGCCGGCAAACGGATGCGGCTGCTCCTGGCCGGCCGCGTCGAAATCCGCATCCTGCGCCGACAGCTTGACCGGGCCCGGACACACCTCGTGGCGCGGCACCAGGGGCAGCGCCAGGAGCAACTCGTCCTCGACCAGATCGCGCACGTCCAGCTCGCTGGTCAAAGCCAGCACGTCGTCCTCGCTGGCATCGTCCAGCGCGGCGGCGCTGTCTTCGCCCTGCGCGAACACGATGTGGCGATCCACTTCCAGCGGCACCCGCACCTCGCCCATGCAGCGCTGGCAGGCCAGCGGCAGCACGGCGCGGGCGCGCAGGTGCAGCGCCGGGCGCACCACGCCATCGACCGCGCTGCGCTGCTCGCCGTGCACGCTCCAGCCCACAGTAATATCGGGCGTTGGCCCAATGGCCTCCTGCGCAAGGCGCTCGTAAATTGATAGTGGATCGCGCTCCGACAGGGACGCCTTGGACTGCGCAAATGCAGCCACATCAAGCCGCTCGGGCTGAAACGGGAAAGTCATGCCGGCAGTGTAAGAGAATCCCCCGGATGAGCGCCCTCCTCGCCACGCCCGACACAGCGCGCCCGCTGGTGCTGGGCTCCACCTCCCGCTACCGCCGCGAATTGCTGTCTCGCCTGCGCTTGGCCTTCGACGTGGCCGCCCCCGACGTGGACGAAACCCCCCAGCCCGGCGAGGCGCCGCGCGCGCTGGCCTTGCGCCTGGCGCTGGCCAAGGCGCGCGACGTGGCCGCGCGCCACCGCCAGGCGATCGTGATCGGCTCCGACCAGGTGGCCGACCTGGCGGGCCGACCGCTGGGCAAGCCCGGCACGCACGAGCGCGCGGTGGCGCAGCTGCGCGCCATGAGCGGGCAGACCGTTGTCTTTCAGACCGCGCTCAGCGTGGTGTGCGTGGCCACCGGCTTCGAGCAGACCGACCTGGCCGCCGTGGAGGTGCGCTTTCGCACCCTGAACGAGGGCGAGATCGAGCGCTATCTGCGCGCCGAGCAGCCCTACGACTGCGCCGGCAGCGCCAAGAGCGAGGGCCTGGGCATCGCCCTGCTCGAGGCCATCCACAGCGACGACCCCACCGCCCTG
>Ga0208825_1000197_pt1 | contig 61489 bp, 42 predicted proteins | sample AD_UKC113_MetaG_FD_184450 | JGI IMG/M metagenome (GOLD analysis project Ga0208825, IMG submission 184450) | Active sludge microbial communities of municipal wastewater-treating anaerobic digesters from Hong Kong - AD_UKC113_MetaG (SPAdes)... | ecosystem: Engineered > Bioreactor > Anaerobic >... | reverse complement strand
CCCCACAAAAAAAGTTTCCCCTTCCCCCCGCGCCGCGCAGGGGGAAGGGGCCAGGGGATAGGGGGCAAAAGTTGATACTCAATCTTCAAAGGTCGCGAGGAAATCTTGCATTTTTTAGTCAGTGGCTGAACAGTTACCTTTTTAGATAAAAACCCCCAACAGCAGCAGGCCGAGCTGCATTCCCAGCGTGCGCGCAAACAGCCGCCAGGACTGGCGCGTGTTGAAGTGCTCGCGGTGATATTCTGCCCCGCCGATCGTGATCGCTACACCGAGAAACCCCAACGGCAGCAGCAAGAACTGTCTCAGCCCTATGGCCGCCTGGGTCGCCGGCGAATAGAACCCGCCATCGGCCCAAAACGCGGCGTAAACGCGCATCAACACGTCAAGCAAGTTGACGATGGCGTAAAACGTCAGCACCACGGTGAGGAGCCACAGTCCTACCGCGAGCGCTATCAGCCGAAAATCCTGTTTCTTCCCCGTACCCAGGCTCATTTTCGTCCTCCGTTGAGGCGTGTCGTGGGTCGCATCACCGCGCCGTCCCCAGACAGCGTAGGGGGAACCACACCGGGGTTCCCATGATCGGGCTGGAAATGGCCGTTTGCAGATAGGGAGACGGATCGAGGAAGGTGTGAGGGTCCTCCGGATCGCCCGGCGCTTGCCCGGTCAGCAGATACAGGGGGAATCCGCCATCCGCATGAAGCGGCTTGGCCACGCCAAAAGTGACGTGGGGCCAGATGGACAGTCCCGGCTTGTGCCAGGTTCCCTGATAGCCGAGCAGTTGCCCCTTTTTGACCGGGAGCCCCTCTGAGCCCGGCGGGAACTCCGCCGCCACATACGAGCGCTCTCCCGAGGCCGAAGCCATCCCGTCGTAGTAAGTCCACACCTTCTGGCCCGGGCGCAGCGGATCGTCATGCAGGATGGCGACCGCGCCGACCCAATCGCCTGGCCGCATCAGCACCCCATCGGCGACCGCGTACACCGGCGCGGTCCCCTCGAAGCCCTCACTCATGAAGATGAGGCTTTGCGTGAGCCACCAGACGCCAAAATCGGCGCTGCCCGGCAAGCGCCAGGGCGCGTGGGTGCAGGCGGTGAGCGTCCGGCTCGGATGCACGGCGGTATCTCTGGGGCGAAAGATGACGCTTTCCCCCGCCCACTCATCGGCGATGTAATAGGTGAGGATGGCGTCCAGCATCTCCGGCGTCCAGCGCTCGGTGTAAACCGGATAGTTCATGAAGTGATGGATCATGATCATGGAGAATTCCTGCGCGCGGATGCTTTCCAGCAGGGGCGTCTGATCCCAGAGTCCGGCATTTGCCAGTTGCGTCATCTCGAAGGGCTGCAGGTAGAGCGTCCTGCCGTTGAGGGTGAGCATCCCCATGAACTCATCTGCGAGAATGGGATCGGGGGTGCGTCTCACTTCCCAGAGCAGATCCTCCAGCCGGCGTTCTGGCTGACGGCGTGCCTTGAGGGCTTGCACCGGTCCTAGCAGCGTGCCGCGCATCATGAAACCCAATTGCACGATTACGAGCGCCATCATTCCGTTGCGGATGAGCTGCCGGGCCGTAGGCGAGGCTTCGGCCCAGGGGAAGGCGTGCCCTGCCATCCAGAGGCCCGCCGTCATGCTGAGGGCTGCGGCCAGCTCCAGCAGGTAGTTGACATTGGAGCCGACTTTGCCGACGGTGAGTGCCGAAATGGTCGCTCCCAGCAGGTAGGGGCCAGCCATCACCCAGCCGGGGGCGGGGCGTGACGGGGCGTCCTTTCGCGTAGCCAGAAGTCAGTAGACGCAGAGCCCCATGCCTGTCACGCCCAATGCCAGCAGGATCGGCAATGTGTCGCGCACGTCGCGCCAGTTGCGCAGGAGATTGTTCATGCGGAAGGGATTGACATTCGCGTTGATGATGTTGAAGACGAAGCCGCCGCCCGTTGCCAGATTGAGCCCCAGGAGCAGGATCAGGCCCACGCCGCTGATGAGCGCGACGAGGGTCGCCGCGCGCCGCCAACCGTAGCGGCGCCACATCCACACGCAGGCGGCGAGCGGCGCGGCCAACCCGTAGGATTGTCGCGTGTACACTGCCGCGACCAGCAGCAGCGCTCCCTCAATCAGGCCCTTGCGCGTGTCGCCGTGCTGCGTGAGCACCGCCAGTCCTGCCATGCTCAGCGCCAGGGCGAGCAGATCCACCCGCGCCAGCGAGGACCAGCTCCCCACGTAGGGGATCGCCAGGAACAGCACACCGGCCACGCGCCCGGCGCTGCGATCTCCCGTCTGCCCCTGCACGATGCGCCCGATGAAATACGCCGTCGCCAGCGCGCCGAGCGTCGAGATCAGCCGTCCCGGCCAGAACGCCGGCCCGAATAGTGCGACGAACGGCGTCAGCACGAGGGGATAGAGCGGCGGGTAGTTGGAAACCGTGTAAGGCGGCGTCGTGAGGTCGCGGCGATAGAGGGGCTGCCCTTGCACCAGTCGCATTGCCTGATCCACCAGCGGCGCCTCCCCGTAATCCAGCGGATAGCGGTAGAACACCGCGAGCGATTTCTGTCCGATGAAGATGAGCACGGCGACGACGGCGAAGAGGATAACGATCATCTTGATGGCGTCTTCGAGATAGGGACTGAGGACCTCGAGAATTTTTTTCATAAGCGCGTCCTTCTGTTTTTGTCACACCAGTAACGGCAGCGTCAGCAACGCCAGTTGGGCAAGCACCGTCCAGGCGAAGAGCCGCCAGGAAGCGCGTTGCCCGACGTGATGATAGTGATATTCCCCGCCGCCGATGACCAGGGCCACCCACACGCCCCCCATGAAGAACACTCCCCAGCTGCCCAGCGCCTCCGCCTGCGCCAGCAATTGTGAGGAGGGCGGACCGAAGCGCAGGTACGCGCGCAGCAACACGTCGCGCAGCAGGGCAATCTCGTAGAGGCCCAGGAGCGCCGTGCCCAGCCACAGCGCCATCGCGGCGACCCATATCCAGGGGAGGGGCGGGCGCTGCAGGCGATTTTGTCCGTAATGGCTGAACGCCGGCACGCCGAGCATGATCCCCGCTGCAAACGGCAGTGAGAGAGAGGCATTCTGCTGCAATCCCAGCAGTGGCCAGGTGACGTTGCGGAGCACCGCCGCTGCGGCGAGAATCACTCCCACCGCTGCGGCGATCACCGAGCCGTAGCTGCGGAAGAACTCCAGCACGCCGGCGCGCCGGCTGACGCGCCGGGAGCGCCGCACAGCGGGCGCGATCGCGGCAAACGTCATCCGCGGCGAGGGGCTGCGCGCTGCCAGCTCAGCCTGCAGCTGCGCCTGCATCCGCGCTTGTTGGCGGGCATGTCCCTCTAGCGCTGCGTGACAGGCGGGGCAGTCCTGCAAATGCTGATCCAACGCCTCGCGGTCAGCGTCGGTCAGCAGATTCAGCGCGTAGCCGGTCAGCTCCTCTTCTGACAGATGGTGTTTCATAGCCTTCCTCCTTCCGTGGTCACGTGGACACGTGGTCACGTGTGAACGTGGATACGTGGTCACGTGTTCACGCCCTCTCCTCCCTCAATGCGGCCCGCAGCTGCTGATAGCCCAGTCGTACCCGCGATTGTGCTGTCGGCAGCGGACAATCCATGATCTCGGCAATCTCCCGGAAGGTGTGTCCCGCCCAGTAGCGGAGCACGAGCGCCTCCCGCACGGCCGGATGGAGCTCCTGCATCGCCTGCAGCAGCGCCTCCCGACGTTCGGCCTCGATGGCGGACGCCTCTGGTCCCGGCGCCGGGTCGGAAAGATCGCGCCCCAGGCCCAGCCATTCGGTGAGCGAAAAACTGACCAGGCGCTTGCGGCGTTGACGGTCGCGGCATCGGCTCACCGTGATGGTGTGCAGCCACGTGGCAAAACTCGCGCGCTCCGGCGCGTAATGCCGGATGTTCACCAGCGCGTAGGTCAGGGCATCCTGGGCGACCTCTTCGGCGTCCTCAGCATTGCCGAGCAGGGCATACGCCAGGCGGTAGACGTCGCTGCGATGGGCGTTGTAGAGCGCTTCCGCCGCTCCCTCGTTCCCGGCCTGCCAGTCCTGTATCAGCGCTACCGTGTCGCTCATCGTCGTGTTGCCTGCCGTGCCATGTTGTCTTCTTGATGTTATTATACGCGCCCGAAGGGCTTTTTGATCACTGCGCCGGGGCCGTCCAGGCAGAAAGCCCTGCCGCGGTCGCAAACCAGAACTGCCCGTCGGCGCTGCGGGCGATGCCGAGCACGTCGTTGGAGAGCAATCCCTCCGCCGTGGTGAGGCTCGACCAGCCGCCGGTTTGGGGATCGAAGGCCCGGACGCCGTCGTCCGTAGCGCACCACAGCCGGCCATCCGGCGCGCTGAGGAGGTCCCGCACTGCCAGCGTCCCTCGCGCGGCGGGTATCTCGACGATCGTCCAATCGTCCCCTTCCAGATAAGCCAGCCCTGCCGCGGTCCCAATCCACAATTTCCCCGCCGGATCTACTTCCACAGCGGTGACCGGCGCGGCGGTAGCGATGGGCGGATCCCACACGCCGTTGGCGAAGCGCGCCACCCCTCCCTCGGAGCCGACCCAGACGGCGCCTTGTGTGTCGGCGACGAGCGCGCGGACGCTGTGACCGCCGAGCACATCGCTGCGGCTGAAGGTCGCCCACGTTTCCCGGTCGGGCCGCAGACGGCTGACGCCGATCCGCCCGCCCCCCGAACCGAACCAGACACTGCCATCGGGGGCGACCGTGACCGCATAGATGAAGGAGCTCACCAGCCCATCCTGCACCTCATAGCGCGTCCAGCCCTGGGACGTCACTTTCAGCGCGCCGCCGCCATCCGAGCCTGCCCAGACCGCGCCATGGACGTCGGCTGCGAGCGCCATGATGTCTCGCTCAGGCAGGCCCTCGAAGGGCGTGACCATGGCCCAGCGCTGCCCCTCGAGGACGCTGAGGCTGCTTGCGGCGGCGACCCACAGGCGGCCCTCCGCATCGAGCGTCAACGCGGGCGTCGCGAGGCCTTCTATTGTCTGATACTGCTGCCACGTCCCGCTGGTGTTTTGCAGCGAGCGGGTGTTGCCAAACCAGGGGCGCTGTTCGGCCGTCATGACGAGGAACAATTCCGGCGGCAGCTCCGCGAGAGGACGGGCGCCGAACCACCGGTGAACGGCCTCGGTGATGGTCGCCGGATACCGGACCTGCCGCAGGATGGTCACATCGCTGACATACGTGGTCCACCCGTCGCCGTCGAAGCTGCTGATCCCGTCGCGGGTGCGCGCCCACAGCACGCCATCGGCTGTCTGCATGAGCGTCAGCACGAAATCGTCGCTCAGCCCCTCCGTGTGGGTGATCCAGGTCGCCTCGCTGGACGCGGGGTCTTGCAGCATGGCGACACCCGCGCCCCACGTGCCGAACCAGAGCCGCCCGGCGGCGTCGGCGACGATGGCGGTGACCCAGGTGTCGGCGAGCGCCGGAAGGGCGCGCCACCTGCCCCCCTCGAGGACGGCGGCGCCGTTTGCCCCTCCCACCCAAATGCGCCCTTTACCGTCGGCGGCGATGGCGTACAGATCGGTGACGGGCGCGCCGCCGGCAGCCTGCCAGCGCGCTCCCTCAAGGCGCGCGGCGCCGAGCGCGGTCGCGGCCCACAGCGCGCCATCGGGGGTCAGCGTCAGCGCGCGGACGATGGGATGTGGCAGTCCCTGCGCCGTCCCAAAATTCCGCCAACTCGCGCCTTCATAGCGGCTCACGCCGCCCTGCGTGCCTATCCAGACGGCCCCGGTGGCGTCGGGCTGAATGGCGTACACGGTGTCGTGGATCAGCCCTTGCGCGGAGGTCAACCTCACGTAGGTGCGCGCGGCGATGTCCCACCGCACTACGCCGCCATCGGTAGCGAGCCACAGCGTTTCCCCGTCCCGCGCGTGATTGAGCGGGCGGGGACGCGAGTTAAAGGGCCGCAGCTGCAGGGGCAGGAAGACGGGCGGCGACTCACGTCCGTCGTCGGCGGGGTCGAGAGGATGGGTGCCCCGCTGCAGTTCGTCGCCGTCGTCCGCGCCGCCCAGGTCGGTGTCGCTGTTGCAGGGCGAAGTCTGGAAATAGCCGCCGACCTCGTCGCCATCGGTCAGGCCGTCGCCGTCGCTGTCCCAATCCAGGGGATCGGCGCCGCGGAGGAATTCCTCGAGGTTGGTCAGTCCGTCGTTGTCGGGATCGCGCCCGGCGTCGTTGATGCGACTGCGCGTCCCAAAAGTCTGCTCCCACACGTCGGGCAGCCCGTCGCCATCGGCGTCGGTGAGGGCGGCGTCGGCCTTGAGGGCCAGTTCCACCTGACTCTCGCGTGGCGGCGGCGCGAGTGCATCGGTCAGCGCCATGATCCGCACGGGATACCGCCCCGGCGCGGTGACGCGCGCGTACCAGCCGCCGTAGACCCCATCATCGGCCAGGCCGTCGCCGTGCAGGCCGTCGTCGTGGAAGGTGAGCCCGTCCGTCGCGCCGTCGGGATGCTCGATCAGGGCGACAACGCGGACTTTCGCGTCGTCCGGCAGGCGTCCCGCGACGCTCGCCAGGAAGAGCACGGGCTCGCCGAGGCGCGGCGTGGCGTTGGAAAGGCTCACGTCGAGGGTGGGGGCCGTCGGGAGGGCCGGCCTTTCCGCCGGGACGGTGATGGCGGCCTCGGCGCGAGCGCTTTGCCCCAGCGCGCTGACGACGACCGCATGGGAGCCAGCAGGGAGTCCGGACGGCAGGGCGACTTCGAGCACATACGTGCGTCCCAGGTTCCGCGCGGTGAGGACGGGCGCGGCTCGCCCGCCGATCTCGACCTCGAACTGCGCGGGGAGAAGCCCCGGCAGGGGGCTGCCGTCCGAGCGTTCCACGAACACTTTGATGAAGCGCCGTCGCGGGTCGCCAGGACGCAGGGAGGAAGCCGCCGCCTCGTCGGCCAGCTGCAGCGAGAGCCCCAGCGGCGGCAGCTGTGCAATCCCCGCGCCCCACAGAGGATCCATGCCCGGCGTTCCCTGATCGCGGGCGGCGGCGCGCAGGCGAGCTTCCAGCTCGGCGACCGATAGATTTGCCTGCCCCGGCGCGCTGAGCAGCACCGCCGCCATGCCGGCGACGTGTGGCGCCGCTGCAGAAGTCCCGCTGAAGCCATACGGGCCGTAGTCCGGCGTGGCGACCGACACGAAGCTGTAGCTGCTCAGATCGGGTTTGATGCGTCCGTCGGCGGTCGGACCGCGGGAGCTGTAGGGCACCAGCCGGCCGGTGCTCACGTTGACCGCGCCGACCGTGAGGACGCTGCGCGCGTCGCCGGGAAGCCCCAGACTGCCGGCGGGCGTGACGTGCGCGGTGAGGGCGGCGTCCTCGCCGATGGCGAAGACCTCCAGCATGTGACTTGGGGAGCCCGGCTCGCTGCGCCGAATGCGGATCGTGTAGACGCCATCGAAGGTGGAGGTGAAGGTGATCCGCTGCGCCGGGGCGCTTATCCCCGCTCGCGGGGCGACGCTGCGGGCGACCTCGACTCCCTGCCTGTCGAAGAGGTAAAGCTCATAGGTAGCGCTGGCGACCGGCCTGAGCGGGTCATCTCCCCAATCGTCCCAGGCGAGGGTGAGATTGACGGTTTTGCCCTGGTGCAGCTGCACCGGCAGGGTCTCTTCGACGATTCCCATCCGCGAACGCCCAAATTCGTGCCAGCCGTCCCCGTCGGCGTCGCTAAACTCGCCCCGGTAGTGTTGTTGGGCGTAATTCCCGGCGCTCTTGACGATCAACATACCGGCGTCGCGGGCTGCGTCAAGCAGCGGGTACAGCGGGGTCGCGCTTTCCGCCGTCCGCCCGCTGCCGTCGCCCCGCCCCGGTGAGAGGGTGGACATGGAGATCGAGACGACGCGCACGCCCTCCTGCCGCAGGTAATCGAGGACGGCTTCCAGCGTGGCGATCAGGCTGTCTACCTGCACGAGGTAGAGTTGGGCTTCGGGAGCGATGTCGTAGATGATCTCGGCGCAGGCGGCGCCGTGCCCCTCGCCGTCCTCCTCCAGCGTTTCGACGGCGCCGCCCCCGGCGGTGAAGCGCCGGGTGACGACGTTGGCCGGCAGCTCTCCCCCGGCGATGCGGTCGGCCAGGCCGGTGAAGGCCTCGTCAATGACGGCGACTTTGACCCCTGCGCCGCGGTAACCGGCGGCGTGATACTCGCTCGCGCCGATGAGCGCCAGGGCCTCCGTGGTGATGCGCCCGCCGTCGGCTTCGGATGGCGAGGAGAGTGCCGGGGCCGGCAGCACTGCCGTGCTCGTCTTCACCTCCAGCGCGCACGACGGGCAGCGAGCGTCCCCGGCAATCATCACCGCGAGCACGCTCAGCAGCGCCAGCTGCCGAAAACGCCAAAGCCGTACCATTTTAGATTTTTGATTTTTGATTTTGGACAAGTGTTTCTTCAAGATTGATGTAAGTCACCTCTATTATACGCGCGCAGCCGGATTTTTAACCACCGCAAAATTGTGGTATAGTATCAGCCGTGCGCACGTGCACCCGGCGTTTTACCAGGAGGCGCCCTGTGCTGGCACACACCTGCGCGCGTGAAAATGTGAGTTGTGAGCAGAGGCGGCAACGGCTCTCCGGCTCGGCTGGGAATGGAATCCCGGCCTGACACGAGCCAACCGCGCTGAAGCGCGTTGTTTGGAAAGCTTGCTTCAGCGAACTTGACGTAGCAGACCCAAAATTCATTCCGGGGCGGTCTGAGCGCGACCTGAAGTTCGCGCACCCTTTGCCACGTAAGTGATTTTTTCGCTGATTCGTTGATTCGCCTTTTCGCCTTTTCGCCTTTTCGCTGATTCGCTGACTGCTGACTAGCTGACCTCTATTAGGAGCCCTATTGATGAAAGATTCCGCTTTGTTCGACCGCATACGCTTCCGTGGGCGCCCCCAGGCCCATCCCGAAAGCATGGTGGTGAGCGGGAATGTCCGCTTCACCGTGTTGACCCCCCGCATGATCCGCCTGGAATGGGCGGAGACCGGGGCCTTTGAGGATCGCGCGACCTACGCCTTCCCGACGCGCTACGTGGAAACGCCGCCGCCTTTTGTGGCGCGCGAGGAGGACGGCGTGCTCGTGCTGGATACCGGCGCGCTGACGCTGCGCTATCGGGTTGGCAGCGGACGGTTCACGCCGGAAAACCTCAGCATCACCTTCACCCTCAACGGCGAGACCGTCGTCTGGCGGCCGGGGATGCCCAATCCCCGAAACCTGCGGGGCACGCGCCGCACGCTGGATAATTGCGCCGGCGACGCGTCGTTAGAGGAGGGCCTGCTCTCCCGCGACGGGTGGGCGCTGTTCGACGACACCCCCCACGTGCTCTTCGACCCCGCCGACGGGTGGGTGCAGCCCCGCCGCGACTACGAGATTCCCGGCAAGGGCGTGCAGGACTGGGTCTTCTTCGGCTATGGGCACGATTACAAGGCGGCGCTGAGCGAGTACCTGCCGTTTGGCGGCGCGATCCCCCTCATTCCCCGCTTCATCCTGGGCGGTTGGTGGTCGCGCTACTGGGCCTACAGCGATGAGGACCTCAAGCAGCTGGTGGGCGATTTCGAGGCGCACGACATCCCGCTCGACGTCCTCGTCATTGACATGGACTGGCACACTCCCGACGGTTGGACGGGCTACACCTGGAACCGCGAGCTCTTCCCCGATCCGCCGGCGTTCCTGCGATGGGTGCACGAGAAAGGGTTGCGCGCTACCCTCAACCTGCATCCGGCGGACGGGATTCAGCCGCACGAGGAGGCCTATCCCGCGTTTGCGCAGGCCATGGGCGTGGACCCGGCGACCCGGCAGCCCATCCCTTTCACCATCGGCGACAAGCGCTTCGTGGAAGCCTATTTCTCGATCCTGCACCATCCGATGGAGGACGAGGGCGTGGATTTCTGGTGGCTGGACTGGCAGCAGGGCGAGGTCTCCGACGTGAAGGGCCTCGATCCGCTGCCCTGGCTCAATCACCTGCACTTCAACGACATCACCCGCAAGGGCGTGCGTCCCATGCTTTACAGCCGCTGGGGCGGCCTGGGCAACCATCGCTACTACATCGGCTTTTCCGGCGACACCTACGAGACGTGGGGCGCGCTGGCCTATCAGCCGTATTTCACGGCGACGGCGGCGAACGTCCTCTACGGTTGGTGGAGCCATGACATCGGCGGACACATGGGCGGGACGATCACGCCGGAGCTCTACGCGCGTTGGGTGCAATACGGCGCGCTGAGCCCGGTGCTGCGGTTGCACGCCACCAAAGACCCCCGCTGCGAGCGGCGTCCGTGGGCTTTTGGGGAGGATGTGTTTCGCGTAGCGAGGACGGCGTTCCAGTGGCGCTATCGGCTCGTCCCCTACCTCTACACCCTGGCGCGCCGCAACGTCGAGACGGGGCTTTCCGTTTGCTATCCCATGGTCTACGAGCATCCCGAAACGCCGGATGCCTACGCCGCGCGCTTCCAATACTACTTTGGCGATCAGATGCTCGCCGCGCCCATCGTGCATCCCATGGAGGAGGCGACCGGCATGGCCTTCGAGGACGTGTGGATCCCGCCGGGGATGTGGATGGACGCTCAGACCCGCGAGACCTTCACCGGGCCGCGGTGGGTGCGGCTGATGGGCGATCTCGACCGCGTGCCGTTGTTGCTCAAGGCGGGGGCGATCGTGCCGCTGGCGCCGGAGTTCGGGGAGGTGACGCCTCCCCGGCTGCGCTCCGGCGTTACCGACGTGCTGCCTCGGGATCGGCTGATCATCGCCGCGGTCCCCGGCGCGCCGGGACGTTTCCGCCTCTATGAGGACGACGGCCTGACGGAGGCCTACCGCGAGGGACAATTCGAGTGGACCGAGATCACCTCCGAGCCGGAGGGCGCTCGCTGGCGGGTGACCATCGCGCCGGTAGAGGGACGCTGTGACGCGCTGCCCCTCGCGCGCAGCTACGAGCTCTGGCTGGAGGGCAGCGCCGAACCCGTGGAGGTGGTGGTCAACGGCGCGCCCGCCGTGTGGCGCTACGACGCCGCGCGCTTGCGGACGATCATCAGCACGCCGGCGTGGCCTAAATCGCAGGCGGTGACGGTCGAGGCGCAGGCCGCGGGGGACATCGTCGCGCTGGGCGAGGCCCGCAATCGCGCCTGCATCGCCGCCGACGTGCACCGGCTCCTGCAAGGCCACGCGGGGGCGCTCCCGCCGGAGCAGCTGCTGGACGCCGACGCCGTGCTGGCCCTGCCCGACCTTCCCGGCAAGGGGAACGCCATAGCGCGCCTGGGTGGCCCCTTCGCACGCGGCATCCCCTTCACCACGCTGGAAGAGACCTCGCAGCAGCTGGTGCGGATCATCGTCGGCGCGCCTGCCGACGGCAGCCCCTACGACGTGGAGGTGCGCTTCACGCTGCATCGCGGACCGGCGCCGCAGCAGGGTGCGACCGTGCGTCACACGCAGACCACGGAGGCGCACATTCTCGATGCGCCCTTCGTCTTCGATGGCGTGCTCCATGCCCAACAGTGTGAGGCGGAGGTCACGCTCACCTGGCGCGGCGTTTCGTGGACGGAGCGCTTTGTCGGCCCGCTGCTCTTCCCCGCGATCCCCCGCTGGCGACTCGTCGCCTTTCCGGCCGGGGAGGCGCCCGCTCCCGAGGCGGTGTTCACGGCGGATGGCGGTGTGGACCCGGCGCTCGATTGGCGCCTGTCGCAACAGGAACTCGCCAGCATTCCCGCGCTGGATGAACCTCACGCCGTGCACTTCGTGTACTTCGCCCGCGAGTACGAGGCCGACCTGTGGGCCGGGACGCCGCTGGTGGGCTACCTCACGACGACGGTCTTCAGTCCTCAGGCGCGGGAGGCCGTGCTGGAGTTTCGCACCGGCGGCAGTGTGGCGCTCTTCTGCAACGGCGTCCCGCTGGACGTGCAGCCCCATCCCGAAGCGGCAGGCGTCCCGTTGTGGTCGCGTCCCATCGAGCACACCGCGCCGTTCAGCCTGCGGGCGGGCGTGAACACTTTGCTGATCCGCAGCACGCCGGCGCCGGATTCGCCGCATCCTCACTGGTGGTTTTTCGGGGGACGATTGGCAACGCCGGAGGGTGCGCCGCTGGTGGACGTGGATTACAGATAATACGTCATACGTGATGCGTCATGCGACATCGCCCGGCGCGGGAGAGGGCAGAGCGTCGGGCGGTGTCGTGTTGTAGCGGGATTGCCGGCTCATCCCTCGGGTGGTTTCAGTCGCTTCAGATTCTCTCGCACGATCTGAATATGGGGATGTTCTGCCGGCAGGAAGCGTTCGAGGATGGCCAGCGCGCGCTCGAAGGCGGCCTGCGCCCCGGCGAGATCGCCCAGGTCCTGCAGCACGAGCCCCAGGTTGTTGGCAGCGGCGGCGACTTGGGGATGCTCCGGGCCCAAGGACACTTCCCAAATCCGCAGGGCGCGCTCGAAGGCAGCCCGCGCCCCGGCGAGATCGCCCAGGGCATACAGCACGCCCCCCAGGTTGTTGACGGCGGCGGCGACCTCCGGGTGCTCCGGGCCGTAGACTGCCTCGTCAATATGCAGGGCGCGCTCGAAGGCGGCCCGCGCCCCGGCGAGATCGCCCAGGTCGTGCAGCACGCTCCCCAGGTTGTTGACGGTGGTGGCGATGTTGGGATGCTCTGGGCCCAAGGACACCTCCCAAATCCGCAGGGCGCGTTCGAAGGCGGCCCGCGCCCCGGTGAGATCGCCCAGGTCCTGCAGCACGCTCCCCAGGTTGTTGACGTCGCGGGCGACAGTGGGGTGCTCCGGGCCATAGGCTGCCTCGTCCATGCGCAGTGCGCGCTCGAAGGCGGCCCGCGCCCCGGCGAGATCGCCCAGGTCCTGCAGCACGAGCCCCAGGTTGCTGACGGCGGTGGCGACCTTTGGGTGCTCGGGGCCGTAGAGCGCCTCGTCAATCCGCAGGGCGCGCTCGAAGGCGGCCCGCGCCCCGGCCAGATCGCCCAGGGCATACAGCACGCCCCCCAGGTTGTTGACGTCGCGGGCGACAGTGGGGTGGTCGGGGCCGTAAACTGCCTCGTCAATCCGCAGGGCGCGCTCGAAGGCGGCCCGCGCCCCGGCCAGATCGCCCAGGGCATACAGCACGCCCCCAAGCATATCCAATCCTGGAGCAACCTTTGGAGAATTGGGGCCATGACGTTCTTCGTAGATACGCACACAACGCTGCGCCAGAGGCAAAGCTTCGGCATATCGCCCGGCAATGTGCAGACACCACCCCTGGAAATAATAGGCATCCGCCTGCCATTCGAGATCTTCTATTTGCGCCGCCCAGTGAGCCAGGTCTTTAGCCAGGGCCAGCCCTTCTTCCCATAGATCCGGCGCTTCAATAACCAGGCGGTTAAGCAATGCAAAGCCTCGATCGAAGAGCCGGTAGAAGCTAAACCGATCACCCTCGGTAACGTTTTGCTGGAGCAGGCGTACATGGTAACGCAGCTCATCTAACTTGGGGTGCGCCAGTGGTTGTCTGCGATACGCCTCAGCGCGCTCATATTGTCCGCTATTTTCAAACAGCCGGTAGAGGGTGTCGGCGATGCGGTAGGTGTCGGGGGCGTACAAAATTTCCAGCGCGTCAGCCAGCGCGGCGCTCCATTGCTGCCGCTGCTCGCTGGCGCGTGGGTACTTGCTCCAAACGTGCCAGAGATAAGGGCGCGCAAAGCGGTAACGACAGAGATCAGTTCCATTGGGCAGTTTAATAAAACCCATATCCACCAGCAGATAGTTGCGCAGCGCCGCCGGATCCTCCATGTTGGCAGCTTCTGGACAGCTCAGGTAATCGTCGAAGAAATCAATCACCTTGTCGGGCTCGAGTTCCAGGGCTTGGGCCACGGCGGCGGCGGTGAAAACTTCCCCTTCCAGCGCGGCGCAAGCCAGGATAGATTCAACGGTATCTATCTCCAGAGGGAGGGAATCTTGCGGGCCGGATTCCAGGCATTGCCTCAGCAGAGCATGAGCGTGATCGCGCACGTCGCCAAACACCCACCACTCGCCGGCTGTGTCGTAATTGACTTGCCAGGTATCATCCCAGCGTTGGCTGACGGCCTGTTGTTCACACCATTCATCCCATAGCATTTGCACAATCCACGGGTCGCCGCCGGAGAGGATGTGCAATCGCTTCGCCAGGTTTGGATCAATAGGGGCCAGATGCACTGTGATCTCTTCAAGCGTCACCAGCCCCAGGTAGCGCGATTGGGCCAGGTCTGCTTGGACCAATGTTTCGGCCAGGCGAGTGGGTTCAGTGTGTTGCCGATCATGCAATTGCTCCAGCGGGGCGGGCGCATCCAGGGTGATGACCAGCAACACCGGCAAATCCTGTGCGATTTCATCGGCTAGCTGCTTGAGGAGGTCAATCCAGGGCTTGTCGGCCCAATCCAGGTATTCCACGGTTAGCAAAAGGGGACGGCGGCGTGCGGCGCGGCGCACAAAGCGGTTTAGCGTCGATGGCGTATTGGGCCAATCCAAGGGGGTTACATCGCAGGGCTCGGCCTGTTGGGTGAGTTGAGCAGCCAGGTTTAGCCAGGCTTCCTTGTGCGGTAGCCCTTCGTTGATTTCTGTGAAAGCTTCCATCAAGTGCTGGCCATATTTTTTCATAGCCGGCGCTTCCCAATAGATCTGCGCGGTTTTTTCTGCTGCCAGCAAACGTGCATCCCAAAAGCGTGTCGCGGCAATTGCACCGCCCTCTGCATAGACTTGTTCTTGCAGCCATTGAATTAATGCGCGCCGTCCAGAACCGGTTTTGCCCAGCAGGAAAAAAGTACGGCCTTTGCCGGTGTTTACAACACGCTGGTAAGTCTCAAGCAATGCTTGTTTTTCCTCTTCACGGCCAATAAGCGTATGCAAATATGGTACCTCAGGCGGGATGGGGGGTGCATTGGTTTGCGGCGATTGCAAGCAAGCGTGCAATTGTTCCAGCGGCAAGGTGATAGTGAACGTCGCCGTTTGGATCTGGTACAGATCACCTTCGATTTTGGTAACAACAACGGTGTTATCGTTGCCAACAACGTTGCCGTCGCCTGTGATTGCGACGTTGCGACGCAGTTCGGCAATATCCACTTGCGTCTTGCGTCGGTCCCGTCCCACGAAATCGCCGCCAGTGCTTATACCGTTGTTCATAGGGCTTCTGCCATTGGTCTGCACATCGTTGTTGGACATCAAAAGCCTCCTCATGTTTGAGAACTTACAGATACATGGCAGGCGTGGCGCGAATTGCCGCGTCTGCCCCGCCCCGGAATGAATTTCGGGTCTGACAGGTCAAGTTCGCTGAAGCAGGCTCCCGAACAACGTGCTTCAGCGCGGTTGGCTCATGCCCGGGGGGGGATTCCATCCCCTATTTTTTCACGCGGCTCACGTTGTGATCCCCTACGATGTTCCCATCGCCGTGGATATTCGTCACGTTGCCGCCAACGTTGCCGCCAACGGCGATGGAATGATCGCTCGCGGTGACGGTGCGCGTCGTGCTGCTGCCGGGCGGTACCGTTGCCAGCAGGGTCTGCGCCGCGCGGAGCACCTCCGCGTCGCGGGGCGCGTCGGTCGCCGCCAGTTCCTCTCGCGCGACCGCCTGGCGTCCCGGGGATTCTGGCTTCGCTTCGAGCTGTTCTACCGCCCTGGCGACATCGCCTGTCTTGCCGTAACGGTCGAGGATCAGGCGTTTGAGGTGGGCGTAGGCGTCTTTGATCGCCTTCTCGGCGCCGTCCTTGAGGGCTGCTGTCGCCCCGCCGACCAGCGCGGATACAATCAGGGCAAGGGGTTCAATGGATTCCATGAGCGTTCCTCCTTCGAAAATAGAGATCAGCGGTCAGCCGTCAGCGAATCAGCGAAAAGGCGAAAAAGCGAGAAAGCGAAAAAGCGAGAAAGCGAGAAAAATCACTTGCGTGGCAAAAGGTGCGCAAACTTCAGGCCGTACTCAGGCCGCCCCGCAATGAATTCCGGGTTTGACAGGTCAAGTTCGCTGAAGCGAGGTCCCCAGCTCTCATCAGCGTTCATCAGCGTTTATCGGCGTCCAGCCACATTCATCTTTGCCGAGGGGGGCGGGCCTTTCGCAGGTGGATTCCGGCATGAGGTGTCGTCCCGCCGCCGACGCTTCGAGGATGGCGTGCATGACGTCGAGCACGTGATAGGCCAGGTCGCCGCTGGCGCGATGCGGGCGGCCAGCGCGCAGCGCCCGCGCCATCTCCGCCACGCCCAGTCCCCGGCTGTTTTCGGCGTGTCCCTGGACGAGGGGGACCTCCTGCCAGCCGCTCTTGGATTGCCAGAGCTGCACCGGCCCGCCGAAGGTGTTCGGGTCGGGGCCGCTCAGCGTGCCCTCGGAGCCGTAAATCTCGAAGTAGGGCAGGCGCGCTGCCCACATGTCGAAGCTGGTGATGAGCGTCGCCACAACCCCGCTGGCGAAATCCAGCACCCCCACGACATGCGTGGGCGTCTCGACCTGGATGAGCTCGCCCGCGTGCGGTTGGCTGGTGATGCGCCGCTCCGGGAAGGAGATCCGCGCCGCGCCGGTGACCCGCGCCACCGGGCCGAGGAGGCTTATCAGCGCGGTGAGGTAGTAGGGGCCCACATCGAAGAGAGGCCCGGCGCCCCGCTTGTAGAAAAACTCCGGATTGGGATGCCAGGATTCGGGGCCGTGGCCGGCCATGAAGGCGGTCGCCGCGACAGGCACGCCGATTGCGCCGGCATCGAGCAGCCGCCGGCAGGTCTGCAGGCCCGCGCCGAGGAAGGTGTCGGGCGCGCTGCCGATGCGCAGTCCCCTGGCACGCGCGAGCTCTACCGTGCGGCGCCCCTCCTCCCGGCCGATGGCGAGGGGTTTTTCGGTGTACACATGCTTTCCCGCTTCCAACGCTGCCAGGTTGACCGCTGCGTGGGCGGCGGGCGGGGTCAGATTGATGACGATCTCGATGGCAGGATCGGCGAGCAGCTCCGCGACCGGCAGCGCGCGGATGCCGAATTCGGCGGCCTTGGCCTCGGAGCGCGCCGGTTCCGCATCGGCGCAGGCGAGCAGCGCGAGGCCGGGGAACCTCTGGCAGTTCTGGAGATAGATGTCGCTGATGTTGCCGCAGCCTACGATCCCGACGGTCATCTTTTCGTCCATGGGTCAGGTCCTTTCCTGGTGAGTTTTTTGCGCGATGACGTCCCCTGGCAGGGCTTTTGTGCATCCTTTTCGATTGTATAATGAGGAAGCGCGCCTGTCAAGAAACTGGGGGACGCGCGGCTCGCGGACCGTGCGAGAAAAAATGTGAGTCGTAGTGATTCTGAGATTCGCTGATTCGCTTTTTCGCTGACTCACCTATTTTCGAAGGAGACGCCATGTGCTGGCGCACACCATCCAATGTGGCCTGTAGCTTTTGCCCCACCCCCTGCCCCCTCCCCAACGGCGTCTGCGCCATTGGGGAGGGGGAGAAAAAAAATTGGGGCTTTGCAGGCGGGCGTAGCCCGCCTGCAAAGCCCCACAAAAAAAGTTCCCCTTTCCCCCGCGCCGCGCGGGGGAAAGGGGCCAGGGGATAGGGGGTAAAAGTTGATACTCAATCTTCAAAGGTCGCCAGGAAATCTTGCGTTTTTTAGTCAGTGGCGATACCTTTGCCACGCAAGTGATTTTTTCGCTGATTCGCTGACTGCTGACTCGCTGATCTCTATTTTCCGAGGAGGAAAGAAAGACATGATCTGTCATCGGAGACTTCGCACTGTCATTTTCAGTTTGCTGGCGACCCTCGCGCTGATCGCCGCGACGGTCCCTGCCGTTTGGGCGCAGAGTGTCATCCATGTGGTGCAGCGGGGCGATACGCTTTACAGCATCGCGCGCCGCTACGGCGTGACCGTGCAGAGCCTGGCCCAGGCCAACGGCGTCCTCAATCCCAATCTCATCTATGTGGGACAGCGGCTCAGCATCCCCGGTGCGACCTCGCCGGCGCCGACCCCGCCCCCGGCGACCGGCGTCGTCCATGTGGTTGCGCCCGGCGAGACGTTGACGCGGATCGCGCTGCGCTACGGCGTCACGGTCTACGCCATCGTCAGCGCCAACAACCTGGCCAACCCCAACCTGATTTCTGTGGGGCAGCGGCTGACCATCCCCGGCGGCGCCCAACCGGGCCCGGCTCCCACCCCCGCCCCGACGCCAGGGCCGATCCTCAGCGGCTTCCAGTTGGGCGGCCAGGCCCATGCGCTCACCTACGCTGAGCAGATGCGTCACGCCGGCATGAGCTGGGTCAAGTTCCAGGTGTTGTATTCCCCCGGCGCCTCCGCGAGCGCCGCTCACGGCCTGATCCAACAGGGACACGCGGCGGGCTTCAAGGTGCTGCTCAGCATCACCGGGCGGGACAAGAATCCCGCCAGCATTGATTTCGCCGGATTTATCTCCTTCGTGACCGAAGTGGCGCAGGGCGGGCCCGACGCCATTGAGGTGTGGAACGAGGCCAACATTGACCGCGAATGGCCCGCCGGGCAGATCAGCCCCACGGCCTATGTCCAGCAGCTGCTCGCGCCGGCTTATCGGGCCATCAAGGCCGTGAACCCCGCGATCGTCGTCATCTCCGGCGCGCTCGCGCCGACGGGGTATTTCGGCGGTCGCTGCACCGGCGCCGGTTGTGACGACGCCCCTTACCTCGCGGCGATGCGGGCCGCCGGCGCGACGTCATCCATGGACTGTGTGGGCGTCCATTACAACGAGGGCATCCTGCCGCCCTCACAGACCAGCGGCGACCCCCGCGGCAATCCCACGCACTACACGCGCTATTTCTGGACGATGGTGAACACGTACTACAACGCCTTTGGCGGACAACGTCCGCTCTGTTTCACCGAACTCGGCTATCTTTCTCCCGAAGATTACGGGACTTTGCCCGCCGCTTTCTCCTGGGCGGCGAACACCACGATCGCGCAGCACGCGGCATGGCTGGCGCAGGCAGCGCAGCTCGCGGGAAGTTCGGGCAAAGTGCGGCTGATGATAGTCTACAACGTGGATTTCACCGAGTGGGGCGGCGACGATCCGCAGGCGGGCTATGCCATCCTTCGCCGTGACGGCAGCTGCCCGGCCTGCGAGACCCTGCACGCCGTCATGCATTAGCCGCTTCGGGGGATGGTCGCAGCGGCGCGGGGTCAGCGCGCTTCTATTTCCATGCGGAAGATTCCATGCGGAAGATGAGGGCCGTCTCCGGCGTTGCGCCCGCGCGCCAGTGGAGCGTTCCCAGGAATCCCTGCCGCGCGATGCGGGGCAGGGCTGCGGCGACGGCGGCGCGGTCCGGTTCGCTGGCAGCTCCAGCTGCGGCGATGGCCTCGGCCAGCGTGTAGACCGCTTCGTAGGTCGGCAGCGCCCAAACGCCGGGGACAGGCGTGTACGGGCCGACGGCGCGATAGGCGGCGATCCAGTCGGCGGTCCCGTCGAGCGTTTCCGGCAGGGGATAGGTCTCGTCCTCCGCGCCGAGCGCCAGCAACGGCAATCCCGCTTCGGCGTAGACGGGGCGGGCGGCGGCGGTGCTTTCCGGCCGGAAATGGCCGATTGCAGCGACGACGTCCTCATCCGTGGCGAGATTGCGCGCGGCAGTCACGGCGAAGCCGGCGTCGGCCCGGTCGTCGTAGGCCACGAGCTCCAACCGCGCCCCGCCGGCGCCGCCCGCCGCATTGATTTCGCGCACGGCCAATCGCGCGGCGTAGATTGCCTCATAGCCGACGTCGCGGTCCGCCCCCTCAAAGGGCGCCACGAGACCAATTTTCACCACGGGCGGGAGAGCGGGGGGCAGGCAGGCGGTCAGCGTGACCAGGAGGAACAGCCACAGCGCTTTTGGGGGGATCGGGCGGGCGGCCATGTCAGCTCAATAGCGCCAACGCCTGGCGGAGTTTTTCTTCGAAGGCGAGGCCGGCCTCGCGTGGCACTTGCTGCAGCGCGCGTTGCGCCTCGACGAGGCTGAATCCCAACGCCGTGAGGGCGGCGATCACGTCCGCGTCGTCTTCGCTGATGGCCGCGGCGGTCGGTCCGGCCAGTTTGGCGATCTTGTCCTTGAGGTGCAGCACGACCGCCTCGGCGGTCTTGCGTCCGACGCCGGGCGCGCGCGCGAGCACTTCTGGCTGTCCGTTGAAGATCGCCCGCTGCAGCGTGTCGGGCGAGAAGGTGCCCAAAATGCTCAGCGCCGCTTTGGGACCCACCCCGGAGACGCCGAGAAGCAACTCGAAGAGGATTTTGGCTTCCGGCTCCAGGAAGCCGTAGAGGGCAAGCTCGTTTTCGCGGACGTGGAGATGGGTGTAGAGCCGCACCCGCTCGCCGGCGCGATGGGTATCCCGCAGGGGGACGTTCACCAGAAACCCCACGCCGCCGACATCCAGGATGATCTGCCCTTCGGCTACTTCAAGGAGCGTGCCTTCCAGTTGCGCAATCATGGCGGGCCTCCTAAAAACGCTGGCGTGAGACGGGGCTTCTCAGGGTTGCAACAGGCTTTCCAGGCGCGCCCGATGCAGATGGCAGATCGCGACCGCTGCGGCGTCGGCGGCGTCGTCGGGACGCGGTGTCTCCGCCAGGCCCAGCAACACGCGCACCATCTCTTGCACCTGGTGTTTATCGGCGCTGCCGTAGCCGGTCACCGCCTGTTTGACCTGCAACGGCGTGTATTCCGCAGTGGGCAGGCCCGCATCGGCCAGGGCCAGCAGCACTACGCCGCGGGCCTGCCCCACCGAGATGGCGGTCGTCACGTTGCGGCTGAAAAAGAGCTCCTCCACCGCGGCCGCGTCGGGTGCGTGATCGCGGATCAGCGCGCGCAACGCCGTGTAAATGGCCTGCAGGCGCTGCGGCAGTGGCGTCTTGGGGGGCGTCTCGATCGCTCCCAACGCCACAAGCCGTAAGGCCGCGCCATCCTCTTCGACGATGGCATAGCCGGTGATGGCCGTTCCCGGATCCACGCCGAGCGCGCGCATCAGAAGGAGGACTCGAAGGCCTCCACGGCCTCTTCTGTCACCTCAAGATTGGAGAACACGCGGCGCACGTCGTCCATTTCCTCGAGGTTATCAATGAGCTTGAGGACCTGCACGGCGTCTTTGACGGGCAGCGACATTTCATTCTTGGGCGCCATGATCAGATCCACACTGGCGATGGGGATCCCGGCGGCCTTGAGCTGATTGCTCACGACGTGCAGGTCGGTGGGGTCGGTGTAGACCTCGTGATTGTCCTCGCCCTCGCCCATGGCGACATCCTGGGCGCCCGCTTCGACCGCCACCTCGAAGAGCTTGTCGAAATTCACGCTTGCCGGGACGCCGATCACGCCGCGGCGTTCGAACTGCCAGGCGACCGAGCCGGGATCGCCGATCGTGCCGCCCTGGCGGCTCAGCGCGTGTCGCAGCGCCGCGACAGTGCGATTGCGGTTGTCGGTCATCACATCAATCAGCATGGCGACGCCGCCGGGACCGTATCCCTCGTAGGTGATTTCGAGAATTTCAGCGCCGTCCTTGTCTTCGCCCGCGCCGCGCTTGATGGCGCGCTCGATGTTGTCCTTGGGCATGCCCATCGAGCGGGCTTTGTCGAGGATCATGCGCAGGCGCATGTTGCCTTCGGGGTCGCCGCCCCCCTCGCGGGCTGCAATGACGATTTCGCGCGCGATCTTGGTGAAGACGGCGCCCTTCTTCGCGTCATTCGCTTCCTTCTTGCGGCGAATGGTTGACCAATGGCTATGTCCAGACATCTGACCTCCCTAAACTTTTAAGATCGTGAAGCTCCAAAATTTGAATTCAAACTTCAAGGCTCATTGAGGATGCAAAAGCCGGGTGTCCTACAAGTTCACCCGGCTGCTGGAGCCGTCAAACGGCTCCCAAGCACGGCGCTTTTGCCGCGCAGGAAGGCGTCGCCGTTCATTGGCCGCTTGCCGGCCATCTGCAGCTGCAACAGCACCAACGCGCCCTCGCCGGTCATGACGGCGGGCATGGACCCCTGCGCGAAAACAGTTCCGGGAGCGGCTTCTGGCAGCGGCGTTCCCTCCGGCAGCGCCTGGGCCCTCAGGATTTTCAAGCGTTCCTCGCCCCACAACGTGAAAGCGCCCGGCTCTGGCGAGAAAGCGCGCACTTGACGTTCCAGCAGCCGTGCCGGCTGTTGCCAGTCGAGGGCAGTGGCTTCTTTCTGCAGGCGGCGGGTGAGGGTCACGCCTTCTTCTGGCTGAGGTCGCGGCTGCAGCTCGCCGCTGAGGTACGCCGGCAGGATCTCCAGGAGCAGTTCTGCGCCGAGTTGGGCGAGGCGCTCTTCGAGTTCGCCGGCGGTCTCGTCCTGGTAGATGGGGAGCTCGCGCTGGGCGAGGATCGGCCCGGTGTCCAGCCCTTCGTCCATCTGCATGAGGGTGACGCCGGTGACGGTGTCACCCGCGAGCAACGCCGCTTGAACGGGCGTCGCGCCGCGCCAGCGGGGCAGCAGGGAGCCGTGCACGTTCAGCGCGCCGAAGCGGGGCAGCTCGAGCACGGCCGGCGGCAGGATCTGCCCGAAGGCGGCGACGACGATGAGGTCGGGCATCCAGACGCGGAGGCGCTCGATGGCCTCGATGGTGCGCAGGCGCTCCGGCTGGAAAACGGGGATGCCTTCGGCTTCTGCCAGCTGTTTGACCGGGGGCGCGACACAGCGCCGCCCCCGTCCGGCGGGGCGATCGGGCTGCGTCACGACGCCGACGACGGGGTAGGCGTCGCAGAGTTTCTCCAGCGTGGGCAACGCAAATTTGGGCGTGCCCATGAACACAATTCGCGGTTCCATGGGGGCTATTTTATCATAAGCCGGACGCAGGGCAAGCCGTCTGGATTAATTTTTCCCCTCCCCAGCATTCTCGCCGGGGAGGGGAAAAGGGAGGTCCTTCGCTCACGTTTTTGGAAAGAAACGAAGTGTCGTCTCGGCGCTCTACGCTTATTTTCGCTTCGGGAAGCGGCTGAGGACGACGATGGGGACCGGCAGCTGGGCGCGTTCCCCCAACTTGAGCTCGCTGTTGGGTTTGGGCGCGCGGCGCGGGGTGACGAGGACCGCCAGTTTCGTCCCCTCTTTGTGATAGTCCAGGCTCACGTAGGCCTGTCCGAGCAGGAGACCTTCGGTGTCAATGGCGCAGCTGGTGACATAGCCCACCACCTTGCCGCGCTCGTCTATCACCCGGTCGAGCTGCTGCGGCATGGGCTGCCCCTTCTCCGGCACCTGGAAGCGGAGCACGGCGGCCTTGCGCTGCGCCTCGCGGGCGAGGTAGGCCTCACGGCCCACGAAGAAGGGCTTGTAGAGCTTGATGTAGGTGTGGAATCCGGCCTCGGCCATGGTGAGGTTAAGCGGCCCCGCCATCTCATGGCCGTAGAGCGGCAGGCCCGCCTCGGTGCGGAGGCTGTCGCGCGCCGCCAATCCACAGGGCTTGAGACCGAGCGGTTCGCCCACGGTCAGCAGCGCCTTCCAGAAATCCACCAGCCGATCCGGGTGGACGAAGAGCTCGTAGGCCACGCGCTCGCCGGTGTAGCCGGTGCGGCTGACGATGACGTCGAAGTCGCCGAGGGTGACGCGGCAGATGCCGGCCCACGGCAGCGACTTGACCTTGCGCTTGTCGGCATCGCTGCCGCCGAGGGCCAGCAGGATGTCGGTGGATTTGGGCCCCTGGAGGGCGAGCTCGGCGCGCATGTCGGCGCCGGCGCTCGGGTCGCGCAGGTCGCGCAGGATCACGCCCTGGCCTTCCCATTTCGCCCAGGGGCGGCGGGGATCAATCTGCACCTCGCCGCGCAGGACGGCATTGGCCCAGGCCCAATCCTTGTCGTTGTTGGAGGCGTTGACGACCACCAGATAGTGGTCTTCGGCCATGCGGTAGACGAGGAGGTCGTCGAGCGGGATGCCCTCGATGTCGAAGAGGGCAGAATACTGCGACTCGCCCACCTCGAGCGTGCTGATGTCGTTGACCATGAGCAGGTTGAGGAAGGCCGCGGCTTCGGGTCCCCGGACGTCCCAGCAGCCCATGTGGCTCACGTCGAAGAGGCCCGCCGCCTGACGCACGGCGCGGTGTTCCTCGGAGTTGCCGGTGTACCAGACGGGCATGTCCCACCCGCCGAAGGGAACCATGCGCGCGCCCATCTCGCGATGTGTGGCGTGAAGGCGGGTTTGCTTGAGCGGCGCATTTTCCGGCTCCCGCCACTCGAATTTGGGCAGCGCCGGACCCGAGGGAGTGGGGGACTTCCGGGCGCCCACGAAGTACGGCCTGGCGTAAGGGCCGCTATCGGCGACGAGCGGAAGGGCGGGGTCGGGCGCCGGGCCGGCGTCGCGCACGGCATTGAGGAAGGGAAGGCGGCCGTACACGTCATCGGTGGCGACGTAGCCATCCACCAAAGCTCGCAACCAGGTCATCACGCGGGGAGCTGCCGCGCGGGGAACATCGAGGGTATAGGTCTCGGCGTTCACGCGGGTGAGCCAGGCCGGGGTCATCACCGCGCCGTTGGTTTCGAGGAGGGTGATGGCGCGGCCCTCTCCGTCGCTCAGATCCGCGGTGTTGGAAGGGGTAAGCCAATCCACAAAGCTCTTGACCTGTTCGCCGAGCAGCTCGAGCCGTTCGTAAGCGGCCGCGCCGCGCGGGGCATCGTCTATGTAATAGAAATGCGGATAGCCGCTGCGGGATTGCAGGTCGTAGGGGTCGCTGGCCCGGCGCGCCAGCTCGCGGACCTCGCACTTGACCTCTTCCAGCGTGTCGAAATCCACGCGCGCCATGTAATCGGGCTTGGCGTGCCAGAGGGTGAGGTAACCCTGCGTGGCGCGGAAGAGTTTGCCGATCGCCGCGGCGATGCGCGCCATCTCCGGTTCCTTGAGGCCGCGCTGCGTGACCCAGGGAGTTCCCAGGCGCACGCCGGAGGGGTAGGCGGCGGTGGTATCGCCGGGAATGGTGTTGCGGTTGGCGACGATGCCTGCGATGTCGAGCAAGCGGGCGGCGGGATCGCCCATCAACGGCGTGCCATCGGGGCCTTTGAAACCCTTGCAGTCAATGAGCACCATGTGGCTGTCGGTGCCGCCGTAGGCCACGCGGACGCCCTCGGCTTCCAGAGCGGCCGCCAGCGCGCGGGCGTTGGCAACGGTCTGGTGTTGCAGGGCCTTGAACTGCTCCGTCTGCGCCAGGTGCATCGCTGCGGCGATGCCGGCGATGGTGTGCATGTGCGGTCCGCCTTGCAGGCCGGGGAAGACGGCGCGGTCGAATTTTCTGGCGAGCAGGGGTTTGTGGGTGAGGATGACGCTGCCGCGGGGGCCATCCAGCGATTTGTGGGTGGTGAAGGTGACAACGTCGGCGATGCCCACCGGGCTGGGGAAAGCGCCGGCCGCTACCATGCCGGCAATGTGCGCGATGTCGGCCATCAGGTAGGCGCCTGCTTCGTCGGCGATGGCGCGGAAGGCTTTCCAATCAATGGTGAGCGGATAGGAAGTGTAGCCGGCGATGATCAGCTTGGGGTGATTTTCCAGCGCGAGTTGGCGGATGGCGTCGTAATCCAGGTGCTCGGTCTTCTTGTCCACGCCGTAGTGAATGACGTTGTAGGTTTTGCCGGAGTAGGCGACCTTGCTGCCGTGGCTGAGGTGTCCCCCGACGTGCAGCGCCAGCGTGAGCATGGTGTCGCCGGGGTTGAGCAAGGCCACTTGCACCGCGGTGTTGGCGGGCGCGCCGGAGAGCGCCTGGACGTTCACAAAGAGCTGCTCCGGTTTGATGCCGTTGGTGGCGAAAACTTCGGCGGTGCGACGGCGCGCGAGCGCTTCCAGGATGTCAGCGTATTCCACGCCCTTGTAATAGCGCGGGTCGCTGTAGCGGCGGTAGCGTCCCAGCTCCACCTCGTAATCCAGAATGCGCTCCTGGGGCAGGGTGCGGGTGCGCTCGTCGGGATAGCCCTCGGCGTAGAGATGGGAGAAGGCCGAGGCGGTCGCCTCATGCACGGCGAACGGTGAGATGGATTCGGATGGGACCATGATCAGCTTGCGGGCCTGGCGCTCCGTCTCGTACCCCATCAACGCCGCCAGTTCGGGGTCCAATTCTGCTAACGGTTTCCGAAAGAGAAAATCTTGCATGGCACACTCCTTGTAGGTGATAGGTTTCCCAAAGCTGGTAATGCAGGGCGAGCCAGGAATGAGAGAGCGAGCGGCGCTTCTCGACAGGTCCTGCTTGCTGACGCGCTCTTTCGCCGACTTGCCTTTTCGCTAACTCGCTTTTTCGCCTTTTCGCTAACTCGCCTTTTCGCTAACTCGCCTTTTCGCCTTTTCGCTAACTCGCTTTTTCGCCTTTTCGCTTTTTCTAACTATAGGCCAGTTTCGCGGAATGCGCAAGCGCAGTTTGCACGGAAGTCGGAGGCATTTGTTACTAAGTGGCCGGTGCGTGCGCGCGCGTCTTTTGACTGAGAGCCCAGTCGTTGTATACTGAGAGCGAAGCCGAAGGGCTGCTTTCTCGCGTTTTCGCTTTTTCGTCGGTTCCCAAGGAGGCGCGCATGAATTTCCTGCTGGTTTTTGGCATCGGGACAGTGCTGTTGGGGGCAGTCTTCATTATCTCGGCGTTGGTGGAACGGCGCCGTCATGAAACGGTGGGATGCTGGCCTGCGGTGCCCGGGAAAGTCCTCGCGGCGAGTGTGCAACGGTATCAGCCGCGACCCGGGCAAAATGCCAGCGTGCGCTACACACCGCTCATCACCTACCAGTATGAGGTTGCCGGTCAGCCGTTGACGGGGCGGAAATTGGCTTTCAGGCCGCCGCGATCCTATGCGACGGCGGCAGAGGCTGAAGCCATCCTCGCTGCGTATCCGGTCGGCGGCGAGGTGAAAGTGACGTACAATCCGCTGGGACCGCAGCAAGCAGCGCTTGATCGCGGCAGGCCCATCGGCTATCACACCGAGCTCGTGTCGGGCTTGCTGCTGCTGGCGTGCGGCGCCGTGATGATCGTTGTGGCGGTGTTGGTGTAGAATTTTCTGTGGCATCGCAGTCTTGCTGCGTTTGATTGCAGGAGTGTGGGAGGTGCTGCCCGCCGGTTGAAGCCGGGCGCGCGGGGCGTTCTTGAAGTCTTGTGCGACAGAAAGGTCTAAGAAAATGAAGAAGATAGGTCGCGTCATATTGTGGGTCGTGCTCATGACGGGATTGTGGCTGCCAGGGGGAACGGTCGCGCGGGGACAGCAGGCTGAGCCGGCGTTGACGCAATCCGCGCTGGCAGGGGATTTTGTCCCCGGCCGGCTCCTCGTGAAGTTCAAGGAAAACATGGTGACGGCCACGACCGCGAAGGTGCTGACCGAGTACGGCATGACCTACGTCTCCCATCTCTATGCCAGCCCGGTGCAACTGCTGCAGGTTCCAGTGGGACAGGAACTGGCCTTGATGAAACAGCTCAACGCCGATCCACGGGTGGACTACGCCGAGCCGGATTATATCTACCGGGCTTTCGGCGCGCCGAACGACCCGAAGTATAGCAAGCAGTGGGCGCACACAGAGCGGCTGCAATCGGCGGCGGCATGGGACATCACGACCGGCAGCAACGCGGTGATCATCGCCGTGATTGACACCGGCATTGACGAGACGCATCCCGATCTGAAGGAGAAGATCGTCGCCGGCTATGACTTTGTGGAGGGTGACGCCACGCCCCATGATCTCAACGGGCACGGGACGCACGTTGCTGGCATTGCCGCCGCGCTGACGAACAACAGCGAGGGCGTCGCGGGGATGTCCTGGAACGCGCGCATTATGCCGCTGCGCGTGCTGGATGCCAACGGCAGCGGGTGGAGTTCCGACATTATAAGCGCCATCAATTGGGCCTTTACCCATGGCGCGAAAGTGCTTAACCTGAGCCTCGGGGGGACGGGCTACTCTCAAAGTATGCAGAATGCCGTCACCACGGCTACCAACGCGGGCAGCCTGGTCATTGCCGCGATGGGGAACTGTCGGATGGCTGGCAACGGTTGTTCCGCGGCAAATCCCATCTCGTATCCGGCGGCGTACACCGACGTGATGGCGGTCGCGGCCACGAATCGCTCCGATGGCTATGCTTACTACTCGCAGTATGGCGCTCACTGTGATATTGCTGCTCCTGGTGGGGCGATGTCCAGTGTCCACGATGCCGGTGGTATTTACAGCACTATGCCTACCTACGATGTCACCTTGACTATCGACAAGGACTACGACTACCTGCAGGGCACCTCGATGGCGACGCCCTATGTCTCCGGGCTGGCGGCGTTGATCTGGTCGGCGGCGCCGGGCCTGACGCCCGCGCAAGTGCAGCAGGTGATCCAGAATACGGCCGTGGATCTGGGGCCCGCGGGATGGGATCAGAATTACGGCTATGGCCGCATCGCTCCGCTGGCGGCGTTGCAGAGCGTCGTCTTGTCTGCGCCGACGCTGTCTGCCATCAGCAATCCGGAGAATGATGGCGCTTATTCGGTAAGCTGGTCGGCGGTGAGTGGGGCGACGGGCTATACGCTGCAGGAGGATGACAACGCCGGCTTCTCCTCGCCCGCGACCCGCTACTCTGGCGCGGCCACGCAGTATCAGGTGACGGGTCAGCCAGGCGGGACGTGGTACTATCGTGTGTTTAGCCTGGCGGGGGAGCTGCAGAGCGGCTCGAGCAACGCCGTTTCAACGACGGTGGCGGCTTCGTCCTTGAGCGCGCCGACACTGAATGCCATCAGCAATCCCGATGGCGACGGCGCCTATGCCGTGTCCTGGAGTGCGGTGACCGGCGCGACGGCGTATCGCCTGGAAGAGAGCGCCTCGCCCTATTTTGAGCAGCCGACGATGGTGTACGAAGGTACGCGGCAACAGTACGACGCGGTAGACATGCCCGGCGGGACCTGGTACTATCGCGTGCGCGCCCTCGCGGCGGGCGGCAATAGTCCCTGGTCGGCATCGCGTTCGGTGAGGGTGACAAGCCACGTCTTTCTGCCGCTGGTGTTGAGGTCTTACGCCGAGATGCCGCTTTCCCTGCTGGTAAATGGCGACTTTGAGGCGGGGCGCACCGGCTGGACGGAGTATTCCCTTCAGGGGTGGGATCTGATCGTGAACACTGACGAGCCAAACATGATTCCGCCTCACAGCGGTGTGTGGGCGGCGTGGTTGGGCGGCGATGATGACGAGATCGCGACCCTGGAGCAGACCGTCTATGTACCGGCCACCGCCCCTTACCTGGGTTACTGGTATGTGTCGGGCTCGCGGGATGTGTGTGGCTATGACAAGGCCTGGGTGAAGGTCAACGCTACTTCGCTGAAGACTTATAACCTGTGCCAATCGCAGGCGACAGGGGGCTGGGTCAAGCAGGTTTTGAATCTGACCGCCTATGCGGGTCAGCAGGTGAGCCTGCAATTTGGCGCCTTAACGAATGCGTCGCTGCCCAGCAGTTTCTTCATTGATGATGTGGCGTTCCAGGCCGGCGCGACGGTAACAGAGAAGCCGGCGCCGTTAGAGGGCATCCCCGCTTTCCGGCAATAGTCAGACACCTGAACCAGGGCCCACCTTTTGCACGCTTCAGGAGGTAACATGGACCAATACATTGCAGCCATTGATCAGGGCACTACCGGCACACGCTGTATCCTTTTTAACCATGACGGCAGGCCGGTCATCTGGGCCTACGAGGAACATGCGCAGCTCTATCCACAGCCTGGATGGGTGGAGCACGATCCTGCCGAAATCTGGGAGAAGACGCAAAAAGTGATCCGGCAGGCGCTCACACAGGGTAACATCCCTACCGGCGCGATTGCGGCCGTCGGTATCACCAATCAGCGTGAGACGACGGTGGTGTGGGATCGGCGCACGGGCGAGCCGCTGTACAATGCCATCGTCTGGCAGGACACGCGCACGAAGGGCCTCTGCGATGCACTGGCGCGGGAGAGCGACCTGGGGCAAGATCGTTTCCGCGCGAAAGTGGGCCTGCCGCTGGCTACCTACTTCTCCGGGCCGAAGATCAAGTGGCTGCTGGAGCATGTCCCCGCGGTGGCGGAAGCCGCTGCGCGGGGCGACGCGCTCTTCGGCACGACCGACACGTGGGTGATCTGGCAGCTCACCGGCGGCGCACGGGGAGGTGTGTCTATCACCGACGTCACCAACGCCAGCCGCACGCTGCTCATGGATCTTTCCACGCTGCAGTGGGACGCGGAGATTCTCAAGACGTTGGGGATTCCCGCCTCGATGCTGCCGGAAATCCGACCCTCCAGCGCGCCGCGCCCGTACGGCTTCACGCTCAAGGAAGGCCCCTTCGGCGAGGCGATCCCCGTCACCGGCGACCTGGGCGATCAGCAGGCAGCGCTTGTGGGGCAGACGTGTTTCAGCCCCGGCGAGGCGAAGAATACCTACGGGACGGGCTGTTTCATGCTGCTCAACACGGGCACGGAGATCGTGCCCTCGAAGAGCGGTTTGCTCACCACGTTGGGGTATAAGTTCGGCGATGCGCCCGCCGTTTATGCGCTGGAAGGTTCCATTGCGATCACCGGCGCGTTGGTGCAATGGCTGCGGGATAACCTCGGCTTCTTCGACCGCGCGCCTCAAATCGAAGGGTTGGCGCGGGAAGTCGAGGACGCCGGCGGGATGTACATCGTCCCGGCCTTTTCCGGCCTCTTCGCTCCGTATTGGCGCAGTGACGCCCGGGGCGTCATGGTGGGACTGACGCGCTACATCAACAAGCATCATATCTGTCGCGCCGCGCTCGAGGCAACTGCCTATCAGACCCGCGACGTCTTGGAGGCGATGGAAAAGGACTCCGGTGTGGCGCTCACCGCCCTCAAAGTGGATGGGGGAATGGTCGCCAACGCGCTGCTCATGCAGTTCCAGGCGGATATTCTGGGCGTGCCGGTCGTGCGGCCTGTCGTCACCGAGACGACGGCGCTCGGCGCGGCCTACGCTGCGGGGCTGGCGGTGGGTTTCTGGAAGGACACTGAGGAGTTGCGGCAGAACTGGGGCGTGGATTACGTCTTCCAGCCGGGGATGGATGTGGCGCGGAAAGAGGCGCTCTACGCCGGGTGGAAGAAGGCGGTGGAGCGGACGTTCGATTGGGTGGAAGAGTAACCCGATTTTGGGTTATTGAGGGTAGGCTTATGGTTGATGAGCAACTTTTGCAAGAAGTGACCCGGAGGCTGGTGGAGCAATTTCAGCGTTTGATTTCTTTCGACAGGTGCGCGCCTCGCTGGAATACAAAATCGCTCACGAAGGGCAGGCAGGTGCTTTATGACCGACGCCAAAATGCAGTTAGTGCAGATCTGGCTCATCAAAGCCCAGCATGACTTGACTTCGGCGCGCGTCCTGGCTGCTCACACGCTGCCGCTGTTGGAAACGGCAATTTATATCATTGAAAATCCCGCATCCGATTCCGTATCAGGGCAGTAAACGCGCCCTGGCAAAATACATCTTGCCTTTCTTGCCGCGCTGAGGCTCTTGCATGGATCAGACAGCCGTAGGCGCCACCCTGGATGATCTGATCACTTTTGACGACCGGGTCATGGCATTTAGTGGGCTTTGAAGCTCATCTTCTTGTCTTACACTTTTCGGCATTTGGGTTTGAGATTTGCATATTTTCAGGAGGATTTCATGCCACAACCCTATGACATCATCATCATTGGCGCGGGGATTGTGGGCGCGATGATCGCCCGCACCCTGGCGCGCTACGACGTGCGCATTCTGTGGCTCGAGAAGGCGAGCGACATCGGCGTTGGCGCCACGGCCGCGAACTCTGCCCTCATCCACGCCGGGCATGACGCCGTCCCCGGCTCGCTCAAAGCGGAGATGAACGTGAAAGCCAACCCGCTGTGGGACTCGCTTTCCGAGGAACTGCACTTCGCTTTCAAGCGCACGGGGGCGTATGTGGTCGCCATCGGCCCGGAGGAATTTGCCAAACTGGAGCAGCTGCTGGATCGCGCGCGGCAGAATGGCGTCCCTGCCACAATCCTCAGCGGCGAGGCCATGCGTCAGCGCGAGCCGCAGATCAACCCGGCGGTGAGCGGCGCGTTGCACATTCCTACCGGCGGGATTGTAGATCCGTGGGGGGCCGCCGTCGCCGCCGCCGAGAACGCCGTGCTGAACGGCGTGGAGTTGCGGCTGAACACGGAGTTCCTGGATTTCATCTGGGAAGGCGAGTCCAAAATCCAAAATCCAAAATCTAAAATCATCGGCGTTCACACCTCCGCTGGAGACTTTTACGCCCGCTGGGTCATCAATGCCGCCGGACTGTTCGCCGACGAGGTGATGCACAAGGCCGGCGTCCGCCCGGAGTTCAAGATCACCCCCCGGCGCGGCGAGTACTTCGTCATGGACCGCAATCAGCTGCAGCTCAACAACGTGCTGTTCCCGGTGCCTACTGCCATCAGCAAAGGCATTTTGGTGACGATGACCCTGCACGGCAACACGCTCGTCGGACCGAACGCCGAGAACGTCGAAGACAAGACGGACGTGGACGTGACCCCGCAGGGCATGGCGGAGGTCTGGGCTGGCGGCTTGAAGCTGGTGCCGGGCCTCAAGCAGCGTGACATCATCGCCGTTTTCGCGGGATTGCGGCCTGCCGGCAACGCGCCTTGCGCTAATCCCGCCGTGGACTATGCCCACGATTTTATCATCGAGATCCCGGCAGAAGTGGCGGGCTTCGTCAACCTCGGCGGGATGGAATCCCCTGCGTTGACCGCTGCCCCGGCCATTGCCGGACGTGTGGTGGAGCTGTTGCGCGGCGCGGGCGAGGAGCTACGCGAGAAAGCGGCCTGGAATCCCCTTCGCCCGGACCGCCCCGTCTTCCGGCACCTCACGCGGGAGGAGCAGGCGGCGCTCGTGGCGCAAGACCCTCGCTACGGCCGGGTGATCTGTCGCTGCGAGACCGTCACGGAGGGCGAGATCGTCGCTGAAATCCATGCACCCATCCCCGCCACGACCTATGACGCCATCAAACGGCGCACCTGGCTGGGCACCGGGCGCTGTCTCGGCGGCTTCGACATGCCCCGCGTCGTCGAAATCCTCGCGCGCGAGCTGGGGAAAGATCCCCTGGAGATCAGCAAGAAAGGCCCCGGTTCGGAGTTCTTATTCCGCCAGACGAAAGAAACGGCGTAATGTGTATTGCGGGCTGCGTAAAAATTCACCTTTGCATGAAATTTTACGCAGCATGAGAGATCTCTTGTATATAAGACGAATATCATGTAGAATGAAAGTGTATGACGATATCGCGAACAATAGGAGTTCTGTATGGAAATGGTAACGGTTTCGCCTAAGTATCAGGTGGTCATCCCCATGAAAATACGCCGGGCATTGGGAATTAAGCCTGGTCATAAAGTTCAGGTCATTCAGTACCAGGATCGCATTGAACTGATCCCGCTACAGCCCATTCAAACCATGCGGGGGTTCCTGAAGGGGATAGACACGAGTATTGAATGTGAACCGGATCGCTCCCTATGATGAATGTGGTGGATTCTTCAGGTTGGCTGGAATACTTTGCTGATGATGCCAATGCAGATTTTTTCGCTGAGGCTATCGAGTCCACCGCACACTTGATCGTGCCTGTGATCACATTGTATGAGGTATTCAAGCGCGTTTATCAGCAACGTGATGAAGATGCCGCGCTGAAAGCCGTGGCTTTGATGATGCAAGGGCAGGTAGTAGACCTGGACGCAACGCTGGCTTTGAACGCCGCTAGATTATCGCAGGATTTCTCGTTGCCGTTGGCGGATAGTGTGATTTTAGCTACGGCGTATGCGTATCATGCCACGTTATGGACACAAGATGCGCATTTCCAGAACGTGCCCGGCGTGCAGTATGTTGAAAAAAGATATTGATATGTGACTGTTCAGCCTGGCGTCAGGTAGCCAGACGGCGATGAAGGAACCTTTGTGGCCTGTAGCTTTTGCCCCACCCCCTGCCCCCTCCCCAACGGCGTCTGCGCCGTTGGGGAGGGGGAGAAAAAAATTGGGGCTTTGCAGGCGGGCTACGCCCGCCTGCAAAGCCCCACAAAAAAAGTTCCCCTTCCCCCCGCGCCGCGCGGGGGGAAGGGGCCAGGGGATAGGGGGCAAAAGTTGATACTCAATCTTCAAAAGTCGCGAGGAAATCTTGCATTTTTTAGTCAGTGGCTGAACAGTTACATTGATATTAGAGGAAAAAGGAACGATTGCTAGACCTTGAGCACATCACTTTTGACTCTCGGATTGCTGAAGATTCTATCACCCATCCATTACCCCTCTACGAAAGGTAAACGTTATGGCCCACACACTCAAATCCCACTACGATGTCATCGTTATCGGCGCGGGGCCGGGGGGACTGGCCGCCGCTATCGAGGCCAAAAAGCACGGCGCGGACGATGTGTTGCTGATTGATCGCGACCTGGAACTCGGCGGGATCCTGCTCCAGTGCATCCACAACGGCTTTGGCGTGGAGACGTTCAAGGAAGACCTGCCCGGTCCCAGCTACGCTCAGCGGTTTGTCAACGAGGCGCAGACTATCGGCATCGAGTATTTGCTCGATACCATCGTGCTGGAGGTGACGCCGGACCGCCGGGTGTACACGACGGGAGCACGCACGGGCTTCAAGGAGCTCAGCGCGAAGGCAATTGTGCTCTCGATGGGCTGCCGCGAGCGCACCCGCGCACAGATCCGCATCCCCGGCCCGCGTCCGGCGGGCGTCTTCACCGCGGGGACGGCGCAGCGTTGGGTCAATGTCGAAGGTTACATGCCCGGCAGCCGTTTCGTCATCCTGGGATCGGGTGACATCGGCATGATCATGGCCCGCCGCCTCACTTTTGAGGGCGCCAAAGTCGAGCGCGTGCTGGAGGTGATGCCCTACCTCAGCGGCCTGAGCCGCAATTACGTCCAGTGCCTGTTGGATTTCGACATCCCGCTGCAGCTGCAACATACCGTCAAACGCATCATCGGCAAGAATCGCGTGGAGGCGGTCGAGGCGGTCGCGGTGGACGACAAATGGCAGTTCATCCCCGGAACGGAGGAGCTGCTTCCTTGCGACACGCTGTTGCTGTCGGTCGGCCTGATCCCTGAAAACGAGCTCTCGCAAAAGGCGGGCGTGGCGCTCGACCCCATCACGGCGGGGCCGTATGTGGACGATGGGTTTCTCACCAGTGTGCCGGGTATCTTTGCCGCCGGGAATGTCGTTCACGTCTACGATTTGGTGGATTGGGTCACGCAGGCCGGACGGACCGCCGGCAAGCGCGCGGCCATGGTCGTGACCGGCTGTTGCAATCTGGAGCCGGCGTATGTGCCTGTACGTGCGGGGGACAACGTGCGCTATGTCGTGCCACAGCGCCTGGACCCGGAGACGCTTACCCAGGAACCCATCATGCTGCAAATGCGGGTCACCCGTCCTCTCGAACAGCCCGTCACCGTGCAGGTGACCGATGGCGACACGCTCATCGCCAAAAAGGCCGAGCGCTATGCTCGTCCCGGCGAAATGGTCAGCCTCACGCTCAAGGGGAAGGATTACGACGCCGTGCGGAAGGCGAAGGAATTGAAGGTCAGCGTCGTGCCGAAATGATGCGTGCTGCGTAAGGCGTAACTGCGTGCTGCGTACTGCGTGCTGCGTAAGCAGATAACATACCCATTACTCATTACCCATTACCCATTACCCATTACCCATTCCCATCACCCATCACCCATTACCTGTAACAGGAGTAGCTCCTATGCCTATCACCGAAAAAATGATCTGCATCACCTGTCCGATGGGGTGTACGTTGGAAGTGACTCGCGAGGGGACGACCGTCCTCAGCGTGGAGGGGAACTCGTGCAAGCGAGGCCCGGAGTACGTGCAGCGCGAGCTCACCGATCCGCGCCGGATGGTGGCCAGCACGGTGCGGGTGCGGGGGGGCGTCCATCCGTTGGTGCCCGTGTATACCGGAAAGCCCGTCCCCAAGCCGCGCATCTTCGAGTTGCTCGCGCAGCTCCGCGAGGTCGAGCTCGAAGCCCCGGTGCACATGAATCAGGTGGTGCTGGAGAATGTTTTGGGCGAGGACATCAACGTCGTCGCCAGCCGCGAGATGCCCCGCAAGGGGGAATGATGGTCTGAGCAGGGGCGCTTGCCCCCGCTCATAGTGAGCGATCTGAGCGCGGACTCTAAGCGAGAGTCAGGGGGAGGGGGCGGCGTTGCAGCGGCTGCTCCAACTCCAGCGTGAGGGTTTCGAGAATCCCGGCGTCCTCTGGCGTGACGAGGTTCACTACCGTGGATCTGGAGGGGTCGTAGGCGGTTCGCCCGCTGCGATGCAAGTAGGTGGGCACGTCCGGGGGCATGTCGAAATTGAGGACATGGGTGACGCCGGTCACGTTGAGACCCTGCGCAGCGGCGTCTGTGGTGACCATGATGCCGCAAACGCCCTGACGGAAGCTCTCGATCGCGAGCTCGCGGCGTTTGGGAGAGAGCTCATCTGTCAGGATCGCGGTGGCATACCCCGAATGCCTCAGTCTTTCACCGAGGCGCCTGGCGCGGAAGCGCGTCCCACAAAACACCAGCAGCCCTTTGGCCGGCAGCTCTTCCAGGTCCAACAGCGTGAGCAAAGCTTCAGTCTTCGATCCTGGCTCTACCTGGTAGAGATGATGTGCGACGCGCGGAGCTGCGGCTACTTCGCCGATTTGGAGGATCACGGGGGTACGGAGCAATGTTTGGGCGAGCCGTCGCACTTCCTCGTTATCGGTAGTGGCGGTCATCACGGTCTGACGTTCTGGCGGGGTCGCCTTCAGGATCCGTGATACCTCCGCCAGGAAGCCCATGTCACAGAGGCGATCCACGTCTTCCAGCGCCAGCAGGCCCGTGTGTGAGAGATCGAGACTGCCGCGATTGAGGTGTTCCACAACCCGCGCCGGACAGCCGACGACGATCTCGACGCCCTCGCGCAGGGCCTCCAGCTGCGCGGGAATTGAACCACTGCACAGTCCCAGGCTGCGTGCGCGTGTGTGGCGTCCTAACCGCTGGATTTCTGCGAGGATGGCGTCGGCAAGTTCCTGGGTGGGAGCGAGGACCCCGGCCGGCACCCGTCCCCGCGGGCCCAAGAGCGCGTGTTGGAGGATGGGCAACACGAAAGTCAGCGTCAGATCATCGCCGGGCGGTGCCAGTATCAGCACGTCGTTCCCCTCCAGAATGGCGGGCAACGCCTGCTCTTGCACCGGTGTGAGGGGGGCATCCAGCAACGGCCCCAGGCCGGCAAGGATGCGAGGGTGTAGCTCCAGCTCCTCGAATAACATGCTTGTGTCTCTGCTGCATGGAAATCTGCATCTGCGCTGATGCTGTGGCTGGATTATACCATAAATTTACAAGCAGAGTCTATCTGCACAGAAAAACTGCTGGATTGCAAGGCCGATTGTGAGAGGTGCCTGGAAGGATGGAGGCTTTGACGTTTTTGCGCGCAGGCTGTACCTGCGCGCAAAAACTTTATCTATGAGGGGGACGCGTCGGCGCGGGCCTACTCGTATTTGAGCGCCTGGATGGGACTGAGCGCTGCCGCGCGGATGGCGGGATAGATCCCCGAGGCCACGCCGATGAGAATGGCGAAGACCACGGCAAAGATAGGAAGCCAGAGCGGCATCGCCGTCAGTGTCGTCGCCGTTTCGCCGCTCATGCCGCCCAAAATGCCGCCGCTTTCTGCCAGCAGGGAGCTGCCCACGACATTGATGACGGTATTCAGGGCCACTGCCAGGCCTACACCGCCGATTCCTCCTAACAGGCCAATGCTTCCCGCTTCCGCCAGGAAAACTGACATCACGTCCTGGTTGGTCGCGCCGATGGCCTTCATCAGGCCGATTTCTCGCGTCCGTTCATAGATGGCCATCGTCATCGTATTGGCGATGCCGAATGCTGCCACCAGCAGCGCCACGGCGCCGATCCCCCCCAGAATGGCTTGCACGATGGCAAAGAAGTTGTTGAGGCTTTCGATTTGCGTTCGGGCCGATTCGACCGAAAATCCCTGGTCTTTGAGCGCCTGCTCGACCGCCGGGGCAAGGTTGGGATGGGAGACCTTCACCAATACCTGCCCGTAGCCGTCTTTATCGGGATTGGAGACTCCCTGTTGCCCTTCCATCAGGCGTTGATTGAGCCGCTGCGCCTCTTTGAGGGGCAGGAAGATGCTGTAGTCATAGAGGTACCCCTGTTTTTTCAGCACTCCTACGACTTGCAAGCGGGCGACAATGCTCTCGCTCTGCATGTAGGTCACCGGGTCGTAGGTAAACTTCACCATTTGCAGGGTCTGATTCAGCAGCTCCGGGGGCTCCGGCGGTTCCAGCCCGGCTTGCTCCGCTTCCTGGAATGCTTCCCACGGGATAAAGTTCGCCGGCACCATCGAACCGATGACGATCTGCCCTCGATACAGCTCCAACGTCCCGCGATCGAGGGCGGCGATCCTGGCGAAGTCCTCCATCTCCACGCCGTACATCTGGGCCCAGCCGTCCTGCCGATTGAGTCGCAGCGGCCCCTGCATGTAGACGTCTAACAGCGGCGTCGCAGCAATGACGCCTTCCATGCCGCGGATTTCTTCTATTTTGGCGGCGTCGAGGACCGGCGGGGAAGCTGCCTGTCCGGCGCTCCCTCCCGTAGCGGCCGGCATCTCCATGTAGCCGACGCGCACCATGAGCTCATCGAGTCCCCCCATGTTGTAAAGATTGGCCGTCGCCTGTTTCTGCAGGCCGGCGCCGAGCGAGACCAGCACAACGACGGCTGCCGTGCCGATGATGACGCCGATGGCCGTCATCGCCACACGCGCCTTCATGCGCCGTAGATTGCTCCACACCAGCCGCAGCAGATCTCGCGTTCTCACCTCTTAGCTCCCCAGGCCAAACAACGCCTTGAAGAAACGTCCCACCTGCCCCCAGAAGCTCAACGGCTCTTCGACGGGGGACTCTGACTCGCCGGGGACGCCTTCGGAGGGGAAGGAGTTTTCCAGCACCTCAACGGTGAGCGTGTCGCTATACGTCTGCGTCTGGTTGAGGTCGTCCACATAGCTCACGCTCACTATGACTTTAGCCGTTCCCGCCTCCATCTGCATGGCGGTCGCATCCAGCGTCCAGGAGCCGCCCGGATCCAGCGGCCCAACATACGTGCTGCTCTCTCCCATGAATTCCAGCCCCTCGCCAGAGGCGCGCAGCTCCGAAATGGTGAAGCGGAAACTGCTGGTGTTCACCAGCTCGATGGGCAGTTGGAAAGGCTGTCCTGCCATCGCCGTCCCTTCGACGGGACGGTAGAAGCTGATTTTGAATGCGGGACGCCGTTGCACCAGCAGACTCACCCGCTGCGTGCCCTTCTCGCGGGTGCCCCCGCTGATGTCGTAGGCCAGCGCCACGGGAAGGTTGTGCGCGCGGGTTTCGGCATTGCCGGCGACCATCAGACGCATGGCGACGCTGGCATGACCGCCCGCCGGGATGTGGGGGATGAAGCTGACGTTGCTGCCCTCGATGGGGACGAAGGCGCCGAGGTTTTCCCCGTCCTCGCCCCCCAGCGCCAGGGTCAGCCGCTGCGCATCGCCGCCGCCCACGTTTACCACGTCCAGCGTCAGCGTGAAGCTGTCGCCGGGCGAGATCTTCTCCGGCAGCGTGCGATAGCCATCAATCAGCAGCTGCGGGCGATTGGCCAGGCTCGTGTCCACGTCAATGCCCACGGTTTGTTGCCCACTGTAGCTGCCGCCGTTGTAATCGCTGTAGGCCAGCGCGATCGGCAGACCTAGCCGTCCGCCTTCCTTGCTGGGTTTGAGCAGCAAAGGCAGCGTCAACGTCGCGGTCTGATTGATGCGCAGGGTGTCCCACGTCGCCACGCCACCGCCGTGCGCCGGAATGACCATGCTGGCATCCCCCACGGCTTTGAGATTGATGGCGGTGCGACTGCCGCGGTTGGCCAGCACCATGGTCAACGTGAAGGGTGTCCCCGGGGCGATGATCGCCGGCGTGGTGTGGACATCCTCGATGAGGACTTCGGGCTTGCCAGTCGGCGCCCCGCTGCCACTGGATGCGCCGATGACTTCGACCGCCAGCGTCTGCGGAAATTCATAATGCGCGCCGGAGAAATCGTTGGCGGAAAGGTTCACCTGCAGGCTCTGGACGCCATTGCTCACACTGGTTGGAACTCGCATCGTTTGAGAGGCGATAAAGGTCGCGTTGATCGGCGTCTGCCAGAAAACGTGGCCGTTCTCGCCCACGGGCAAGAAGGTCCCGCCGGGGAAGATGACCATGGTGTTCTCGGCGGCGCGGCTGCCGTTGTTGTAGACTTCGATGTAGACCTTGAATTCCTGCCCCGGTTTCACCTGTGCCGGCTCGATGCGGTAATTGCGGACGGTGAGCAGCGGTTGACCGGGAGCGGGCGGCTCGACAGGAGCGGGGGTAGCGGGCGCCGGGGGCGGCGCGAGCAGTTGCACGGTCCCCAGATCCAGCTCGTTCCCGAAGGGGTCGAGTACGACGAGCTTGTAGGCTCCGGCTCTCAAGCCGGGGGGGACGATCGCTTGCAGGGCTTGCGGATTCACGTAGTGCGTGCTGAGAATCCCGTAGCCTACCAGGCGAACGGTCGTCGTCGTAGTGAAGGTCGCTCCGGCGCTGCCGGTGGCGTAAATGCTGAGGGTCCCGCCCGTTTCGGTAGAGAGCGTCGCCGGCTCGATGATGAAAAGCGGACTTTGCGCGCTCACGGCTGCTGCCAGCAACAGGAACGCTGTTGCTACCACGGCCAGGACCAGGCTGAATTTGATGCTGTTACGGCTCATGATGGTTTTGGCCCTCCTCGGAAAATAAAACCTGTGCTCACGTGCGCAGGTGCCCACGTGCTCACGTTGTTTTCATTTGCGGTGGTGTGCCGCAGGAACATGTCAACTCCTCGGAAAATAGAGAGCAGTGAGAAGAGAGAGTCGTCGTCGCCTCCGCTCACGATTCACAGTTTACGATTCACATGCTCATCCGCCGTTGACGATTTTCCCGTCCAGCAGATGGATGGTGCGTGTGGCGTAGGCGCTGATGGCAGGATCGTGGGTCACGATGACGATGGTGCGTCCTTCCTCGCGGTTGAGTTGCCCCAGCAGTGCCATGACCTCGCGTCCCGTCTGGGTGTCCAGATTGCCCGTGGGCTCATCTGCCAGAATGATGGCGGGATCATTGGCGAGCGCGCGGGCGATAGCAACGCGCTGCTGCTGCCCCCCGGAAAGCTCGGTGGGCTTGTGCCCGGTGCGGTCGCCCAACCCTACACGTTCCAGCAGCGCCAGCGCCTGTTTGCGCCGTTGTTGTGTCGGCACGCCGCTGAAAACCAGGGGAAATTCGACGTTTTGCAGCGCCGTCATGGTCGGCACCAGGTGAAAGGCCTGGAAGATGAAGCCCACTTCCTTGCCCCGGTAGCCGGCGAGATCATTTTCGTCCAGCTGGGTGATTTCCCGCTGATTGACCCACATCTCGCCGCTCGTCGGACGGTCCAACCCACCGATGAGGTAGAGGAGCGTGGACTTGCCCGAACCGGAGGGCCCCATGATCGTCAATAGTTCTCCTCGCGTGACGCTCAAGTCTACCCCATCCAGGGCGTGCACAATCTGCTCGCCCATCTTGAAATAGCGCGTCAAGCCGGTGATGCGAATGATGCCCTCACTCATGTCTCTTTCCTGAAAAGACAGATTTGTCGCTTACATCGTCAGCGAGCTGAACATGCCGCCGAGGATGGCCGGCACGACGCTGAGGAGCGCAAACACCAGCCAGATGACTCCCACGGCGATGATGGCCTTGCGGCGCGGCAGCTTTGTGAAAGCCATCAGCCCGATGACGAGCAATGCCAGATTCCACACCATAAATCCATCTACCCGCCCCAGGATGCTTGCCAGCGCCAGTTTTTCCGGCCCGGGGGTGATGATCTGCGACGTGCTGCTGTCAATCACATAGCCTGCGAAGCCCCGGTTGAGGATAGTCTGCCCTGTAACCCAGATATAGACCGTCTGCACCAGGCCGCGCACGGCGTAAGGGAGCCATGCCCACACGGTGAGCTGGAACATCGGTTTGAATCCGCTGCTGCGCCCCAGAAACACGCTGGCGAGGTAGAGCGCACCGCCCCACAGCAACCAGGTCAGCGGTTGGCTGACGATCGTCCCGACGGTTTTGAGGATGTCCATGGCAGAGGAACCTGTCGGCTCCTCCGCCGGCAGGCTGCCTTCAACGACGATCCCGCCGCCTTTGCCGACCATGGCGGGGCTTTCTGACGCCATCCCGCCGTTCAGCGTTGGCCCGGTGCTGCGATTGGCGACAGCATTGGTGGCCAGAAGGGGCAGCCATGTGCAGATTATGATGAGAATTGCCGGCAGCCACCAGCTGTGCGACTGATGCTCCCGCAAATGCGTGAAAGTTGCGCCCGGACGCACGAAGACGCCTGCCAGCAGGCTGAATAATGACTTTTTCTCGACAGGGGTCGGTTGTTCGCTCATGTTTCCTCCTGAAAAGCAGCTACTCGTAAAGACGCCTTGGGCGCACAGAAAGTTCCTTGAACTGGCCCTCAACTTGGGGGATGGAACCCACGCCCGCGGACGCTGCTGGCTTGGGTCACTACAACGAAAGCCTGGGGATCTACTTCGCTCACGATGTCGCGCAGATGCTTGAGCTGCACGCCGGTGAGGGCACACAGCAGGACATCGCGATCTTCGCCGGAATACATGCCCTTGCCTGAGAGCGCCGTCACCCCGCGCTCTAATTCATGCATGATGCGCTGCGACAGGGCCACCCGTTGTTGGGTGATGATGATGGCGAGCTGGGGCTGGGGTCTCAGGCTGGGGAACATCCGCCGACCGTGGAATTCTTCCTTTCTGAGCTCTGCCGTTGCCCGCCGTTCCTGAATATTCACTGCAATCATCATCGCCGTGAGCGACAGGTAGACTGCCACCACGGCGGCGATGATCCAGGGGCCGGGGATGTTGAAGCCGATTGTTGCCCGCGCCGACATCACTTTGAATGAGGCTGCGGGTTCAGGATGGATCCACAGCTTGATAAACCAGCTGAGAACGCTCAGGGTGATCAGCCAGACGTAATTGCGCCGGTAACGAACGCCCATCGCCTCAAAGCGTGAGGTGGGGAACACGGGATTCATCAACGTTTCGGCCATGGCGTCGCCCCAGTCATCCGCGGGCCGGAAGGGCGGCGCCAGCATCTTGGCGAAGAATTCCGTTTCCAGCAGCCGCACGCGGTGATACCAGAGTGAGTAGTAGCTGTAACGCCGTGCCTCCATCCACAGGAACACCAGCGTCAGGGCGATGACCAACAACATGACGATGTGAGGGTTTTGCGGCGAGCTGAAGGTGAACGTCAGCGCCGCTGCCGTCGTGACGACGGCCCAGTTGGTGGTGGTATCGAGCCGGTTGCGCCAGGTATTGCAGCGTGTCACCTCGGCGCGGTAGTAATGCACCATTGCAGTGGTGAAGTTGCCTCGGTCCAGGTGATAGCCGTGATAGCTCCAGGTCTCGCGCTCGTAGTCGGTTTGTTCTTCGCTCATGGTGCAATGCCTCCGTTGTGATGAGTGGTTGGATGGTTTCGCAGAAGAAGACCTTGTGGAAAAGGACCCCGCGCTGCCATGCCCTCAGAGTTGCACGTCCAGCTCGGTGAACGGCGGGACGCTCAGCAGCACGGTCCGCTGGACGGGATCGCTGACCACGATCGGGTAAGCGTCGCCGTCGGCGCGGACTTCCTGGGGCGCGCGTCGCAGGCCGTTGAGGGTGAGGGCAATGTGGACGTAAGGCGGCTCGAACGTCCCCTCACGTTCCCAGGCGACGTGCAGGTGCGTGTCATCCCGCTGCATGACGAAGCGGCTGACGCGCCGCTCGCCTTGCTGATAGCCGAATCCCTCGCCGGCGTCCTCGTAGAGCCAGGACGTCGCCTCGCCCGCTTCGGTGAGCGGATAGAGGTGCAGGCGCAGGAACCGGTCGGGGCGCTGCTCGACGCTGGGGCCGATCTCGCCGAGCGGCAGCACGGTCCCCTCGCGCACGAAGAGCGGCATCGTCTCCAAGGGCGCGTAGACGGTGAGCGCTTCCCCGCCCCGGCAGCGTTGATTGGTCCAGAACTCGTACCACGTCCCCGCAGGAAGCCGGACCTTGCGGCTGGAGGCGCCCGGCTCCATGACCGGCGCGACGAAGAGCGCATCCCCACACAGGAAGGCATCATCCACGTCCCACAGCGCACGATCCAGCCAGCCGAGGGGCCGCACCATGGGCCAGCCGCGAGTGGCCATCTGCCACACCGCGGTGTAGAGATAGGGCAGCAGCTCATACCGCAGCTGGATGAAGCGGCGGTTGATGCTGAGATACGGCTCGCCGTAGCTCCACGGCTCCTGATCGGGGGTGCCGGCGCTGGTGTGCGCGCGGTAGAAGGGCATGAACGTCGCCTGTTGGAGCCAGCGCGTGAACAGTTCGCCATCCGCTGCCCCGGCGAAGCCGCCGATGTCCGGGCCGGTGAAGCCCACGCCCGAAAGCCCCAATCCCAGCACTAAGGGCAGCGTCAATCGCAGCGATTCCCACGTGCTCTGGTTATCGCCGGTCCAGGACGTGGCGTATCGCTGCACGCCCGCCCATCCGGCGCGGGTGATGACGACGGGGCGCAGGTCGGGGCGCAACGCGAGCACGCCCTCGGCGCTCGCGCGCGCCATCAACATCCCGTAGAGATTGTGCGCCTCGCGGTGATCGCCGCCGCGCCCTTCCAGGCTGTGACGGGTGGTTGCGGGAAGGGTAGTGGGCCCCGCAGGCGAGAACGTCGCCGGCTCGTTCATGTCGTTCCAGAATCCTGCAACGCCGGCCTCGACCAGCGGGCGATACTGCTCGCCCCACCAGGCGCGGGCCTGCGGATCCGTGAAGTCGGGGAAGGCGGAGTTGCCCGGCCAGACCGGCGCGTGGACGATTTCGCCGGTGGGCAGGGTGCAGAAATGCCCGCCGGCCTTCCCGCTGCGATAGACCGCGTAGGCGGGATCGGCCTTCACCCCCGGATCCACGATCGTGATCAGCTTGATGCCCTGCGCGCGCAGGTCGGCGGCGAGAGCCGGCAGATCGGGGAAGCGGTCTTTATCCCAGGTGAAAACGCGGAAGCCATCCATGTAATCAATGTCGAGGTGAATGGCATCGCAGGGGATCTCATGCTCACGGAAATCCTGGGCCAGCTGGCGGACGCGGGCCTCCGGGTAGTAGGACCAGCGCGATTGTTGATAGCCCAGCATCCACAGCGGGGGGAGCGCATGCCTGCCGGTGAGTTCGGTGTAGCGTTCGAGCAGTGTGGGGACGGCGCCGGCGATGAAGACGTAGCGCAGCTCGCCGCCCGCGAAGCGATGATCCGCTGCCTGAGGGGAACCGGCGCCGAGATCGAACTCGGCGTAGTGCGTGTTCTCGTAGAAGACCAGATAGGCGGGGCCGTCGCCTGGACGCACGCTGACATAGACCGGGATGTTCAGGTTGATGGGGTCGTCGCCGTCCTTGTACCCCGCCGGGTCTCGATTCCAGAGGATGTGCGTTCCGCCGCGGCGGTTCCAGGGCGTGGCGCGTTCCCCCAGGCCGAAGAGCCGTTCGTCCTCGTGCAGGAGCGTGCGGTGCCGCACGGCGCCGTCGCGTCCCCAGCCCATGTCAATGTCGGCGCGCAGGAGCCGGCCGGTGGCGTCGGCAAAGAGCAGCGCGCCCGATTTGAGCAGCGCGCCGATCGCCAGCTCGCCGGTCAGCAGGAAAACCGCATCGCCTTGCGGCAAAATCTCGAAGGGCGGGATGGGCCATGCGTCGAGGGGCTGCGCGAGGGCGTAAGGGAGGGGCGCCGCCGGGCGGTGTTGGGTCGGGAGACAGCGCACCTGGACGGCGTCGGCTGCCAGCAGCGTGATTTCGATGCTGCCCTGCGCCGTTTCCAGCGTGAGACCCCGCGCGTGGGGCGTAAATCCCTGGATTGGACCGGGTTTTTGCCAGCTGAGGGGCCAGATGGAGTGGGTGTGCAGGAGGTGCGGGGCCACGGCGGGACCGCCGCGCACTTCAGCCCAGGTCTTGTGGAGGGGATAGGTGAGCACGGCGGGCAGATTCTGCGCGCCGATGAGTCGGATAGCATCGCGTAAATCATCGAGCAACGTGGGCATGGAACCTCCTCGGAAAATAGAGATCAGCGGGTCAGCCGTCAGCGAATCAGCGAAAAGGCGAAAAAGCGAAAAGGCGAAAAAGCGAAAAGGCGAAAAGGCGAAAAAGCGAATCACTTGCGTCCGCACGTTCACACTTTCGCACGTTCACACGTTATTTTTGTGCTTGCCCGGTGTGCGCCGGCACATGGCGTCTCCTTGAGTCGGCGCTGAGCACGAAAATATCGGTCCGGCAGTCCCATTATACCTTAAGCGGCGGCTTGACAAAATTGGTCCTTGCAGTACAATCACTGCCATTGACGGGAGGCCATCCCGAGATGATAAAGTCATAAAGCGCCGAAGTGGCGGAATTGGCAGACGCGCTACGTTCAGGGCGTAGTGAGGGTTCCCTCGTGTGGGTTCGACTCCCACCTTCGGCACAAAACCAGCCGCGGAGAGTTTCCGCGGCTGGTTTGTTGTATGGGTTGCGAGATCATTCCTCGCTTGCGAGTCGTCACGTGAAGTAAATGTCCCTAATAAACCTCGTCGTGCATGCCGAGGTCAAACAACACGACAACTTCGCTGCCATCGGCGAGATTCCGTTCGATCGAAAATACGATCCGGCAATCGTAGCCACAGCTACACGCGCGTAAGCCTTCAAGCGTCCCGCTTAACTTGTGTGTACCCAATGATGCCGCAAAAACGTCTTCCTGCATTTGCGTCGCCGCTGCAATCGAAGTGGCCTCGGCTGGAGCGAGGTATTAGCCCGCCGCTGTGTTTGCGACAAATTTTTTACCATTCACACGGTCATACTCCCAAATGGCCAGGTCTACTTCTTGGACAGGCCATCCTAACTCAACCGCTAATCGTTTTATTTCCCGAAGGTATCTTTTGTAATCGGGAATCGAGAAAGTCGTTCTTTCTTCATCAAATATCTGTCTCCACCCTCGAAAATCAATCACAGCGTATTTTTCAGGAAACACCAGCGCCAGAATTGCCGACGCTACAGGAACTCCTACTCCACGAATAGAGCAGAGAATGTTTAATCGCAACTCAGTTTCATAATCTTCGTCAGGATGGATTATCGAGAGCGCCGCACCTGTCACTGTCCGGATCACCTCTTCTGTATTTGCTCTACGTCTCTCTTGTTGTCTTCCATATTGCCCCCTTAGTTTCCAATGCAGGATCTTGTCAAATTCTTCAGAGGTCAAGTACAGCGGATGGCGTTCATCTCGCAGGCGGGCAAATTGTGCCTTGAGATCCTCGGTAAGACCGTAATCATCGCTAGAAGTCCTGTACGGGACGAGTTGGGCCGCTGCTATCATCTTTCCTACACTCCAGAGCAATTGTGGTGTTGGGTCGCTCAACGGAAGAGGTCACCTGCGCGCGGCTGCGAGGTGACCTCCTCTGGGACGGGCCGCCTGCCTTGCGGGTGACCCCCCTCCCGCGCGCCCGGCTCGAGCGCGTCAGGTACGGGAGGTGAGGTGACGGTCACCTTCAAGGTGACCGTCGCCTGAGCGGCGCCAGCAACTCCCCGTCCGGCTCGCGGCCCGCGGCCTGGCAGGCGTCCCGGTAATTGCGGACCATAATCTCCATCCAGTCCGCGAACATAGCAGAAAAACGCAGAAAGAAAGGGGCCAGCGTGCGCACCGCTTCCTCGTGAGCCGCCAGCGCCTCCTCCCGCCGCCCCAGGGCGGAGAAGGCAAGGCCCAGGTTGTTGAGGCTCCTCGCCAGGTCGGGCCGGAAGGCCTGGGGGGCGGCCTTGGCCAGTTCCCGGTAGAGGTCGGCCGCCTCCTGTGTCGCCGCCAGCGCCTCTTCCCGCCGCCCCAGAGCGGAGAGGCGGTTGCCCAGATTGTTGAGGCTCCCCGCCAGGTCGGGCCAGAAGGCCTGGGGGGCGGCCTCGGCCAGTCCGCAGTAGAGGTCGGCCGCCTCCTGCGTCGCCGCCAGCGCCTCCTCCCGCCGCCCCAAAGCGGAGAGCATCGCCCCCAGGTTGTTGAGACTGGTCGCCAAGCCGGGCAGGAAGGCCTGGGGGGCGGCCTCGGCCAGTTCCCGGTAGAGGTCGGTCGCTTCCTCGTGAGCCGCCAGCGCCTCCTCCCGCCGCCCCAGGGCGGAGAGGTCACTGCCCAGGTTGTTGAGGCTCATCGCCAGGTCGGGCCGGAAGGCCTGGGGGGCGGCCTCGGCCAGTTCCCGGTAGATGTCCACCGCCTCCTGCGTCGCCGCCAGCGCCTCCTCCCGCCGCCCCAGAGCGGAGAGGGTGTTGCCCAGGTTGTTGAGGCTGGCTGCCAGGTCGGGCCGGAAGGCCTGGGGGGCGGCCTCGGCCAGTTCCCGGCGGATGGACACCGCCTCCTGCGTCGCCGCCAGCGCCGCCTCCCGCCGCCCCAGGGCGGAGAGGTCACGGCCCAGGTTGTTGAGGCTGGCTGCCAGGTCGGGCCGGAAGGCCTGGGGGGCGGCCTGTGCCAGTCCGCGGTAGAGGTCGGTCGCTTCCTCGTGAGCCGCCAGCGCCTCCTCCCGCCGCCCCAGGTCGGAGAGGCGGTTGCCCAGGTTGTTGAGGCTCGCCGCCAGGTCGGGCCGGAAGGCCTGGGGGGCGGCCTCGGCCAGTTCCCGGTAGAGGTCGGCCGCCTCCTGCGTCGCCGCCAGCGCCTCCTCCCGCCGTCCCAGGGCGGAGAACATCGCCCCCAGGTTGTTGAGGCTGGCTGCCAGGTCGGGCCGGAAGGCCTGGGGGGCGGCCTCGGCCAGTTCCCGGCGGATGGACACCGCCTCCTGCGTCGCCGCCAGCGCCTCCTCCCGCCGCCCCAGAGCGGAGAGGTCACGGCCCAGATTGTTGAGGCTCATCGCCAGGTCGGGCAGGAAGGCCTGGGGATCGGCCTCGGCCAGTTCCCGGTAGAGGTCGGCCGCCTCCTGCGTCGCCGCCAGCGCCTCCTCCCGCCGCCCCAGAGCGGAGAGGTCACGGCCCAGGTTGTTGAGGCTCATCGCCAGGTCGGGCCGGAAGGCCTGGGGGGCGGCCTCGGCCAGTTCCCGGCGGATGGACACCGCCTCCTGCGTCGCCGCCAGCGCCTCCTCCCGCCGCCCCAGAGCGGAGAGGTCACGGCCCAGGTTGTTGAGGCTCGTCGCCAGGTCGGGCAGGAAGGCCTGGGGGGCGGCCTCGGCCAGCCCGCGGCGGATGGACACCGCCTCCTGCGTCGCCGCCAGCGCCTCCTCCCGCTGCCCCAGAGCGGAAAGAGCATAGCCCAGGTTGTTGAGGCTGGCTGCCAGGTCGGGCAGGAAGGCCTGGGGGGCGGCCTCGGCCAGTCCGCGGTAGAGGTCGGTCGCTTCCTCGTGAGCCGCCAGCGCCTCCTCCCGCCGCCCCAGGTCGGAGAGGGTGTTGCCCAGGTTGTTGAGGCTCATCGCCAGGTCGGGCAGGAAGGCCTGGGGGGCGGCCTCGGCCAGTCCGCGGTAGAGGTCGGCCGCCTCCTGCGTCGCCGCCAGCGCCTCCTCCCGCCGCCCCAGGTCGGAGAGGCGGTTGCCCAGGTTGTTGAGGCTCCCCGCCAGGTCGGGCCGGAAGGCCTGGGGGGCGGCCTGCGCCAGTCCGCGGTAGAGGTCGGCCGCCTCCTGCGTCGCCGCCAGCGCCTCCTCCCGCCGCCCCAGGGCGGAGAGGGCATTGCCCAGGCTGTTCAGCGCCCGCGCCCGGCCGGCCTTGTCCGGGGCCAGGTCGGCCATTCGGCGGTAGAGGGGCTCCTGCACCGCCCGCAGGACCAGGGTGCGGTCGGGGGCGGGGAGGCGGGCAGCGAGGCCGTCCAGGAATGTCCGCATCCCCTCCCCGTCGAGCGGGCCGGCCTTCGCCCAGTCGGCAAAGGTCCGAGCCAGGGGGACGCTCAACGCCTGCAGTTCCGGGAAGCGCCCCGTCGCCCGCTCCAGGGTCAGCAGCGCCTCGGCCAGGATCCGGGCGCTCTCCTGTGGGTCGGCGGCTGCGGCCTGCCCGGATGGGAGGAGGGCCTCGATGAGGCGAGGTTGGGCAGTAAAGGCTTTCCCGATCACCCAGTCGGCCAGAGGGTCCGGCGCCACGGGCGGGATGAGGCTCGCCTCCGTGCGCGGCCAGGGAAAGTCCGCCAGCACCCCGGCCAGCCAGACCGGGTGCAGGGGGCCCGTCGGCGTGGCGGGCATGGGGAACAGGTCGGCGCGGCCCCGCAGAAAGGCGGCCAGGCCGTCCCTGTCCCGCCAGCCCAGCCCCAGGGAGGCCAGGGCCCGCAGGCGCTCGATGAGGGGGATCAGGTCGCTGCGCGCGCGCTCGGGCAGGCCCTCCCCATGCAGCCAGCGCTCCTTCCAGAGGCGCTTTTCCCGCCCCCAGACCGCGGCCAGGATGTGGCGTGGGTCGGCGGGGTCGGCCGGCAGCCTCTCGCCCGCTGCGGCCAGCCAGGCCAGCAGGATGACCTCCAGGGGGCGTTCGGGCAGGGCCTCAAGACGGGGAGGGCGGTCGGGAGGCCGCTCGGCCAGGGGCTTCAGGCGCGCAAAAGCGGCGGCGTACAGGGCCTGCGCTTCGTCGGGCTGCAGTGCGTCCACGGGACTAAGGCGCGTCTCGACGGCAGGCAGGCGCAATATCCTATCGCCGGGGCGCATGGCAGGGGCAAGGCGGTCGCGCAGAGGGGTGGTGACATCCCGATCCAGGAGCACCAGGGCGAAGGGGCAACACCGGGAGACGCGGGCCATGGCCTCTATCAGCGCGGAGGTGGCGCCGGGGATCGCCGTGGCGTAGTCCAGGGCCAGCAGCGTGGGCCGTTCGGCTCCGAGCAGCGCGTCGGCGTGGGCGGGCCAGTCAGCGCCTGGATCGAGGAAGGCCACCAGCCAGCCCCGCTCTCGCAGCTGCTCCCCCGCCTCGACGACCAGGCGGGTCTTGCCCGCGCCGCCGGGGCCCACGTAAAACCGCAAACCCAGGGGTGGATCCGTCCGGGCCAGTTCCTGAGCCCAGGCTATCAGGTCATCTCGCATCGCCTCGAAGGTGCTCCCCTCGTAGGGGATGAAGCGATACTCGGCCCGCAGGACTTCGGGGTAGAGGGTCTCGTAGGGGTAGGGCAAGACGGGCCAGCGCGCGTGGTCCCAGGCCTGGGCGTAGGCCAGTTTGTCGGCCATGGCAGCAGGGATGGCGGCCACGGCCTCCAGCAAGAGGCCACACCGGGCCAGGGCTTCGTCCAGGCGGGCCAGGGTCTCCCGGGCGACGGGCAGCGCCCAGGCCTCCTGATGCTCCAGCAGGACCCGGTAGTAGGTGCCCAACAGGCGCTGCACCAGGGATAGCCCGGCTTCGTCGAGGAGTTCCAGGCGGGAGGAGGCGGCCTGCATAGTTCGACGGGCGGCCCTTTCCGCATCCAGGTTCTGCCGGGCCAGCGCGTCGGGGGTCAGGGCGTAGCGGTCCAGGAGGAAGAAGGTCTCGGCCAGGGCCGGCTCGACCACTTCCGGGTTGCCTTCCTCCCGCAGCAGGGCCCTGTAACCCTCCGCAAAGGCCTGCACGGCCTGACGGGCCTGTTCGGGCCAGGAGACCTCGGCGGCGGTGAGTTCCCGGTGGACAGTTTCGGCGGCCTTCAGGAATGGGTCCACGCCGGGGATGGTGGATGCAGCATCCATGAGCGCGGCGAGGGCGGCCCGTTTGAGGGTCTCTTCCCAGCGGCGATCGGCTTGAGGCATAGGGCTCCCTCCTTGTGCCCGCTATCGGGGCCAAGCCAAATCCCACCTGCAAAATATCCTTACGGCGGTGGCTTTGAACTTAAGCCGTCTGGCTGATTGGTGGGAAGGTTTGCAGCCCCGCCGGACGCGCATTTCGCGGTTCGTGGCGCTGGCGCCAATATGATTTTATCTGCAATCATTAGGGTTCAAGTATTATTTTGCCAGTGGTATCTGCTCACCCACCACGGCAGAGAAACCTGCCAGCGCCGTTTCTTTTAATCCAGCATGAACCAATTTCACTGTTCAATATAGAACACAATTCTCTAGAAGTCAAGTTTTCTGCGATGGAAATATGCTGCCGCCCTCGCCGCAAGCGACCCGCCCATCGTTGAAGGTGCGTTTGAGCGGCGAGGGGACGTGCGCGGCGGACGTCGCGACGGTGACGAGGCGCAGCGCGCCGGACGCGACGGCTTCCGCGAGGGCCGGCAGGTCCAGCAGCGCGCCTCGTGCGCGGGAGCGCATCACCGACTCGTCGCCGTGAACCGCCAGACAGACGCGCAGGGTGTCCTGCGACGGGCCCCGCTCGAAGGAGGCTGAAAAATCAATCACGCCCTCCAGGGCAAAGAGCGCCTCGTCCAACGCGCACAGCGGAAGCGCGCCGCCGTCTTGCAGGTTGAGCACGTTATCCCGCCGCTGCGTGATGTGCGCCAGCGTCTTGAGCACCGTGCCGCACGGGCATGGGCCGGGGATGAAATGGCTCACATCGCCAGTGCGATAGCGGATCAACGGCATCCCGCGCCGGGTGAGCGTGGTGAAGACGACCTCGCCGCTCTGGCCCGCCGGCAGCGGGACGCCGGTTGCCGGATCAACGACCTCCACGAGGAGATCCGCCTCGCGCAAATGATAGCCGCGCCGGGCGACGCAATCCACGCCGCCGCCCAGCCCCATCTCCGTCATGCCGTAGTGATTGTAGGCGACGCACCCCCACGCCCCTTCGACGGCGGCGATGATGGCGCGGGGCACGAAGTCGGTGGTGAGCAGGGCAAAACGTAGCGCCAGACCCTCAGGCTGCGCCGGATGTCGCGCCAGCGCCAGCACCTGCGTCGGCATGCCCACCAGGCCCGCCGCGCCGGTGCGCGCCAGCACCTCCAGCGTCGCGGCGACGTCTCGCACCGGCCCGTGACGGAGGCCCTCCGCGCCCAGGCGTTCCAGCGCCTGCGCCAGCAAATCCCCCACACTCCCCGGGCGCGCGCAGGGCAGGAGGATCAACACCCGGTCGCCCGGTCTGGTGAAGGTGGACATCCCCGCCTGGAAAAAATCCACGGTGAGCGCCTGATCGTCGGCGGTGAAATAGAGGCGTTTGGAGTGCCCCGTTGTCCCTGAGGTGTCCAGCGTCACCACGCGCGAGATTTCGCTCTGCGAGACGCAGACGAAGCGCAAAGGCTCTGCCTGGATATCGTCGGCGGTAGTGAAGGGGAGGGCGGCGAGATCTTCGAGCGCGGCTAACGTGGGCGGCGCATCGGTGAGACGCTCGCGGTAGAAGGGACTGCGTGCCCTGACCCACGCGAGCGTCTCGTTCAGCGCGGCGAGCTGATAGGCGGTCAGCGCGTCGCGGGTGAGTGCGCCGGTCGCCCCGATCTTGCGCGCGATCCACGGCTCCAGCGGCGTGAGGTCCATGAATCCCCCATCAGACCTGAGAGATTTCGGAAGCTCTGTCAGGTGTAGCGCGATACAATGCCTGGCCGTGGCGATCTGTCAAATTGTAGGCGCAGAAGGGCACGATCCGCCCGTCGGGGGCGACCGTGTGAATGCAGCAATCGCGCAGTCGCTCCAGATCCAGCGTCCAGGCGTCCTGAAAGGCCATGCCGGAGATGCAAAAGCCGTGAGTCCTGGCCCGCTCCAGCACCTCATCCCAGCCGCCCAGACTGGGACCCGGCGGCATGACGCCGGCGTCGGGCTCCGGCGCGACCCATTGATGCGCGACGAATTTTCGCGCATCGGCGGCGCCTTCCTCCGCGGGCTGCGGCTGACAGCAACAGGAACGGCGGCGCGTCCAGGCGTGCAATCGCCCATCGGTGAGCTGCACGAAGTTGCCATGGAAGGAGCAGAGCGCGTTCTCACAGCCCGGCGGGACGAAAGCCTCAGCCCGGACCAGGCCTTCCGTCTGCGCCGCCAGCTCCCGAATGACCTCCGGCAGCGTGATGCGATCCTCATCGGTGGGCGCCGTGGGATAGCGTCCGAAGTAGCTCACCGGCTGGAAGTGGACGCCGCGCACCGTCGGCGCGTGGGCCAGTCCAAAGCGCACGATGTCACCGATGGCGTGGACATTGACCCCGGGGACGAGTGTCGGCACGAGGATGACGCCCAGGCCGTGGGCGGCGCAAGCGGCAAGGGCCGCCTCTTTCTCCGCCAGCAGCGGACGGCCGCGCAGGCGCCGGTAGATGGCGTCCTCGACGCCGTCGAATTGGAGGAAGACCGAGGCCAGCCCGGCGGTTTTCAGCGCCGCGACGTAATCGGGGTCGTGGGCGAAGCGCAGGCCGTTGGTGTTCACCTGGATGAAGTTGAAGCCCAGCTCGCGCCCGAGCGCCACGATCGCGGGCAGATCGTCGCGCAGCGTCGGCTCGCCGCCGGAGAGCTGCACGTTGCAAGGCCCGCTCGCGCGGAGCAGGCCGCGGTACCAGCCCTCGAGGGTCGCCAGAGCGGGATCGGGGGGAACCTGGCCGGTCTCAGCGGCCCCGTCAGGTTGGGCGGCGAAGCAGAAGGCGCAGTGCAGGTTGCAGTGCTGCGTCACCTCCAGAAGCGCGGTGCAGGTCTGCTGGCGGTGCTCAGGGCAGAGGCCACAGTCGAAGGGACAGCCCCGCTCCACCGGGGTCAGGGGATGGTCGGGCGCGGTGGGCGTTTTGGGACGCACCCACGCGCCGGGAGCCGGCTCCCCGCGCCAGACGATGGCCTCGAAGGTCCCATGCGTCTCGCAACGCTTGACGAGATAGACGTCGTCGCCGCGTTGGACGCGCCGGGCGGGGATCCGCTGCAGACACTCCGGGCAGACGCTTTCTGTCTTCGCCAGAATTCGTTCCTGGCTCATGCGTCCAGCTCGTAGAGGTCAAAGCCGTTTTCGATCAGGAGCGCCGTGACCTTCTCGTAGACGCCCTGCACCATCTGCCCGCAGCGTTGCTTGTTCTGGGGATCGTCGCCCAGGATTTCGGCGCAGCGAATGCCGCCAAAGGGCTTGCCGTAGGTCTCGTGGAACCAGGCGACCAGCTCCTGGAGCATCTTGTTGAGGCGCGGGTCTTCTAGCTCATCCGCGCGCCCCTTGCCCGCGTACAGTCCCAGCAGGGCCGCGCCGCCGGTCAGGGCGCCGCAGATCTCGCCCGCGCCGAGGCCCAGAGCCAGGCCGTGCATCGTGCGCACCAACTCGGGCTCCTCGCGGCCCAGATTCTCCAGGCCCAGCAGCATCATGATTTGACTGCAATAGAAGCCCTGTTGCTTGTAAGCGGCAATGCGGAGCATGAATTCGTCCATGGGGTACCTCCTGATTTGATGGGAGTAAGAAGTTAAGAAGTTAAGAAGTTAAGAAGTAAGGAAGGAGTAAGGAAGTAGGGAGTAAGGAAGTAGGGAGTAAGGAAGTAGGGAGGAGTAAGGAAGTGGGAGGAGGGAAAAGGGGATGAGGTAGTTTTACTTTCTCCTCTTACTTTTTACTGCTTTCTACTCCCTTTTCTTGTCCATGCCAGAAAGTAGCCGGGATGCGCCGGGAGCGCCGCCCGCGCCGTTTGCGTCACGCCGGCGCAATCCCAGAAAGCCGCCAGGGAGCCGTGCTCCCAAATCAGCCGCGCGGCGAATTGTTTGAGGGCCGGGGTGTGATCCTCCCAGCGCACCAGCGTGAAGCCGTGCGCGGTGAACTGCGTTTCGATCTCGTCGCGGGAACGCGCGCCGGCGAGGCAGCATTGCAGAGGCGCGGTGACGGGCGCCCCGTCCCTGGGCGCGGCGTACATGTCGCTGACGATGCATAGCCCGCCCGGACGCAGCACGCGGGCCACGTCGCTCAGCGCCTGGTTCCAGTCCGTCACCAGCGAGAGGCTGCACTCGGCGAGCACGGCCTCAAACGCGCCGTCCGCGAAGGGCAGCTGGAGCGCCGTCGCCTGCAGCAGGGGACGCGGCGGATCCTGCGCCCGTCCTTCCGCCAGCAGGATGGCGGAGAGGTCCAGGCCGACGGCGTTCAGCGCGAAATCGCTGCGGCAAAGCGACACCGTCGCGCCGACGCCGCAGCCGACATCGAGCACGCGCGCGCCGGCCGGGAGCGCTGCCACGGTCAACGCCCGTCGCGTGAGCGTCAGCCCGCCGGGCCGGAGGACGTCGCCTGCCACCTGACGCACGGCGGCCTGCTCGTAGAGGCGGACGGCCGCTTCGCCCATGGGCGGCTATTTGTCCTCCAGCATCTTCTCGACTTCCAACATCCGGCCCTGCGCCAGCTCTTCGGGAATCAGGGCCAGCCGGCAGCGCTTGCAGTGCCAGAGCTTCACCGGGAAGGCGCTGCCCAGGTAGGCGACTTCGATCTCGCCCAACGTCAACGGCTCCCCGCAACGGGCGCAGACCCATTCGACTTCGTCTGGCGGCGGTGGCGTCATCGTGGTGTTCATGCGTCCTCCTCCGCTTTCGGCTGCATCACGATTTCCATGCGGTGACTGTAGGCGTTATGGATCTGGTAGCCGTCGTCAACGGGCGTGTATTCGACCCAGTAGGTGACGTTGGCGGGCCGATGGTAGGCCAGGAAGTGGCCGGTTTGGGGGTTGTGGAAGCGGTTGCCCGTGCGTTCGGCGCAGGCAATCACCTCGCGGATGTCCTCTTCGAGGATCAGGCGCTTTTCCACGCGCGCGGCGACTTCTTCGGAGAGCAGCAACTGGATCGGAGGTGCTGGCGGTTCGCTCACGGGTTCCTCCCAAAGTTCGGTCAGCAGCCGGCGCTTGAGGCGAGCGCGGTTATCGTGCCGCTGCGAAAAACGCGGCCCGGGACGCGCGGCCCGCGCCGTCAGATCGTCCTCATACAGGATGTCGAGCAGGTGCAACGTGGGCTTCTGCCGGTCGGCGAAGAAGTCCCGGCACATGGCGCAATAGGTCACGTAGTCTAGCGGCTGTTCGGCGATGCGTCGCTGGACGACCGTTTCGGCGACCTCGCGGTTGGCCAGCCACATCAAGCCGCCGTAGCTGCAGCACTCCGTGCGTTCGCGGTTGAACGGCAGATCCTCGATGCGGAGGCCCATCTCGTGCAGGAGCTGGCGGACGCTCTCGTGGATGGCGCTTTCGTGGCGGGTGGTGCAGGGATCGTGGACGGCGAGGGGACCGGGCAGGTCCCGGGGCGCCGCCGCCGAGGGGGGCAGGCCGTGCTCGCTGAAAAGCTCCCACAACGAGAGAACCGGCACGTCCGGCAGATGGGTTTTGAACATCTGATAGCAGGTGGAACATGCCAGGATGACCTGTCCGCCGCCCAGCGTCGCATAATCCGCGCGGAAGGCCGCCTGCGCCTCCTCGAAGAGGTCGGAGCGCCCGGCCCAATCCGCCGGAGCGCCGCAGCAGCCGAGCAGCAGGCCGACGTTGGGCAGCATCTCGCGCAGATCGGCGTAGGCGCGCTCGACGTGCTCCGGCGCCGAGGCGCTCAGCTGACAGCCGGGGAAGAAGATGTAGTCGCACCGCTCACTGCCGGGGGCGAGATGGGCCAGCCGCGCCGCCTCGCCGTTGCTGAAGGCCATGTCGCGCAGGGCGAACTCGTGAGCCGAGGGCGGCATCCGATCCTGCGCTACCATCGTCTGCCGGGCCTCGTGACAGACCGTGGCCATGTTTAAGTCATACGGGCAGATCTCGCCGCACAGCCCGCAGAGGCTGCATGAATTGATGAGGGTGTTGAACTGCCGGGTGCCCATCACGATGGAGAGGTTGTTGTAAATCTGACGCACGTATTGCTTGGGATAGCTGCCGTAGTGTTGCAGATAGGCGCAGGCCTTGACGCATTCCAGGCATTCGCATTGGAGACACCGCTGCGCTTCCTGGACGGCCTCGGCGCGGGTGTAGCCCGCGGCAGGGGCGGCGGGCCGGATCGCCGGGGCGGGCGCGATGCCCTCCAGATGGGTGTAGAGCTGCGTGATGTAGGCGCCTTCGTGTTCCCGCGAAGCGGTGAGCGAGACCCGCTGCAGGTAGCGGTCTATGGAAATGGCCGCCCGCTGTCCGGTGGAGATGCTTTCGATGAAGGTGGGCCTTGCAGCGATGGCGCGCCCGGCCGCGAAGATGCCTTCCCGTGGCGTGGCGAAGGTATCAGGAGCGACGCCGGCCAGCAGCTCGCGGGCGAAATCGGCCTGCGGGCCCTGGCCTACACCCAGATAGACGGCGTCGAAGTCGGCGTGGAGGGCCTCCAGCAGGTCGGCGGTGACGGGCGTGTGGAGCCTCACCTCGACGCCGTCGCTGAGGGCCTGCGTGAGCTCGCCGGTCAGCAGGTCGCGGGGCAGCACGTCCTCCGGCGTCTCCCAGAGCGTCCCGCCCAGGCGTTCCGTCGCCTCGAAGAGCGTGACCCGATGGCCTTTGCGTGCCAGATCGTGGGCGACGGTCACGCCGCTCAGGCCGCCGCCGACTACCGCGATGCGCTGACCCCGGCCGGGGAGGCGACGTTTGGGGAGCGGCGGAGCGCCGTAGGCGGCGCAGGCGCGTTCCAGGGCGGCGATCCTCAGCGCCTCACCGAGATCCTTGCGATTGCAGGCCGCCCGGCAGGGTTGTTCGCACACCCGCCCGATGATGCCGGGGAAGGGCAAGCGCTTCGTGAGGAGGGTCAGCGCCGCGTCGAAGTGATCAGCGGCCACGGCTGCCAACATGCCCCGCACGTCAACGTGAATCGGGCAGGCGGCGGTGCAGGGTGGGGCGTGTTCCTGGGTGCATTGAGCCTCTAAGGCGTGGAGCTCTTTTTGATCCATAAAGCCTCACGGAGAAAAATGAATAGGACTTTGGCACTGGTTTTGCCCCTACTCCTCCCGCGCGAGAGGAGTAGGGGTTTTTGTCTCCTCTCCCCGGCCGTGTATGCGTCGCCGGGGAGAGGAAGGGGGTGAGAATGTTCTTACGCCGTACGTACCCGCTGAAAGCGTCAGCGCCCTGGCTAGCCAGCTTGGGCTCGCAGGCCGGCCAGCACCTTCTCCGGCAGCGCGGGCAGCTCGCGGATGCGGACGCCGGTGGCGTGGTAGATGGCGTTGACAATAGCGACATGCGGCGAAGTGAGCGGCAATTCGCCGACGCCCGCCGCGCCGAAGGGCCCGTTCTCGCGCGGGGTCTCGATGTAGATGATCTCGAAGTCGTCGGGGATGTCCTTAGGCTCCGGAATGCCGCAGGCGACCATGCTCGTGTGCTTGTTCAGGTCCTCGAAGTCCTCGGAGAGCGCCAGGCCGATGCCCTGCGCTACGCCGCCATAGATCTGCCCGTCAACGACCAGCCTGTTGTTGATCTTGCCGACGTCGGCAGCCACGATCATTCTTTCCACGGTGGTCTTGCCCGTCTTGACCTCGACGGCGACCTCGACGACGAAAGCGCCGTACATGTAGACGGCGAAGGGTGAACCCTGAGCCGTTTCGAGGTTGCAGTTGCTGTTCATCGAGGCGGCCCATTGACCCAGGTAGCGCAACGGCAGCCCTTCGGCGACCATCTCCTGGTAGGTGCGATAGCTGCCATCGGGCTTCTTCATCCCTTCGAGCAGCTTCTCGCAGGCGACGCGGATGGCGTTGCCGGTCATGACCTGGGAGCGGCTGCCGCCGGCAGGACCGCTGTTGGGCGTGAAGGCGGTGTCGTTCATCACCAGTTTGATCTTATCGGGGGCGATGCCCAGCGGCTCCAGCGCCTTATGGGCCGTGCCCAGCGCGCCCATGTCGGCGCCCTGCCCATGGTCTTCCCAGCTGGAGTAGAGGATGACACCGTCGGGGGTCAGCTCCACTGTGGCCTCGGAGCTGTCAACGCCGTCGAGACCGCAGCCGTAGATGCCGATGGAGAGGCCGACGCCGCGCTTGACCTTGTCCGTGGAGTTCTCCGCCGCGTGTTTCTTGGCGGCCTCGTAGGACGGGCGAATGGCCTCGAGCAGTTGGGGCAGGCTGTAGACTTCCGGCGCCTGCCCGGTGGGGGTGGTGGCGCCGGGGCGGTAGACGTTCTTGTAGCGCAGCTCCCAGGGATCCATCCCCATCTTCTCGGCCAGCTCGTCCATCAAGCTTTCGGAGGCCAGGAAGGATTGCGGGGAACCGTAGGCGCGGAAGGCCGAACCCCAGGCGTGATTGGTGCAGACGGTGCGTCCCAGGCCCCGAATGTTGGGGATGTTGTAGCCTGCGCCGATGTATTGCGCACCGCGCAAGGTCAGCAGGTCGCCAAACTCGGAGTAGGGGCCGTGATCTACCGTCCAATCGCTCTCCATCGCCAGCAGCTTGCCGTCCTTATCCGCCGCCAGCTTGAGGTGGATGAAGAAGGGCGAGCGCTTACCGGTGTAGGTGATGTGCTGCTTGTAATCGTACTTGAGGAAGACCGGGCGACCGGTGGCCATCGCCGCGACGCCCAGCAGCGCCTCCATCGTGGGGCTGAATTTGTAGCCGAAGGTCCCGCCGGCGTTGTTCTGCACGAGCCGCAGTTTCTCCGGCGCGATGCCCAGGCCGGGGGCGATCATGGCATGGTGCAGGTGAATGCCGATGCTCTTGGAATGGATGGTGAGGCGCCCTTCCTCATCGAAGTAGGCAAAACCGACATCCGGCTCGATGGTCAGGTGCGGCTGGCGCTGGAGGTAATAATCCCCTTCGATCACGTAGGCCGCTTTCTCCATGATGGGCTGGGTGTCCTCGCCCTTGACAATGGGGATCTCGAAATAGACGTTGGGGGTGCCGGGGTGAATTTCGATCGCGTCGTCGGCCATGGCGGCAGGGGCGCTCATGTAGGCGGGGAGGATTTCCAGCTCCACCTTGACCTTCTTCGCGGCGGCGCGAGCGTTGGCCTCCGTATCCGCGCAGACGATGGCGATGGCGTCGCCGTACTGGAAGACCTTCGTGTCACAGAGGATGGGGCGATCCCAGCCATCGCCCTTGTTGGTGGGGAAGGTGATCAGCCCGGTGATGCGGTTCTTGCCTTTGACGTCCTTGTGGGTCACGACCTTGTAGACGCCGGGCATGGCCTCGGCCTCTGAGGTGTCAATGCTCAGGATGTTGGCGTGCGAGACCTCGGCCTGTACCAGAGCCAGATGCAGGGCGCCGGCCGGCAACTTGAGCCCCAAGTCCGCGCCAAAGTCCCAGGTGCCGGTGACTTTGGGCAGCGCGGAGGGGCGAGGATACCGGGTACCCCAGATTTTGCCGTCTTCGGGCAGCTGGTACTCCAACGCCTCCGGGTCCAGCTCGCCGCGCAGCACGCGGGCGGCGTCCATCACGGCGTCCACGTAGGGCTTGTAGCCGTTGCAGCGGCAGATGTTGCGGTGCTTCTGGAACCAGTCGCGGACCTCCTGGCGCGTCGGGTTGGGGTTTTGATCCAGCAGGGCTTTGGTCGAGATGACGAAGCCGGGCGTGCAGTACCCGCATTGCGCCGCGCCGTGCGCCACGAACGCCTGTTGAATGGGATGCGGGTGATCCGGCGTGCCGATGCCTTCTACGGTGATGACCGTTGCTCCGTCTGCCACGTGTTTCATCTTGGTGTTGCAGGAACGGACGACCTTGCCCTCCAGGATGACGGAGCAGGCACCGCACTGCCCGCTGCCGCAGCCTATCTTGGTGCCGGTCAGTCCCAATTGCTCGCGCAGCACCATAGCCAGCGAGGTTTCTGGATCCACGATCAGGGTGCGGGGAATGCCATTGACAATCAGTTGCTTCTTCTGCATAACGTCCTCCTCACTAGTACCTTGTCAAGCATCAATTGAGGGGTAGAGTCGCCGGAGTTTGATGCGGGCGTCAGCGGTGGTGAAACGCCAATGAACCGTGGCCGCGTTGGCATTGCGCTCGGCTTCCCAGGCCGCGGCTT
>Ga0208825_1000196_pt1 | contig 61565 bp, 49 predicted proteins | sample AD_UKC113_MetaG_FD_184450 | JGI IMG/M metagenome (GOLD analysis project Ga0208825, IMG submission 184450) | Active sludge microbial communities of municipal wastewater-treating anaerobic digesters from Hong Kong - AD_UKC113_MetaG (SPAdes)... | ecosystem: Engineered > Bioreactor > Anaerobic >... | reverse complement strand
AAAGGCGCCCGTTGATACTACCCTCCCATGGGGTCGTGCGAAGGGCAGGTGAGTCCCGGGTTTTCAAATAGTTGAAAAGGCGCCCGTTGATACTACCCTCCCATGGGGTCGTTCGAAGGGCAGGTTAGTCCCGTAGGGACGGTTTGACTGTAGCCCAGGAGGAACTCCTGGGACACGGGGAAAAAACAAACGATAGTCCCGTAGGGACGATTGAAATGGAGTTCGTAAAAGAAAGTATGATGGCGCATGCCCATGCAAGCCGATTTGACCATTGGGTGTTTTCAACCAAGGGTAAAACGGCACGGAATCGAATGCGGCGAGCAATGCATAGGAAACGGAACGAGCGGCTTCAAACGTCCCTACGGGACTTTCCCGCCACCGCCGCGAGATCCCAGGACTGGCGTCTTGGGCTATTCTCAAGGCGTCCCTCCGGGACTTCGTGTCGAACACCGTCTCATTCGACCGATTTGAAAATGTATCAACTCCAGGGACAGACGGTCCAGTCCGTCCAGGATCGGGATACACTTGAAATCGGCCGTCTAAAGCGATTTTCGCGCAGGCGACGGACGAGCGGGACGTTGTGAATCCGGCAAAATTCACACGGAAAGTGAAATACTTTCCCTGTAGTGGATGTATCGCAGTTGGCAGTGCCGAAGTACAAAGGAGGTTGCAGTAATGGCAGTTCAGGGGTATGGCGTAAAGAAGTGGTTGTGTCTGGGGCTGGCGGCGGCCATGACGATTCTGATGGCGATGGACGCGGACGCGGCGGAGCGCAAAGCCAAGCGCATTCTGCTGGCGGGTGACAGTTGGCCGTTTTTCATGTGGACGGGCGGCATGCACGGTATTTACTTTTGGCAGGGTTGCGCGGCACAGGACGGCCTCGACGAAGCCGGTTACGCGGACTGGCAGGTATGGGGCGGCGACACGGCGGTGCCGATGTCCATGGCGCGGGAATGGCGCGACAATGTTCCTCAAAGTTACAAGGGGCGCGTCGTGGGAAGGCTCGACATCCTCCGCATGGAACTGGAGAGCAATCCCAACATTGACATCGTTCACCTGAGCCTGGGCGGAAACGACGTAGGCCGGGGTTATTTCAACGACGTCATGCCGCAGCAAATCCGGTTTTTGGGCGCGCCGACGGGCGGAACCTTCGTGCTGCGCTTCAACGGCCAGCAAACGGCCCCCCTTCCCTACAATGCGACGGCGGCCCAGATTCAGTCGGCCATGGAAGCGTTGTCCACCGTGGGCGCGGGCCGGATCGAAGTGACCGGTCCCGATGGGGGACCGTACATGTGCGTGTTCGATCCCGCGCTGGTGGCGTATGTCTATAACGGCCCGGACAACAACATTTCCGTGTCAAGCTCGCTGACCGGCGGCAGCGTGGTGGTGGACGAAGCCCACCATGGATGGGAAAAGTCTTGGGGAACCGATTCGGCCTATGAAAAACTGTTTTTCCAGGCCCTTTGCGACGCCATTGAGAAGGTGATTCGCCAGGCGCTCGACGTTCGCCCCGACATTCGCGTGGCGCTATGCGATTACGATTACCTGCGGGTGGACTGGGGCGGCGCCACGGAACTCGAAACCCGGTACGCGGGCATGCGGCTCGGCATGGCGAAGTTCGAACTGACGCAGCGTCTGTCCGCAATGCCCCAATACCGCAACCGGTGCTTCTATATTGCGCCGGGCGGTCTCATGCAATACGTGTTCGGGCTGTATTCGCGGTACAAGTATTGCGCCGTGGGCGTAGGCGATGTCATGAATCCCTGCACGGACAGCGGCCCCGCGCCGGGCGCCATCCTGCTGTACGGGCCCAACGGCACTCCCGGCGCCGCGGGCACGGTTGCGCGCCCGTTGAGCAATCTCGTCAAGCACGGCATTACGCAGCCCATTCCCGGCGGCGACATTGATCCCCCGGTGGATTACTACCCGGATGATCGTCCCGATCCCAGTGTCGGCGAACCGCATACGCACGACATCAGCCCCCGCGATGCCATCCTGGCTGATATCGGCGGCGGCGACATCCATTTGAACGGGTTGGGATATAAGGCATTGATGAAATACTGTACCGAGGAATTTTACGGCGAATGGCTGGATCTGCCCAAGGCGCTGTCGTCCGTTCCCATGCCGCCCGCGCCGCCCGATCCTGATCGGGTCGCCGCAAAGGCCGGCGCCGTGCTGGCGTCGTTCCGGGTGACATTCAGCGAGGAAGTCACCGGCGTGGATGCCGCCGATTTCGTGGCGGTCACGCGCGGAGGCCGCGCCGGCGCATCGATCCTTGATGTCGAACCCGGACCGTCCGGATACCACGACACGTATGTCGTGACGATTGACTGCGGCAGCGGACGCGGCACGGTTAGCGTCGGGGTGCTGGACAATGGCACCATCAAGGATCGCGACGGCAACGGCTTGGGCGGCGACATTGACGGATCGTTTTCTGGAGGCGAATGGTACGATCCCTCGGCCTATACCCTGCCGGTTTCCGCATGGCCCGCGGCGGCGTTGCTGGTGTGTCTTGCCGCATGGGCCGCGAGGCGGCGCGGCCATTGACAACGATTCGACAGGCATCGAACCCCGGATCTCCGGCATTGCGGTTCAGGGGTCCGGGGTTTGAAGCTTGTAGACGGGGATTGGTTTCGTTTCCCGGCCCCTTTCTTCCTTCCGCGTCCGGCCTTTGCCAAGGAGTGTCGCCGTGAACGTGCTGCTTGTGGTGCCTCCCTTCAGTGCATCGCCGACGGGCCGCGGCGCGCGGATCCGCCCCGGCAAGTTGCGCCCGCTGCCTCCCTTGGGGCTCGGCTATCTCGCGGCGGTATTGGGCGAACACGGCCACGAGACGCGTTTGATTGACGCGCAGGCGCGCCAATTGAGCATTCCCGAAACGGTGGCCGAAATCATGGCCGCGGCGCCGGACGTTGTAGGCATTTCGATTTTCACGGTTTACATGGATTGCTCCTATGCTTTGGCGTCGGCGCTGCGCGTCCGCGCGCCCGGCTTGCCGATCGTCATGGGCGGTCCCCACGCCACGGCCTTTCACGAGGCCATCCTCGAAGAATGCCCCGCCGTGGACTACGTCGTGCCCGGCGAGGCCGAGCATTCGTTCGCGGCGCTGCTCGACGCCCTAGCCGGCGGCACGCCGGTGTCGGATGTCGCCGGAATCGTGTTCCGTACGGACAGTGGGCGCATTGCGGCGACGCCTCCCGCCGAATACGTCCGGGAACTCGACACGCTGCCGCATCCGGCGCGCGGCCTTTTCAAGGACAATCCATACACACCCCTGCCCAACCAGTCGCGACGCAAACCCGCCACGACCGTCATGACCTCGCGCGGTTGCCCGTGGGCCCAGTGCCGGTTTTGCTATCAGGGCGGCAAATACGGCGCGCCCTACCGCCGCCGTTCCCCGGAAAACGTCATCGAGGAACTGTGCCATTTGCGCCGTGAACTCGGTTTCCGCGAGGTGATCTTTTGGGACGACAACTTCTGCGTGAACGAAAAATGGATTGACCGGTTCTGCGATCTGCTCGACCGCGAAAAACTCGATCTGACATGGACCGTGCAGGGCCGCGTCAATACGGTCTCCCCCTCCATGCTTCAACGCATCGCCGCGTCCGGCTGCTACAATATTTTCCTTGGATTCGAGAGCGGCAACCCGGAACTCCTGGAACTGATCGACAAGGGAATCACCCTCGAACAATCGCGCAACGCCGTCGCGTGGGCCAATCAGGCCGGACTCGAAATTCGCGGCGCGTTCATGTTCGCCCTGCCGACCGAAACCCCCGAAATGGCCGAGAAGACCATTCGATTCGCCTGCGAACTCGACGTGGATTTCATGGTGTTTTCTCCGTTCCACATCCAGCGCGGCACCCCCATCGAGCAGCGCGCCCTCCAGGAAGGCCGCGTCGTCCACATCGAATCCGACGCCTTCGATTGGCATATCCCTTCCTACGTGCCCAACGCCTACAGCGGACCCGAACAGATCACGGAAATTCTGCGCGAGGCCTACCGGCGCTTCTACCTTCGCCCGCGCTACATCCGCCGCGCCCTTTGGCGCGCCCGAAACCCTGTCATTCTCCGCAACTATCTCCACGCCTTCATGCACTGGGTCGTGTTGGCGCGGCGGGGCAAAGCCGGTTGATTCCTCCCGGCGCCGTTCATGCGCAAAACCGTGCGAATGGACAGGCAATCTGTTACAGTGACGCCGTGCGAGGAGGTTTCGTGCCATGAATAAGAGCCTGCCATGGACGATTGCAGTACTGTTGACAGTGGTTTGCGCGCACGCGCAGACGCGCGAGGCGGTATTGGACGATGCGTTGTCGCGCTGGCGTTTGGGCGCGGAACCGTCGAAGGCGAAATGGCCCTTGCAACCGGTGGGCGATATCGAGTTCGGTCCGGCGGCGATTCTAAAGAAGGCCTATTTCGATGCGGGAAGGGAACTCACGGTTTCGGGCCATGCGATTACCGTGTATCTGCGCGCGCGTGATCCACGCGGACAATGGCAGTACGCCCTTTTCAGCAAGCGTGGCACGCACAGCATGGTTACATTCAACCTGTTCAGCGTGGATCTCGGCGGGTCGCCGGGGCCGGACATCGGCTTCGAGATTCATACCGATGCCGGATTTGTCATGGTTTCGTTTCCCGTGAACCAAATTGACGCGGCCGCGTGGCATGATTTCGCCGGGCGGTACGACGGCAAGTCCATCGAATTGATTTGCGACGGCCGGGTCATGGCGAAACGCGCATGGAAAGGCGGCGCGTTGACGCAGAACACGGAGCCCGTGCTGATAGGCGCCGAGACGGACAATGGGACCGTCGTCAGGCCCTTCACGGGCGAGATGGAGGAAGCGGCGCTCTGGCCGCGCGCGTTGGATTACGGGGAATTGGCGCTGGTTATGCGAAAGGACACGATCATGCCCGATGCAAATTATGTGGAACCCTACGATTCACCCATACATTACCGCCCGGCGACGGGTCGTCTCGCGGACACGATCCCGTTTTTCTGGAAGGGCGAATATCACATCTTTTATCTGCGCGCGCTCGCGAAAGTGCCTTGGGAACATATTGTTTCGACAGACCTTGTCCATTGGAAAGAACTACCCACCGCGCTCACGCCCGACGGCGCCCCGGACGGACCCGACGGCCTGCACATGTTCACCGGATCGGTCATGGAGCACGATGGGACCTTCCATATTTTCTACACCGGTTGGAATCCGGAGAACAAGGAAGGCCGCGAGAAGATCATGCATGCAACCAGTCCGGATCTGATAGCATGGACGAAACGTCCCGAACATGGTTTCTTTGCAAACGGCGATCAATACCAGAACACGGATTTTCGCGATCCGTACGTGTTCTGGAACGAACAGGACAAGATGTTCTGGATGATCGTCTGCGCACGCGACGGGAAAACGGGCAAGCCGGTGCAGGGGCGGCTCACGTCGGAGGATCTCGTTCACTGGGAACAGGTATCGCCGCTTGTGCTCGATCCGCCGCTCGGCGAGGGAACACCGGAATGTCCGGACCTGTTCATGATAGGCGACCGGTATTATCTTCTCAACAGTCCCTGCGCCGGCACGACGGATATGCGCCATGCCAAAGATATACTCGGACCCTATTGCCGCCCGGAACCGGCCAACATTGACACGCCGATCCTGTATGCCGCGAAACGCATGTTCGACGGCCGGCGGCACATCCTTACAGGCTGGATTCGCGATCTCGGCGGCGAACGCGACGGCGGCGGCTTCGAGTGGGGCGGCGATCAATCCGTCCCGCGCGAGGTATACGCCGGATCCGATGGCCGGTTGTTCTTCCGGCCCGTTCCCGAGGCCGTGGCTGTTTTCGCAAAAACCGTCAAGGAACTCGCGGATGTCCCGCCGGGGTCGCTGGAAGTCCCGGACAACTACTACCTCGAATGCGAAGCCGAACCCGTTGCGCAGGCGGAGTTTCGACTGGTCATGCGCGAGCAGGCATCCGGCGGCGGATACGCGCTCGTCCTGCGGCCCGGCACAAGCGAGGCAACCATTGCCGGCGCGACGTTTGACTATCCACGGAAAGTCCACTACGACGCGGCGAAGTCCATCCGCGTACAAGCCTTCGTGCAGGGTGCGATTATCGAGTGTTTCATCAATGATGCGTACGCTTTTAGTTGCCGCGCGTACGATTTCCGTTCCGGCAAACTCGGCATTCAGGCAAACGGCGGTCCCGTGCGGATTCGGCGTCTCGCCATCAGGATTCCATGAGGCCGATTATTTTCACGATTTGGGCAGTTACAATCCTGTCCCGGGGCATTTTCGCCGATGAAATCCTGCCGGAGCGTCCGGATTCCGATGCCATCGCCAGCGCCATCGAACAGGCGTCGCCCGGCGACGTCGTGCGTCTCGCGCCGGAAACGTACGCTGTATACGGAACGATTCGGCTGAGGTCGCGCGTGTCGCTTATGGGCGCAGGCCAGGAAAAGACCCTTCTCCGATTCGAAGGGCGGGTAAATGCCTCCCTGTTGGACTTGAGCGATTGCACGGATGTCGAAGTCCGCGATCTGACGCTGGATGGAAACAATAATCCGAATGTGCGGCAGGGCATTTCGGCCGGCAATGCCGACGGGTTGCGGATCCGCCATGTCACGATCCGGAATCTGGCCAAGGGCGAAGGATTCGGCCCGCACGGCATCCTTTTTGCCGGACAAAATCCCACGCGCGCCGGAGGCGTCACGGACAGCGAGATCGCCGATGGCCGGTTTGAACACATTGGCGTCGGCGCGGATTTCGGTTGCGCCATCCGCCTGTCGTGGGGTTCGTCCCGCAACCGCATACTGCGCAATGTCATCGAACACACCGGACGCGGCGGCATCTTTACAGACAACGGCTCGACGGACATCGTCATCCAGGGCAACACCGTCGCCGGTTCCGGCGGCGAAGGATTGGGCATCGAGGCATGGGGCGGGGGCGATCGAACCGTCATCGAGGACAACCGCATCGATCATTGGCTGAGCATTGGCGGCAGCGATTATTGCGCGGTCCGGCGCAACACGATTTCGGATACCTCGGGGCGGTATGCCTTCTGCGGTATTGAAGCCATCGGATCGCATCTTGTCATTACGGGCAATCTCGTTGACGCCGGACAGAAAATCGGCCTTTCGGTGTCGGGCGGACAGGCGAAAGAATATGTGTATTGGGCGGACAACACCGTTCGGAACTGCAACCAATGGGGTGCGCAGTTTCAGGGCGAGCAAGGCGGAATCGCATGTCACTACTTGTACCGCTGCATCTTCGAGCGCATGCCGTTGGCGCTGGGCCCCGTGTGGTATTCCGGCGATGAGGGACACGGTTTTCGCGTCAACGGTCACACACGCCATGTGATGTTCGACCGGTGTGTTTTCCGCGACAATGGGCGATGCGGCATTCAATTCGTGGGCGGGAACATGGACGCGCTTTTATTCAGAAAATGCTCCATTCTTGACAATCGCGGTCCGGCCGTCCTTCCCGCGAATCCCCATGCAACCATCGGGTGGAGGAATTGCGCCGTGCGCGGCAACGCGGACAATGGCTTGCCGTCCGGCGTATCCATTCCGCGGGAATCTTACAGGGTTTCCATCCGCGGTCCCTCCAGGGTTCGGCTTGGGGAAACCGTGTTGTTTGGGGTGCGAACCCGGATGGAAATCACGCACATTCTTTGGGATTTTGACGAGGGTGTCCCCGTTGCCGACCGCGCGCCCAGCCATGCCTTTACCGTGCCGGGCAAACACGTGATGGCCGTTGTTGTGTGGGATCGCCAAGGAAACGCCGCGCGCGCCGAAAAAACCGTGAATGTACTAAGCATGGTCCCTGGGAGTCAGTGATGCCCGTGTTGCCTTGGGAACGCTACAATAACCGCTGGTTTCTTTGGGAATCAGTTCCTTTAGATTTGACTTCTGTAAAATACAATGAAAAAATCAGGGGCAATTTGTGCAACCAATTGAAGTTCCATGATTTAGCGAATGCGGAAATCGCGCGGGTGGGGGTGGGTGCGATTACGATGGCGAGGGTATGAAAAAACCGCTTTTCTTTGAATTAGGGCGGGGAAACTTCTTTTTCGTGAAAAGAAGTTTCCCCGATCAGTCTTATTTTTGACAGCAAGGGAACGGTCTATTGATTGGAATCCGGCGGTGCGGCCTCGGCGATCGGGGCCTGGCCTTCGGGACGCGGTCCCCGGCGTGGTCGCCGTGAACCGCCGCGCCGCCCGCCGCCGCCACGCGGCCGCCGCGATCGGTTTTCGTCGCGGGACTGGTTTTTGGGTTGAATGACGACGCCGCGCGCATCCGAGGCGCCCACGCTGAAGGTGCGGACGTTAGGATCATCCTGCAAGGCCATGTGCACGATACGGCGATCCTGCGCGCTCATGGGCTTCATGCGGACTTCGCGGGAAGTCTCTTTCGCCTTGGCGGCCAATTGGCGCGCCATGTCGGCAAGGTTCTGTTTTCGGCGTTCGAGGTAATCTTCAATATCCACGACGATGCGTTCGGATTGATCCGCTTCGCTCGAGGCGATCATTCGATTGATTAGATATTGAAGCGCCTCGAGATTGTTGCCCCGGCGGCCAATCAGGAGGGCGGAGTCTTCCGACTGGATGTTAAGGCGCGCGCCGCCGTCTTCGGTGGCCGTGCCGGCAACGGTGGCCGGAAATCCCATCTTGGCGAGAATATCGCGCAACAACCCCGCGATTTCCTCGCGGCGCTCGTCCGAAATCGGCGGCAACGGCTCGCGTGCGGGAAGGGATTCCTCGGGCGCCTTGTCGGGGGTGGTGTCGGGATTCGGGCGCGGCGGTTTACGCGGCGCTTTTTCGCGACGTTGCGGGGGTTGCTGCCGGGTGGAACGCGGCGGCTTGCCGGCTGAGGGCTGCGTTTTTTTGCCGCGATCGTCATCTTTTTTGTCTTTTCCCGAACGCGGATGCATATCCCGTCCGGAACGTGGAGCGCGAGGCCCTTCCTGCGCGGCCGGTTTTTCGTCGCGTACGGGACGATCCTCGTGGGATTTGCGATCGTCACGGTGTTCGCGTCGTTCAGGTCGGCGCGGTTCCGGTCCCGGCACTTCCGTAGTCAGGCGCACGCGGACCTCGCGCGCGCCGAAGCCGAAAATCCCCTTGCTGCCTTCGTCAAGAATCTCAATCTCGACTTCATGAAGTTCCACCCCGAGCGCATCGAGCGCTTTCTTGATGGCTTCCTGCCTTGTTTTGGCGCTAGATTCGACGGATCTCATTCTGTTCCTTTCTTCCGATCCGGGCTTTCGGCATCACGGGCCGGCCCGGTGTTGCGGCCGCGCACATTCGATTGTCAGCGATTTTTGCCGTCGGCGTTTTCGCCCCTCGCCGGTTTGCGCTTTTTCTCCTGCTTCATTTCCTTCGCCAATTGGCGCTTCTTCGCTTGGGCGGCGGTATAGAAATGCTGTTTCTTCGGCGCGGCCTTCCTGGTTTTCAATTCGACTTCGCCCACATGGGTAAATTTCTGCTGGACCATGCCCAGCACGGTGCTGGTGAAAATGTACAAATTCAGCCCGGAGGCCATGTTGTAACAGATGAACGTGAAGAACACCGGCATGATGTTCATGATGATCTTCTGCTGCGGATTCTGCATTGCGCCGCCGACCGGCATCATTTTCTGGTTGAGCAGCATCGAGGCGCCCATCAGGAACGGCAGCAGGTTGAAATGCTCGAAGATGCCTATCAGCGGCACATTGTGCAGCGCCGCGATATGGAACATGCGATCCGGCTGCGAGAGATCCGTAATCCATCCAAAAAAAGGCGCCCCCCGCAGTTCATAGGCGCACCACAGCATCCGGTACAGCGCGATGAACACCGGCATCTGCAGGAACATCGGCAGGCAGCCCCCCACCGGATTCACGCCGCGCTCCCGGTAGAGTTCCATCATCTTTTTGTTGAGTTCCTGCGGATCGTCGCCGTATTTCGACTTGAGTTCCTCCATTTCCGGACCGAGCATCTGCATCTTTTTCATGCTTTTCATGCTCTTGAGCGTCAGGGGGTACATGGCCAAGCGGACGAGAATGGTCAGCACGATAATCGCCACCCCGTAATTGGGAATGACCGCATAGGACCAGTTCATGATTTTCAGGAGCAGTTTGGCGAACTTGTCCATGAAATCCCAAGTCGGACTGAAGAACCGCAACACGCCGGGAAGCGTGTCCCAGCCCTGCGCCAACATCCGCTGTTCGCTCGGTCCAAGGTACGCAAGCACGGCATGGGATTGGACGCCGTTCGGCGGGGTTTCGAAACGCGGAACGGAGTAGCCAACGCGGAATCGTTTCGGGTCGCCGGTCGCCTCAGCGATTGCCCCCTCGAATTCCGGCTTGAACGCCACGATGAAATAGGCGCTTTTAATGGCAATCCATTCGGAATCATGCACCACTTTACGGAAGGGGCCCGAACCGTCCGGCGTCATGTTTGCCGTGGGAAGTTCCGACACGCGTCCGTCCAGCCGCCATACAAACGCCTGTTTCACCCCCATTTCCTCGTCGCCGGAACTGACGTTGGGGCCCCAATTCAGGAAATAGGCGGGCGTCTGGTCCATGCCGATTACCTGTGGAGCCGGTTCGAGGTTTTGATACTCGATCTGCGCGCGCAGCAAATGTTTCGCGCCCTCGAACGAAAAGCGCTTGCGGATGACCGCCTTGCCGGGGATCGTCAGGATGAAAGCAACGGCTTTGCCCGACGGGTCCGGCTCGGCCTCGAAGCGCCGCCGATCCAATTCCTCGCCAAGGCCCGGATCGGAAAAACGCAGGCCGAACGGATAGACCGCCTCGGTATCCGGCGTGTCGGGATCCTCCGGCACCAACTGCACCGAGTCGCGCCCGCCCTTGCCAAGGATGATTTTCGCTTTCTTGAGGCGCGCGCCGATGCGCGTGAACGTCAGTTCCAAGTATTCGTCGGCCAGATGGATTTCTTCCGCGGCGGGATCGGCAATTTCGGGAATTTCGGGGAGGCCCGGCCACAGATCCTTGGCCGGTTCAGCGGTTTTTTTTTCTTTTGCGGGGCTTTCGGCAGGTTCTTGCCGCTGGGTTTGCGCGGATTGTGGGGTCGCCGTGGGTTTGCGTTCTTGGGGCGGCGGCACAAACCACTTGAACCACGCCACGAACAAAAGCGTCATCAGGACGACCGCAATCAGTTGATTGCGCATCATCTCTTTATCGCGATTCTCATCCAATCTCCGAAACTCCCGGGAAACCGGATGAACCTGTCGTGCTACCCGAGACGGCGCCGCTCCGGTACCGGATCGAAACCTCCGCTGCAGAACGGCTGGCACCGTAAAAGGCGCCACAGGGCCAAACCCATGCCAACGATGACGCCGCGCATGCGTATCGCGTCTATGGCGTACTGCGAACAGGTCGGGGTGAAGCGGCAGTTGTTGCCGAGATACGGAGACACGCACTGCTGGTACAGGCGAATCATGGCGACGAGGAGTTTACCCACGCAGCACGTCTCCTTTTCGCAGAAGCCGGCAAAGCGCCTCGGCGCATTCGCCGTATCGCATGCGGGCCGCGGCCTGCCGTGCCACCACCACCAAGTGGATGTCATCGGCGAGGTTCGGACGATGCAGGCGATATGCTTCCCGGATGTAGCGTTTCAGGCGGTTGCGCACCACCGCGCCGCCGACCCGCCGCGAAACGACGCATCCCAGCTTCCGTCCCTGACCTGTCTGCCGGACCACGTAGCAAACGAACGCGCCACATACCAGTTTCTCCCCTTGTTGGAATGCGCGCTCGAATTCGGCGCTTTGGAGAATGCGTTCGCTTCGTGGAAACGTGTAGTCGCCCGGCACAACAGGCTCATCTTGTCCTATGTTGGCCTGCCCACTGGCTTGCGCCAGGCAGGCGTGCTTATGCCGACAAGCGCTTGCGGCCCTTTTGCCGCCGGCGCCGGATTACATTGCGCCCGCCGACCGTCGCCATGCGCGACAAGAAACCGTGGTCGCGTTTGCGCTTGAGGTTGGACGGTTGAAAAGTCCTTTTCACAACTCTCTCCTTGAACTAACAGCCCGTGTGCCCGTGTGCGCCGGTTTCGCCGCGCAGGAAGCCGGACTGCATTCGTTTTCTCGTCGTGGAATCACAAGAGACTCTGCAAACAGAAAAAGTGTAGCATTTCCCGGAATGGGGTTTCAACATTGCTGTCCAAAAGAATGGTAAAAAAACCACAAAACCGCAAGGAGCCACGTTTTACCTTTTTATTCCGTTCATCGGTTCGATATCTGCGACTATCTGCGTCATCTGCGGAAAATCACATGATCCACAGATGACGCAGATAGTCGCAGATGGAAAACAGGGCACGGATATTCGGGCCAAGCGATTCCGAACTCAAATCCGCATGTCAGAGCGGCCCAAAATACGATTGATCGGGAACACTTCTTCTTCATCGCGAAGAAAAGGTGTCCCAAGAACGCTTTCCCGGAAAAAACGTTGTCTATTTACTCCAAAATGGCTTTCTGCAAGCCGCCATTTGGACAGAGATGGGGTTTCAAACTGATTTCGGCAGCCGGGTCATCGTCGTTTGGAAAAGCGCCATACGCGATCCCGTTTGAAAAAAATTACGGAAGGGGACATACTGACTTTGTTGTTTTCGGGTTGCGAATAACGTTTCGGGCGGTTTGAACAAGGCGGTCGTATGGCGCGTGGTGTGCATACTGCGGCAATGGCGTGGGGTTTTCCCGGATTCGCGCTGCAAATGTACGGCCTTTATGTCGGGGATCCCGTATACGCCATCGGCGGCGCCTGTCTGCTCGTTGCCGGATTGATGTGTCTCAGCCGGGCGAAAGGCTATTCGGCGGTGTGGGGCTTGTGGGGACTGGTCCCGGTCATGGGTCCCCTGTTCGTCCTCTTTCAGCCGCGCAGCGCGGGAAGCACCATCGAGGAAACCATTGATCGTCTGATGATGGAAAAGGATCCCAGCATCCGCGTAGCCAGTCGCCGGGCCGTGAAGCCGATGATCGGCGGTTGGCCGTTGCTGGCCGTCATGACGCCGATCGGCGTGCTTCTGATGGTGTTCTGCGGGGGAATTCCCGACGCCGCCGCGCCCGTTTCGGAAACCCAAATGACCTTGCAAACGCCGGAACCACCCTCTGTGCCCCCCGAGGTCGTGTCCGTCCCCGTTTCAGCGCCGGAACCGCCGCCTGCTCCGCCCGTAACGCCGCCGCCCGCCGATCCGGAAAAGCCGAAATCGGCTGCGGAAAAGTACAGCGCACTGAAACTGGGCATGACCTACGAGGAAATTCGTTCCATCATCGGAAGCGACGCGACGCCGATTTCGGGATCATTTCCGTCGGATGCCATCGTCAAATGGCGCAATGCCGACAAGTCGTATTTTGCGGCCCGGTTTCGCGGTGGACGTCTCGACCGCCTAACCAGTCTGGTCATGCCTCCGCTTGAAAAGAAAAACGAGGAGATGCTGGCCGAACTTGTCCCGGCGAGGGAAGCCAAACCCACGGCGCAAATACCAACGGAACCAAGGCATGCAATCCCCGAACCGGCTGCCGATTCATCCGGATCGGCGGACACCTCGAATCTATTTGCGGAATTTCCGGAAACACTTCCGGAAGGCGCCGGAAGGGAAACCGTGGACGAGACGGCCGGCGTCTTGCCCGAAAAGAAGGCGGTGTTTCGCGTGGGCGACAAAATCAACCCGTCCACACGCGTACGCAAGGCGCGACTTCCAAAATATTCGCAGCAAATCGGCCGCGGGCCGCACGACGTGCATATCGTCAATCCCTACTCTTACGACCTAAACGTGGGATTGCGCGGCCATGGCCGGCGAGGCAAAGATCTGGAAGTGCCTGCGGCGGGTGAAGCATTGCTCTACTTGCCGAACGGCGCATACGATGTCTATTACACATGCGACTCCCAGCCCGAAACGTTGAAGCACGCCGGGTCCTTTATCGTTGAAAGTCCGCCCGACGCCATCGTCATCGTCCTGCGATAGCCGTCCCCGTGCGGTGAAGCACGGCGATCGGGCGATTTCCTTTTTGACAGTCCGCGCGATGTGTGATAAAGTACATCGGCGTTCGCCGGGCGAACGTTTTTGGCGCTGGTGGTGGGACCGACCAGCGGTGTTGTGTGGCAGGGCTATTGGAATCAACAAAGGAGGAAGTAACATGGCGGACAGTTTTGAAGGGTTCTTCGCGGAACTCCCCAACAAGATTGACAAAGGCAAGCTGGGCGCGATGAACGCGACGTTCCAGTTCGTGGCCACCGGCGACGGCGGCGGCGAAAAGTATGTCAAGATCGCGGGCGGCGATGTGGAAATCGGCGACGGCAAGGCCGATAATCCAACCATCACCCTTACGGCCGCGGCGGCGGACTGGATGGCATTGATGAACGGCCAGATGAACGGCCAGACGGCGTTCATCACGGGCAAACTCAAGATCCAGGGCGACATGACGCTCGCCATGAAACTTGAGAGCATCTTCCAGCTCGGCTAGTTCCCGGAATCGAAATACAACAGTCACCTTTCGTCCCCGTGGACGAAGGGTGGCTGTTCTTTGTTTTGGAAGGACGAAAAGGACCTCGAGGACATAACTCGAGAGCGCCGAGTCGTCGAGACGTGCTCCAATCTGAAATTCCCAAAGAAAGGGCCTTGTTCAGGTTGGATGGGTTGGAAACAAGGGCGAATGTGGGACCGGCTGTCCAGCCTGTCCGTCCATGGACATGACATGGCTTTGGAAAAGACAGACTGGACAGTCTGTCCTCCGTTCCGTGCCCAAAGGATTCCCCGTGCACAGTTGGATCAGGCGAATCCATGCAAAAAACTCGGTGCTTTCAGGGACATAGTGATTCCGTTGGATAAGCAGCCGACAATCGCGTCTTTGCGGATTAGGAAGTTCTTGCCGGCCGCGGTGGCGTTCTTTTTTTTGACGGCCTGCGGCCGGCCGATGCCCGCCGAAACATCCCTTTCCCGCAAGGATGTCGTGTTCAACAGTTCCGACGGCGTGATTCTGCACGCCACGATCTTTTTTCCTGAAAATGCGACGAACAATCCGCCGGGATTGATATTGCTTCACATGGCGGGATCGAGCCGGACGGGATGGGATTCTTTTGCCGCCCGGGCGCAGCGCGCGGGATATCTGTGTCTGGCGTTCGATGCCCGGGGGCATGGCGACAGCATGATGCGCGGGGGGCAAGCCATCTCTTACCGCACATTCGAGACAAGAGATTGGCTAGCCATTCTGGACGATATGGCCTCGGCGCATAAAACCTTGCTTGAATACGGCGCCGATCCCGACAATGTGGCCGTCGTGGGAGCGAGCATCGGCGCGAATCTTGTCCTGCGATATGCGCTGAACCATCCCGATGTTGCGGCCACGGTCATGGTTTCGCCCGGTCTTGACTACAAAGGCGTCGAGACGGAACAGGCCATCCGGGAACTGGGCAAGCGGCCGGCGCTGCTGGTAACGTCGCAGGGCGACTCTTACTCCGCCGAGTCTTGCGCGACACTCAAGAAGGCCGCGTCGGGATTGTGCGAACTGCGCGAGTATGCCGGTTCCGCCCACGGCACGAACTTGCTCGATGGCCCCACCCATGCCGCCGAGGACATTCTGCTCTGGCTCAGGCTGATCATCGGTCCGAAGTCATGAACCGCCGGGCCAACGCAAGGCCCGCCGCGCAGGACACCGCCAGGGAAATCCAAACGGCTGCCGCATAGAAGCGAAATCCCGGATCGCTCCAATCGGGCGCGCGGATGGCCACGGAGACCACGGGTTCCATTTTCAGGAGCACGGGCGAGTTTTCGATGTCGGCCACGCGCCACAGGGACGAATGCCGCCATAATTCGGCGGCCAGCAGCGCCGCGCCAATCGCCAGAAACACGCGCCATGCCGCGTTTCGTTCGGGGTCGCGCAGAAATTGATCCATTTCCACGGACGCCACCAGCAGGGCAAAAGTGAACGGAATCGCGATGAAACGCGCCGGCAGACGCTGCAATTGGGCAAACGGCAGGTTCAAGGCCGTCGCAAGGGAATACGTCATGCCCAGCGAGAGAAGAAACATTACGGCACACGGTCCCGCGAACGAATGCCATGCCTTGCCCGATTTCCAACGCCAGAGGCCGAAGTATAAAAGAATGCCGAACCCCGTCATGCCGATGAAACAATCCAGTTCCCACCAGTAAACGGCGATGGTGTGTCCGAAGATTCCTATCGAGAGACTCTCGCGAAAATCTTTCAGGGCCGTGAACGCATCCAGCAGCACGCCCAGCGAGGGATAGCCTCCGCCGAGGTCCATGCGCTGCGGTTTGATGGCGATCGCGCCGGGAACGAGACGGCAGGCATTCAGCATTACGGTCGCGCCGATCACAAAGGTCAGCGCGCGCCAACGAGAGGGATTGAAGACGAGCATGAGTCCCAGAAACATCATGCACCAGAAAAAGATGTGAAAGGATCCCTGCAGGAGCATGGCCGCAAGAACGAACACCAGCGCGATGGCGGGCCGTTTTGCGTCGGGTCGCCTGACAAGCCGCACGGCCAGCAGATGGAAATACGGCAGGAAATAATAGCCGTACCACATGATTTGGCCGGCCGCAATCCGCGCGATCAAATATCCGTTGAAATGAAACAGCAGGAATAAAAACGTGAAGGGAAGGAGGCGGAGCCGGTATTCCCGGCGAATCCACAGGATGCCGAGAAAACCCACCGAATACATCAGGATCGCGTTGAAATGATGGAAGGCGGCATCACCCATGAACGGCAACAGGAGGAATTGCGGCGACAGCGGCGTTTCGGGCAGGGCGAGGAAACGGTCTGAATAGTGCCCCGCATAGTTCATCAGGTACGGGATTTTCCCCTGTGTCAGCGCTTCGCGGAGGATCGCGTGATACCGGGCCTCGAGCAGCCAGTCGAGCGCATGGAACCTTGCCGTCCAGAACAGACCCATCCAATGCGCGACGCCGGCCGAATAGAGGAGGAACAGATAGAAAACGGCAAGGCTTTCTTTTCCGCCTTCCGGCCGCTTTTCCCCCGGATCATCGTTCATCCGTCATTTCTCATCCTTATCGGATTCGCACTACAGTCTCCTGTTCGATGGATTCGATGGCCGCCGCCAATACTTTCTGCGCCGCAAGGCCGTCCGCGCCCGATCCGTCAATGGCGTCGGGCGGGCATCCCTCCGCGATCTGTTCGACGAAGCGATGTATCCGGTTGCGGAACGTGTCCGCGAACGTTTTTTCCGTAAACGGGCCGAAAACCGTGTTGCGGATGACGGTCGTTTCGACGTTGCCGGCGGGATAGAACGTCAGGCGATCGAACATGTCTTCAAGGACAAAGCGTCCCTCTGTTCCGGCGACTTCGCACCGCTCCATTGGATGGCCGCGTTCGATGTCGTAACTGCCCGTCAACCCGCCGACCACGTCGTTCGCAAACCGCATGTTGAAATGGGCCGTGCTCCAAATCGAGCGCCCGGGCGCCTTCATCGCGAAACACTGGACATGCGTGATGTCGCCGCAGAAATAGCGCATGATATCCACGGTGTGCGGATGCAGGGCCTTGATTTGAAACCACGGCGAACTTTCGGCGGGATTCTTGATCCACATCGCCATGTTCACGAAAAGCAGCCGCCCCAGGCGTCCCGAATCAATCCATTCCCGGGCCGTGCGCGCCATGGGCGTGAAGCGGTGATTCAGATTGATGCCGTAACAACGGTTCTTTGCTTTGGCCAGCGCAACCATTTCTTCGGCTTGCGCGATTTCATTCGCAATCGGCTTCTCGCCCAGCACATGACAGCCCGCATCCAGCGCCTGCATCGTCGGCTCGTAATGATCGCTCGAATATTCATACCCCCCCGTCGCAATGCCGCAGATGTCCGGTTGAACCTGTTTCAGCATCTCGGCCGCATCGTAAAAGGCCGGCACGCCCAGCCGCGCCGCGGCCTTGTCCGCCCGCTCCATAATCCGGTCGCACACTGCGACCACGCGCGCATGGGCGCTTGTCCCATAGCAATCGGCATGAAGGTTGCCGATGGGTCCCATCCCGACAATCCCTACTCTCAACACGTCATACTCCTTCCATTAGCAAGGTGAATGAAACGTATTGTAGCGCGCCGTACCAGCGGATTTTCCAGTTTCAAGATTTGCCGCCGTAAAACGGCGCCTCGCCTGTTCAGCGCGAGAACGATACCGCGCGCGACAAGACGGCGAAACACAATCACGGGATCCCGAATTGTTCATGTCCAATCGCATCGCGTATGCTATCGTTTTATCCGACAATCGCGAGGATGATGAGCCATGGGATTGCCCCTGATAGCCGTTACGATGGGCGATGTGAACGGGATTGGGCCTGAAATACTGGCCAAGGCGCTTGCGCGTCCCGAACCGTGGATGGCGTGCAGGCCGATCGTCGTGGGCGATTGGCGCGCGTTCGATGCCGCGCGCGCGTTTGCGCCGGAATGTCCGCCCGCCCGGCCGGTCCGGGATGTCGGCGCGCATGCGGAGGCGGACGGCGTGCCGATTTTCGACGCGGATCGGCCCGCGCCGGCGCGGACGCCGGGCGTATTGAGCGTCGACGCGGGGCGTTGTGCGGTCGAATGGGTAAAGACGGCGGTTCGCTGGGCCCTCGAAAAGCGGGTAGCCGCCATCGTCACATGTCCCATCAACAAGGAAGGCATCCACAGGGCCGGATATCCGTATGCGGGACATACGGAACTGATTGCCGACATGACGGAAAGCCCCGACTACCGGATGTGTCTGTTCGCGGGCGGGATGCGGCTGGTTCACATTACGTCGCACATGTCCATGCTCGATGCGATCGCCGCAGTGCGAAAAGATCGCATCGCGACCTCCATCCGGACCGGCCACGAGGCGCTGGTCCGGCTGGGTCTGCCCCGTAAAAAGATTGCGGTCGCGGCGCTCAATCCTCATGCGGCGGAAGGGGGCGCCTTCGGTTTCGAGGAGGAAACGGAAATCGTCCCCGCCATCGAGACCTGCCGATCCGAGGACATTGACTGTTCCGGGCCGTATCCCGCCGACACGGTGTTTCGCCGCATGCGCGACGGCGAATTCGATCTGGTTGTGGCGATGTACCACGACCAGGGACATATCCCGGCCAAACTGGTCGCCATGGATGAGGGCGTCAACGTGACGCTTGGCATCCCCATTATTCGGACGTCGGTGGATCATGGAACGGCCTACGACATCGCCGGAACAGGCAAGGCGCGCGAGGACAGCCTTGTCGCGGCCATCGAACTGGCAGCCCAGTTCGCTGCCGTGAAGGGACTGGGTTCCAAGTAGGAGGCGCAACGTGGACAATAGGGAATGCAGAATGTCGCGCGCGGCCCATCGTAACGCCATGCGCGTTTTTACATTCGTGCTGGCCGCCCTGTCGCTTTTGACAGATCCATCCGCGAATGCCCAGATTTTCGCAAGGTGCGGAAAAACCTATCAGGTCGGACCGAATCCGAAGGCTGTCGCGCTGGCCGATCTGAACGGCGACGGTTATCCCGATATCGTCACGGCCAACACGGGTGTGATGGGCGATCCACGGCAGGAACGTCCCGCAAACGACGAGGTGTCTGTGCTGATGTCCAAGGCCAGCCTTGAATACGAGGCCGTGCCGCCCCTGCGCGCCGATTTCGCGCCGTATGCCGTGGCCATCGCGAATGTGGACGCGCTCAAGGCGCCGGATATCGTCGTGGCGAGTTTTATGGCCGTGCGCCATAACGACCTTGCCCTGTTCCGCAATATGGGCGCGAATGTCTTCGAGCCGCACTATTTCAAAATCCCCGACGAGAAACTGGCCTACAACCGGATGACCAACAGCAGCCATGAACCGGTGTTCACCGTTCCCGGCCTGACCTCGGTCGCCTTGGGCGATTTCAACAAGGATTCCCTTCGGGATGCCGTGGCGGCGGGATGGTCGAGCGACATTATCCTGTTCTTTCCTGGCCGTGCGGACACCTATTTCGGCGAGTCGAAATCATTCCCCGCGCCCGGCGGTCCGCGCGATATTGCGGCGGCCGATTTCGACGGGGACGGGAATCTCGACCTGGCCGCCACCTTGTACAGCGCGGGCGACATTGCCCTCTGGAAAGGCGACGGCGCGGGCGGCTTTGAACCCGCCGCGCGGTTTCCGGCGCGGGGACGGCTCCCCGGCAAAATGGCCGTGGCCGACATGAACCGCGACGGCCGCTTGGATCTTGTCGTGGCCCATTGCCACACCGACGATTCCATCGTGATTTTCTTTGGCGACGCCCGATTCAATTTCAGCGTTTCACAGGAGATTGCGCTGGGCACGCGGCGCGACGCGCTCGAACATGAGATCCGCGACATCCTTGCCGCCGACCTGAACCAGGATCAGCGCCCGGACATCGCCGCCGCCTGCCACGCCTCGGCACAGGTCGTGGCGTTCGTCAACCAAAGCGACAACCCGTCCGTGCCGATCGCCTTCAAAACGGAAACCTATTCGTTCGACGGCGCGCGGCCGCGCGCCCTCGCCGCCTCGGATTTCAACAAGGACGGCGCAATCGATCTTGCCGTCGCGCTGTCCAGCGATAACAAGGTGGAAATACTCGCCGGCAAATCCAGACCGGCCGGTGAAACAGAAGAAAAAACCAAGTCGCGGCGACAAACTGTCAAAACCGGCAAGGCCAGGGAATAACATCATGTGGCTTGGCGTCGTGGCCTTTTGGATGACTGCCGTCGAAGGGGCAGTCGTGACAAATGACATGTTATCGCTGTCGTTGGACAGTCATGAAGGGGCGCCGGTTATCGAGTCCGCCAGTTGGCGCAAAGGCAACGAGATCGTGTTCACGGCCGATCCGCCGTGTGCCGCAGATGCTTGGATTCCAAGGGAACTGATGCCGGAAACCCCTGTTTCAGGCGCGGACTGGACCTTGTCGGAAACACCGGTCTTCCTTTGTGCTGAAACGCACCGGAGTTTGGCCGGCGGGCTGATGATGACATGGCATGTGTCGCTGGCCAAACATGCTCCGCTGATTGAAATGCGCATTGGCGTTAAAAACGATGGCGTCGAGCCGCGTTCCGTGCCATGGTTTCCGGTTTGGACGGCGCGATGGGCGCTCAAAGGCATCGAACGAGTGCGCGGATGGCGCGCCCTGTCGTTTTCCCGCGAAAATCACGCCGTAGTCCGGCCCATGCGAATCGAGTGGGGAAGTTGCATTCATAGTTCGGATGAAATCGAAAACGGCATGAATCCCTATTGGGTCGTGAAAACGGCGACAAGCCATGTCTATTTTGCCCTGGCATGGTGCGGCGGATGGCGCGCCCGGCTTGATGCCGCGCCGGATACGTTTACGTTCGACGTCCACCTTCCACCGGACGAGACGCAGCTGACGCTCGACCCGGGTGAAACGATGGACGGGCCGGAACTATCCGTGACGTTCGTTCCCGAAGAAGACGAATCCCTGGCGCGTGCCTCGTGGATGACATGGCGCGCCGCACTGGCCCGCGCGGAATACGGAATTTCCCCGCCGATCTTCCCGTTTACCTACAATCACTGGTACGCGGCCCGGTTTGGCGTGGACGCCGCATTTCTCGAACGGCAACTCGAATCCATGTCCCCCTATGATTTCGACGCATTTATCGTGGATGCGGGATGGTACGAGGCCGTCGGCCGCTGGGTTCCCGATCCGGTCAAATTTCCGGATGGGTCTTTTGTGCGTATTATGCGCGCCCTCGAAGAGGCCGATGTCATGCCGGGCCTCTGGTCATGCCCGCAATTTGTCAAGGCCGATCGTTCCGCGCTGCCGCCGGAAGTTGACAGTCCCGGCATGCACCGGAAGTTCATTGACGGATGGCTGCTGGATCTGGCCGGCTGTGATTTCACGTCCCGTTTATCCGGTCATGTCGCCATGCTGCGCACCGATTATCATGCGGGATGGTGGAAGTATGATCAGGATTTTTTCACAGCACACACGCGCGCCGGACGCATGAGGAACGTGCGCGCTTTTCAGAACGCGCTGAAGAGCGTCCGCGGCAACCATCCCGATCTCGTCATCGAAAATTGCCAGAGCGGCGGCCGTATGATCAATGAGTTCACCGTGCGGTTGGCGCAAAGCCAGTGGCTCTGCGACGGAGGTCATACCGGCGGCGCGTTGGCCCGCGACAGCATTTCCATCGCGATCAACGCGATGGATTTCATTTTCCCGTGGGCATGCAACCGGTGGACAAACAATCCCGACAGGGTAGACGCGGACGACAAGGCCTTCTTCCGGTATTGGTGCCGGGCCGCCATGGCGGGGACATGGGGCATTGCGGCCGATCTCGGCGCGATTGACGGTGCGCGTCAGGCAATGCTGGTGGAAGCCCGCGAAGAATACCGCCGAATCAACGCATTCAAACGCGACTGTCTCTACGATCTTTTTCCGCCCGAACATGGAGACGCGCCGGCGGGTGTCGTCTTCTACCTTGCGGATGGAACCGGAGCAGCCGTCATGCTGTTTCGTCGGGAAAAAGGCGACGCTGTCGAACAGGTGTTTCCGTTGCGTTTCCTGGATGCCCGACGGAACTTCATGGTCGAAGACGCGGACACCGCCGCACGGCATGCCTACAGGGGCAAGACCCTTCGCAACAAGGGTCTGCCCCTCCCGTGGACGCCGGACCGAATGTCGGCCGTCCTTTTCGTGCGCACCCGTGATGACGGCGCCTGAAACCGGCCCTTATTTCGGTCCCATACGGAGCGCGCCGTCTATGCGGATGGTCTCGCCGTTGATCATCTCGTTTTCCACGATGTGCTTGACCAGGGCGGCAAACTCGCACGGACGTCCCAAACGCGGCGGGAACGGAATCTGCGCGGCCAGCGAGTCGCGCACTTCCTGCGGCAGCATCGCCAGCATCGGCGTGTCGAAAGTGCCGGGGGCGATCGTCACGACACGAATGCCGAACCGGCCCAGTTCGCGCGCGATGGGCAGCGTCATGGCCACGACGCCGCCTTTCGACGCCGAATAGGCGGCCTGGCCGATCTGCCCATCGAAGGCGGCCACCGACGCCGTGTTGACGATCACGCCGCGTTCGCCCGACTCGGTTGCGGGGAGTTGGCTCATGGCCTGCGCCGCAAGCCGGATCACGTTGAACGTGCCCGCGAGGTTGATGTTCAGGATCGTCGAGAAGGCATCCAGCGGATGCGGGCCTTTCGATCCCAGCACCTTGATGGCAAGGGCCACGCCCGCGCAGTTCACCGCCCCGTGCAGGCCGCCGAAATGTTCCATGGCCGCACCGATGGCCTCCCGCACGCTTTGTTCGCTGGAGACATCGCACGGGGCAAATCGCGCAATGTCGCCGAGTTCGCGCGCCAGCGCTTGGCCCATCTCCTCCTTGACGTCCGCGACGATCACGCGCCCGCCGCTCTCGGCCAGCGCGCGCACGGTCGCCTCGCCCAATCCCGAACTTCCACCCGTCACCAGAAACACGTTTCCCGCGATTTGCATGACAGTTCTTCCTTTATCCGATTGTCCGGTCTTTTTTTCCGGCGATCAGCTGTCGAGAAATTTAAAAACGATTCCGACGATATTTGCGACCCCCGCGTTGACAGGCGCCTTTTCGGCTTCGGGGGTATACCGTATGAACTCGACGTGCCCGTCCATGTAGAGGACGTTGCAGCCGCCGGGAACGTGATTGAACGCGCGGGCCTCCGTTCCCAGCAGGTCGAACATGATGAAAAGCGAACTTTGCGCCTGGGCCGTCGCGGCGGGATTGTTGATGTCCGTAACCAAAAACCGCTCAATGCCCTCGCGCAGGCGGTAACAGGTGTTGGTGTTTCCGTTGCCGATGGGCGGATCCGGATTGCCGGTGATGGTGATGTCGCCGTCCACGAGGATCTGCGGATCGTTCGCATCGGGATTGAGCCAGCCGGGAATGATTCCGTTCAAGACGGCCATGACCAATTGCTGCGGCGCCTCGAATTCCGGCAATTGGGCAATGGAGGGAAAAGTCATTTTCGGCGTCAGGTCGTTCCAGTCGGCCTTGTCTATCACCCATCCAAGATAGCAGTAACTCTGCATGACCGATCCCGCGCAATAGTTGGCGTCCGTGCAGAGCGTCGCCAACGCCGGCGTGCCATCCTTCAGGTAGGCGCCCTCGACGCGGCTCTCCGCATCGGAAGGACAGAAACAGATGCTCGCGTCCGTCAGATATTCGGGATAAATTTTTTGTGGATCGGGGCCGGAGGCCACATAGGCGTTGTCGTTATAGGTCTGCCCGGTGGCGCCGGTCTCGCGATTCGTGTAGATGGGCAGCCGGCCGTTGCGGGCCAACATCGGCGGAAACTTGCCCTGCTGCGCCTCGCCGGCGTACATCTTGAAGACCAGCGCCCATTGCTTCAGGTTGTTCTGGCACGACGATCGCCGGGCCGATTCACGCGCCCGCGCGAGCGCCGGCAGCAGAATAGCGGCCAGAATGCCGATGATGGCGATTACAACAAGCAATTCAATCAGTGTAAAACCCTTGTCCTTCCTTGTCATTTTCATTTTTCCATGCTCCTCAGTGTTATGACTTTCCATACACCGTTATGCCGGAACTGTGGACTCCCACCCGGAACATCTACATGATAATATCCCAAATTCCTGAAAATGGCAATGGGCGGGCGCCGGAAAATTCCATCGGATTGCCGGCCCTGCGCCCCCCGGCCGGACCGTATTACACTTGGACGTCCAGCCGCGTCGCGGTTGATTCCGCGTTGGATATTTGCCGAGCCGTGGCGAGATACGAAATGGTTTGGTCGTTGACCGTCAGCGTGGCCGTGACGGGACCGGACGCCGGTTTCTCTCCGGCCAAGCGGGCCTCGGCGACGCTCGCCGACCGGTTCATGGCCGCAATCATTCCAAGCCCCTCTTTGCCGGTTGGATTTATCCGGGCTTGACGGTTGGCCGCCTTTTTTGCCTGTGCGGCTTCCCATGCGCTGAGGCGCCTCGCGCCTTGGATGTTTTTGTCAATGGTGCGCTTGACGGCTCCCGGAACGGAAACGCTTCCTTGGCCAAATCCGGCGCGAAAGGTTTCTTCCGGAGTCCGTTTCAACAATCCTGTGGTAGGGACGGTGTCAGTAACACCGATTCCCGGCGGCAGGGGTGCATTATTATCCCTCGCCGTCACCAACGGCCAATAACCAGCCCCTCTTTGTTCAATCCCGGAAATCATCTTTTTCACCATGAAAAGTATGCCACCGTTTCCGGTTTTTGTCAAGATTCGCCTTTTCGGCGTAGCCCTTTTCAGGTGTTGTCAAAGGGTTTTTCCCGTTCAAAGTCGGGCAAGTAGAGATCGGCGCTGTCGAACCCCTGAACCAGGACATGCTCGAATCCCTGATCAATCGCGTACCGGACAATTTCAAGATATTCTTGGGATTCGATTCGTGTGGCCAATTCGGGAAAATCGCGTGCGCGGTGTTGCGGCGAATACTGGCTCATCAGACCCAGCGTGACGTCGGTCAAACCCATGTCGCGAAGCCACAGAATCAGGTCGTAACTGCCGGCAATACCGCCCGGCAAGATCAAATGGCGGATGATGAGTCCTTTTCGCGCTGTGCCGTCCACGAGTTCGACGGGGCCGGCTTGGCGGTACATTTCGAGAATGGCGGCCTTGGCGACGGCGGGATAATCCGGCGCCTGCGAGTAGGCGCGGGCGGGCGCCTCGTCCATGTATTTCATATCGGGGAGATAAATGTCCACGATGCCGTCGAGCAGCCGGAGCAATTCGAGGCGGTCGTACCCGTTCGTGTTGTAGACGACGGGCAGCGCCAGACCGTTTTGGAAAGCGCGGCGAAGTCCCAACAGGATGGGATACATGTAATGGGTCGGCGTGACGAGATTGATATTTTCCGCGCCTTCGCCCTGCAACGTCAGAAAGATGTCCGCCAATTCGTTGGCCGTGGTTCGCGCGCCCATGCCGCCCTGGCTGATCTGATGGTTCTGGCAAAACACACAGCGCAGATTGCAGTGTGAAAAAAAGACCGTGCCCGATCCGCCCCGCCCGACCAGCATGGGCTCCTCGCCAAAATGCAGCGTATGCGAGGATACGCGCGCATCGCCCGCCGCCGCCGGGGCGGTCCTGCAGAATCCGGTCTTGCCTTCGAGCCGGTTCACGCCGCAGGCATGGCCGCACAGACGGCACGACGTCAGCAACGATTCCATCGCGGGCAATGCGGCGGCAATGCGCGCCGCCTTTTCGGCGGCCTGTTCGGGCGGGATGCGTATCATGCGAGGAACGCCGCGACTTGATCGAGGATCTCTTTCATGCGAAACGGCTTTGCGATGAAGGCGTGCAGGGGGACATGATCGTTTTCGAGCCGTTCCGCGGACATGTATCCCGAAACGCCGATGATTTTCGTGTGCCCCAGGTCGGGGTGGTTGTGAATGAATGTGCAGATTTCGCGGCCGTCCATGTCATGCAACACGATGTCAATGATGGCGACATCGGGCCGGAAGGCCGGCAAGAGGGAAATCGCCTCGAACCCGGTATTGACCACCCGCACGTCGTAACGTTCCATGGACCGGAGCGCTCGCGCCATGAGCGAGGCCAGTTGCATGCTGTCGTCCACAATCAACACGCGGGGAACGGCATGGTCCGCGGCCAGTTCCGCCGCTTCCGCGTCATCCGCCGGAAACCCGTATGACAGGGAAATGAGCACATGTTCGAGGTCGCTCAGAAGCCGGGGCGAAACGTAGTAGCGCAGGCCTTCTCCCCATTCCGGGGCGACTGTTATATCGTCACCGAGAAAGACGAGCGGCATGCAGGGCGCCGCCGTGGAGATATTCTCAATGTGCCGGAGCACGCCGGCGATCGGCGTCTGCAAATCGAACAGCACCGCGTCCGCGGCATGGAACGGAACCGTATCGGGATGACCGGGCTGGATCGTCCATCCGCACGGTTCGACGATGGGCCGAAGTTCGGCAATCAGCGACCCGGATCCGCTAATGACCAACAAAGAAGGCATCACGAATCATCCTGCCGCCCCTGTCGGTCCTGAATTCATTCGTTGCCGACGAGGGGCCGTACCCAACCCGCGTACTCAAGGCCAAAAGGAACGCCAAGGACCACACCGCTTCGGGACGCATCCGCAATGTGACGCAGGCGTTCTTTATGTCCATTTTCTCTTTTGACGGTTTTCGATCGTCAACCGCCGAATCGGGCCGGCCGGTTGGTCCATACATTGCGCCAACAAAAAAGGAGCGCCTTTCGACGCTCCTTCACTGTACCGCAATCGGATAAACCCCGTCAACGAATTTCGATTGACGCGGTTCGATGTTTATTCGGCGGTTTCCTCTTTTTTTTCGGTCTCCGGTTCGGGGGCGGCCTCCGGCGCCGCGGCATTGTCTTGGTTGGCCATTTGTGCGCTCACAACCGCCATCAACTCGTTTGCCGCATCCGCCAGGCTGCGTCCGGCCTGCAACATGGAACGCGGAATGGCGTCGCCGACCACGTCGCCGACGCTGACCCGTTCGGAACCGGTCTGGCCGTATTGGGCCTGCGCCTGAATGTCGAGGTCGCGCTGGTATTCGCGGATGCTCAGTGCAATCTTGCGCTCGATGGGATCGATCCCAATCACCTTTGCCGATACCTTGTCGCCCACCGCGAGCACGTCTTCGGGTTTCGCGACCCGATCCGCCGAAACCTCGCTGACGTGAATCAGGCCTTCGATCCCGTTTTCAAGACGCGCGAACGCGCCGAAACTGACCAGTTTCGCGATTTCCACCTCGACGTGCGACCCGATCGGCGTGCTTTCGATGACCGCTTCCCACGGATCGCGTTCGAGTTGCTTCAGGCCGACGCTGATCTTTTCGTTCTGCGGATCGATGCTGAGGATCTTGACCTCGAGTTCCTGGCCGCGTTCGATGACCTCGGACGGATGGCCGACCTTCTTCGTCCACGAAATGTCGCTCACATGCAGAAGGCCGTCAATACCTTCTTCGATCTGAATGAACGCGCCGTAATCGGTCAGATTGCGGACCACGCCCTTGACCACCGAACCGATCGGATACCGCTGGCTCAATTCCATCCACGGATTGGGCTGGGTCTGCTTGATGCCCAGCGCGATCTTCTCCGCTTCGGGATCCACGCTCAACACCATGACGTCCACTTCCTGATCCAGCGTCAGAATCTCGTTGGGATGCCGCACGCGGCGCGTCCAACTCATCTCGCTGACATGAACCATGCCCTCGATGCCTTCCTCAAGCTGGACAAACGCGCCGTAATCCGTCATGCTGACCACACGGCCGCGCGCCAAACCGCCCACTGGATATCGCGTCGCCGCGGTTTGCCAAGGATTCGGGGTCTTTTGCTTGAGCCCCAGGCTGATCCGTTCGGACTGCGGATCGAAGTTCAACACCATGACTTCGATCTTTTGTCCCACCGAAACGACCTGCGAGGGAAGTTTCACGCGGCCCCACGACATGTCCGTAACGTGCAGGAGGCCGTCTATGCCGCCCACGTCTATGAAGGCGCCGAAATCGGTGATATTTTTGACTTCGCCCTTGATGATCTGGCCGATCTCGATGGTGGACAACAGCCGGCTTTTTTCGTCGGCGCGCTGTTCTTCGATCAATTTGCGGCGGCTGACGACCACGTTGCGGCGGCGTTTCGTCAACTTGATAATTTTCAGTTCCATCGTCTGACCGATGTACCGTTCGAGATCGCCGGTGGGACGCCATGTCAACTGGCTCGCCGGCATGAACGCGTCTATGCCGATGTCCACCTTCAGCCCGCCCTTGACGCGCCGGACGATCCGGCCTTCAATGACGCCGTCTTCCTCGTACACCCGCTGGATATGCGTCCAGTTCTTGATGCGGTCCGCCTTCAGTTTCGATAGGACCGGCATGCCGTTTTCATCTTCCGGCCGCTCGATGTACACGTCGAACGAGTCGCCGACGTTGATATTGTCGGGATCCGGAAATTCTTCCTTGGGCACCGCGCCTTCACTCTTGTAGCCGATATCCATCAACACGCGGTCCGCGGCGATTTCCACCACCGTCCCGCGTACGACTTCGCCCTCGCTGAAATTTTGAAGCGTCTCGCTGTACAACGCTTCCATCTGTTCCCGGGACAGTTCCTCCTCGATTCCCACATCGAGATCCATCGGTTCATCAAACGTACGCACTCTTTCACTTTCCGTCGGCCGGTCCGACCGGCCCATTGAGGCGGATAACCACGGCCTCTGCTGTTGAAACACACGACACACCCTATACCTGTTTTCTGGAAGTCCAACCGCCCGATAGGGTAAGGGTAGCCGGCCCCGCCGGTTCCCCGGCAAAAAGATAGCATAGCAAACCCCCGGATCGGAGGTCAAATCGAATCGTTCTTTCGGGTTGCCCTACCGGGCCAATTCCGCCGCAACCTTGTCGAAATACGCAACGCATTGGGCGATATCGGGGACCGAATTTTCCCAATTATGCTCGTATTCGATCGAAAAGACGGCCTTGATGCCCTGCCGGTGAATTTCCGTCAGCAACGCTTTCACGTCCGCCTTGCCCGTGCCCCACGGCACGTCGTGCGCGTCCTTGGACGCCTCGTTCAGGTCTTTGAAATGGAAACTGATGATGCGGCCTTCCAGCGCCTTGATGGCATCGAGCGGCACGATGCCCGAACGCAGCCAGTGGCCGGTGTCCGCGCAGGCGCCGATGCGCTTCCCCCGGCCTTCGCAGTTCTTCAGCACAGCCTCGTAATTCCAGTACGGCGACGGTTTCGGGTGGTTGTGGATTGCGACGTTGATCTTGTATTTCTTCGTCATTTTGTCGAGCAGGTCGAAGGCGTTCGCAGGCGGTTCCGAGCAGATGGTTTCGATACCCATCTTTTGGGCAAAATCGAACACCTTCTTGCAGGCGGCCTCGTTGTTGGGCAAACCCACCACGCCGTAATTGACCAGTTTGACGCCTGCAGAGTCGAGTTTGGCCTTCACCATTTTCATGGTGTCTTCGGACATGTTGTGGTCGAAGATCAGTTCGGGGTGTTCGGGGCTCAGTTTTTGACCGGGATAGGCCTCGATATATTTCAGACCCAGCGAGGCGGTCTTGTCCACCGCCTCGAAGAAGGTGAAGCGGTTGAAGGAATAGGCCTGGCAGCCCAGCCGCCAGCCGAGTTTTTCCGCGTTCGGCGCGCCTTGCGCCATGGCCGGCGCCATGGCCAGCCACATCAGTGCCGCCATTGCCGTCAACACACGTGTTTTCATGTTTTCTACTCCTCTTGCGTTCGTTTCCCTTTTGTCATCGGACCGATCCGACCGATCCGTCGGATCACGTCAATGTCCAAGGCGCGCGCATCGGGCGCGCGCACATTTTCCGCGCCTCGTCGTCGTTTGTAATAATTTCCTTCACGGGATCCCATTTGATCGTCCGCCCGGTCAGCATGGCGATGTTCGCCAGATGACACATCGTCGCCGTCCGCACGCCCACTTCGACGGGCGCGAAAGGCAGGCCGCGCGTCCGCACCGCGCGGAGGAAATCCGCGTGATGACCCGGGCTGCGTCCGAGGTGGATTTCTTCCGGCCCGATGCGTTCCTTGAGCAGGCCCGGCTTGCTCGCTTCGAGGTTGCCGCCGTGAATGTGCACGAAGACCCATCCGTCGGTTCCCTCGAACTTCACGCCGCGCGGCTGGTTTGTCGTGCAGAGCATCCTGACGCCGTTGGCGTAGGTGAAATCGAACTGGTAATCCACGGCGCAGTCGAACAGCCCTTTTTTCAGGAACGTGCCTTTGCCCGTGACCTCGACGGGGCCGGTGTCGTCGCTGTTGTTGCCCAATTGGCCGATATCAATCACGTGCGCGCCGCGATCCGTCACTTCGCCGCCTGAATATTCAAGGATGTAGCGGAACCAGAAGTGGCAACGTTTTTCGGTGTACGGTTCCCACGGGCACGGTCCGAGCCACATGTCGTAGTCGAAACCTTCCGGCACGGGCATCGGAACCGGCAGCGCGCTGAGGTCGCGCGAATCCCACGGCAGGTTGACGTGGATCGTGTGCAATTTGCCGATTCGTCCGTTTCGGACAAGTTCGCAGGCGTACCGCGCATTGTCACGGGATCGTTCATGGCTGCCCGTCTGCAGCACGCGCCCATAACGGTTGACCGCGTCGCGGACCGCGATGCCTTCGGCAATCGTGTTGACGAGCGGCTTTTCGCAGTAGATGTCCTTTCCGGTCTTGGCGGCGGCAATGGTCTGCAATCCATGCCAATGATCCGGCGTGCCGATGCACACCGCGTCAATGTCCGTGCGCGCAAGTAATTCGCGGAAATCGCCATAGGCCGCGCAACCCTGGTCGCCGTATTTTTCATCCACGATTTTCTTGGCCGCCTCGACGCGCCCCTTGTCGCAGTCGCATACCGCGACCATCTGCACGCCGGGGCTGTTCAGAAACTGGCGCATGTTCCCGGTGCCCTGCCCGCCGACGCCTATCGCGCCCATGACGATGCGATTGCTTGGCGTGACCGCGCCGTCCGCGCCCAAGGCGCTCGAAGGAATGATATAGGGAAACGCCGCAGCGCCCGCCGTCACCGTGCCGGCCCGCTTTAAAAATCCGCGCCGCGTCATCGTGGCGCGTGACAATGCTTTGTTCTTCTCCATTCGACGATTCTTCCTTCCTTATGCCACGATCCACGGCGCGCGCACCGGCGCCCAAAGCAACCGGTTCGCTTCGGGATCGTCCACGAATTCCTCCTTGTCCGGATTCCAGCGCAGTTTCCGGCCGAGTTTCATCGCGATGTTGCCGAGATGGCAAATGGACGACGAACGGTGGCCGATTTCCGCCGAGGCGATGGTTTCCTTTCGGGAACGCATGCAATCCACGAAATTCCGTTGATGGTTGTTGCTGTCGTACAGATGGACCTCGTTGGGCCCGATGTCGGATTTGAGAATGGCCGGATCGCTCGCGTCCATCTCTCCGCGGACATAAATCCATCCGTCCGATCCCTCGAAGCGTACGCCCGTTCCCTGCGGATTGGGATCGGTCGAACAGATCAATTCGATGCCATTGGCGTAACGGTAATGGACCTTGAGTTTCATGGCCGTGTCGTAGAGGCCGTCTTTGGGAAACTCGCCTTTCCCTTCGATTTCGACGGGGCCCGTATGCTCGGTGTCGTTGCCCCATTGCGCGATGTCGTTGTCGTGCGCGCCGAGGTCCGTCATCACGCCGCCCGCGTAATCCGAGATGTACCGGAAACTGAAATGGCAGCGCTTTTCGGTATAAGGGGCCCATGGTGCGGGACCCAGCCATAGATCGTAGTCAAACCCTTCCGGAACGGGCATTACCGGCTGGGGCGCGATCGCGCTGCCGGAGGGCACGAAGGTGCGTATCGTGTGCAACTTGCCGATGCGGCCGTTGCGCACGAGTTCGCAGGCGTAGCGCACGTTGCGTGTCGATCGCAACTGCGTGCCCGTCTGGAATACGCGGCCATGCCGCTTGAAAGTCTCGCACAGCAGGCGGCCTTCGCCGATGCAGCGCGACAGCGGTTTTTCGCAATAGACGTCCTTGCCCGATTTCGCCGCCATGATGGAAATGGGCACGTGCCAATGATCCGGCGTGCCGATGCACACCGCGTCAATGTCCGTGCGTGCGATTATTTCGCGGAAATCGTTGTAGGCGTCGCAGCCCTTGTAGGCGCCCGAAGCCTTTTCCGCGGCATAATGCGCCTCGACCCGTTCCTTGGCGCGCATGCGGTGGCGGGTTTCGACATCGCACACGGCCACGACCTGAACGTCGCCGAGAGCCAGGAACGCGTTCATGTCCGCCGTGCCCATGCCGTTGACACCGATGCACGCCAGCGTAATGCGGTTGCCCGGCGAGGTTGCGCCATCGCGTCCCAAGGCGCGGCCCGGAACAATGTACGGCGCGGCGGCGGCGGCGGCGACCTTTAAAAAGGTCCGGCGCGAAAGATCCTTATTTTTCAGACGCACGGCCCGGCAACTCCTTGATGAAAATGTTGCGGAAATACAACGAGGACCCGTGGTTTTGCAATTCTATCTGGCCTGTTGGGTAAATGGGCTTGTTGCGATCCCAATAGTTCTCCATTGTGACGTTGTCCACGACCAGCACGTCGTTGAGATACACCGTCACTTTGTCGCCGATCATCCTGATGCGAAACGTGTTCCATTCGCCCACGGGTTTGTCGGCGCATTTGATGGGGTTGCTGGGATTTTTCTGGTTGTTGTAAAGGCCGCCCGAACCCACCGGATTGGATGCCGGATCCCAGATTTGAACCTGTGGAGAACCGCGCAGATAGATCCCGCTGTCGCCGCCCTTTTCAATCTTCCAGTCAACCAGCAACTCAAAATCGCCATAATCCTTTGCCGTGCAAAGGCTGTCGCCCTTCCCGTCGAACACCAGCACACCGTTTTCGACACGCCAATGAGCGCGCATCTTTTCGTCGGCGGCTTTTTGGGCTGCGGCCAGTTCGTCGGGACTCATTTTGGCCCGTTTTTCCGGATCGGCAACCAAACCTTTCCAGCCGGTCAAATCCTTGCCGTTAAACAACGGCACGAATCCTTCGGGCGCTTCGATTTCCTGTGCTCCCGCGAATGGCGCCGACAAGACAATCGCCACTCCAATCACCACCATCATTTTGTACATGGGAAACTCCTTCCATGCCCTTGCGGGTGTTGAAATGCGGCCTTATTTTTTCTTTGCCACGGATTTCGTCTCTACTTTCAACTCATTGATGGACCAGACGTTTTTCTCATCCGAGCCGGTCTGGACAATATGGATGTGCTGTCCGGTCTTCGGTGTGAAGGCAATCTCGGTCACGGGACCGGCGCCTTTGCCTTCGGCCACCACATCGCCCCAGTTGGACTTGTCGTTCGACACGAACACCTTGTAGCCCCGCGGATAGTCGCCCGCCGACGCCGAGCAGTCGAGCGTAATCTTGCTCACCTCGTACTCGGCGCCCAAATCGAGCGTGTAGGACATATCCGGCTTTTGGGCCGCGCCCGAATGCCAGCGGGTATCCGGCTTGCCGTCGAATGCTTTCGGCGCCTCGCCGGCATTGGCCGAGGCGGTCGCCTTGTAGCCGTTGATCTTGATTTTTTCTGCGGCCAGCGCCGCTTCCTTCTGCAATTCTTCGACGGCCAGGCACGGCTCGACCAGCGCCAATGCGCCCGGTCCGCTCATGCCGCCGAGACCACCCAGCACCATTTTCTTTTCGTCGGGTTTTGCGGCGAGTTTCATAAGTTGCGCATAGGCGTCCAGTTTGGCTTCGGCCGGTTTTCCGGGCAATTCGAGCAGGCGCAACGCGCCGCGCATGGCCACCACGCGGCGAACTTCGTCTTTCGCGTTCTTTTTCACGAGGGCCATGACGGGATCAAGCGCTTCGACCTTCGGCCAACCTGCCAGGGCGCGAAGGGCCGCTTCGCCGGCTTCATCCTTCTTGTTGGCGGCCTTGGAAACGGCATCAAGGCCGCTGTTCGCGCCGATCTGGCCCAGAACGGTATAAAAAGAGGCTTTGGCCGTCTGCGATTTGGCTTTCGGCAGCGCCGCAAGGACACCATCCGACTGTCTCGTTTCGTCGGCAATGGTCTTGGACGCGGCGACGACGGCCTTTTCGGCTTCCCGGCGCGCGTTGTCGCCCTGCACCGAAATCAGCAACTCGACCAGCGCCGGAACATCCTTCTCGCCGGCCAGAACGCCCAGCGTCTTGAACGATTCGGCGCGGACGCCTTCATCGGCATCCTTGGCCGTTTCAAGCAGCACGGGAACGGTGGCCACCGCATTGCGCGCACCCAGACTGCGGATCAGTTCCGTGCGAACAGCCGCGTCGCCCTTCTTTATCTCGGCCACGATGGCGTCGTCCACATCCGTGCCGCGCAGTTGATCGAGACTGCCGCGGGCGGCGTCCTTCTCGGCCTTGTCCGCCGAGGTTGCCGCCTTGGCCAAATCCGGCACCGAGGCCGCACCGCCCAGTTTGCCCGTGGCCGCCAGCGCCGCCACGCGGACGCCGTGATCGCCACTCTTGGCGGCGGCATTCACCGCACCCAGCGCCGCCGGGTCACCGCGATCCGCCAGCGCCGCCAGCAAAAGCGCCTGCCCCGCGCCATCGAGTTTGCCCATGGCGCCCGCAAAGGCTTCCGTGGCCGCCGATCCTTTGAAATTGCGCACAAAGGGGAGTGCGGCCGCGCGAAGGAACGTGTCCGCGCCGGTCAACGCTTCGACAACCAGCGGAAGACCCGCGTCGCCCAATGCCGCGACACGCCCGTTGAACGCCGCCACGCGCAGGTTCGCCGCTTTTTCACTGTTGAAAATTGCCTCGTACCGTTTCGCGGCGCCGGCATTGTCGCCCGCCGCGCGCATTTTGTCCGCGCACAACAAATAGGCGTCCGCCCATGCGCAGCCCAATTCCGGCGCAAGCCCCTTCTTTACGCCATCCAGCGCATTTACGGCCTTTTCCCCGCCAATGCGGCCCAACGCCGCCAGCGCGGCTTCCGCGACGGCCTTGTCTTTGTCGGTGGCCAAGGGCGCCAGCGCCTTGACCGCCGCTTCGCATCGCCGTACCCCAAGCGAGTTCACGATGCCGATTTTCACCATGCCCTTTGCGCCGGCCAGCGCGTTGAGCAGCGCCTTGTCCGCCGCTTCGCCCGGAATGCGTTCGAGGGCGTAACGGGCCATGTCGGATGTCTCTTTGGAGCCGAGCATGCCCGCCAGAACGGGAACCGCCGACTCGTCGGCGAAAAGAGACAGTTCCCGGCAGGCAAACTGCTTCGCGTCGAGCGTCGCCTTGCCCTTCAGGATGGCCAGCAGCCTGTTTTGCAGATCCTTGCGCGCCTCGGCATTGCCCTGTGAATCCCGCACGGCGTCGGACACGACCGTCAGGCATTCGCGGCTCTGGCCGAATTCATACGACGGCACGGCCTTCAGCGCATCGTCCAGCGAAGCCGCCTGCGCGAAACACACCGCGGGCAACCACAACCCCAGCACCCATGCGCCCGCCATGAAACCCATTACACTCTTGCGTCTCATCGTTTTCTCCTTCACGACCGGTTCCGTAACCTGTCTTTATGCTTTCGACCGGCAAGTCCTTCACATGGATTTGCCGGTCCGTTTCCAAGGATTCGCGGGACAGGCCGTCCAGCCTGTCCACGTTTTGCAAATGAAAGGTTTTTTCCCGGAAAAGACGGTGCAATGGAAATACTCTTGTTGCGCCCTTTCAGGGCTGTACAAATACCATATGCCGATTTTCCCAGGGCGTTGCCCTGGGCTGAAATGTCGCTGCCCCTTCGGGGCGTCAAATCAAAACACAAATCGTGTAAAGTCCAAGAACAGACTAAACCGTCTGGCCTGCATTTCACAAAGCGGACATGTCGCCACTGCAGCCAACGTGACGGCGGCCGGGTTTGACGGGTCCGGCCTGAAAGGCCGCGGACATGACGCTGCCGCCGATCGCTTGCAAAAATCCGGGTTTGACGGGTCCGGCCTGAAAGGCCGCGGACATGACGCTGCCGCCGATCGCTTGCAAAAATCCGGGTTTGACGGGTCCGGCCTGAAAGGCCGCGGACATGACAGCCCAGGGCAACGCCCTGGGAAATGGGCATTATAATATGATAACAAGCCCTGAAAGGGCGTAACATCATACCAACTCCACATGGGACAGTCTGGTTTACGCATCGAATCCTGGAAACTTTTCGTTTCATGCCCATGGTTTTTTATCAAGTTTCCCACGGACTGCGATCCGGGCGCGACAACAACCGGTTGGCTTCGTCGTCGCCGATGAATCGCTCCGCCACGGGGTCCCATTTCAACCGCCGGTTCAATTGATGGCTAATATTCCCCAACTGGCATATCGTCGAAGTCCGGTGTCCGGCCTCGACGTCAGCGATGCAACGCTCCCGCGTTTTCACACACTCCAGAAAATCCGTGCGATGATCGCGGTGTCGGCACAGGCGCACATCGCCCGGCCCCAATTTCGCCTGAAGGAGTTGCGGCGGATCCGCGCGCAGAAACCCGCGGCTCACCATAATCTTGCCTTTCGTGCCATGAAACACGCAGTCTGCCTCGCCGCCGTGATACATCGGCAGACCGTTGGCGTAGAGGAACGTCATGCGCTTGACGTCCTTGCCGTCCGGAGGGATGACCTCAACCGGTCCGCTGCCATCCATGTCGAGCGCCCACTGCGCAATGTCGAAATGGTGCGCGCCGAAATCGCTGAACCCGCCGCCCGCGTAATCGCGGTAGCTTCGCCAGTTCGGAAATCCGGGGAAGTTCATCGGGCACAACTCGGAACTGTACGGCCGCCACGGCGCGGGACCCAGCCATGCGTCCCAATCGAGCGTCGGCGGCGCCGGTTCCGGCGGCAGGCTGTGGGTGTCTATCGGAAATCCGCCGATGCCGATATCAATGCTGGTTAGATCGCCGATGACCTTGTTGCGCACGAGTTCCGCCGCCCGGGAAAAGTAATTGTCGTATTCGGAACGCTGCTGGCTTCCGGTCTGAAACACGCGTCCGTAGCGCCGCACCGCGTCAACCACCGCGCGGCCGTCGGCGATGAAGCGCGTCATCGGCTTTTCGCAGTAAATGTCCTTGCCGGCCTTGGCGGCCAGAATCGCCGGGATCGCGTGCCAGTGATCGGGGGTTGCAATGCAAACCGCGTCAATATCCGGGCGCGCCAGCAGTTCGCGGAAGTCGCGATACAGGGCGCATCCCTTGTAGTTCGCGCGGTCGCTCTGGTTGGCATAATGCGATTCGACCGCATTCTTTGCCTTTTCAAGACGTCCCGTCTCGACATCGCACACGGCGATCACCTGGACATCCGGACGGCGCTTGAATGCCTCGACGTGCGATTCGCGGCCCAGTTTGCCCACGCCGATGAATCCCATGCCGATTCGGTTGCTTGGCGCGACGTTCCCGTCCGCGCCCAAAACAGACGAGGGCACGATCGCCGGAAACAGTGCCGCCATGGCCGACCGTTTCAAAAATCCCCGCCGGGTCACGCAATTGTCCCGCATAGCCGCTCCTTGCCTGTTTTAAAACCCTGCAAAGAAATTCATGGTTGCAATCGCAACACCCAAATTTCACGCCAAATGCCACGGCGCGCGCATCGCGCGCATCCGTTTTCGATCGGCCTCGTCGTCGCCGATAATGCGTTCTGCGACGGGATCCCATTTAATTTTGCGTCCGAGTTGCATCGCGATATTGCCCAAATGCGCAATCGTGATTGCCCGGTGGGCGACTTCGATCGGCGTAATCGTCTGCGCGCGCGACTTGATGCAGTCCAAAAAATTGTCCATGTGATCCAGGCTCTTGTACAAATGGATGTCGTTGGGTCCCCACTTGGTTTGCAGCAGCGACTTCGGTTCCGCGTCAATGCCGCCCCGGTCCACCCACACCCAGCCTTCCGTGCCTTTCCATAATGCGCCGCCCCGGTTTTTGTTGGACACGATCATCGTGAAACCGTCCGGCGCCACGGGCGACGCCCCCGGCGCATACTTGCACGTGAACCGGTAATTCGTTGCGGCGTTGTACAGCCCTTCCCGGGGATATTCCCCCGTTCCCTCGATTTCCACCGGGCCGGTATACTCCGTGCCCATGCCCCAATTCGCGATATCGCAATGGTGCGCGGCCCAGTCGGTCAATTGGCCGCCCGAATAGTCGAGAATCCAGCGGAAATTCCAGTGGCAACGCTTTTCGGTATAGGGGGCCTCGGGAGCCGGTCCCAGCCAGAAATCGTAATCGAAGCCATCCGGTACGGGCATCGGCGGCTGCGGCTCAATGCTGGGTCCCGTCGGCAGGCCGACCTCGACCGTGTGCACCGTTCCGATACGGCCGTTGCGCACCAGTTCGCAGGCAAACCGGAAATGCTGCTGCGATCGCTGCCAACTGCCCGTTTGCCACACGCGCCCGAAATGATGGACCGCGTCGCACATCGCGCGGCCTCCCTCGATCGTCAGTGAAAGCGGTTTCTCGGCGTAGATGTCCAGGCCGCGCCGCGCCGCGGCTATCGCGGGAATCGCATGCCAATGGTCCGGCAGGGCGATGGACACCGCGTCGAGATCGGTCCGCGCCAATAATTCACGGAAATCGTTGTACTCCGCGCAGTCCGTGTTTCCGTAGCGATCATCCACGATTTTCTTGGCCGCGAGACGGCGCGAACGGTCCACGTCGCACACGGCCACGACCTGCACGCGTTTCCCATGTTCCAAGAAACTGCGCATGTTGCCCGTGCCTTGGCTGCCCGTGCCGATGCAGCCGATCACCACCCGGTTGCTCGGCGCCACCGAACCATCCGCGCCGAGGACCGACGGAGGAATAAGATAAGGAAATGCTGCCGCGCCGCCCGCCGCCGCAACCGTTTTTCTGAGGAAGTCGCGCCGGCTGCAACCTTTGTTGTGCGCGCCCTGCCGTTTGCCCTGTCGGTTCATCATGCTGTCTCCTTGCCGCTTCCGGCCTGGATGTCCCCGCCGTGCGTCCGGCGAAAACACGCCGCCGCGATGTCAACATCAACGGCGCTGTTTTCACCGCGACGCCCGCACATCGCATGGATGTCGCAAACAAAGAGACTATAATGCGACAAATGCCGTCTAATATCAACCCCTTCACAATCCGCACGTAACGGGGAGGGTTGGCGTCCTCGCCGACCGGTATGTACGCAAAGATCCCTGATTGAGCAGGCCAACCCGGAGCGGCGCGCGAGGACGCGCGCCCTCCCAAACATCAAGAGCCTCGCGATCATGCCTCTTCCGCTGAGATGCGGCCCTTACGGGATGAAACGCACCCGGCCGCATCTTACGTGCGGATCGCATACCCTGCCGAATGCGTTTGTTTCCGGACAATAAGGGTCTCTATACTTTGACGGCGCGCCGGGCCGGCGCGAACGTTGAACCGGATACCTCGAACGGACGGGAGAAATAACGTGCACGGATTCGCTCATGATGCCGGGGGGGTGTTCCATCCCGCCAGCGCGCCGGATTTTCTGCCGCCGGCGCAGTTGCGGGCGTTGCAATTGCACCGGCTTCAAGTCATTGTCAAGCGGGCGTACGATCATGTGGCGCTGTTCCGCGCCCGAATGGACGAACGCGGCGTCAAGCCGGAACATATCCAATCCCTGCAAGATGTCGCCCTTTTGCCGTTCACGGTCAAGGCCGACCTTCGCGACACCTATCCCTTTGGACTTTTCGCCAGCCCGATGAGCGAAGTGGTGCGCCTCCATGCATCGAGCGGCACGACCGGCAAGCCGATTGTCGTGGCTTACACGCAGGAGGATATCCGCGTGTGGGCCAGCGTGATGGTGCGATCGTTCGCGGCCTGTGGACTGGGCCGTGGCGACATCATCCAGAACGCCTACGGTTACGGATTGTTTACGGGCGGACTCGGCGCGCACTACGGCGCGGAGGCCCTGGGCGCGACGGTCATACCGGTTTCCGGCGGCAACACGGATCGCCAGATTATGATTATGCAGGATTTCGGCGTTACGGCGATCTGCTGCACGCCGAGTTATTTCCTTCACTTGATCGAACGGGCCGGCGAAATGGGCGTTGACCTTCGCAAACTGCCCCTGAAGGCCGGCGTTTTTGGAGCGGAGCCGTGGACCGAGGACATGCGCCGGCGCATCGAACCCGCGGCGGGTATCAAGGCGTTCGATATTTACGGCTTGTCCGAGATTATCGGGCCGGGCGTCGCCAACGAGTGCATGCACCAGGCCGGCCCGCACATTTTCGAGGACCATTTTTTGGCCGAGATTATCCATCCGGAAACACTCGAAGTCCTGCCGGACGGCGAGGAAGGGGAACTGGTGCTGACGACGCTCAGCAAATGGGCCATGCCGATGATCCGGTACCGGACACGCGACATTACCGCGCTCGATGCCGAACCCTGCCGGTGCGGGCGCACCATCCGGCGCATCCGGCGCATCGGACGCCGAAGCGACGACATGTTCATCATCCGCGGCGTCAACGTGTTTCCATCGCAAATCGAGGCCGCGCTGCTGAAAGCCGAAGGCACGTTGCCGCACTATCAAATCGTCCTGACGCGCGACAAGGGACTCGATCACGTCGAAGTGCAGGTCGAAGTCACCGCCGAAGTCTTCAGCGACACGGTGGGTGCGCTCGAACGGCTTCGCACGCAGATCGGCCAGGCCATCGAACACATCCTGGGCATCCGCGTGCAGGTGACGCTCGTGCAGCCGCGCACGATTCAGCGCAGCGAGGGAAAGGCAAAACGCGTGATTGACAAGCGGCGGATCTGAAAAGCATAACGCAAAGGCGGCGCGCCGGCTTCGGCGCGCCCCGGAAGGAAAGGCCATGCCATGTTGATTCATCAGTTGTCGTTGTTTTTGGAAAACAAGCCCGGTCGCCTGATCGAACCGTGCCGGGCCTTGGCGGAGGCCGGTGTCAATATCGCAACGCTGTCGCTGGCGGACACCCGGCAGTTCGGCATCCTGCGGCTGATTGTCAACGATTGGCAAAAGGGCAAGGAGGCGCTCGAACAGGCGGGATTCGTCGTGTCCGTCACGGAAGTCGTTGCCACAGAAATCGCGGACCGGCCCGGCGGACTGGCCGATGTGCTTGAAATCATCGAAAAAGGCCGCATCAACATCGAATACATGTACGCCTTTGCGTCCCGCAGCAACAACAAGGCCGTGCTTGTGTTCCGGTTCGATAAACCCGCCGCCGCCGTCGAACTCCTGTGCGCAAAAGGTGTGAATGTAATCGGCGTCGAAGACGACGAACCCGACGAGCATTGAGAGGCAAGGCGTCCGAAATCGTTTTTTGACTTGCAACCTTTCATCTCTTGTGGTAATATTAAGTTACACTCTCTGTCAAAAAAAACGCATTCCGCATGAAAACAGAGCGGAAAGCGAGAGTATTATCTTGACAAAGCCTGTGGTTTGTGGTTAAATGACGAAGCAAAGAGTTATAGTGTCAATGTCTCGGATGTAGGGTACGGTTTGAGCGGAAAAAGAGGAGATGACCAAAATGAAAAAAATGATGGTGTTGACGCTGGCGGTTGCCTTGGCAACCCTTGGCGGCTCTGCGTTTGCGCAGGGGAAAGTGTGGGACGATCTGTCGTGGTGGGGTCAGAGCGGGGCAACACCGGCTCCGGTGAAGGATTGCACGCGTTCCGGTTATTGGTGGTGGCCGACGGAACCCAAGTCGAACGCCGATGATTCGGAACTGTGGGGCAACCGCGGCGTAGTGTACGCCCAGTACACCGAGAAGGTCGAGCCTCCGGCGCCCGCGCCCGCACCGCCGCCGCCTGCTCCGCCGGTCAAGGTAAGCCGCCAGAAACCGGTCTTCAATCACGTGCTGTTCGATTTTGACAAGTCCGTGCTGAAGCCGGAAGGTAAAGCCGCGACGGATGAAGTGATCAAGAGCCTTAAAGAACACGAGAAAGACACCGTGCTTATCGAAGGTCACACGTGCAACATCGGCGCCGCGGACTACAACATGGGTCTGGGCCAGCGCCGCGCGGATTCCGTGAAGAAGTACATGATCGAGCAGGGCATTGCCGAATCCCGCATCACGACGAAGAGCTTCGGCCTGACCCAGCCGGCCGTGCCGAACGACACCCCCGAGCACCGCAAGCTGAATCGTCGCGCGGTATTTGACATTACCGTCGTGGATTGACGATAGACCACATGAAGGCATGACGCGGCATGGCCGCGTTTGAAAAGAAGACGAACCGCCCCGTGCGCGTGCGCGGAGGCGGTTTGTCTTTTTACTGGGGAAACCACCGTCGTGTCGAACCCTAGGGAATTGGAAACGCTTCTCGATACTTACCTCGAAGCGGCCGTGTTCGAGATGGGCCTGAGCGAGAGGACGGTGGCCGCCTATGCGGCGGATCTGCGCGCCTATGTTTCGCATCTTGCGGCGCGTGGCGTCAAATCGGCCAACGCTGTGGATCGCGCGGCGGTGTTGGATCATTTGACGACCCTGCGCGACGCCGGCCTCTGTGCGCGATCCATAACCCGGCATTTGAGCGCCATCCGTCGTTTTCATGCCTTTCTGCACCAAGAACGGCTGTCGGAAACCAACCCCCTTGCCGGGCTCGATTCCCTGCATCTTGCCCGAACGCTTCCCAAAAATTTGTCCGAACAGGAAATCGAACGGATGATTGCCGCCGTGTCGCCCGGGGATCCGGACGGCATCCGCAATGCCGCCATTCTTGAACTTTTCTATTCCTGCGGCCTGCGCATCAGCGAATTGGCGACACTTCCCCTGCGTGACGTGGCCTTGGCCGAATCGCTTGTGCGGGTGCGCGGGAAAGGATCAAAAGTACGGCTGACGCCCCTCGGCGAACGGGCGATTGAGCGGGTGCAGGCATGGCTGCGCGTGCGCGCGGAAAAGCAAAATGTCCGGAGCGACACGCTCTTCCTGTCCAAACACGGCAAGCGCATGAGCCGGACGAGCATCTGGGCCATCGTAAAACGTTATGCCCGCCTTGCGAACATTTCCAAAAACGTTTCGCCCCATACGCTGCGCCATTCCTTTGCGACGCATCTGCTTGACCACGGCGCCGATCTCCGGGCCGTGCAGGAAATGCTCGGCCATGCCGACATCGCCACCACGCAAATCTATACCCATGTCAGCGCCGAACGCCTTCACAGGGCCCACAAGGAATTTCATCCCCGATCATAGCCGCGTGGGCAATCCGCTCCGGCTGCGCGTTTGACAGGCCGGCGGTGGGTTGTTAGAATAACCGCCAGTATTGAGAATAGCCTTCGGGACAGGGTGCGATTCCCGACCGGCGGTAAAGTCCGCGAGCGCGCAAGCGCTGATCCGGTGCAATTCCGGAACCGACGGTACAGTCCGGATGGGAGAAGGCCGCGCGATAGCTTTGTCCCGGAGGCGGTGTGTCTTTCGGGACGATTTTGTTTATGGCGAGCGATCGCGAGTTTATGCAGCGTGCGCTGGAACTGGCCGCGCAGGGCCGGGGCCGGACCAGTCCGAACCCGATGGTTGGCTGTGTCGTCGTGCGCGACGGCCGGATCGTCGGCGAGGGTTTCCATGCCAAGGCCGGCGAACCGCACGCCGAAGTTCACGCCATCAAGGTGGCGGGAAACGTCCGTGGCGCGACGTTGTACGTTACATTGGAACCGTGTTGTTTCCATGGCCGCACGCCGCCCTGCACGGACCTGATCATCAAGCACAAGCCGGCACGGGTCGTTGTGGCGATGCCGGATCCCAATCCGAAAGTGGCGGGCGAAGGCATTTTCCAGTTGCGCAACGCGGGTATCGAGGTCGAAGTGGGATTGTTTGAGGACGCGGCGCGGCGGCTCAACGAGGCCTTCTGCAAGCATATTGTCACGCGGATGCCGTTTGTCATTGCGAAGTGCGGCATGTCGCTCGACGGCAAGATTGCCACGCGGACCGGCGATTCGCGATGGGTCACGAGCGAGGCGGCGCGGCATAGGGTTCACGAACTGCGCAATGAAGTGGATGCGATTCTCGTGGGCAGCCGGACCGTCATGTTGGACGATCCGAGCCTGACCACGCGCCTTGAATCCGGCAAGACGAAAGATCCGATCCGCGTGATTCTCGACGCGGACGATTATCTCGATCCGCGCGCACGGGTATTCCACCTCGAAAGCAAGGCGCCGACGTGGATTGTTGTGCCCGATGATCGGACTATTCCCGGCGCGGACGAGACGATTCACATCCCGTCGGGACCCGGCGGACTCGATATGCGCCATCTCATGCGCGAACTGGGCGCGCGTGATGTCGTGTCCGTCCTGATTGAAGGCGGCGGCACAACGATCGCCTCCGCCTTCGAGGCGGATCTCGTGGACAAAGTGCTTTTTTTCGTGGCGCCGAAAATCGTTGGCGGGCGGGACGCCATCACGGCCGTCGAAGGCGAAGGCGTTGCCCGCATGGCGGACGCAATTCCGCTCGAACACATGCGCGCGACGCCCGTGGGCGAGGACATTCTCATTGAAGCATACGTGCGGAGATCCTGAATCATGTTTACGGGACTGATCGAGGAAATCGGCGCGGTCTTAAGGCGGCCCGGCACAGAACTCGCCATCATGGCCAAAACCATCCTCGAAGGACTCCGTCCCGGCGACAGTGTCGCCATTGACGGTGCGTGCATGACGGTTACGGGCATCCACGGCGATCACTTTGTCGTACAGGTTTCGCCGGAATCGTTTGCTCGGACCACGCTCGCTCGTCTTCGCCCCGGCGACGCGGTCAATCTCGAACGGGCCATGGCCGCGGGCAGCCGGTTCGGCGGCCACTTTGTGCTGGGTCATGTTGATGGGGTCGGACGAGTCGCGGCGATTCAGGATCAGGGTGAGTTTTCCCTGTGGCGGTTTCAAGCGCCGGACGACGTGGCGCGCTACCTCGTTCCCAAGGGATCAGTGGCCGTCAACGGGATCAGCCTGACCGTGATCGAACCGGCGGGCGACACTTTCGGCGTGGCGGTCATTCCCACGACGTTGAAACAAACGACGCTGGGCATGAAACGCCCCGGCGACGCGGTCAATCTCGAAGCCGATGTGATCGGCAAGCACATATACCATTACGTGAAGGGAAACAGCGGACGGAAGGATCTCGACGTGGATTTTCTGTCACGACACGGATTCGCCTAGCAGGCAGGGAGCCGTAAACGGATGTTCGCACCGATACCCGAAATACTCGAAGAATTGCGCGCGGGACGCATGATCATCCTCGTGGACGACGAGGATCGCGAAAACGAGGGCGATCTGACCATCGCGGCGGAAAAAGTTACGCCCGAAATCATCAATTTCATGGCCAGGCATGCGCGCGGCCTGATTTGCCTCGCCTTGACACCCGAGCGCATCGAGGAACTACAACTGCCGCCAATGTCGCCGGACAACACCTCGCGATTTCAGACGGCGTTTCATGTTTCAATCGAAGCCGCGACCGGCGTCACGACCGGTATCAGCGCACACGACCGGGCAAGGACAATTCAGGTTGCGGTGGATCCGAAGAGCCGGCCGGAGGACCTCGTGCGGCCCGGCCACGTGTTTCCGCTGCGCGCCCGCGAAGGCGGGGTACTCGTCCGTACGGGCCAGACCGAAGGGTCGGTGGACCTTGCGCGCATGGCTGGGCTGATTCCCGCCGGCGTCATCTGCGAAATCATGAACGACGACGGCACAATGGCGCGCGTGCCGCAACTGATCGAATTCGCGCGGGAGCACAATATCAAGATCTGCTCGATTCAGGATATCATTGAATACCGCCGCCGCACGGAGCGGCTCGTGCGCCGAATCGCCGAAACGCGCCTGCCCACCGAATACGGCACGTTTCGCCTGCTGGCGTACGAAACGGACATAGACGACGCGCATCACCTCGCCTTGGTCAAGGGCGAGATCGCGCCGGACAAGGACATCCTCGTCCGCGTGCATTCCGAATGTCTCACCGGCGACGCATTTCATTCAATGCGCTGCGACTGTGGCGCGCAATTGCACGAGTCGCTGCGCATGATCGAGCGGGAAGGCTGCGGCGTTCTGGTCTATATGCGCCAGGAAGGCCGCGGCATCGGGCTCGCCAACAAGATCAAGGCCTACGCCTTGCAGGATCAGGGACTCGATACCGTTGAGGCCAACGTCCATCTTGGATTCGATCCCGACCCGCGCGAATACGGCATCGGGGCGCAGATTCTGGTGGACCTCGGCGTCAAACACATGCGTCTCATGACCAACAATCCGGTCAAGCGCGCCGGACTTGAAGGATACGGGTTGCACATTTCCGGGCGTGTGCCCATCGAGGTTCCGCCGAACGATATCAACGAGCGGTACCTGCGAACCAAGAAGGAAAAGATGGGGCACCTGATATTGTAAGGATGAATAACGAAGGAATTGCGGATTGAGGATTCGACCGATCCGACCGATCGGACGGATCCCCTGAAGCCTGTAGCCTAACGCGGCTCAGCCGCAATGCCTCAATCAAGGATATGATTCATTTGTCCGCAACTTCTGTGTACCAGGCACAGAAGTTGCGGACAAAGAAACTAATTCAAGGAGAGAAACATGCCGAAGACATTGGAAGGCAAGCTCGTATCGTCGGGCAAAAAGTACGGAATCGTCGTGGCGCGGTTCAATGAATTCATTTCGAGCCGGTTGCTGGGCGGCGCGCTCGATGCGATGGCGCGGCACGGGGTGAAGGACAGCGAAATCACCGTGGCATGGACGCCCGGCTCGTTCGAGATCCCGATCGTGGCGAAGAAGATGGCCGAATCGGGCAAGTACGATGCCGTCATCGCGCTCGGCGCCGTCATTCGGGGCAACACGCCGCATTTCGACTACGTCGCGAGCGAGGTGTCGAAGGGCGTTGCGCAGATCGGCCTGGCCACCGGCGTGCCGGTGCTGTTCGGCGTGTTGACGACCGAAACCATCGAGCAGGCCATCGAACGCGCCGGGACCAAGTCGGGCAACAAGGGTTTCGACGCCGCCGTGGCCGCCATCGAAATGGTCAACCTCATGGAGCAGATCTGACGTGCCCGATCCACGCATCCGCCGCAAGGCGCGCGAACGGGCGCTGCAATTCCTGTTTGGTCTCGACTTTACCAACAACCCGTGGGAACCCGCCGCCGCCCTGTTCTGGGAATTCGAACCCACCCGGGCCAGCGTCCGCCATTACGCCATGACGCTGATCCGCGGCGTTTGCGAACAACGCGAGACCCTCGACGAGGCCATCGCCGGCGCCATCGAGAAGTGGACGCCCGAACGTGTCGGGCGCATCGAGCGAAACATCATCCGCATTGCCCTGTACGAGATGCGCCACGCGGAGGACGTGCCCCCGGCCGTCGCCATCAACGAGGCCATCGAGCTGGCCAAGACCTTTGGCGCCGAGGACGCGCCCCGATTCGTCAATGGCATTCTCGATCGCCTGCGTTCATCGGGCGATTCCCCGCCGGGCAAGCGGAATACGCCCGTGGATTCCGCATGAGATAAAGGATGGAACGAGGGGCCATGTGCGCTTGCGCGGTTCACGGCATGGGGCGGGCGGCTTGGCCGGCGGGAGCATGATTTCGTGAAACAAGGAGTGACCCTGCGCAGCGTGCTGATCGGCCTCGTGCTGATCCCCGCGAACGCGTTTTGGGTCGTGCTCACGGAGATCATGTGGCTGTCGGGGCAGCCCGCGACCATCAGCCTGTTCTACAACGTCATCTTCATCCTCGTGCCGATTGTCGTCATAAACATGGGCGTAAAGCGTTTCCGCCCGCATTGGGCGCTCCAGCCTCCGGAAATCCTTGTCGTCTACACGATGCTGAGCCTGGGCACGGCGATGTGCGGCGTGGACCTGATCACGATTCTCGTGCCGATCATGTCGCATCTGCACCGCTACGCGCCCGTCGAAGGCCGGTACGCCGAAATCATGCGCCACCTGCCCGATTGGCTCGTCGTCAGCGATCCCGTTGCGCTCGAAAGCACATACGTCGGCCAGGAGTCCATCTACAAATACGCCAATTGGCGTCCCTGGCTCGGCCCGGTGGCGTGGTGGTCGGCGTTCATCATGGCCCTCTGCGCCGTCATGTGGGGCATCAACCTGATCCTGCGCCGCCAATGGACTGAAAACGAAAAACTGTCCTATCCCATCATCCAGGTGCCGATGATCCTTGCGTCAGAGCCCGAACGGCTGTTCCGTAACCGGCTGTTCTGGACTGGCTGCCTGATCGCGGGTTCGATCGATGTCGTGAACGGCCTGCACGTGCTGTACCCGCTCTTTCCGAAATTTCCGGTGGTCTACATCGTCAACATCCAGAGTTTCTTCCCCGAACGCCCCTGGAGCGACATGGGCTGGACATGGGTCTCGCTGTATCCGTTCGCGATCGGCATGGCCTTTCTGATGCCCACGGACCTTGCCTTTTCGTGCTGGTTTTTTTACATCTTCTGGAAATTGCAGCGCGTCGGCGCGGCCTACATCGGCATGCACGGCATGCCCGGTTTTCCCTTTATCGCGGAACAGACCGCGGGCGGTTATTATGCGATTGCGCTGATCGCCCTCTGGGTTACAAGGCGGCGCCTCGTCCGCGCGGCGCGCATGTTCATGGGGCGCGCGGTCGAGCGCGAGGCGCCCGGCGAGCGGGGCGAAACGCGGATGGCCGCCTTGCTGATATCGGGCGGCATGGCGTTTCTGATCTGGTTTTGCCTGCGGGCGGGCATGTCCCTATGGATTACAATCGCCCTGTTCGGACTGTTTTTCCTCATTTCCCTCGCGATTACCCGCATGCGCGCCGAACTGGGCCCGATCTCCCACGATCTCCATCATGTCGGGCCGCAACTACAGATTCTCAAGTTCATCGGCTCGACGGAAATGCCCAAGGCCTACCCAAACGACACCGTCATGTTCGGTTTCTTCAATTTCTTCAACCGCGCCTATCGATCGCATCCGATGCCGCACGGACTCGAGGCGTTCGCCATCGCCGAACGCCTCAAATTCAGCCATTTGCATTATTTGGCGGCCATGTGGGTGGCCATCCCCGCCGGGATTCTTTCGGCTTTTTGGGCGATGTTGTGGCTGCTGAACAAGTACGGCGCGACGCAGACCATCGGCCCCGGCGAATGGTTCGGACGCGAGACGTGGATCGAAGTGGACCGCTGGTTCACCGCGCCGGAGGCCACCCAGATGGCCCCCACCTATGCCATTTTGATCGGCCTCGGGTTTTCGCTGGCGTTGGCCGCGCTACGGATGGCTTTCCGCTGGTGGCCGCTGCATCCAGTCGGATACGCCATCAGCGGTTCATGGTCCATGGACCAACTCTGGGCGGCTGTCATGGTCGCATGGCTGATCAAGGCGCTCCTGCTCAAATACGGCGGCGCGAGAGCCTACAAACCCGCTGTGCCGTTCTTCGTGGGACTCATCATCGGCGAATTCATGGTCGGAAGTTTCTGGAACCTCTATGGGGTTATCATGGAAGTGCGCGTGTACCATTTCTGGCCATACTGACGCGCCGTTCGTGATCGTATTCGTGCTCCTGCTCGTGCTCGTGTTCGTCATCGTGCTCGAAACAAAAAGAAACTCATTTTCATCCTCCACGGGGGAGATCCGAGGTCTCATGATAACTCGTAATCGTATTCCTACTTGAAGTACCCTCTGATCGCTCCACAATGAGCGCGAGCACGAGCAGGAAGGGAGGAGGTAGATACTGTGAAAACGTTCCAACGGATAGGCATTGCGTGCTGTCTTTCGATGATCGGCGGCGTGGCAACGGCGGAACAATCAGTGGCGGGTCTTGTGCATGCCGGACTGCCCGGCGAAGACGACGCGCTGGTCGCGGCTGTGTCGAAGACCATCGAACGCGCCGGATACGCTGTCCAGGAACTCGATGCCGGCGCGTTGTGCGACGGGAAACGGCTCGACGCATCCACGCTCGATCTCCTCGTGCTGTCGAACGCGGCGGTGCTGCCCGCCGCATCGGTGGCGCCGATCCGTTCGTACCTCGAATCGGGCGGCGATATCATCGCGCTGAACGCCCCGCTCTGGCGGACGATGCTGATACGTCCCAAGGGCACGTGGATGACCGCGGATCAATACGCCATTGATTCGCTGGCCGAACCGCCGGATCGTGCGTTGTTCACGTTCCTGCCGGACGAAATCGCGTCATGGCAGCGTGCGTTTTTCCCGGAGGACGCACAAGCCGTGTATGAAAGCGTCGCGGAAGGACCTGTTTCCGGCGCACGATCGCTGCACGCCGTGGTCGAGAATCTTACCAACTGGGACAATTTCGGCCCGTCCCATCTCGAAGCGGCGTTTCCAGAAGGCCACACGCTGACCGTCTTTTGCGCGAAGGGCGGACCGCAGACGCGCAGTCTCGCGGTCGAATGGCAGGAGAAGGACGGTTCGCGCTGGATCGCGACGGTTCCGCTGAGCACCGAGTGGCGGCGCCACGTCCTTGCGCCGGACGATTTCAAGTACTGGGAGAGCAATCCCGCGCGCGCCAATGGCAAGCTCGACCCGTCGAACGTCATGCGCGTGAACATCGGACTCGCGTTCACGCATACCGGCCAAGTGGCCGGGCGCCACGAGTATTGGGTTTCGGCCTTCGGCACGGCGGCGCTCACGCCGGAACGGGAAGCGGCGCTCGCCAAGCCCCAACTCCCGCCGATGGACCTGATCGCGCCCACCTACAAGTTCTTCGATTCGCGCGGCGTTGCGCGGCTTTATGCGCGCGGCGATCAGAAGATCATTGCGGACGCCGCGTTCGCTGTCCCTGCCGTGATTCGCTCCATACAGCCGCGGCCCGGCGGCGGCGGCTTCGACAAGGATCGCGCATGGCGATGGATTCCACTGATCGAAACCGCCTCGGCGGACGGCGCGTGGCGCGGCGCGCCCGCCGCGTTGATGGCGCATGGCGACGGCCCGTGGAAAGGCGGCCAATGGGCCTCGTTCGGGATCGAGGATCCAGCGTGGTACAAGACCGAAGCCGCGTTATCGGCCATCGGGAGCATCGCCCGAACGATGAATCGCGGTGTCTATTTGATGGATGCCGGCGCGAATTTCCACACCTATTTCGAGGATCAGGCGCTATTGCTCGGCGCGCGGGTGGCGAATATTCAGGCGACCGATCCGGTCGGTTGCGTCGTGCGCATCAGTGCCGCCGACGCCGACACCAGCCAAGTCGTTTTCGCCCAGGAATGGCCGGTTGCCGTCGGCGCGGGAGGCGAAGCGCGTGTGTCCATGGCGTGGAAACCCGACGCATGGCCGGCAAACGGATTCAAGGTGACCGCGCAACTTGTCCTGGACGGCGCGGTCGTTGACGAAGTGTCGCACGAGGCGCACGTGTGGCGTCCGAAGCCGAACCCGTCGTTTATCACGGTGGCGAACGGCGATTTCATGCTCGACGGCAAACGCTGGCGCGCACACGGCGTCAATTACATGCCGTCTTCGGGCATCGGCACGGAGGACGGCTCCTATTTCGAGCAGTGGCTCGGCGCGCGTTCCTACGACCCGGAAATCGTCGAGCGCGACCTGCGCCATTGCAGGGACATGGGCCTCAATTCCGTCAGCATTTTCATCTACACACAGTCCGTGGCCGCGCAGAACCTGCTCGACATCCTCCGGCGGCTCGACGCGCTCGGCATGAAGGCCAACCTCTCGCTGCGCCACGCCACCATCGGCAACTTCAACTGGCCGGGGCTGCAATCCATTATCCAGCATTACCGCTTGTGGCAGAACGACACCGTGTTCGCGTACGACATTGACTGGGAACCGCTCTGGTGGACGCACAAGGAACGCGTCAAATGGGATCGCGAATGGGAGGCCTGGATCCTCGAACGTTACGGCTCCATTGAAAACGCCGAGAAGGACTGGGGCATACCCGCGCCACGCGACGAGTCGGGCGCGATCATGAACCCGCCCGACGACCAACTCCAGAGGGACGGTGACTGGCGCGTCATGGCATCGGCCTACCGCCGATTCCTCGATACGCTCCTCTATTCGAGTTACAACGACATCCGCACGAAGATCCGTGGTATTGACCCGAATCATTTCGTCAGTTTCCGCATGACCGAAACCGCCGACCCCACCATGAACTGGGGCGGCGTGTTGTCCTACGACCTCCCGTATCTCGCGGCGGCCGTGGATCTCATCGAGCCGGAAGGCTACGGCCGCATCGGCGATTGGGAAAAGATCAAGCCCGGCTGGTTCCAGTATGAATACGCGCGGCTGTGGGCGCCGGACAAACCCCTCTTCTGGGCCGAAGCCGGACTTCACGCATGGGACATGGGCACGATGTCCGCGACACCGCAATTGCTTGAACGGCAGGGGGTCTTCTACCGCGACTTTTACCGCATGATCATTTCAAGCGGTGCGGACGGCATCTACTGGTGGTGGTATCCCGGCGGATTCCGCGTCGGCGAGAACAGCGATTACGGCATCATCGAATGCGATGGCACGGATCGCGACGCGACGCGCGCCATCCGCGAACACACGCAACCCCTTCTCGACGGGCCCGACGCGAAAGCCGTGGATTACTGGATTGAAATCGATCGTGACCGCTATGCGAACGGCATCGTCGGCGTCTACGATAATGTAAAAGACGAGTTCTGGAAGGCCATTGACGACGGCAAGACGCCGGGACTCCGCACACCCGGCGCCGGCACGACATCCGCGAATTGCCCGCCGCTGGCCGTCGGCAACGTACCGTGCAACGGCACGAATCCGCCGAAGTATCTCGACGGCGTGTTCGACCGCGTACAGGTGCAGGACAAACAGGGCCGCTGGACGGACGTTGTCAAGGGCGACACTGTCGAAGTCGCCGCCGATCGCCCCGTCCGCGCCCGCGTATCGTTCATCAATCTAGCCGAAGCGACATGGCTCAACGAAGGTGAAGGCGCGGTGGCGGTAGTCGCCCAAGGCGCCGGTAAAATCGAGACCCCGCTTCCGAAACCCGTCGCGCGCACCGAAACCGTTACCGGCCTCGAAGCGATTCTGGCGCCCGAAGGCCTTTCTCACCCCCAAACCGTCACCCTCTTTTTCGACGCGCGCAACCGCACGCCCTTCGGCGAACGGTTCACCGTAACCCTCGCGCCGTAGCGGGCGAATCCAATAATCCGTTCTTCTCTGCTTCTTTTTTCCCAGCGAAAAGAAAGAACATGAAAGTGCCGAATTCTCGAACTTTGTAACAGGCTGAAGCATAACCGTTGTGAGCAACACGCTGTTCAACCGGCACACCGGGCTTGCCATCGTGTGCCCGATTACGAACACCGGCCGGGGCTACCCATTTCATGCAGCCGTCGAAACCGCTTCCGTCTTGGCCGGCTGCGTGTAATGGTCGAGCAGATAAAATCCATTGATTTCCGCGCGCGCAACGCCAGGCGCATCGCCAAAGCTCCCGGCGAAGTCCTTGATTGGGTCCTGTCCATACTCGACGCCTGCATCTACTAAAATCCGTTCCGTCGCGTTCGGCGCCCATGCGGAAAATGCCATTTTCCGTTTTCGCCTTAGGGCATGCGCAGTAAAATCAAAACTGATGTGGGTATCACCCACAACCCAATTTCTCCTCGTGCTCTTGTGCCCGTCATCGTGCTCGTACTGGCCGTTGATCGGAGAGACTTGTCCGCGCCGGTTGAATACGTTGCGACCAACAATAAAGTGTGAGGATAGCACTGTCCCATCACGGCGGCGTTCCATCAAGAGTTTTCGATGGTTCGATTATGATTTCGATTACGATGACGAGCAAGAGCAAGAGCAAGAGCAAGAGATGTTCGGTCGCGGAAAGCGTATGGCGTCTGTCGATCCGGGCTTGCCTGGAATTTTGATGTGTCTGCCTTGATTTCCGCCTGCTTGCGGGGCCGGGTAAAATCGTGCATACTGCGTTGTGCAAGGGCCATGGTGGCCGGGAGGCGCGTATGCGGCGCGATGAAGCGAAAGGCTCTTTCGCCACGCTTGAAACGACGCGGTTCGGCGCGATTGAGATTGATCCGGAATCGGTGATCACGTTCACGCAGCCCATCATCGGTTTCAACGACTTGCGCCGTTTCGTCTTTTTGCCGGGACCGCCCGGCAGCATGGTCAAATGGCTTCAGTCGGCAGAGCGGGGCGACACGGCCTTCATTGTCCTGGATCCACGTATGATCTATCCGGGCTATGAATTGGATTTGCGCCCCGAAGAGATGGCGGAACTGGCCATCGGGGATGTGTCGGAACTGGACGTGTATTCGCTCGTAGTCGTTCCGGCGGACCATTCGCAGGTGCGCGCGAACCTCAAGGCGCCCATTCTCGTGAATCCGGTACAGCGGCTGGGCAAACAGACGATTCTCGAACGCCGGGACTACCCGATCCAGTATTTTCTGCTGCGTCCGCAAGCGTCCGAAGAGGCGGGGGAGGTGGCGCATGCTCGTGCTGACGCGTAAGGAAAATGAAAGCATCATGATCGGAGCCGATATTGAAGTGAAGGTCCTCGATCTAAAGGAAAGCCAAGTCAAACTGGGCATCGTGGCGCCCCGCAGCGTGTCGGTGCACCGGCGCGAGGTGTATCTGGCCATTCAGGCTGAAAATGCCCAGGCCGCCGCGGCCGCGCAGCCGCTGGAGGTCATTGCAAACCTGTTTCCACGATAACGTTTCGAAATCCGGCTGAAAGGACAAACACATGGATGTGACGATCGACGGGGTTCGCGGCGGCGCATGGGAACGAATGCCGCAAGATGCGATCGAGGCGCTGGCGTGGATTGCCGGGGAACTGCGGAGCCGGGGCCGCGCCATGGTTTCCGTGTCGGTGGACGGGCGCGTCTTGCGTCCCGAAGAGGTGACCGCCGAACTTTCGGGCAAACCGCTGGATTCCACGGGAGCGATATCAATCCAATCCGAACCGATTGCGGACCTCGTCGCGGAAAGTCTCGACGAACTGGAACAGGTGCTGCCCGAATTGCCGCAGGCCTGCCACCGGTTGGCGGAAATCTTCCAGGGCGACGATCCCGACGCGGGATACGAACCGTTCCAGCAATTGGCCGAAATCTGGCGCGTCATCAAGGAACGCGAATTGCAGATCCTGAGCGCGCTGGGTCTTGACGCGGACTCGCTGGTCTTGTCCGGCACGCCGTTGATAAAGGCGCACGAGGAACTCAACCGATTTGTCGAGGAAGCCGCCGGCGCCTTGGAGTCACGGGATTGCGTGCTCTTGGGCGACCTGCTCGAATATGAACTGGCCCCGCGCGCGGAGGCCGAGGCCGAAATTGTCGCGTTGTTGCGCGAGAAAGCCGCGCAGGGCTGAAGGAACCATTGTGGACCGGCCATCACGGACGGCGGATTTGCAGACGGGATTCTTGCCGCACGCTTATGCCCCAGCCGCGCATTCTGACATTCAATTTTCATGAGCCGTACCTCTGCCTCATGGCCAAAACGGGCTACCGGCTGTCGGTCGGGCTGTACGAGCAGGGTCCGCTGGCGCGCACGTGGCAGACGCAATTCCGGCCCGTGCCCCCGAATATCGAATTCGTTCCGGAAGCACAATGGCGGGCGGATATCGCCGCCGCGCGCTACGATGTGGCCATTGCGCACAACGAGAGCAACGCCCTCGATCTCTTGCGCGGGCGCGTTCCCAAAATCCTCGTCTGCCACAATCGCAAGACCTTTCTGCGCGAGGCCGCAACCATCGAAACGGGCGACGTCGGGGAGGCCATCGAACGGCTGCTGGCGCGGCTGCGGCAGGCCTTTGAGTTCGTATTCATTTCGGAATCGAAACGCGCGGACTACGGTGTGCCGGGCCGCGTGATCCTGCCGGGAATGGACGTGGAGGAATATGGTGGATATACGGGTGGGATAAAGGAAGTTCTCCGGGTAGGCAACGCCATGCGCGAACGCAACCTCATGTTCGACGTGGATTTGCAGGAGGCGGCGTGCGCCGGTATCGCCAATCGAATCGCCGGCGTTGATCCCAATCTCCCCGCGGCGCGTCCCGCCGAATCGTTCGCCGATCTTATCGATCTCTACCGCACACGGCGGTGCCTCCTGCACGTTACGCGCCAGGAATACGAGGACGGCTACAACCTCGCAATGCTCGAAGCGATGGCCTGCGGCATGCCCGTCGTCGCGCTGGCGAACAATACGTCCCCGTTGACGCACGGGCGCGACGGCCTTGTCGGCGATTCCGCGGAAACCCTGCGCGCCCATTTGCAGGCGCTTCTCGACGACCATGCGCTTGCCCGGACGATCGGCGCGGGTGGACGCGCAACCGTGGCGCGTAAGTTTCCCATGGGCGCATTTATCGAAAAATGGCGTGAAGCCATCGAAGAAGCCGCGGAGGCCAGCGTGCGTCACACACCGCGCACGCCGCCGCGTCCGCGCCGGATCCTCATGCACTACGTGGCGTCGCCCTTTACGACGGGGCGCTATTTCGAGGCGGCCGCGCGCAAGAAACATCGTGTGGTCACCGCCGGCCTTCGGTGTCCGGAGACGTTGCTGCGCACGTGGGGATTCACGGACGATCCCCCGCCCTATGCGGCACACGACATAGACTTGGCGCTCGAGGCGTCGTGCGACGAAATACTTGGACGGCTTCCAAAGGATTTCACACCGGATCTGTACCTCTGGATTGATTCCGGCGTCAAGCATGTGCCGGCCAACCTGTCACGCCTCGACTGCCCCAAGGCGTGTTACCTCATAGATACCCACCTCGATCCCGAAGTCCGGCTGGAAATCGCCCGGCATTTCGATTACGTCTTCCTCGCACAGAAGGACCAAGTCGAATGGTTCCGTGCCCGTGGCGTGGCGAATGCCGCATGGCTGCCGCTGGCCTGTTCCCTGGAACTGCATGCCGTCGGCGCGCGCGATCGGATCTTTGACGTGGCCTATGTCGGCAGCGTGGACGGCGACGCGACGGATCGGCGCCCGCGGCTGTTGCGCGCGATTCGGGAACGGTTCCCGAACTGCCGCATCGGGCGATTCTGGCCGCATGAAATGGCCGAAATCTACGCGCAAAGCAAGATTGTGTTCAATGCCTGCGTCAACCGGGACGTCAATATGCGCGTCTTCGAGGGCATGGCCTCCGGCGCGCTGGTCATCACCGACGAGGCCGGCGGACTCGAAGACCTTTTCGAGGACGGCAGGCATCTGGTCGTGTACCGCCGCGACGAGGATGCAATTCCGGCGATCGAACGCTATCTGAACGACGACGAGGCGCGCGAGCGCATCGCGGCGGCGGGCCAGGCGCTCGTGCGTTTGCGGCACACCTACGATCTGCGGCTCCAATACATCGTGGATGCCGCTGAAACGGGAACCCGGCGCGGCGGGTATACCGGCGAATCACGGTTCCAGCCCGGCGGATATTATGCGAACACCCGGCCGGAAGTGGCGCAATTCGTGCCGCTGGGCGTTCGGCGCCTGCTTGATGTGGGGTGCGGTTGCGGCGATTTCGGACGCGCCCTCAAACAGGAACGGAACATTCAGGAAGTCTGCGGCATCGAAGTGGTCGAACGGGCCGCCGCCATGGCGCGCAATGCGCTTGATCGCGTGCTTTGCATGGACGTCGAGACGGCGGAACTTCCCTTCGATGACGGTTATTTTGACTGCATCACGTTCGCGGACGTGCTCGAACACCTGCGCGATCCGGGTGCGGTCCTGCGTAAGGCGGCGCGTGTGTTGGCGGACGACGGCGTCATGTTGATGAGCGTTCCAAACGTGCGTTTTTACCAGGTCGTCGCGATGCTCTTGGACGGTGGTTGGGATTACGCCGACGCGGGCATTCTCGACCGGACGCACCTGCGGTTCTTCACCGCGCGAACGATGCGCAAGATGGCCGAGGACGCCGGGCTTGAAGTCTTGTGCTTGCAGCCGCTGAGCATGGCGCCGCCGGGCGACCTGCCGTGCCGTCCCGACGGATCGCTGCAATTGGGCCGGGCGGTGATAATGCCGAAGGACGACACCGACGTGCAGGATTTGCGCACCTATCAGTACATGCTCATCGCCGGAAAACCCGGCGCGGACCGTTTGGCCAAGGCGCGGGACGCGCTGCACATCGAGCAATTCGAGGCGGCGGCGATCCTGGCCGATCAGGCGCTCGGCGTGGATGCCTTCGAGCAGCGGCGAATCATCGCGGCGGCTATGGCGCGGCTGGGACGGCTCCAAGAATCCGAAACGCTTTATCGCGAAATCCTGCGGATGCGGGCCGATCCGATGGTCGAGGGCGAACTCGGCATCCTGCTCGTTGCGATGAACCGTCCCGGCGAAGCCCACCCGTTGCTCGAACGGGCCTTGACCGCCAATCCCCGGTTTGACCGTGCATGGGGAGCGCTGGGTCTCGTGCATCTGTCCGAGGGTCGCCTCGAAGAGGCTTTTCATGCGCTGTCAACGACCCTTGAATCCAGTTTCGATCATCCTGCGCTTCTGCCCCATCTCATCGCGGCGGCGGAAAAACTCGGCCGGCTCGACGCCATCGAGGACATCGTCGTTCGTTATATGGACTTCGCGCCCGGCAACGCGGAACTCGCGTACCACGGCGCCGGTTTCCTGATGAAGCGCGGGCGATTGCACGAGGCGCGCGAACGCCTTGAGACGTTGATTATGTTCATGCCGCATCACGTGGCGGCGGCGGATTTGCTGGCGGAAATCAATCGCCGAATCATGCAGGAATAGAGTCCCATGAAACCGCTGTGCGAATGGTTGGACGAACTGGCTTCGGTCCCAGTGCCCGAAAACATCGTGATGATAGCGGGGCGGGGCGGCGATGCCACGATCAAAATGGGAAACGTCTTTCTGCACAGCCGCTACAATCCCCGTGAAGAAGCAACCCGCCTGATTGATTCCGCCAATCTCGACGCCAAACGCCCCGTGCTTGTTCTCGGCGCGGGACTGGGCTATCACGTGGCGGAATTGCTCGATCGCGGAATTGAGGCCGCCGTCATCGAATTCAATCCTGCCGTTGCGCGCTTGGCCGCCGAGGGCGTATTGCGTGGCCGCGATGTCCTGCTGGCCGTGGGTGATCCGGAAACCGTTGCGGCGTCACCGGGCTTCAGTGCCTTTTCCGGGCGTGTCCCGCAATGCCTGATCCACCCGCCCACGGCCCGGCTGTATCCCGAAAAAACGGACGCGATGACGCGGATGGTCGTGCAGGCGGCGCTGGGCGCAAAGCGGTTGCGCATTGCCGTCGTCGGGCCGATGTACGGAGGCTCGCTGCCGATTACCCAATACCTGGAACGCGGGTTTCGCGCCTTGGGGCACAATGTGTTGCGTGTGGACAACGCGCAGGCATGGCCGATGTACCGGGAAGCCACGGAAGGCATTCGATCAAAGCAGAACGCCCGCCGGATCGGCGACATGATCGCGCATTGCCTCTGCGAATGGACCTACGCCCGTGTGTCCGAATTCGGGCCCGACATCTGCATCGTCATGGCGCAGGCGCCCGTGGACAAAACCTTTCCCGTGCGGCTGGCCCGCGACGGGGTCATTGCCGGTTTCTGGTACGTTGAAAACTGGCGGCACCTTCCTTACTGGCGCGACATTGCCCCGTATTACGACGTTTTTTTCCATATCCAGCCGGGCGAATTCGAGGATCAACTCGCGCGGGCGGGCTGCCCGTGCAGCGCATTCGTCCAAACCGGCTGCGATCCGGATATCCATCGCCCCGTCGAACTTACCGAAGCCGAGCGCGCCGAATACGGCTGCGATCTCTCATTTGCCGGTGCGGGATATCACAACCGTCTTGAAATGTTCAAGGGCCTTACCGATTACCGGCTCAACCTTTGGGGCGTCGGTTGGTCTTCGCGTGAACTTGCGATGTTCGTCCGTGATCCCGAAACGCGATTCACGCCGGAACGGTTCGCGAAAATCGTGGCAGGAACGAAGATCAACCTGAATCTGCATTCGAGCACCGTGCATGATGGCGTGGATCCGGATTGCGACGCCATCAATCCGCGCGTGTTCGAGATTGCCGCCTGCGGCGGATTCCAATTGTGCGATCCCTGCAAGGGACTCGATGCCCTGTTCGATTTCGATACCGAGTTGCCCGTCTACCGCGATCTGGCGGAACTGCGCGAAAAGATAGACTATTTTCTCGCCCGTCCCGAAGAACGGGCCGCGTTTGCCCAACGGGCGCGCCGGCGTGTTCTGGCCCACCACACATATCGGCATCGCGCGCAACGGATGCTCGACGTCATGATCGAAAAGTACGGCGCACGGCTCCTGCGAAAAGGCATTCGTGTTCAAAAGACCGTCGCCGAGATGGCCGAAAACGTCGGACGCGATACGGATCTTGGACGTTACCTTGCTTCATTGCCCGCGGATACGATTTTCTCCCAAGACAATATCAATGAACTATTGAAGAAGCCCGTGCAGGAATTGACCTACCCCGAAAAGGTGTTCTCCTACCTCCGAGAAGTCCGCGATTTTGCCGAAACCCTGATCGCATTGAAAGATAAATAAACAGAAGATCCGCAGATGACGCCGATAAACGCAGATGATTGGAAACAAGGCTGACTTTGTTTGTTATGGATCGCTGATCGTGGAACTGAAAGCGTTGAAACAGTTGACCGGCGTGGAGGAATCCCAGGTGATCAATTATTTGAAAGCCTCCGGACTGTATAAATCTCTGCTGCTCAACTTTGGAAGCGTCCGCCTCGAATACAAACGTCTGGTTTTCAATCTGCGGCCATCTGTGTCATCTGTGGATAAAAAGGAAATCCGCAGATGACGCAGATGAACGCAGATGATTGGAAAAGAGATCCAGAGTCTTATGCTGTAATTGGCGCGGCGATGGCGGTGCATGGAGAATTGGGTTCGGGATTTCTTGAGACCGTGTATCAGGAGGCTTTGGAGCGGGAGTTTCAATCGCGCGGTATTCCCTATGAGCGGGAAAAGGAACTGCCGGTGTATTATCGGGGCGAACGGCTGAATACCTTTTATAAAGCCGACTTTGTTTGTTATGGATCGCTGATTGTGGAACTGAAGGCGTTGAAACAATTGACCGGCGTGGAGGAATCCCAGGTGATCAATTATTTAAGAGCCTCCGGTCTTTATAAATCCTTGCTGCTCAACTTTGGAAGCGTCCGCCTTGAATACAAACGTCTGGTTTTCAATCTGCGGCCATCTGTGACATCTGTGGATAAAAAGGAAATCCGCAGATGACGCAGATGAACGCAGATGATTGGAAAAAGAGTTTCCGGTGTATTATCAGATCAATTGACTGGATACCTTTTATAAAGCCGACTTTGTTTGTTATGGATCGCTGATTGTGGAACTGAAGGCGTTGAAACAATTGACCGGCGTGGAGGAATCCCAGGTGATCAATTATTTAAGAGCCTCCGGTCTTTATAA
>Ga0208825_1000195_pt1 | contig 61569 bp, 81 predicted proteins | sample AD_UKC113_MetaG_FD_184450 | JGI IMG/M metagenome (GOLD analysis project Ga0208825, IMG submission 184450) | Active sludge microbial communities of municipal wastewater-treating anaerobic digesters from Hong Kong - AD_UKC113_MetaG (SPAdes)... | ecosystem: Engineered > Bioreactor > Anaerobic >... | reverse complement strand
TAAAAAATTATTTAAATCTATTCTAAACTTATTTAATAAATATATTATAACTCCAATAGGTAAAATAATAATAACATTTAAAAAATTATTTAAATCTATTCTAAACTTATTTAATAAATATATTATAACTCCAATAGGTAAAATAATAATAACATTTAAAAAATTATTTAAATCTATTCTAAACTTATTTAATAAATATATTATAACTCCAATAGGTAAAATAATAATAACATTTAAAAAATTATTTAAATCTATTCTAAACTTATTTAATAAATATATTATAGAACCAATAAAAAAAGTAGCTGATACTTTTTTTAACTTTTTTATTTCCCCTTTAAAAGGAATTATGGATTCATTTTCAAAAATTAAAGCAGGAGCAATTGATAAAATATCATCAATATTTGATTGGTTATCATCAGGAGTTAAAGATTTAGGAAATTTATTTAAATCTTTTATCAAAAGTGTTACAAGTATTATTCAAGAAGTTATCGGATATCTTAGTTTAATTAGTGATATAGGTATTTTAGATTGGGGGAGTTTAAAAAGTTCAGAAAGAGCAACAATTTTACAAAGAAGAAAACAAATAGTAGAAAATGATATATATTATAAAAAACTTATGGGATTATCTTTAACAGCTCAACAAGAAAAACAAATTGATAAAAATAAATTAGCAGAATATCAAAAATTATTTAATTTAGCAAATGAAAGAAATATAGATTTTGCAAATTTACTTGCAAGTGCTATATCTAAAGATCTTGTAGAAAACTTAGATGGTATAAAAGTTAATACAGATATGCAAGTAATTTTAAATACACAACTACCAGAATATATTACATTTAGCCAGCAGGTAGCCAAATGAATAGATTAGTAATGTTTATAGAAAAAGATAATGTAGAAACAATTGAAGTTTTTCCTATTTCTGATGATATTAATATTCAAACAGAGTCAAAATTTTCTTCATTAGGTGAATTAGCAGGGTCAATTCAGAATATGACTGGATTATTAGCACAATATCAAGGAAGTAGTGGGAAATTATCAACAGGAATGGCACAACTACAAAATGTTTTAAATTTACAGAGGTATGAATCCACAGAACCTTTAAGACTAACTACAGAAATTATATTATTTGTAAAAGAAAATGCTAAAGCAGATGTTACAGATAAAATAAATTTATTATTAAGACTACATTTACCTTATTATGATGAACCACAAAATAAAGTATTAATCCCTGGAGTAACTGGATATAATATAAATGAAACTACAAAAGTAAATGGAAAAGGATCAGATAAAGCTAAACTTTCGGCACAGAAAACACAAAAAAATCAAAAAGTAAATACTAACATACAAGATCCTGCATCTTTATCTTCTGTAAATACAGTATTTTCTTTCGGTATACCCGGGATATTCTTTGTTCCTTATGGATTTTTATCATCCATTGAAGTAACTTATTCTAAGCATACAACAGTCAAAGGTTATCCTATATGGGCAAGAGCACAAATTCAATTATCATCAATTGGTGCTTGTCTATTTAACAATTTTGAATGGGGTGCAGAAAAATTTATAGTCAGTCCAGTGGGAATTGCAAATAATTCTATTGTTAAACCTTTTTCATCACCACAGTCTCCTCAAGCATCTCAAAATATATTAAAACCAATTTAAAAAAATGGATAAATAAAAATGAAAGAATATATATATGACATATTAGATGATAAAGAAAATATTATTATCTATGATCCTACACAAATAAATTGGAATAAATTTATTTTTAAAAGAGGGTATTTTGAACATTATATTACACAAAAAGACATTGAAAGGATAGATTTACTTTCTTTTAATTATTATGGAAATGTTGATTATTGGGATATAATATTATTGATCAACAATATAGATAATATTTTTAGTGTTAGAACAGGATCAATTATAAAAATCCCTCATTTACAAGATATAAAAGATTTTATTCAAAATAAAGGAGAAGTATAAATGCAAGGATTTTATCCAGCTCAAGTTATTGATAATAATGATCCTGATAAAAAAGGAAAAATTAAAATAAGAATTGAATTTTTACATAGTAATATTACGGATGATAAATTACCTTACGCATATCCTTCAAATACTATATATGGTAACACAAAAGAATTTGGAAGTTGTATTATTCCAGAAAATAATACTTGGGTATGGATATGGTTTGAAGATTCTGATGTTTTATTTCAAAATCCTTATTATTTATCATCAATTACATTTTCAGAAATTACACCAACAAATTTATTCGAAAATAATGTAAAAACAAATATTCAATCACAAGCAAAATATCCTAACACAAAATATATTTATTTTAAAAACGGAATTTGTTTAGCAATAGATAGTAGCACAAATAATCCTGAAATAACTATTTACCATCCTACAAAAACTTATATTTTTATAAATAAAAATGGTGAAATTGAAATTAAAGCTGGGAATAAACCAACAGAAAAAACGATATTAGGGGAAACATTAAAACAATGGTTAGAAAATCATACTCATATGACAGGAGTAGGACAATCAAGTCCCCCTATGGAAGCATCACAACTTGAAACAATTTTATCAGAAAAAATAAAACATAATTAAAAAAGGAATAATAAATTATGCCATCACAAAGTGAAAAGCAACGACAATTTATTTTTACAAAAAGAGGGGAGTTTAAAACAAAAGATAAAACTCCAGAAAAATGGAAATGGATATAGGATAAAGATTGAGAGGTAATAAAGAAAAATGGCATTACAAAAAAACAAATTAAAACAATATCTAATTAATTGGATTGAAAAATGTAGAACAGAAATTAAAAATACTAATGATGCTTTACAATTATTTGTCGACGCTTATGAAAATTATGCAAAAGATGCTCAGGATATATCAGGAGATTATGTTTTATCTTATAACAAGTCTTCTATGTTCGAAACATTATTAAATTTACCATCTCAACAATCAGTTAATGATGGTGCTCAAATAATTGAAAATGCTATTATAAATTTTTGGAATGGAGCAACATTTAAATTACTAATCCCACCACCTGGAACGATTCTCCCTGAAATTTCATCAACAGTTATTCAAAACATTGTATCGGGAACATTAAAATCATTATTAGTTCCAATTTTCTCAAATCTAAATATAAATACTTCAAATGAAACAAGAATTGACCAATTAGCAACAGTAATTGATAGTGTAACAAAAACTATTATTGTAAATTGCATAGGCACAAACCCATCAAATCCTCCATCAACAATACCTATACAGGGAACAATTTACTAATAAATAATACTTATAATCAAAAAGGAAAAAATACATATGAAATGCTATAACTATACATTGCATCCTGATTCAAATTTAGAAAATTTAAAAATTGATGGAATGGTTTTTACTAAAAATAAACCTATAAAATTTCTTAGTCTTAATGAAAACTTAAAAAAATTTGTAAATGATAATATATTACAAGTTAATGAAGTAGATACAGATGAAGAAGATAATTTTTTCTATATTTCACCTAAAACTAAAAAGTTAGTTCAACATTATAGCAGAAATAGGTTATTTCAAAAGCCTATTTCATTTATCTACGATTTAGCAAGTCAAATAGGTATACCAACACATACAGAAAAAAATATACCTAAGTCAAGAGACTTTTTAATAATTGAAATTTTAAAATTTCAAGAAAATTATGCAAATGAAGGTTAAAAAATGGCAACTCCTTTTTATAATAATTTTTTAACTGAAAATATACCTTATGTGATTAAGAGTATAACAGAAAGATTATTAGTATATTATGCGGATTCTCTATATAAGCCAATTCCATTAGAAGAAGCTTTAAATCGTTTCGTATTATCCAATTTAGGGGATGATGGAACATCAATAAAAAGGATTATAGATAAATCTAAAAATAATCAAGGGGTATTTCCTTTCACAGCATACAATGTAGACACAGTAGAAATGCAAGACGGAGGATTTTCTCATTTCCAAAAAAATGGATCATATTATAGTCATGATTATGATTGTTATATTGTAGCGGTTCCTATTGTAGTTACTTTCGGTTTTGTAACATTTTTTGCAACTGCTCAAGATTTTTGGAAAGCATATACAATATTACAAGAAGACAATATAAATGTTAACTCCCTGGATGTTCCTATAACAATAAACGGAAAATTAACTTCATACAAAATATTATTTGATAATGTTACAGAAAAAGGGGATTTATCTTTTGATATAGAACAACAATTTCAATATGGTAAAATTTATCCCCTCACACATGCAACAACAGTTAACAGTATTTTCTATTTAGTTGACTATAACATTGAGCCACATTCAACCAAAATAGTTTACCATGTAGATGACATTATTCTAAAGCTACATGAATTAGAAAATCAACAAGAGGAATCTAAACAAACTATAATTGTTGAGGAAAATCTTAAAATAGTAAATTCTAATCCTATTAATAATAGTGAAAATATTTCAAAAAATCTTGAAACAATATCATTAGATTTTAACATACCATATGACAAAAACACTTTTCATTATAATATAACACCAATGATCAATCATTCTATTTCATTTTCCAATGATTTAAAAAATGTTATAATAACTTTAAAAGAGGAATTATTACCGTATACAAAATATATTTTAACAGTATTTAAAGATACATCATCTATATACTCAACTTATCCTACTGAGGATATAACAATTTCTTTTATAACTGAAGAATAAAATCCTATTATTTTAACTTTATCCTGGGTATAAATAAACATTATTACTATAATCATTGTTATTATTTTCTATTATATCATTATTATTTATATCAATATGATTTAATAATTTCGAACATAATAAGTAGTTAATAATATTAAAATTATTTGTTTTACTAATAGCTTTTTTATATTGTAGTAATATATTATAATCAAATACATTACTATCATGTTTATAGTAATTAAAAGAACCTACTGAATATTGAATACAATAATTATTAGATTTGTTTAATGAAAAAACATATTGTTTATAATTATGTAATTTCACTTTCGAAAATAAAATATCAGAATTACATATTAGCCTTGTTATTTTGTAGATATCTATAGTAGGAAAATTATAATATTCTTTTAAAGCATTACAGTAAGATTGGGAAAATTGAAAACCTTTTAATAATTCAATATCCTTTTCATTATTAATTGTTTTATGTTTTGAATTGATTAGGAAGTAACAATAACCAATTATTTCATTTAAAATAGTCTTAAATATTTCAATATTTCTTTGAGAAATTTTATACCTACATTTTTCTATAATTTGTTGGATGAAAATATCATCATTTATTATTGTTTTTATATTTTCTGGAATATGTTGAATATTAGAAATAAATTTGTCAGGTATAATAAAATGGGGATTATACTCCCGTATAGTTGACTTGCTATATAATTTTTCAACAACACTATATAATTTTTGATCCGACCAATTAGATAAATCCTTAGAAGGCACAAATCCAGAATTACACCTTTTTATAACTTCACAACATTGATCAATTGTCCATCCGTTAAATTTTCCCACTCTTATTATATGTAACATTGGTAAATGTCTGTTCCCTTCACTTATATACCCTTGATGCTTTTCTATGAATTTTTCAGGTGTATAAATAATTGCTTTTCTCTTTTTATATATTCTATGACTATAATTTTCTTTTTTAACTTGTTGCTCAATAATAATTTCCTCTTTTTGTCTTATTATATCATATTGCTTTTTTATGTTTTCAAGATAGAAAAGAGATGATACAAATTCTTCTTCACCATATTCTCTAATATGTATAGGATTATAAGTTGTGGAAAATGGAAATCTTAATTTATTAGGTATTTGTATAATCCCTCTATACCCATATAAATCATTTTCTTTTAACCATTCCAAAATTAAATCTTGTTTTTCTTTTTGTGTTAGAGGATCTTTTAATTTTAAAAAAATATGATATCCACCATTGAAAATATTTTTTTCAATGTATAAAATTGGTAAATTAAAGTCTCTTAGAAGTAAATGACAAAGATTAAATGTTAATAATGAATTTGTATTATGCTTTGAATGATTGTCTATATCAATGACAAGAATATCAGAATTATTTATTAAAGATGTTCCAGAAGTGTAATTTTGAATATTTTCATAATTTTTCCCTTTATGCTTGTAAAATAAATGGTTGTAAATTATTTTCTCACCACTTGTTACTATATTATCCTGATACCACTTATTTGATCTCCTATTAAATTTATTAACTTTAAAATAAAAATCATTACAAATTTTATTTGTAGTTTTCCAATCAACTTTATTATTTTTATAATCCTTATATTTAATAATATATCTATCTTTTAAATTGTAACCTAATAATGAAAAAAATGATTTAACTTTATTTATACTTTCTTCCTTATTATAATCATACCAATTTTTTAGCTCATCCCTATATTCAGAAAACACCTGGAAAACTCCTTATCTAATATCTTTTACATATTAGTATGTTACTTTGAACTACCAGCCCCTAAAGGAGCTGGATTCTTGGGCTGAGTTTATTATATTTACACTCATATATCCACAAGCGTAACTTTCGGGCATCAAACCCGTAGAATTTTTTAAAAGGTTTATTCCTTTTTCTTTTAAAATATTTAGTCCTGCATTTTTAATATTGATAGAAGCATTTATATCTCTGTCAATATTTAATCCACACTCACAAATATATTGTCTATCTGACAATTGTAAATCTTGTTTAATTTGACCACAACTTGAACATAATTTACTTGATGGAAACCATTTGTCAATTTTTACAAAGTGTTTATTTTCTTTGAAACATTTCCATTCAAGATTAGAAAGAAACTCACTAAAAGAAAAATCTAATGTAACTGTTTTTGATAATCCTTTATTGAATTGTTGCATCCCTTTTATGTTTAAATCTTCAAATATGAGCGCATCGAATCTTTGTGTTAATTCATATGCTAAATTCCACTGAAACCCCCTTCGTTTATTAACAATTTTCTGATGGAACCTTGCTACATTTAATCTTTCCTTTTTTCTATTATTAGAATCTTTTTGTTTCTTGCTTAATCGTCTTTGTCGGATTTTTAATCTTCTTTCATTTTTTCTATAGAATTTTTGGTTTTCAAATTCCATATCCTGACTTACAAGAAAGTTTTTAGCCGACATATCAGCAGAAAATACTTTAGACTCTGTTATTTCATTTAGTAGATTTTGTTCAAATTCTTCTTCAACTAATATTGAAACATAATATTGATTAGAGGGATTTTTAGATATTGTCATTGATTTTATTTTAGAATCAAAAATTCTTTTATCTTTAAACTTAATCCAATCTATTTTAGGAATCTTTATTTTTTTATTTTCAAAGTCTATTTGAAAATGTTGTGGTACTCTAAATGAATTATGATTAGTCTTTCTACTCTTAAACTTAGGAAAACCTGATTGTTTAACTTTGAAAAATTGTTGAAAAGCATTATCTAAATTTAGAATAGCTTGTTGAATGACCTGTGAGTTTACCTCTTTTAACCATTCATACCCCTTTAATTTTTTAATTTCTGTAAAATCTTTAATTGCATCATAAGCTGTATATTTAATTCCTCTTTTGTATGAATTAATTTTGTAGTCTAAAACAGTATTATATACAAAACGATATACACCAAAATATTGTTCAAAAATACTTTGTTGTTCTTTATTTGGGTATATCCGAAACTTATATGCTTTGTTAATCTTCATCTATTTTTTTATTTCTTTGATTCTCAACATATTCTTTCAAAACATCTATTGATACATTTCCAGTAGTTGCTATGAAATATGACGGGCTCCAGAAAGAGTCCCCCCATAATTTATCTTTTAAAAAATCTCGATATTTATCTCTCAAGTATCTTGAGCTATGTCCCTTTAAAATATTTATATATTTTGTAATATCTAAAGTAGGTTTACCTGAGATTAACAAATGAACATGATCTATACCACACTCTTGTTCTATAATTTGAACTTCAAAATCTTTTGATATTTCCTCACATTTTAATTTAAAATCTTCAATAATACCTATTTCATCTTTAAATACTTTCTTTCTATATTTAACAACAAAAATCAAATGATATATTAGAGAGTATACTTTATGTGCTTCTTTATTATATTTAACCTTCATTCAAAATTAACCTACTTTATTTTAATAATAACTTATTTATTAGTATTTTAAAGGTTTAAAAAGTTACATTTTTTAGCCCCTTGTATCCACGCCCTGAAGGACGTGGTTTTACGGGGCAGGTGATAAAATACTGATGGTGCATGCTCAATAAAATCCTCCGTAACTTAACTTAACTTCCCACAATTATTAACGGTTAATTGCACCTCAATTGTCCCGCTGAAATTAAGTTAAATAATTTATAAATTCTTTTAATTCAACCAACCACGATAATTGTCGGGCAATTACACCTTAATTGTCCCGCTAAAATTAAGTTAAATAATTTATGAAAAAATTTTATTATATAAAATATTTAATATTCATGATATTTTCATTAAAAAGTTTTAATTCTTAACAATTTACAGTTATGTTTTAATTCATAATTTATAATATCCGCATTATTTTTATCATTTAATATTATAAATTTATTTTCATATAAAGGAAGTTCATATTGTGCCTTTTCTAATGTATAAAAATAAAAATAATCACGCATTCGTATATATTTATTAACTCCTACATTTTCATCTTTTTCTTGAATATAAAATAATGTATATGCCATAATATCTCCTAAATATTAATTTAAATTTTATAATTATTATACCAATCATTAAAATTAAAATAAAATATGTCAACTTATTTTTTAATAAAAAATTAAAAAAAATATGAGAAAAAAAATAAATTTTTTAAAATTTTTTTTAAAATTTTTAAAAAATTTTTTATATTATAATAAATATTATGAGAGATTAATATGACTATATATCTTGCAAATGCTTTTTCTCTTCAAATGATTAAGTCACTTGATAAATGTAATATTCAAGTTGAGAAAATTTCAGTTAATGATGTTGAAAATCTTGTTTCAACAAACAACATTATAAATGCTATTGGGCATGATAGCACAATGGGAGCATTTAATAATTTAACTGGATTTAATTTCTCAACAAATAGAATTAATTTGTCTCTTGGAAAAGGGGATAAACTAATAATAATGCAATTTATTGGAGGAAGACCTCCAGAAGGATCAATATTAAATGATATTGGTTTCTTAATGAAAAATGTTGAGTTTTTTTATATTGTAATAAAATAACAAAAGAGGTATAAAACTATGATGTCAGAAAAAATTAAAAATGATTTAATGGATTATCTTTATCCTATGTTTATTGATGATGTAGATTATGCAGTAAGTAAACAATACAGTGATTTACTGTCCGATAGTATGCAGAGTGATGATATTGCTAAAATAATGTCAGAAGCAACTGGATATTCTATTATATGCTATGAAGATTATTATTATTCTAACCGTGCTTATGTTATAAAAGTTCCATTTACTAATAATTTTGAAGTATTTGAACAGAATATGTTAAAAGCTTTGGAGAAAAATTCTAAGCTAAAAAGACTTTATGAATCTCTTATTTTTGACGAGGACAATATGTATGTAGGTTTTATTCCTGATGCATTTAATGAAAATCCTTTTGTTGCTGATAGAAAAAAAGCTTTTGCTTTTTTTAAAGATAGATTTGACGATTATATGGCAAAGAAAGGGGATAAGATTGAACAACTTTATAATACAGATGATGAAGAATTTGATACTGCAATAGATGATTTTCTTAATTTTGTCAGAGATGTTGCCATTGAAAATAATTTTGGGGATATTTTTATTATAAATTCAAAATATAGTAAACTTATTAAACTATTTTTTGATACAGTTATGTTTGTTGCTAAAAAATCAAAATAAAATTTTTATATTTTATATAAAGTTACTAAATAATATAGAAATATATTATTTAGTAACTTATCCTCTAATTAAAGGGGTAAAATTATGTCACCAATACAGACAAAATCTAATTTATCAAAATTGTTGTTTCATAAAATAACAGAATATTTTTCATATTATTTGCATGAAAAATACTTGTTTTATTATATGTATAGTTTATAATACTATACTAATTATTAAATAGTCACTTTAAATGTGACAGTAAAATTTTTAAATATAAGGAGTCTATATATGACAACACAAGTTAATGATGTTTTTAAACTTGCACTTGAAAAGCGTAAACAGCTTGAAAGTGAACAAAAAACAGTTGGACAGTCTTTTGAGAATTTTATTCAACTTGAGACTGTAGGATTGGAGCAAGGTGTAGAAAAAGTAGGAAGAATTGTTGGGGTTCCGATTGAAGTTAGGTCTAATCCATTTGACCCAAAATTACTATTAGTCTCTTATATTGTCCGTCAGGATAAAAAAGGTTACCACAAAGTTATTTGGAAACATACTATAAAAAATGGTTATTATATTCCAGATGAAGATTGGATTTTGACAAAATTGTATAATAAGGTAATGAGTGGTAAATGGATTAATTATTCGGAAGGAATTCTAAAAGATAAAGATGGTCATATATATCCCCCTGATTATGTTAATGCAAAAGGTAAAAAAGGGGAATGGAAAAGATTTTATGAAAATACTCAAATTTATAAAATAATTGAATCAAATTCAAAAGTAAATGAAAGATATCCAAAAAATTTCTATCCTTCAAAAAGAATTGTATTGAATTGGATAGATAGACATGATTCATGGTGTGAAGATAATAAACATACAAAACTTTTAGTTTCTAAAAAAACACCATATGAATTTATTGATGAAAAACATGAGAAGCATACTATCTATTATCAAGATATAGGAATACCTTTTGAGCTATACAATAAAATTTTCGAACATGTAATGACAGCAGGTGGAACATTTGATATTGACCTTGTTATTACAAAAAAAGATAAAGATTATGTTGTTTTTGATATTACAGATTATCCAAAATATATTAGTGAAAATTCTTTTAAAATAGGTAAAAAATCACCTATGACAAAAGAAGAACTAAATTATGAAAAATATGATTTAGACTCTATTTATAAAGTTACTTCTTATAGATCTTTAAGAAAAAATTTGAGATATCTATTTGAATTAGCTGATAAAGAATTAGGAACAACATTTATGCAGGAATTAGACAGACTGTGTATTGAAGAAGAACAAAATTCTGTAGAGTCTGATGTTAATGATGATATAAATGAAATGGCTGAGGACATTATTAGCACAATAGATAGTATTGAGCCTCAAAAAATTGAAACTTCAACTATTGTGATAAATAATTCACAACCTACAGTTTCAAAAAGGAGTGTAAGGCAAGTAAATAATCAAAAAGATAAAAAGTTTGAAATTATAGACTATTGCCAAAAATTGCCTCATTGGGAGTCTCTAAGTAAAGAGGAACAAAAAATATTTATAAGTATGATTGATGATATTATTGATGGAGTTCCTAAATTTATTATAGATGATGTGCCTGCATGTGCAAATGAAAATTGTAAATTTCCTAACACAGAGTCTTATACATTAGTTCCTACAGAGATTAATGTATGCCCAGTGTGTGGAATTTCTTTTGAATAATGTTTATTAAAAATATGCCTCATTGTATATAATGAGGCATTTATTTAAAATTTTAAAAGGTGTAAAATGTATGATTGACTATAAATGGGAAGAATTAAAATCCATAATTAAAATAAGAGATAATAATGAATGCATTGTTTATAGAATTTTAAATAAAGAAGAAAAAAGAATTGTTGAAAAACAAGAAGGCTTTTGGTTACAAAAATATATAGATGGTGCTCATATTGTTGCCCGCTCAATTGCTCCTCATCATATTTATAATCCTGATAACGTTGTTTTAGTTGGAAGATTTTTTCATAAAAGACTTGATGATGGTTTAGATTTAATCACAGGAAAATTTATCGGATTTGATGGAGTTGCTCAATGGTGGACACGTATTATGAGGGATAATAAATATTGGGATGATACAATAGATTATTATAAGTTTAAAGAAAAATTATTAAAAAAATAATTTTTAAATTTTTATAATATATGTGATTAAAATTCTAAGGGGGATATTATGGAAAATAATGACTTATCTAAAAAACTGGATTTTTTAAAACAAAATACACTTTTAAATTTTGAAAAAAAATTTGGAGTAAATTCTTATTATTTTGAAAATAAACAAATATCATCAGTGCCTATTTTATGTAGTTCAGGATCATTATCTTTGGACTTAGCATTAGGAACAGGTGGATTTCCAATTGGAAGAATTATAGAAATTGCAGGTCAAGAAAGTAGTGGAAAATCAACATTGACACTATTAAATATTGCTGAAATTCAAAAAAATGGAATGATATGCGCTTATATAGATATTGAACAGTCTTTTGACCCTAACTATGCATCTATGTTGGGGGTTGATGTTGAAAAACTTGTAATTGTCCAACCTGATTGTATGGAAGAAGCATTTGAAATGCTTTTTGATTTGTTAAACTCAAAAGTTATTTCTTATATTGTGGTTGATTCAACAAATGCGATGATACCACGAAAAATGTTAGAGGGTGATACAGATACTGCACTTATGGGAAAAAGTGCTTTACTTATGTCACAACAATTACCAAAAGTTGTGTCTCTTGCTAAACAAAATAATTGCACTGTAACTTTTATTTCACAAATAAGAAGTAAAATTGGTGTGACATGGGGTAGTCCTGAAAAAATTGGAGTTGGTGAAGCAATGAAATTTTATGCTTCAATTAGATTAAAGACAAGTAGATCAGATGTGCAAAAAGATGATGAAACAGGACAAACTTCTGCTATTATTACAATTCAAGTAATAAAAAATAAAGTTGGAGTTCCATTTAAAAAAGCGACTTTTAAATTGCTAACTGGGGAAAATAATGAATTTGGAATTGATACTATGCAAGAAGTTATAGATTTTGCAATTAAATATGATATTATTAAAAAATCAGGATCATGGTTTTCCTATAAAGAAGAAAGAATTGGACAAGGTGTGCAAAAAGTAAAAGAATTTTTTAAAACAAATATAGATATTTATAATAATATCTATAATGAAATAAAACAAAATATTATCGATGAATTACAAAAAACATATAATTATTCTTATGTTTCTTTTGTTTCAGAAACTAATAATAACAATAATGTTGAAACTAATAATAAACCGAATAAAACAAGAAAGGCAAAAATTAAAAATAATAGTGAAATAATAATAAATAATCTCTCCAGGGAGGAGGAATAATGCAGGTTTCTTATTTAAAAATTCAAAATTTTAGAAATATTGAGGAGATGGAAATATATCCGTCTCCTTATATCAATATTATAACAGGTGATAATGGAAGTGGTAAGTCTTCAATATTATATGCATTGATGTATGCAGTTACTGATAAATTACCTGAAAAATTAAGCAATTATATTATGTGGGGGAAGGATTATTTTTATATAGAAATTCATTTTAAATATTTAGATAGATTTTATAAATTAAATATTAAGCATGATGGAAATAAAACTATTAAAAGTTTAGAATTTGAAAATGATATCTATTATAACAGTGAAGTAACAAAATATTTAAATAATTTGTTTAATACAAATTTAATCTATTATTCTTTATTTTCAGAGCAAGGAAAAACTTCTCAAATATTGTTTGATACTCCAGCTAATAGATTAAAAAAGTTAAAAGAAATTTTAAATATTGATGTATTAAATGAAGTATGTGATAATATTAAAGAAGATATAAATAAAGAAAAAGATGAAATAATTAAAATTGAAACTCAATTAAAAATAGCAAAGGAAAAAACTTTTACTTTTCATAAACTGCCTCAATTGCCTGATATTATAGAAATTCAAAAACAATTTGATATTTTACAAAAAGAAAAAGAACAATATGATAGTGACGTTGAAAAATATGTTCTTTATAAAAATAAAAAAGAAAAATATGATTTTTATATTTTGCAAAAAAAGGAAATTGAATCCAATATATCTAAGTTAAAACAGGAAATAGATAGTTTACATAATAATTTTATTTATACCCCCTATGATGAGAAAATTAGTGAATTACAAAATCAAATTTATGATATACAAAACAAAAAATTTGATTTAGAAAAAAATCTATTAAATGCAGATGAGAAGATAAAATTATTAAATAACTATAAATTGCTTAAGGAAAATAAAGAAAAAGAAATTAAAAGTCTAATAGTTAAAAGACTTGTTAAATTACCATTTACTGAAGATGATTTACAAAATATATTAAAACAAATTAATTCTTTACAATATGAATTAAATGATATTGAAAAGCAAATTGCATTAGTTGAAAAAGGAAAATGCCCTACATGTGGAAGAGATTTTCATGGATTTAATATTGAAGAATTAAAATTAAATTTAAAAAAATTAAAAGAACAAAAAACGAATTATGATTTAGATTATAAAAATAAATTAAATACTTATGAAAATTATAAATATACTTTATCTGAAAATGAAAAAATAATTTATAAAAAACGTTTATTAGAAGATGACTTAAAAAATTTAAATTCAGATATAGAAAATATAAATAAAAAAATTAGTGAGATAAATATTAAAGAAATAAAAGAACAAATTCAAGAATATAATAACCTTTTAATTTCTTTAAATCAAGATATTAGAAATAATTTAGATTTAAAAAAGCAACAAGATATATTTCTGTCTGATATAGAACAGAAAAAAATTTTGTTGAACAGTTATATACATAATTTAAATCAATTAGAAAATCAATATATAGGTTATACAAATGAACCTGAATTTTATCCTGAACCGAAAAAATATAATGAATTGCTATATAATGAATTACAAAATAAAATTCAAGAATATAATAGTTTAAAGTCACAATATGAAATACTTGAAAAGTTAAATACACAAATTCTTGAAGATAAAAATAAGAATGATAATTTAATAAAAGAATTACAACAAAAATATGAAGATTTAACAAGTCATCTTGAATTATTAAAAGAATGTCATATAATACTGGATAAACAATTTTCTTCATATTTGATTGATACAGGTGCTCAATATTTAAAAGAATATATGAATAAATTTTTTATTTCAACTTATGGTAAATATGAGATTACTTTTAGTCAGGATAAAAATTCTATAGATTTTTATTATGGTGATGGTGAAACAGTTACTTCCTGTGCAATGGCAAGTGGTTTTGAAAAATCTTGTTTAGCAATTGCATTACGTGTTGCATTAGCAAATCTTATTCCTACATTTACTATTATGATATTAGATGAAGTAGATAGTGATGCTTCAACAAATAATAGTATTCAATTATATACAATGTTATTACAATTTTTACCACAATATCAATTTTTTATTGTAACACATATTGATGAAACAAAAGAGTTTTTGCTACAAAATTATCAAACTAATTTTTATACTATTAACAAAGGAATACTAATAAATAAATAATTAAAGGAGATTTTTATGTGGGAAATTAAATGTGATAAAAATTCATTACAATTTCTTTCTTATTTTGTGTTTTTTTCAGACACGAAAACACCTTTAGGTAATAAAATAAGAATACTTAGTAAAAATGATAATGTATATTTTGGGATGATAAGCAATTCAGGTTGTCTTATCTATAATTTTGGTGAAACTAATTATAAAGACATTGACATTATTTTGGATGTTAATTTTTTACACTCTCTTCTTGTTACTTTAAATGAGAAAGATATTATTTCAATTTATAGTAATAAAATAGTGATAAATGATGGAAAAGCTGAATATAGTATTCCTACTTATGATATTTCAATTGATATTGACTCATATATAAGTAAAGATACTTCATCATGTAAACAAATATATTTAAATAATTTATCTTTAATTGATAAAATTTATGATTTTGCAACGGGAAATGGTCTTGAATTTATTTCACTTCAAAATCAACATTATGTTACATCAAATAGGTATTATGTAACTTGTGCAATTACTTCTGATGATGTTTTTAAATCTGATACACCTTTTTGGTTTGATAAAAAGTTTATTAAACTATTACAATTAATTTCTGAAGGAAAAAATATAGAAATATTTTATAATGAAAATATGTATATCGTTTCATTTAACAATTTTAAAATTATAAATCCAATAAAAAAATCTATGTTACCTTTTATTTTTACTGAAAATATTCAAAAGAAATTTGATTATACTTATCAAATTAAAGTTAAACTATCAGATATAAAAATAGCAGTGCAAAGACTTAAAAATATTTTAGATGTAAAAGATAATAGTGTTTATTTAACTATTCAGGATTCAATATTGAAAATAGAAAGTAATGATACTATTTCTGCTTATGAGAATATTCCATTGTTATATTTTGATGAATGTTTGAAAGATAATAGTTATCCAGTGCCTATTAATTATTTATTTCAAATTTTACAGAAATTTCAAAGTGAAAATATTATTATCAAAATGTCTGATAATGTAAAAGATAGTATTTGTGTAGTTATTACAGATGATACACAAAAAAGTTTTTACATTTTGATGCTACTTGAGAGGTAATTTATGGAAGTAAAAAAAATGGATAAAATAAATGATTGGTTGATAAATGATTCTTTTCTCAGGGAAGTTAACTTCCCTGATATTTATTATTTAGAAACTCTATGTTATAAAATACATTCTTTTCTGAAAAATGTTCCTATTCCAGTTTATACAAGTTATGATATAATTCATAATTCAATTTATTTTATGGTGGGGCAAAATAAAAAATTTTTTCCATTGGATGTTGATATTTCTTATTATGACTATATAACGTTAGTTAAAGAATGGTTACAAAATTTTTATCCTCAATATAAAGTAAGTTTTAATCAAGAAGTTGAATATAATGATTCTGAAATATTGGAAATAATTGAAAAAGAGGGAATAAGTTTAAATGATGCATTACTAAGAAAAAAAGTTGTTACTATAAATGAATATTGTATAATTGATAAAGTATATTTAACTAAAGATTCCTTTGTTTTATATAGATATCAAAATGATCAGTTAATTTCTAAAGAGGTAAGAATATCAGGAAGTATTCTTGATAATAATATTTTGACATTATCTAAATTTTTAGACGGTTATAGAAATTTGTTAGACCAACAAGCATCTGATGAAGAAAAAAAGAATTTTATAGAAAAGAATAGTAAAATAACACAATTTTTACCTTTAAAAGACTCTCTTATTACAGTAAACTATTATGGTAAAATGATGATTAATTTTTTTAAAATTAATTATCCCTTATTGAAGGATAAACCTTTAGTGCAAATTGATGAATTTGTATATGAATGGGGAAGATTTAACATTATTTTTGAAAGCAGATTATTAAGAGATGATTGTATAAATCTATATTCAAGACTTAAAGAAAATTAAATAATATTTTTTTAAATTTAATAGGAGGAAAAAATGTATTATATTGATTACTATAATCAAGAATTTATTTGTAGTATTAAATTAAATAGTTATATTTCCCCTGCAGAATATAATGATCTTATTATTCCTTTAAAACAACAATATTTACAATATCATAATACCAATAAATATTGGATTATTCCAAAGAATAAAATAGATGAAATTATAATATATTTTCAAAAAAATAATTTTGAATATTATGTTAGTGATATAGCCCTTGCGGAAATAAAAAAATTGAATGATACTTATCAAAGAGAGTTAATTGTATATAGAGATAGACAATTTAATTTTAATGTATTGAAAGAAAATATGAGACCTTTTGATTATCAATTAAGATCAATAAATTGGGCTTTACAAAGAAGTTCTTATTTAGATTCCCATGCACCCGGATTAGGTAAGACGTTTATTAATATTTGTGTTTTTTCTCATCTATATAATAATAAACTAATTGATGGTATTATTATCTTAGCACCGATTGGATTAGGTTTACATTGGAAATATCAAATTTTAGAATTTGTAAATTGTTTTTCTGAAGATGATATAGTTCTCATAGATAATGAAACAAAAATAAAACCTTTTACAAAGTTTAAAGATAAAAAAGTTATTATTATCCGTCATGATTTATTGGCTGATTGTTTAGCATCTTATAATAATTCTTATGAAAAAAATAAATCTTTAAAACGTTTTAAATGGAATAGTTTAAAAGTTGATATTAAAAAAGAATTTAATAAACAATCAATTTTTTTAGTTGTTGATGAAGCGCATAATTTTAAACATTCAAATTCTATAAAAACAAAGGCACTATTTTATTTAAAACAATTTTGTGACTATCGTGCTTTATTAACAGCAACACCTTCAATTAACCATATTGAAGATATGTATTCTTTACTATATATGGTAGATAAAAGTATTATAAAAATGAGTGAAAATGCTTTTCGCTATTGGATTAGTAATGAAATAGGTAATAGATGGGATAGATATGCTATTATTAGTTATAATCCAGAAAATGTTAAAAAATTAATGCAGTCTTATCAACACGTTTTTATACAAAAATTAAAAAAAGATATTCCAGAATTAAAACAAAAACAAATTGTCTCAACTATTGAATGTGAATTATCTTCAATACAGAAGGAAATTTATAAAAAATTATATGAAAATGAAATATTTATTTTAAATCAGGAATATGACAATATAACATGGAAGTTATTTTTATCAAAATTGCCATTACTTCTTGAAGTTTTTGATAATCCTTTATTATTACAAAAAAGAACATATAATGATAACGTTTTAAATAAATTAGTTAGTAATTTTAATTTAAAATATGATAATAAAATACAATCTTTGGATTCATTATTAGAAGAACATATAAATAATAGAGATGAAAAATGTATTGTTTTTGATATTCATCCCTTTACTTTAGATATGTTGGAGGATAGATATAAAAAATATAATCCTCAAGTTATTCATGGAAGTTTACCTGTAAAAGATAAAGAAAAAGATAGAAAAGAAAAAGAAAGAATTTTTAATTTTGATAAAGATTGTAAATTACTTTTGTTAAGTATGCAAACAAGTTCTCAGGGAATTAATCTTCAATATGGAGGGCATGTTATAATATTTAATACTTTACATTGGGATGCTACACTTTATGAACAAGCAAGATATAGAACGGATAGAGCAAATTCTCAATTTGATTCTTTAATTTATTTATTGTATTATCCTAATACATTAGATGCTCTAAGATTAAAGAAAAACTTAAATAGAATTATATTAAATGAAAATATGAATAAAATTTTAAGTGAATATGATTTAAATTATTTATTAAATGGAGGGAGTATATGATTAATATATTATCTTATGTATGTAAAAATTGTGAGACAGAATGTGTAATTTTTACAGATGAAAAAACAATTACAAGTCAAGAATATAAAAATTCTTTATGTGTTGATTGTTTTAAAAAGAAAAATGTAATAAAGAAAAATACTAATAAATAATAAAAGATAAATATTGAGGTTATATATCTATGAGGTATAAAAAATTTAAGGAAGATTTTCCAGCATCAAATACTATAAAAGCGATAAATTTAATTCATAAACTTATTAGTAAAAAAACAGGGAAAAAAGTATTTCTTTCTCCTTATCCAGAAGAGTTTAAAAATACTGAAGGAAAATTTAAAGCTTTAATTGCAGTTACTTCAAATAATAAAGTAATAAGATACTGTTATCCTATTAATCAACAAGGTAAAAAAATAGTTAGTATTGATATATTTTATACCTATAAGAATTATATGTTAAATAAACCACCTGATGCTACAATAGATTGTAGTAATGTTAACATTGTGCAAATAGTTGGGTTGATAATTAATTTTGTCAATCAAGATGTAGAAGTTTCAAATGATGTAACATATAATGTAGTTGAAGAAAGTGTAAAGAAAAATAAAATTCCTTTAGTTATAGCTGAAGGAGTTATTGTCCGAACAAAAGGTAAGAAAAGTGAGACAATTACAAAACTTATAAATCAGTGGTTAGATGATAAACAAATTGATGATATATTGTTGGCTAATACAAGATTGTCTCATCTATGGAGAGATTTTAATTATTGGTATAAAGAGCTTTCTAACATATATCTTCCTATGATTTCAGAGGTTACTTTTAGGACATATATTCTTGACTATTTAGATAGTGTAGGTCTTAAAAATATTTTTATTAAAACTATAAATGTTACAAAAGGACAAAAACAAGTTGTCATTAATACAGACAATTCTTCTGAAATTGCTTATAAAGACATGCAACATCTAAAAATGAATTTAAATGACATGAGACGTTTTATGGAAGAGTCAATTTCGAGTGTTATTAAAGGGTATTTAAACGGTCTTGTTATTTGTGGTCAAGCAGGTTTTGGGAAAACAACAACAGTATTGGAAATGATTAAAGATAGTGGAAAGAAAGCTGAAATTGTAAATACAATAAAAAACATGTCTCATCTTTATAATATTTTTTATCAAAATAACAATGAAAATTCTATAATTGTTTTTGATGATTGTGTTGAAATTTTTAATAAAAAATATATGGGTATGGTGCTTGCAGCTTTAGATGATAGAAAAGAAAGAATTATAAATTTTCCTGTAGAGGCAGGAAAGGATATAAAAAAATTTAATCCTAATTTAGTTTTTATTGGTAGGGTTATCATATTAACCAATACACCTAAAAAGAAAATACCAAAAGCATATTTCAGTAGAACAGTGCCTATTGAAGTATCAGGCAATATTCAAGAAACTATTGATGATATTAGAATAAATCTTGAAAATGTAATGCCTGAAATTCCTATTGAACAGAAAGTTGAAGTATTGGATTTTATTGAAAAAATACAAAAAGATATATTGTCCATTGATTTTAGAACATTTAAAAGATGTTTAATTTACTATTTAACTGGATCACCTAATTGGAAGAAACATGTTTATTTCCTTTTATCAAGTAGTTAAAAAATATAAATAATTTTTATAGAAAAAGCTATCAATAACTAATATATTGATAGCTTTTATTTTTTTAAAAAAGGAGATATTCTTATGTCTTTTCTGAAAAGGATAGAAAATAAAAAAATTTGTGTAATTACTCATATTGACTTAGATGGTATAGGTTGTGTTGTTGTAAGTAAATTTTATTTAGAAAATTTAGCTGAAACAATTGATTATATTTTTGTTGATTATGATGATATAGATACACTTAATAAAAATAGCTTAGACTATTATGATTTTATTATTTTTATTGATATTACTCCTACTAATAATTTGTATAATTATTTAAAAGAAAATAAGAAAGAAGTTTATATATTTGACCATCATGTTACTTCTTTTGAATCTCTTAATGAATATGATCCTGATATAAGAAGATATGTGAATTATTTTTATGACGTTTCTATTTGTGGAACACAGATTTTTTATAATTTTATTATTTCTTGTGGTGTAGAAGAATTTAAAAATATTAAACAGTTTGTTATGTTAATAAATGTTTATGACTGTTGGATAACTAATTCAAATTATTTTAGTATAGCAAAAGATTTAAATAATGTATTAATGGGAATGATAAAATGGAAAGAACCTAATTCTATTTATAAATTTTCAAAATTTATAAATTTACAAGTTTTTAAATTTTCCACTTCAGATTATTTTTATTTTACTTCTTTTGAAAAATCTATTATTCAAGATAGCTATAAAAAAGAAATTAAAGCTTTAGAAGAAGCAAAAAGCACTTTACAATTTAGAACAGATAATCAAGGAAATAAATATGCTTATTTTTGTTGTGGGTCTAAACTTTCTTTGACTGCTTATTCTTTATTACAAGAATATAAAGACTTAAAATATATTGTAGGTCATAATACTTTTAAAGATAAGAATGGTTTACTTGAACCTACATTATCTTTAAGATCAGACAATGGTATAAATGTGTCTGAAATTGCAAGACAATATGGAGGAGGTGGACATTTTAATGCTTCAGGTATAACATTTAAAGATTATGATTTTTTTATGAAATTTCACAGAGGAGAAACTCATTTAATTTAAAAAAATATTATAATAATTTTTATATTATATAAAATAAAAAAGGATGTAATAATGAGTGAAAAACTTCTTTGTCGTATACAAAATCTAAATTTTGATAATAATACTATATTATTACAATTTTCTTTTTTAAATTTAAATCAAATAGAATTACTACAACAACTAAATGACTCAAAACAATTTTTTACGATTAGTATTTTTAATATTAAATCAAAAAATTTAAAAACTTATAAACAATTAAAAACTTATTTTATGTTACTTAAACAGATTTTAACTAAGTCTGATATTCCTATTACTAAGGATAATATACAATCTTTAGATAGGTATATAATGGAAAATTTATTTCCTTGTGCAACTTTAGAATTAAATGGACAAACTATTAAATGCCCTCCATCAAAAAGATTTTTATCTATTGATGATTTTAATGAATTATTAAAAATAGTTTTAGATACTTTTTCATATCTTGATATTAAAATAGAAAATCTTTAAAAAAATACTAATTTATAAAGGGGTTATTTATGTATAAAATTGTTGATATAGATGGAGAAGAGTTTGCTATACCTGATAATGAATTTTATGTTATGCAACAGAAAAAATATAAATTACTATTGCAAAAAGCAAACATTCCATCATTTTATTGGGATATAAATTTTGTAGATTATCAAGGGGATAAAACAAGTAAAGAATTTCAAATTATTTATAATTATGCTCATAATTTTTTTAAACCTGAATTTAATCATATAAATTTATATTTATGTGGGGGAACATCAACTCAAAAGTCCGCTTTAATGTATAATATTGGAAAAACTGTGATTAAACTTGGTTATACTGTTAAATCTATTCTTGCTGGAAGTCTTATTGATAAATTAATGAAAATACAAGGATTTAATTATAATGAAAAAATTTATAATGAAATTCAAGATTTAAAACAAAGTGACCTTTTGTTGATTGATGATTTTGGTGATATAAAGAAAACTTTAATGTGGCAAAATGAAGAAAGTAAAAATATTATTTTGGTAGAGTGGGATAAATTTTTAAGAGATATCGTGGTTTCTAATACTCATGTTGTTATGACATCAAATTATAATTTAGCTTTAGTAAAACAATATTTTGGGGAATATATATATGAATTATTAGATAGAAATTTTTTTGAAATTTATTTGCAATATTCTGTTAAAGAAAAAAGGAAAAATAAAATAGAGAATGCTATTAGATCTTTAATTATTGAAAATTCATCTTCACAAGAACAAGTTTTAATTAAAAGAAGACAACCTAAAGATATATAAATAAAAAATGAGGTAAATATTTATGGATGATTTACAAGCAAATATTTTTTCTAAAATTGGTTTAACTTTTATTGATTATCCAGATCCTTCTTTGCCTGCAGTTATTGTCTATTTTTTGGGATGTGATCATAATTGTTTTTCATGTCATAATCCTGATTTTCAAAATATAAATTATAGAAATAAAAAATTATTATCTATAAATGATCTTTATTTAGAAATTATAAAATTATGTAATATATCCAAAACTAATTTAGTGGTGTTTAGTGGAGGAGATCCTTTAAATCCTTTTAACAGGGATTTTGTTAGATTATTTATAAATAAGTATAAATATAATTTTCGATTTTGTATTTATACTGGGTATGATATTGATTATGTTAAGAAATATGATATTAAAGGATTTACATTTCTTAAATGTGGAAAGTATGACTCATCTCTTCATCAAGTTGCACAAAAAACAAATGATTTTATTCAATTTGCGTCTAAAAATCAAATTCTTTATGATAAAGATTTTAATGTTGTAAGTAAAAATGGTAGGTATTATTTTTAAATTTTAAAATAAAAAGAGGTTATTTATATGTTTGAAAATTCAAGTATTATTTCATCAATTAATTCTATATATAAAACACTTTCTTATAATATTCAAAATACTTATTCTTTTATTTCAGAGAATAAAAGATATGAAGTTGTTGATAATTTATTAAAAATTCATGGTTTGAGTAAAGAAAATTTTTCTGTTATTAAAAACATTGAAGAAATTATTATAAATAATATTAATGACGTCTCAATTGATGATAATAGTAATAAAGGTGAAAAAGTAATAAATGGTCTTGTGAATGAAAGTTTACATCCTTTTAGAAAAGTTGTTGGTTATAGATTTTTGTATCGTAAATTAAAAGAAATATATGGAAAACAACATGCAAAATTTTTAACTGGATTATTGTATGACTATAGTTTAGCTCTTTCAGATTCAGTAAATATTTTAATTCCTTATTGTTGGGCTTTTGATTCAAGTAAAATAGTGACAATAGGAAAACCGTTTGGACAGCTACCATCTAAACCTGTTAAACGTATTGACTCATATATGTCTTTATTAAATGAAATAGTTCATCAAATGAGTAACCATCTTGCAGGTGCTATAGCTATTGGAACATTTTTTCTTGATATTGCCCATTTACTGTTGATTAAAGAAAACAAAACTATTGATGATTTAAAAAATAGTGATTATAGAAAGTATATTACTAATCAATTTCAAAGAATAGTGCATGGATTTAATTCTTTGAGTAGATCTGCAGCTTTAGAAAGCCCTTTTACTAATATTTCTATTTTTGATAGAGAAAAATTAAAAAAATTTATTATAGATGATTATAATTGGTATTTTTATAATGAGAATGGTGAGTTATTTTATGAAGTTGATTATATAGTTGAGTTTATTATTGAATTACAAAATATTTTTATGGAATTTTTTGATAAAGGAGATCCTTCTAATCAAGGTTTACCTTATAGATTTCCTATTGTTACTATAAATATTTCAAAAAAAGATAATGATGATATTATTGATAAAAAGTTTTTAAAATCAGTATGTAAAAAAGATATTTATAGATATAATATTTTTGTTTCTGATACAAATAAAATTGCCAGTTGTTGTAGACTACTATCTGACAAAGATATGGTAACACTTGCAAGTCAAGTTAATAGTTTTGGTGCTGGTAGTTCTGTATCATTAGGGAGTCATCGTGTTGTTACTTTAAATTTAAATCGTTATGCTTTATTGTCATATTCTGAACAAAATTTTTATGATATTATAAGACAATATATTTATTATGCAAAACAGATTTTATTTGCTCATAAAAAATTGTTGTATGACTTGAAAGATTTACAATTATTTATAAAAATAGGTTGGATCCAATTAGAAAGAATGTTTTCCACAATTGGACTATTAGGTTATAATGAAGCATATCAAACATTAATTCAAAAATATAATCTTAATATTTCTTATGAAGACTTTCTTTATTCTTTATTAACTTTTATTAACTCTGAAGTAAATTTTAATAATGAAAACTTTGAAGGGTGTATTTTTAATATCGAACAAATTCCTGGTGAGTCAATGTCTCATAGATTAGCAAGAGCAGATGCATTATTTTTTGATAATGATAAAATATCTTATATGTATGCAAACCAATTTATTCCTTTATGGGATAATAATAAAAATATTTTTGAAAGAATGATTATTGATGGTAAATGTATGAAATTAATTACAGGCGGTGGAATTACTCATCTTAATACAGGAGAACATATTACTTCACAACAAGCAGAAAATTTAGTTAAATTTGCTATAAAAAGTGGTTGTGAACATTTTGCAGTAACTGGAACATTTATTCAATGTGAGGATAATCACGTTCTATTTGGAAACAATACTATGTGTCCAATGTGTGGAAAAAATATTATAAAGAAAATGGCAAGAGTTGTAGGTTTTTGGGTTAATGTAAGTGATATGTCTTTTTATAGAAGAGAGTTAGATCATGAAAAAAGAAAAGAATATAAAAATGGGGATTTTAATTTAAATGAAAAAATTTAAAGGATGGTATAAAAATTTATGGAAGTAAAATTATTACATAATAGTCCTTTATTATTATCTATTATTGGAGCAAGAAATTGTTATAATAGTTTTGAAAAAAGTGACAGTATAAATAAAAATGAATTTGTTGAATATGGTGAGAAAGATTTAAATTTAATAAATAATTTAATTAAAAACGGTCACCATTCAGTTTTGGAACATGTCTATTATACTTTTAAAATTGATGGGATTAGTCGTGCTTTATTACAAGAGTTAGTAAGACATAGAATTGCTTCTTATAGTGTTAAATCCACAAGGTATACACTAACAGAATTAAAAAAAGATGAAAATATTGATGTAGATAAATATTGTGTCACTGAATATTTACCTGAAAATATAAAATCAGATTTATTAAATAGTTTACTAATTATTAAAAAATTATTAAATGAAGGTTGGGCAAATGATAAAGTTAAATATCTATTGCCTGAAGCTTATAAAACAAATGTTATAATGAGTATAAATGCAAGAAGTTTAAGGAATTTATTTAAATTAAGAACAGATAAAAGGGCTTTAAAAGAATTTCAAGACTTAGCAAGAAATATATTTTTAATTTTACCTCATGAACATTTAATTTTATTTCATGATGTAATAATATTTTAACTTATATGTTGAAAAAATTAAAAAAAATCGACATGTTAAAAATAACATGTCGAAAAAATTTAAAATTCTCAACATAGAATTTTTTGTTATTCTTTAAGTTTAACTATATAAAGGGATTCTGAACCTTGAAATGTCATTGAATTCTTAAGAAGAATACTTTCTATGAGTTTTCTTTTACTTTCTTCAATATTCAACGTATTAACAGACGATTTACTAATTTTTACAATATTAAAAAATTGATTAGTAAGTTTTTGTATTTGCATTTCTTCAAATACTTTTTTAATATTATATTCAGTTACAGATGACTCTCTTATTTGTAATTTTTGTTGTAAGTCTTTTACAATAATTTCTTTAAAGGGCGATTCTTTAAGAATATAGTCACGAATTTCTTTTAGCTCTTTTTCAAGAGATTCTATTTCTTTTTTTAATTCTATATATCTTTTAGCTTTTATTAAGAGTTCATTTTCTTTATCCATTTTTTCCTCCTATTTTTTATAAATGTAATATAAAAAATAATTTTTAAATTTTAAAATTTTTTTTCAAAAAAAATTATAAAAGTTGAGATAAAAATAATTCAGTTTTACATTGAGAACATACATAATTTTTATGTTTTTTTAAATAACTTTTTAATATTTTATTTTGTTTTTTTGAAAATTGTAATTGATATTGACTAATAGAATGTTTTTTAACAATATAGAATTTTTTACAAATTTGACATCTTTTTAACATAGATTTTTTACTCCTTGTATTTTTTAAAATTTTATTATAATTATTTATATAATCGATAAAAACTAATTAAAACATTAGAGAAAAATATTTTTTTTAAAAAAAATTATAAGGTTTTTTATTTATTACTAATAAACAATATTATTAAAGGAGTATATAGTATGATTAGATTTTTTGAAGTTGTTAAAGATGAATTTCGACAATATCCTAATTCAACAATTAAATTACCACAAAGAGCCACACAACATAGTGCGGGGTATGATATCTATTCCCCTATTAAAACCATTATTAAACCTCAAAAAGTAGAACATATTTATACAGATATTAAAGTTAAATGTAATACTGATGAGGTATTTCTTATTTTCATTAGAAGTTCTATTGGAATTAAATATAATTGTATGTTATGTAACTGTGTTGGTGTGATTGATAGTGATTATTATAATAATCCAGATAATGATGGTAATATTATAATATCTCTTTATAATTATGGAGATAAAACTTTATTTATTAATGAAGGAGATAGAATAGCACAGGGGATTTTTGTTTCTTATAAAACTATTGATAATGATATTGTTAGTAGTCAAAGATTAGGTGGATTAGGAAGCACAAATAAATAATTTAAAGGAAGGGAATAAATGAATACAAAAGAAAAAATTTCTTGTATTTGTGATGAATTAGAAAATTTTTTACATATAAAAAATACTCGTTACGGAGATTCTGCTTTATCTCCAATTCAAATTTTTAGTAAATTAGATATTACGAATAGTTTATATGTTAGAATTGATGACAAAATAAATAGAATAAAAAATAGTGATGAGTTAAGAAAAAATGATATTGTTGATTTAATTGGTTATTTAGTTTTGTTATGTATTGATAAAGATTGGTTGCAATTTTCAGATTTAATTGATTAAAAATATAAAATAATAAATGTAAAAGGAAATAATATAAAGGAGAAAGTTATGCCTTATTTTAATATAGATGTTGATTTTGAAGTTTATTGTGATATATGCGGAAGTCCTCTTTGTAATTCAACAAGAGTTGATAACCAAAGAAAAAGAATATATATAGAACCTTGCTCAAGATGTCTTGAAAATAAAGAAAAAGAAATAACAGAAAAATATTATAATAATTTTTAATGGAGAAAAAAATGAAATTATTATTAGTCCCTTATTTTGGAGGAAAATACCGTATGGTTAATAATATTTTAAATATAATGCCTGAACATAAAAGATATTTAGAACCTTTTGGTGGAGCAGGATCAATTTTACTTAATAAACCTATAAGATATGATATTTATAATGATGTTAATCAAAACGTAGTAACATTATTTAATGTTTTAAGAGATAAAGAAAAATTTGAAGAATTTAAAAGATTATTATATTTAACACCATTTTCAAGGGAAGTTCATAAAAATTATAAAAAAGATTTAGATAATAATAATATAAGTTCCGATATTGAAAGAGCTTATAAATGGTATTATGTTTTAAGAATATCTTTTTCTGGTAAATATGATGGTGGCTTTGCTATAAATTCAGGATTAACTGATAAATGGGATATATTTTCATATTTAAATGGTATTGAAAAATTAGACTATATTGTTGAAAGATTACGACATATTGTTATAGAAAATAAAGATTTTAGGGATATATTTGATATTTATATATCACAATGGGATACTGAAAGTGTAGTATATTGTGACCCACCGTATGTTCCAGAAACAAGAAGACGTGGGGGTTATGAATATGAAATGTCTTTGGATGACCATATTGATTTAATAGAATTATTAATAAAATACGAAAATCAAGTAAAATTCATTCTTTCAGGATATGCAAATACTTTATATGAAAAACTTGAAAAAAGAGGGTGGAAAAGAATAGATTTTGATACAGTTTGTTCTGCGGTTGGAACAACAAGAATTTCTAATTTAGCAGGAAAAGGTAATGTAAAAAAACATCAAAAGCGTGTAGAATCTGTATGGATTAATTATAAATTACAAGATACAAAAGAATTATTTTAAATGAGGTATATATGGATTGGAAAAATAAATTTCCGCAAGAAAATAGATATTTTGAAACAGACAATGGAATTTTATATTGTGGGGATTGTTTAAAAATTTTAAAACAATTTCCTGATAATTATATTGATTTAGTTTTAACATCCCCACCTTATGATACATTAAGATTTTATCATATGAATAATGAAAAAGAATTAAAAACATTTTGGAATTTTGATAAATTTATTCAAATTGCAAAAGAATTATCAAGAATATTGTGTAAAGGTGGTGTAATTGTTTGGGTAGTAAATGATGAAACTATAAATGGTAGTGAGACAGGAACAAGTTTTAAGCAAGCTTTATATTTTAAGGAACAATGTGGTTTATGTTTGTATGATACAATGATATATGCTAAATATAGTGCAACGTTTCCAACTAAAAATAGATATAATCAAATATTTGAATATATGTTTGTATTTAGTAAAGGTAAAGTTAAAACATTTAATCCTTTAATAGACCAACCTAATAAATTATATGGTAAAACATCATGGGGATTGTCTTCATATAGAGATAAAAATGGTATATTACAAAAAAAAGAAAAAATTAATGTTAAAAGTCCTTATCGTTTAAGGGATAATATTTGGTATTATGGTAACGGTTATAATGTTTCAACACAAGATGAAATAGCATATAAACATCCTGCAATATTTCCAGATAAATTAGCCTATGACAATATATACATGGAGTAATGAAAATGATATAGTGTTAGATCCTTTTATGGGAAGTGGAACAGCGGCAAAACAATGTCAAATATTAAATCGTAAATGGATAGGGATTGAAATTAATTCAGATTATTGTGAAATAATTAAGAAACGATTATTGTATAATAATGAAGTAATACATTATATTGAAACTGGAAAATTAAAATTAGATAATATATTATTTTAATAAAAAAATAGGTAAAATATGAAATTAGAATTGAATTGGGTGGGTAAAGAATATGTTAAAAATTTTAATTATAATGCTATTCAATATAATATTGATGAAGATATAGAACATAATAATTTACCTGATAATTGTAATTTTGAAAATTTAATGTTTATAGGGGATAATTTAAAATTTTTAAAATAAATTAATATATGTTTTTATATTATTATAAGATATAATTATAAAAGGGGATAATAACTATGGAACAGAAAAAACTTGATGAAATAGTATATATGCAAAAATGTAAGGAGTTTAAAAATTATTTTAAGATTGATGCATATAAATTTTTTCATCCTTTAATGACAGAAATTACAGGACAACCTTTTTTTGATCTAATAGCTTTTGATGAATTTTTGCATAATGTTTATGGTTATTCTGAAGAAAAACATGGTTCAATAAAAGATTTTTTATGTTATCATTTTGATGAAAATGTATGTATGTTAGTAGAAGATTTTGTTTATTGTAGATTTTTTAAATAAGGATTTTTTTATGGAAGATTTTTTTAATATTAAACAAAATAAATGTGAAAAATGTAGAATTAAAAAAGATAATATTGTTAATTTTAAAGATAATGCTTTTGTTGCTCAAAATGGAAATGCTGATATTCTTATATTATTAGACATGTATGACTATGATGAAACAATACAGAAATTTATATTTTTTTTAAAGAATAAAAATTTAGAAGATTTTCAAATATATTCCGCAACACAATGCAGATCTAAAAATTTAGAAATTCCTTCACCAATTTATTCAGTTTATAATCATTGTAATTGTTTTAATTTTAATAATTTACAGCATAAACCTAAAGTTATTATTGCGGTAGGGAGATCTATTTTTTATTTTTTACAAGATAATGACTTTTCAGATTGGAGAGATTTTTCTGAATATTTTTTTAATCCTACATATTTTTATTATCAAGGGATTAGAGTGTATCCTATTCCTTCATTGCATGAGTGGATAGGTGGAAATAGCTTTCAATATGCTTTTACTATAAAACAATTTACTTTTATTAAAGAATATTTAAAATTACACATAGAAGAAAAATTTAATTCTTATAATATAGTTAAAGTAGAAAATGTTAATGAATTTTTAAAAGAATATTCATCTTATAGTGGATATATGTCTTTTGATATTGAAACTAATGGATTGGAAATTTATAAAGATAATTTTAAAATTGGTTGTTTTACTATTTCTTTTGATGGGATAACTGGTTATTATATTCCAATTGAAAATATAAATAAAAGGTTATTATCTATTTTTTTTCAAAATAAAAAAATTATTACAGCCAATGGAAAATTTGATGCTAAAGCAGTATTAAAAATATTTGGGATTAAAATAAAAATTGAAGAAGATATTGTTTTACTTGCACATATTTTAAATACATTTAGAACAAAAAATGGATTAAAAACTTTAGCATGGTTTGTAAATTTAGGTGGATATGATAAAGATTTATCTATTTATCTTAAAAAATATAAATGTAATTCTTATTTAGAAATTCCTGAAAATATTTTAATAAATTATGCGGCATTAGATGCTATTGTAACATATAGAGTATTTGACTTTTTAAAAAATATATTAGTTCCTAAACAAAATGAATTATATAATATCTATAAAGAATATTTAATCCCCGTTTTAAATATATTTATTGATGTTGAAAATAAAGGGATATTGATTGATAAAATATATGTTGCAACATTACAAAGAGAATTAAAAGAAAAATTAGAAAGTTGTAAACAAAAAATTTTTACATATTTTAATTGTCACTTTGATTTAAATTCACCAAAACAATTAGGTGAAATGTTAGAGAAAAAAGGTTTACCATGTTTAGAAAAAGCAAAAGCTGGATATTATAAAACAGGTATTGATACATTATTAACTTGGAAAAAAATGGGATATAATGTTGCTGAAGATATTATGCAATATAGAGAAATTTCAAAGTTATTACAAGCTTTTGTAGGGGAAGATGATACATCAGGATTATTATCTTATATTTCTAATGATAATAAAATTCATGCTAATTTTGGGATAGCAATGACACAATCATTAAGGTCTAATTGTAGTGATCCTAATTTACAACAAATTCCAAAAAATGAAATGATAAGAAAAATGTTTATTTCCCCTAATGACTATGTTTTTATGGAAGCTGATTATTCAGGTTTTCAATTAAGAATTGCAACTATTTATTCAAAAGATGATACAATGATTGATATTTTTAAAAATAAAAATGGGGATATCCATAGCATTACAGCTCAACAAGTTTTTTGTAGAGATATAAGTATTGATGAATTTTTAAAAAAGAAAAAGGAAAAGCCTTTTAGTGATTATAGATTTAAATCTAAAGGAATTAATTTTGGTTTTTTGTTTGGATTAAGTGCTGAAGGATTTAAATCTGTAATAGAAAACGATTGGAATGATAAAGACGTTGATGAATTTATTGAAAAAAATAAATTAAAAATTGTTATTAATTATAATAATGAAGAAGATAAATATTTAACTGTTGCTCATTATATTAGAGAAACATTTTTTAATACTTATTCAAAATTATTGCAATGGATTCAAAATAGTAAATACATTGCTTATAATAAGGGATATATTGATTGTCCTTTAGGTGGAAGAAGACATTTACCTTTACTTTCCTTTTATAAATATGCAAGTAAAATAAATAATAAAGAAAAAAATCATTTAGAAAATATTGCAGTTAATAGTCCAGTGCAAACTTTTGAAGCGATAATGATGTATAAAGCAATTATTAATATTTATTCTGAAATAAAAAATAAAAATTTAAAGTCTTATATTGTAGGAATGGTGCATGACTCTTTAGTTTTATATGTCTATAAAGATGAAATTTCAATTATGAAAGATATTATTAAAGAGAATATGGAAGATTTATATAGTTTTGACGTGCCAATTACTATTGAAATTCAGGCTGGTAATGTATGGGGGTTTGGAAAGGAAATATAAAGTTTTTTAAAAATTTTTTTAAAAATTTTTATATTATTCTTAAATACTAATAAATATAAAGAGGTTATTATGGATAAAATAATAATAAGGGAGTATTTTAAACCTATTTTAACTTTTGAAGGATATACAATATATGATGTAGAACATTCTGTTGAGAGATTTACACAAAGAGTGCCTTTGTCTTTATTTCATTATGAAAAAGTATTAAAAAAAGCAATTCTTTGGTTAATTAATAATAATAAAGATAAAGTTGAAGATAGATATATATTCATATCTAATAGACATAAATTTGGAATTCAAGTAGATTGGAAAAAAGATAAAAAAGATAATAAATTTGCAGGATTTACTGCAACAACTTTATCAGATAAAGAAATGAATTTTGTTAAATATAATGATAATAAAATTATTGTAGAAAGTTTTAAAAAAAATGGTTTTTCTTTAAAAGAAGCAAGAGAATTTTTAAAAAATCAAATAGGTTATTGTAATTTAAAAGTTTCCAGAGAATTAAAAAATATAGGATACAGTATTTTTTATGAAGATGGGAAAGTTTATTATACATTTAATGTTGTAAAATTATAATTTTGTAAATGAAGGAGTATAATAATGAAAAAGTATACAATAAAATGGGAAAATGGTAAATTATCAATTAATGGATCAGCTGTATATACTACTTCTGATATATTATATTATATTGCTGAACAACATAATATAAATATACAATATTTGTATGAAAATCGTTTTATTTTTACCAATGAAATATACTATATTATATCTAAAAATGATTTTAGAAAAGAAATTAGTATAACATATTATGAGTATTGGAAATACTCTCTTTTTAAACAAAAATATTTAATAAAAAGAAATATAAAGGAAATATCAAAAATTATAGATAAATTTAATAAAAGTTATAATAACTTAAATTTTACATTTGATATAACAGTAAAATAGTTTACTGTTAAAGAGTAATTAAAAAAGGGGGGAAAATGAAAAGTATTACTTGTAGGTATTGTCAAAAAACATTTGTATTATCTCATTTACAAAAAATACAATGGCAAAATAGTAATTGTCAATGTCCTTATTGTCAAGAGTTATGGTGTATACTCCCTCCTACAGAAAGAGAATTAAAAAATTTACAAGAAATATATTTAAAGGAAAGAAATAATGATGTCTTATCTCATATTGCGTATATTTTATTTCATTACGCTCAATCTTTAATAAAAAAGAAATTTCATAATTATATTAGAAATAAATATGACCTTTTTGATTATAGTTATAATGCAACTGTATTTATTATTGAAGATTATTTAACTAAGGAGGACTTTAGAATTGAAACATCATTTGCTGGATATTTATTATTTAAAATTAAACAAGCAATTTTTTTTAAAGATAAATATGATAAAAATGTATATTTATCTTTAAATTTTGAATTTAAAGATAAAAATCAATTAGAAGAAATACTGCAACCTGAAAATTTTATTTTAAGACCATCTTTTAATATATTGGAAAGTATAGAACAAGAAGATTATAATATTTATCTTTTTAAAAAAATTACTTTAATATTAGATAAAGTTAAAGAATACTGCACTCCCTCAAATGACTATGTCAGAAATATTGGTTTATATTTATTTTTCTATAAGGGTGAAAATTCTTTTAATGAATTTTTTAATATTATTAATCGTTATGGAAAAGATATAACAACTAAAACTTTAGATATTTTAAAAAAGGAATTATATAAAACTCAATAAATATTACTTTTTATTTTTTATTTTACTAATAAGTAAATTTTTTTAAAAAAAGAGAGGTATATATTTATGAGTTTTAAACCTTATAAAAGTTTTTTTACAGAAAAAAAATCAGTTCCTACTTCTGTTACACTTAAAAAAGCTATAAAAGAACTTAATGTTATTAGAAAGAAATTGTCAAGACTAAGAGAAGAGGAAGGAGAAATTGTTGATAAAGAGGAAGTTATCAATGACGTTATTGATCAAGTTGAAGATGTTATTAAAGATGTAATTGATAGTCTTGGAACAACTGATCCAACTGTTACTACCCTTATAGATACAGTGCAGGATTTACAGGATGAAACAGATTCTGTTAATGTTGATGAAGATTTTGATGACTTTGATGATTTTGGAGATGAAGAGATTTAAAGTTTTTTATTTTTATAGGTAGCATATTTTTTATGCTACCTTTTTTATTTTAGAAATATGAAAAATGTTTTATTTTTGTTGTTGTAATTTTTTAAATAAAGGAATTAAAAATTTATTCACAATATACCATGCGTGTTTGTCAAAAAAGATATATTGTTTTGGATTAGTTTTAACTGGTGGATGTGATGCCCAACATCTTCCATATAGTAAATTGTTATTTTTTAATACCCATTCTAATTCATAGAAAAATTGTAATTGTATACCTTTTTTAATGTTATTATTTGCTATGATTTGTATTGGTGTTTTTAGTAATTTTTTTGTAGTCTTTTTTTGTTTCTTTTGTTTAGATAATTGTTTTTCTTTTAATTTATTATAATTTTTCTTTTTATAAATTTCAGGTTTTTTTAGACTCCCCGTTCTCCATTTGAAGGTTGAATATAATCCTTTATTTATGTCATCAATAATAAATGTAATAGGATAATAATGATATTTTAATGTATCTGTTTTTTCATAACTAACTGGAGATGTTTTAATTCTAAATTCTATTTTAACATTTTCTCCTTGTTGTTCCCATTGTTTAGTGGATCTATTATATATAAATCTATGTTGTTTAGTAATTCTTCCATTCACAACATCTAATTTTGATCTTTTAGATTTATCATCTCCTGATGTTAATTTATAATATTTATATGATAATTTAATTACATCTGCAATAGTTAGTTGTTTATTCATTTTGCTCTATATTTACTAATAATAAATTTATAGTTATTAGTATAAAAAAAATTAAAGGGGGACATATAAATAAAGTATGTCAAAAAAAGATATTCTAAAAAATAATATTGTAAAAGATATTCAAAAAGTGCAAAAACTATATCAAGAAACATTTAATAATTTTGATATAGTCACAAGAGATTTTTATAGAGAACATGGTAAATATTCTGATTCTCAAATTTTATCAGTATTTAAAACTTTCACAGAAGCAAGAAATGAAAGCTTAAAGTTAGATGTAATTGAATTACAATATAAGAAAAAAATTCAACAATTACAGAATGATAATAATAAATTATTACAGGAAAATAAAGCTCTTTTGGATAATACTATAACAGAAGATTCTTTACTTCAATTATATGAAGATTATTTAAATAAAAATAAAAATGATATTGTTTGTAATAATAATTATAGTGAATATATTCAAACTGTTACCACAAAATCAAATGATGTTTATAGTATTTTAATGTTATCTGATTTTCATTTAGGTGAAGTTGTTGATGGAAATGAATTACATAATATTAATGAGTTTAATTCAGAAATTCTTTTTAAAAGGCTACAAAGAATTTTTAAATATTTTATTAAATATAATCAAAAATTTCAAATTCAAGAATGTTATATTTTATTTTTAGGTGACTTATTCTCAGGAAGTCATCATCCTGAATTGATAAAAACAAATGAGCAAAATGATGTTGAATGTATATTTACACTACAAAATTTTATTATATCTCAACTTATTGAAATTTCACAATTTTTTTCTAAAATACATGTTCATTTTGTTGTGGGCAATCATGGTAGAATTCCACAAGGGAAACCTGAATATAAAAAAGCTTTTATAATGAATTATGAATATATTTTTGCTAAACAAATACAAATGTATTTTGATTTATTACAAAAAAATATATTAAAAGAAAAAGACTATAAAATTGAAATAAATATAGCTCAATCTTTGTTTGATGTAATAAATGTTGGAGGAAGAAAATTCTTAATTACTCATGGACATATTTTATCAAATGGATCTAAAAGTTTTGCAGGAATACCTTATTATGGTTTATCAATGAGTGCATCAAAATTAGACGGAGTTTTTAAAGAATTACAACATTTAAATTTTTCTGATATTCTTTGTGGTCATCTTCATTGCACAAGTAAAGTTAAAACTCCAATAGGAAATATTTATATAAATGGATCAATTATTGGTGTATCTGATTTTGCTTTGTATAATATGAAAGTCGTTGGTTATCCTGAACAAACAATGCTTATTTGTGAAAATGGTTATGTTAATGCTGAATTAATATTGAGAGGTTATTAATTTTACTAATAAATAATAAATTTAGATATTACAAATAAAGGTATATATATGTCGGATAAAAAATTTTTAGATAAAGTATTTTCTATTTTTAATATTAATATTAAAAAAAATGCTAAAGAACCTATTGATAAAATAGAAATACTTCAAAAACATGTTACTTATGATAAAGCACAAAATATATTACAAGATACAAATATTTCACAGCTTTTTAAATATTGGATGGAAAGTTGCCATGACTCTTTACATTCATGGCAAAATAGAAATGATTTATACTCTGATATAGACTCATTATATTATAATTGTTCACAAATAAGTAAAGCAGTAGAAATTATTACAGATGAAATTATTCAAGCTGATAGTAATAATCAAGTAATTTTTGTTGAAGCTGATTCAAAACTTAAGAAAAAAATTGAAGAGCTTTTTGATATAATAAATATAAATGAATTGATAAGACCTACAATACATGATTTAGTTTTATATGGGAATGCTTTTTGGGTGATAAATTATGGTGAAAATGGAATTAATAATATAAAAGTTATTAGCCCTAAATATGTGAAAAATAGACTGGAATTTACTCCTTCTGATCTTTACACTGAAATGACTAAAAATAATGGCTTAGTTTCTTCCTTTGTTAATTCAATTGATGTTATTCAAAAATTGGTAGATTCAATCTTAAATGATAAAGATATATCCCCTTATTTTGATGAATATCTTTTAGGTTTTGAAATTCAAGATCTAATTGTGCCAGCATGGAAATGTTTACATTTTAGGAATTATACAAATAGTGATCCTTTTAAACCTTTTGGCACTCCTTTATATGTCCATGCTATAGCTCCATATAGACAATATGATGCTGCTATGTCTTTACAAATGTCTGCAAGAGGAATAATGTTTCCAAAAGAAGTATATAAGTTAAATCTTCCTAATATAACATCCCCAACAGAAAAAATGGAACAAGCTTTAATGTTTATGAGAGAACTTCTAAATATGGGGAAAAATAATGCAAGAGACTTACCAGGTCTTGGAGACATTATTGTAACTATTGAAGACTTAGTTTCTTATGAACAATTTACTCCTAACATTGAATTAGGAAAAATTGATGATATTGAGCTATTAAAAGATGATATATATGATGCAACAATGTTACCACGTAAATTGATTGATCCTAAAGATAGTTCTTTTGGTGAGTCTGGAGTTGCTTTTAGAGAACAATTTAAACCTTTTGCAAGATTAATTTATAGATTTCAATCTATATTTTTACAACAATTAATTGAAATGATAAAACTCCATTTAATCCATACAGGGGAATTTGATTATGACGACATAAAATTCACTGTTAGTATGCCTTATCCTGAGTCTCAAGTTAATAATGATATTATATCCTCTCAAACTTCTTTATTGGATCTTGCTAATGATATTATAGGAGCTTTAGAAGATAAAATTACAGGAGGTGAAAAACTACCTATTGAAGTTATGAAGTCTATTTATCATAAATTTTTACCTTATGATAGTTCTTTACTTGATTTTTGGATAAATGAAACTTTAAAACAACAAGAAAATAATAAAGATAACTCAGAAAGTGAAGATGAAGATTTAAATTTTGAGTCTATAAATAATAAAAGAAAGAAAGTTTGGAAAATTATTGAAAATAAATATGGTAAAAAACAATTAAAAGAAGCTATTGACTCAATTGTTCTTGAGATTATGTGGTCAAAAGCTAAAGATATGGCAATAAATGGTAGACATGTTTATTCCTCTAAAAATTTTAATAATAACTTTAATTTAGAAAAATATTATAATTTATTAAAAGAAATTTCAAAAAATTATGTTTTAAAAGATAGTATTGATTATGAAAATAAAGAGAAAATAGCTGAACAATTTTATGAATATCGTTTTTCTCTTGATGATGATATATCAATTAAAGAAAAAAAGAGAGGGAGAAAAAAAAGTGTTAAAAAATAATAGAATAAATTTTTATACTATTTTAAAAAAAGGAGGGTAATTTATGAAAATAATGGATGATAAACCTATTATTATTCAGGAAAACGAAAACGAAAAACAAATAACAAAAGATGAGTTTGACTCTTTATGTAACAATTCAAAAATTAAATTAGTGCAAATTAAAGAAAATACTTTTAAAATTTTATATAAATTATATAACTAATAAAAAGGAGAAAAATTTATGATTATATCTGATGAAGAAAAACAAGTATTAGATATACTTAGTTTAATTTCCACTCATTCAAAACAAACAGTTAAAGACGTTTTATTTGCTTTACTTTCTTATATGACTATGAATTTTTATATGACTTCTGAAAATATTGAAAATGTAGATACTATAAAATTTGAAATGATTATCCCTTTTCTATGTAAATTACATGTTAATTATATAGAAAAAGAAAAGGAACAAGGAAATATTGTTAGTAATATTTCTATTGATGCTTTTCCTTTACAAGCTTTTTCTAAAGAAATTTTATCTATTGTAAATAATGAAGAACCTTATACAAAAAAATATTTTAAGCAACAAAATAAAATGTTTTTTAAAAAATTATTAGACTTATCAGATATTGATGAAAATGAAAGGGGGGAATTAGATGAAGTGGATTTTGTTTTATCTTAATCAATTTGATTATATTATATATATATCATCTCTTAATCCTCAAGAAAGACATAGTATTCCATATACTAAATTTTTTAATTTTTTATCTCAACATATTTCTAATATTGAAAATTTATTAGATTTAGAAAATAGTATTTTAAAATATAGATATATTATGTTGTATGACACAGGTAAATGGGAAGTTTTAAAACCTGATACAACAACTTATTCTTATGATGATTTGTTTAGTTTCAATATTGATAAGGTTGAAAGCAAAAAAAATAGTCATCAAAAAAAATCTTTTTTTCCTGAATTTTTTCAGAATAAAATTAATAAATCAAAAAATTATTTATTTTCTTTATCAAAAAACAATACAAAAAAGTTTTAAAAATGACTCCAATAATTTATATTTCAGATGATGACTATCTTTATGTTTTTGATAATTTTGATATTTGTTTTGGTGAAGTAAACTATATTCTTTGTGAATCTGGTTATTTTGAATTTCAAAATTTACAAGATTTTAAATTAAAAGAAGATAGTTATTATATTACTAATGAGGATGATGACTTTTTTATTCTTCCTCAAGAAGATTTTGAATTAATAAAGGAGTTATTTCAAAAACATGTTAGTAAACAATCCAATTCATCAAATAATTCAGAACAATAATTCTAATATTTTTTATTTTTTAGACATATTAGGGATAAAGTATAAACATAATCAAAATGAAAAAGGTTGGATACCTATTATTTGTCCTTTTCATATTGATAAGGATTTTGGAAACGCTTTTATTAATATATATACTGGAGTTATTCATTGTTTTAATTGTGGTGAAAAGAAACATATTAATGTCTTATTGAAAGATAATAACCTTACTTTTAATAAAATTACAAAAATAAATGAAAATAAATCAAAAAAACAAAATAAGACATTTAATTTTATTACAAGAGAAATAGAAGATACAGATATACCTTTATATTTACATTTAAGAGGGTTTACAGAAGAATTTTGTAAGGAATTTAATATTCATTATTGTATTAGCAAACCTTATACTGATTATATTTTAATTCCTATTATAGATAGTCAAAAAGAAATTTATGAATTTGAATTTAGAAAGTGTTACGAATATGAATATTTACAAAAAATATTTAAATCAAGACAAAATGATTCATTACAAAATTTAAAAGAATATTTTAAAAAACTTTGTAAGAAACAAAATATAAAATTTACTAATGGGAAATTATATAAAAATGGACAAGTATGGTATTCTTCAGTTTTTGAATATTTATTAAAACCAAAAGTATTATACTTATCTAATTCACAAGTAAAGAAAACTATTTTTAATAAAGATAATTTAAACTATAATGAACCTTTATATCTTTGTGAAGGAACAGGATCTATTCCAAAGTTATATCAATATATTTCAAAAAATTGTAGTTGTGTTTTTGGATCTGAAGTAACACAGGAACAATTACAAATTTTAAAAAATTTTAAAGAAATTATTATTATTCCTGATAATGACAGTGCTGGGTATAAATTTGTTAGTTTTTTACATAAATTTTTATCTCCTTTTGTTAAATTGTATGTCATTCCTTTACATGTAGATGATACAGATGTAAATTATATTTCTCAAATAAAAAATACTAATAAATTAGAAATTAATTCTTTTTTAGTTAAAAATTATTTGTTGAGTATGATACAAAAATAAGAAATGAATAAACCTATTATTATATATAAAGATAAATTACAAGAAGATTTAAAGCATAATTTAAATTTACATAAAGCTAAATATGTATATGCTTTACGTGTTTTTGGTTTTGGAATTCCTATTTATATTCTTGTATATAATTCCCGTCGACCTGATATACCAATTGATAAAAAGAAAATTAGAAATTTTAATTTTTTTAAAGTGTTAAAATATTTTCATAAATATAAGGATTTTCAAAGAGTAAAAACTTCTCCTCCTTTGTTATTTTCTGTTATTGAAGATTTATTAACGTCTAATACTTTAATTATTATTTGCGATATTGCAGGATATTATTTATATAATAAAGATTTTTATGATGAAAAATAAATTACAAGAGAATTCAATTAGACAATTACAAAAAGATATAGAATATATTTTGCAAAAATATAAATATAATTATAATTTAATTATTTTGCTTTTAAATGAAATTATACAGAAATTTAATATTTCAAAATCTGATTTAGCTAAAATTTTAAAAATTCAAGAGAATTGGATTAATATAAAATTAGATGAAGGATTAAGATTAAGTGATTTAAGAAAACATGCTGGAATATCAAAATTTACAAATAAATGGAGATTAGATAGACAAAAGAAAAAAGGAAGTGGGGCGAAGTCTGTTAAAATTATTGGAATGAAGGTTAATAAGAAAAAAGACTATATAACTTTCGTTTTCAAAAGTAAACCTACTTATAATTCACTAATGCCTGCAGTTGCTTTTCCTGATAAAGAAAAGCAAAAAAATGTTAGAGCATATACACAAGAAATTAGAATTTTGGATTTTTTTAAATGGGCGCAAACTAAACCTAATTATAAACAATCAGAATTAACACCTCAAGAGGTTAAAGAAATATTACAAATTGCTGATATTCAAGTGGCTTGTAATTGTATGTCTTTTCAATTTCAAGGTATGAATTATATTGTATCCTTATTTGATGCATCAATTTATCCAGAAACAAGACCCCCTCAAAGATGGAATAAATATCATAATGATGATAATTTTCTTTGCAAACATTTAGATATTTTATTATCTCAAGGAATGAATATTTATATTAACAACATGACGTTGATGATAAATAAATATTTAAAAAATAATTAAAATAAGTTTAAAAGAAATAAATTTACTAATAAATAAATGTGGTTTTTTGAATATGGTTATTCCATATTTTTGAAAATCTAAATCACAAATAAAGAGGTTAAATTATTATGATTAAAACATGGAAAAGAAGCACTGTAAGAATTAAAGATACTGTTACATCAGGCGAACAAACAGCAGGTGTAAAAAATATTTTAATTGTTTCAAGCACTCCTGTTACAGAAACAGATGATTTTATTTATAATATCAATATTGTAAGAAATGGAGTAGACGTTACAGCAAAGGCGAAACATTCTTATAATACAACAACAGGTTGTGTTTCAGTTCAAACAAATAGCACAGATTATGTATTGACATCTGGAGATGTTATTTACATTTCAGGAACTTTTAGTTCATAAAATAATTTAAAGAAAAATAAGAGGTATTATAATATGAAATATGAATTTAATGTTGATAGTGACTCAACAGTTTTTACACAAAAAGATGGTATAAAAGAAAAAAGATCAATACTTTCTGAAAAAGGAAAAGCTTATCTAAAAGAATTTAAATTTAAAAAAATAAAAGAAAGTAATAATAAAAATAAAAAAAGAACTATTAATAGGAAAAGACCTATTGCTTTTAGAGAATATGTTAAAATGAAAGAATCTAATAAAAAAATAAAAAGTAAACTAAGTGAAGAGTCTATTTATCTCATGACTGTTGGGGATGTAGTAGATGGAATGTCAAATATGTTTAATTTTGTTATTACAAGAAAACCTAATGTAAATTTTTATTCAGAACTGCTTTCTAATGCAATTATTTCTGCAGTAGAAAATAATATAGAACCTGAAAAACAAAAAATTTTTATGAAAAGATTTATAAAATTTATGGTGAGTTTTTATAAGACTCTTTAATTTTAATTTAAAATATTTTAATATTTAAAAAATCCTCTATTATTAGAGGATTTTCTTTTTTTTAAAAAAATTTACTAATAATTAAATATATTAAAGAGTATAAAAAATTATGAATAAGCTAATTACTATTTTTAATAATTCTCAAGTTTTTAATTTTTTTCTAAAAATTTTAAATTTTTTAAAGGAGAATATTTTTATGAAAAAGAATAATAAATCTATTTTTGATAAAATCTTTATTTTTTCTTTTTTTAGAGGGGATGGACAATTTCAACCTTTATATTTTTTTGTTTTTGTTTTTTCCATGCTTGCTATTGTATTAATAAGTTTTAAACTTTATATTGTATGGCTTAATATAAAAAGTGGTAATATTTCAATTGAATTAATTAGTTCAACTGATATAGCAACAATTGTTACTTTTGTTGGTGGTATTTTAACTATTTATAATTATAATAAGAAAAATAAATTGCAATATCAAAATCAAAATAAGTCTGAGGGGGATAAAGGTTAAAAAATGATATGGATTTTATTTTTCCTATCTGTTTGTAATATTTTAGGTGGTTGTTATATATTACATTATTATAAAAAATTAAAAATTTATTCTATTTCTTATCCTATAGTTGTTAGTGTTTGTTCTATTGAATGTATTTTTATTGTTTATTATATTTCTCTTTTATATAGTCCTTTGTCATGGATGACAATTTTTATTTATATTTTAAAAAGTATTTATTTATTTAATATTCTCTTTTTTATTTATAAACATATTATACTAAAAATAACTTATTAGGTTTTTATGATGGAAAAATTTGCTGAATATCTTTCCTATATAATTATTCTTTTAATAATTTTTTTTAAATCTTTTTTTTCTTTATATAAGTATGTAAAAGAATTTTTTAAGAAAGAAAAAGATATTATTGTAGAAAATAAAATTATTTCTCCATCAAATGATAAAAATGTTTCTATTTCTGAAATGTTTTCTCTTTTAATGGAACAAGAAAAAATTTTAAAAATTTTATTAAATATCGATAGTGAAATTTTAAAACAACAATTAGATTATTTTGAAAAAAATATAAACACTATTAAATTAAAAATTTTAAATGATTATTGTTTTATAGCTTATAAGAATTCGCAGTTAACAGATAGTCAAAGAAAATTATATTGTGATTATATTGAAGTATTATTAAAAATACTTGTATTAACAGTGCATAATCATTTTAAATATTTTTGTAAAAAAAATCATTTTGATACTTATTCAATATTGGAATTTAATAATGAAATAAAAAAATATATTCAAATTATTTTTAATGATATTATTACTATTTTATTAGAACATAAAGACAATTTTCAAATTTTTCCTAACAATGAAATAATTTTAAATTTTAAATCTGAATTAGAGTCTCTTCTTATTGATGCTTTTAGAGAAGCAAGAGATATTTCTATACAAGAACACGAAAAAGTTGATAAAATAAAACAAGAATTTGAAAATCATGTTTCAAATTTATTACAAAGGAAATATGTATTGGGTTACTAATTATGAAAAAATATTTATATGAAATGACGGAAAAAGAATTACAAGTTTATGAGACACTTTTTAATAACGTTACTAATGACATTCAATTTGAAAAAATTAGTCCTATAGTTGTTTATGGTGTTAAGGTAGAATATAAAGGAAAACCTACATCAAAATTTTGGACTTATTGGAAACAAAATAAGGATAAATTAAAATCTACGGGGTTTATTGTTTCTAAAGTAAATGGGGATTTTGTTGTCTTTTTAAAATCTTTAAATTTTAAACAAAATTTAGGGGTTGAAGAAATTATTGATCATTTTGAAGAAACTCCTGATGATTCAGAAGTAGTAAAAAGATTGGCTTCTGATCTTTTTGACTGGCAAGTTCCTTATGCTCAAAAGGCTTTAAAGATATTAAGTAGTAACAAAGCTATACTTGATGCATCTATGACAGGATCTGGTAAGACTTTTATTTGTTTAGCAGTATTAAAAGAATTAAAATATCCTTTTATTGTAATTTGCCCTAAAACTGTTATTCCACAATGGGAAAAAGTTGTATATGATCATTTTAAGTTAAAACCTTTATTGATTACTAATTATGAACAAATAAAAATCGGAAAAACTCAATATTATAAACCTTTACCTGAAGGACATAAAAATAAATCAGGATCTAATATGTTTTGGGATGTTCCAGAAAATACAGTAATTATTTTTGATGAAGCACATAAAACAAAAAATTATCAAACAGCAAATGCAAAATTATTACAAGATGCAGTTGAACAAAAAATTTCTGTTTATCTTTTATCAGCTACTATTGCTGAAAATCCTTTAAAAATGAAAACAATAGGACAAGCTTTAAACTTATTTGATGATTATTGGAAATGGGCTTTTGCTCATGGCGTAAGAAAGGGTCGTTTTGGTATGGAATGGATGGGCACGACTCAAGACATGGAAAAAATACATAAGGATATTTTTCAGAAAAATAAAGGAATTAGAATTGGTAAAGATGTTTTACAAAAAAATTTGCCACCATTGAGAAATGAAGTTAAGTTTATAAATTTTAGTAAGAAAAATGAAATTAATAAAATTTATAAATCATTACAAGATGAAATACAAGAAATTATAAACAATAAAGATTTAACAAATAATGAAAAGTCATCTAATATCTTAGCAGTTAGAATGAGAAAGAGACAAGAAATTGAGTTATTAAAGGTTATTGATTTAGTTGAATTATCTGAAGACTATATGGAAGAAGGTAATGCTGTTGCTATTTTTGTAAATTTTAAAGATACAATTAAATTATTATCTTCAAAATTAAAAACTGACTGTATTATTGCAGGAGGGTATAATAATAAACAAGCTCAAGATGACTTTAATAATGGTAAGTCTAATATTGTTCTTGTTAGTATAAAAGCAGGTGGGGCTGGAATATCTTTGCATGATGAAGTTGGAGATAGACCACGTATAGCACTTATTAATCCTACAGACTCTGCACAAGATTTAATTCAATGTATGGGCAGGGTATGGAGAGCTGGTGGAAAATCTATGGCTCAAGCCTTTTTTCTTTTTGCAAAAGGAACAGTTGAAGAAGAAATTGGTGATAACGTAAAAAGAAAAGTTAATAATATTAATGCTATAAATGATGGAGATTTAAGAGAACCATTTTTAAATGAGGTAAAATTTTTGTAATGAAACTTGCTATAAAACCAAAACCTAAATTAAAATTGGGGAAGTTATTTAAAGATAAAGATTTACAATTAGATAATTTAAATACTGAAATTAAATATATTGAAAATTTAACTGATGATACAAATATAGACTTGCAAGCTAATGTAGATTTAAATTGGCAAAAACAAGAATCTTATAGAGAAAGATGTAATTCTTTTTATTTTAAAATAACAAAAAAATTTTAAAAAAAATATAATAAATAATTATTATTTTAAATTTACTAATAATTAAATAAAAATATATAAAAAGGTAAAAATCTATGAGACAATATAAAAGATTTTTTATTGAAAAAGATGAAGTAGAAAAAGATATAATGGAAATATATAAAAAGGAATATGAAGATCTTTTACAAAAATTAAAGAATAATACTTTTAGGAATAAAGAAAAAAGAATAGAATTTGCTCAAATTATTATTCAATTATCCACAAATCCCTATCCTGAAGCAAAAAAACTTATATATAAAATGGGGGAATTTGCTAAATATTGGCAAAATGATGAAATGATTGATGAAGATGAATGGAAGTGGCTTAATAATTCTGAAAATTTAGATATAGAGTAAATAATATGAAAAGATTAGATAATTTAAAAGAAATAGCCAATAATAAAAATAAGTTATTACTTATTGAAGAATTTACTCCTGTATTAGGTGTGAATAATATTGTTGAATTAAAACAAAGTAAGATTGTTGAGTCAAGAGAAGGAGCATCTTTTGAAAGTAGAATTATTTTAAAAGACGTTCCTATTACAAGATATACAGAAAATGCAAACGGTAGAATCTATCCAAAACAATTATGGGAAAATGTTGTAAAACAAAATTGTTTTGACGGATCATATTGTTTTGCAGATCATAAAGATGAACCTTCTGTTATGGATATTGTCGGGGTATGGAATAATTTAAGAGTATTAAATGATTATGCAATTGCTGATATTTCATTGATTGGAAATGGTAAAAGAATGAAAGAAATTATTGAAAATGGTGGAAAAGTTGGTTTCTCAACTGTTGGTTATGGTGAAATATCAGAAAGTGACGACAAGACAGTTAATCCAGATACTTATGAATATATATCAACTGATTGGGTTGTTAGTCCGTCACAAAATGTATATGCAACATTAGAAAATGTAAAAGAAAATAAAAATATGTATAATAATGTTACTAATAATTATAGACATGAAAATTTATTAAAAAATGATAATGAGGTTATTATGGATAAATATATTGAAGCAACACTAAGAAATCAAGTTCGTTCTGTTTTGAAAGAAGTTAATAAAAATGAAGATACATTATCTGCAATTTCTGAATTGCAAGAAACTTTGAAGTCAATTCCTACGGAAATGGTTGATATAAGAGGACAGATTGAAACTAAAATCCAGCAACTACAAGAAAGTTTACATAATAAAACACATGTAACAGAACAAGAAATTATAGTTAAAGAGAAACAAATTCAAGAATTGCAACAGAAACTTGATAAGGCTAATAAAATTGTTAGTCATATTAAACAATACAAAGAAAATATGAAATTGATGAGTAAAGATATAAAACAGTTTATTAAAGATAGACAACTAATGGAAAAAGATATAAAACAGTTTATTAATGAAATTACAAAGAGAGATGAAGATATTGCTAAATTTATTAAAGAAAGAATAGAATTAAAAAACTCTCTTAACAGTCTTTCTGAGTCTAAAAAGAAACTACATAAAAATATTAATGAATTGAGTAAACAGCTTTATGAGGCAAAAAGATATATTAAAAAATTGAAAAAGATTATTAAAGAAAACGATCTTGATGATGAAATATTTTTAGATGATCCTTTTGAGTCAGTAACTGATTTTGAAATTACTGATGAAATATTTGATGATACTATTGATATAGATGCTATTGATATAGACATTGATGATGATGAAGAATTTATTACAGAAGAGGAAGAAAAAGATAATTCTAAAAAATCAAAGAAAGATACTGATAAAGAAAATAATGAAGACTCTGATAATGAAGAAGAGGATGAAGAAGATGATGAAGAGGATGAAGAAGAAGATGATGATACTAAAAAGAAAGAGTCAAAAAAGAATAGAATTATAAGAAATTTTTACAAAGAAACTGTAGTTAAAAAACCTTATATAAAACAAATTAAGCATGTTATATTGAATGCAGATTCTTTATATGAGGCAATAAACATAGTTAAAAAATATGAAAACAAATTTAAAGAAAACAAAAAAGTTGTTTTTAATTTAAAAGAAAATACTAACAATCCTTTTCAATCAAAAAGGGATTTTGAAAAATATGTTTTTACTGTAGATGAAGATTAAAAAGGGTATATAAAAATACAACAATTTATTTAGGATATATAAAGATATAATTTTAATAAAAAGGGTTTTTAAAAAAACAAAATGTAAAAAAAATTAAATTATAGAAAAAAAATGAGGTAAATATACTATGATGATGAAACATGGAAGAACAACATTGAATGAAGCGGAGAATGAAGTCCTACGCTTTATGGAACAGAAGAAAAGATTATCAGAACAACATTTAAATAAGTGGGGTAGGACAGACATTCTTGGAAAAGAATTTCAGAGGCTTTATGCTAAAAATCCTACTAAGGCTCTTAAAGCTGCAACATTGGTTGAAAATCAGGAAAGAGCTTTGAAGTCTATTGTAAAAGAAAATTTGTATTCAACTACATTTTCTCCATCTCTTAAGCCAGTTCATCTGCTTAAAGCAGTTTTTCTTGGAGTTGCTAATTCAAAAAGAGGAGATATTTTTACAGAAATTCCTTTGACTACTACTGATGATATACTTTTGTATGTCCAGTCATCTTATGGTAACTCTTTGAGAGGAGCAACTGCAGGTAGTAGACCTTATGAAACAGTTGCACCATACTACGCTGGTGAGCGTTACACTGTAGCAGTAGGCACAGGAGATGGGTCAACAAAAACTTTTACAAAAAGTAGTATAACTCCAGTTCCCCTTATTCCTTTTACAATTAAAATTCTTGTAAATGGTGCAATTGTGGCAACTGATGATGGAGCAGGAAATCTTGTAGGAACATCTCTATCTTCAGGTAGTGTTGACTATGCAAATGGGGAAATTTCTGTAACATTTAGCACAGCACCTGCTAACACTGCATCAATCGTTGCTGAATTTCATTGGGATTCTGAAAGGTCAGATAATTATACTCAATATGGGGTTGTTGATCTTGAGTTGGTTAAAACAAGATTTAATGCACGTCCAATGCCACTTGGTTATAGAATTTCTGACATGACAAGATTGATGTTGTCAACCACTGGTATTGGTGATGCTGATGAATATCTTGCAATGGCAGTGGCTCAAGAACATTCAAGGTCAAAAGACTATAAAGCTATAATAGATGCAAAACATATTGCTTTAAGTAATTCAATTGAAACTTTTGACGCTAACTTTGCAGCAGCTGGTGAATTGAGTTATAAAACTCATGCACAGAAATTATTGTTCAAGATTGGACAAATAAGTGCAAGTATATATGACACTGTAAAACGTGGTGGAGTAACTCATATTGTTGCAGGTGCTCAAGCAACAGAATATATGAAATTACATGACAGTTGGAAGTCTGTTTCAGGGGATGCACTAACTGGTGTATATCAGGCTGGTGAGCTTGATGGAAAACCTGTATTTACATGTCCAGCTGATAATTCACTTATTGCAACAAATGAAGTATTGCTGATATACAGAAATCCAGTTGAGTTGCTTGATACTTCACTTGTTTATGGTGTATTGACAGAGCTTGATGCTTCTTTGAGATATCCTAATTTTATAACAGAAGGAAATACTTGTTCTGTTGAGGACAGAAAAATAATAGATACAAGATTTATTAGAATGCTTAGAATTAATAATCTTGTATAAAGATTATTAAAAATTAAAACATAAAAATACCCTCTTTTATTAGAGGGTATTTTTTTTTAAAAAAATTTCTATTTTATTTACGCTAATGCTTTTTTAAGCGGAAATAAAACTTTGTTAAGTTGATAATAATTTATATTATATTTTTTAGTTATATCATATTTGTTATAATATTTTAAATCTTCTATTATATTTTTTGATTTTTCATCATTATAGATACTATCTATTATAGTATCTATTTCTATTTTCCTATATTCAACATCATAGCTTGGAGTATAAGTCGGTAATTCATCAGGTATTTTTTTATATACCTGATTAAAAATATATTTGCAATGGTTATTTAGTAACCATTTGAAAAGTATTCCAAAAGAATACTTTTCGTTATTTCCTTTTTTATAGTAATTTATAGCATCTATCATTATAAGGAAGGAATCTTGGGAAAAGTCCTCAAATGTATATATAGTTTTTAAAAAACTATATTTTTTGAAGACTGAATAAATTAAATTCTTATATCTATTGTGCAATTCCAATAGATATTCATTATTATTTTTGTTTTTAAAATATTTACTAATAATTTCATAATCAGTCATATTTTTCCTCCTTTTTTAATTGTTGAATTGTTGATGTAATAATATTGTCAATTTCTATTGACGATAGATTGTTAAATGATTTTTTAACAAGATCATCTATTTCAACCATATTTATGATATGGTCGAAAATAAATAATCTTTTATTTTCATCACTAATTTTAATTAAGTTAGTTAATTCAATAGCTGAATTAACTACTTCTTTTAGAATTATACTTGCTTCTGTTTTATCCATTTTTTCCTCCTTTTTTTATTAAAATTTCTATAACCCAATACATGTAAAAAAATATATTTCATGGCTTTTCTCCTTTTAAAATATAAAAAGCCCACAGACAATTTAGTCTGTGAGCTTTTTTATTTTTCTCTCCATCCAATAAACCCGCCATCTAACAGCCAGATGGATGAATCATAGGAATTGAGTATTTCCCCAATTTCTTCTTTCTCGACTATAAAGGGAACAAAAAGTTCCCAATCTATACATTCATTTTTTGTGAGGAACTTATATATTTCCTCTTCATTTTCATTAAATTTCATAATTAAAGAATCAAACACTGAATTATCTTCATCATTTTCTTTGATGAGACTTTGAATTTTTTGGTTATTATGAAATTTACATTCATATACTATATATTTTTTATACTCAAACGGGAATGAATCATAAGCTTTATAGCTTATGAATTCATAGATTTTCTTTTTTGCTATTTCTTTAGCTTCTTCTACTGAAGAAACTATATAAAAATTAGCAAAATCAACAATAATATGATATTGTTGATTTTTGCATCTTATGTTATCAATATCTCTGATGACATAATTATACTTGCTAAGTAATTTTTCAATTGCTTTTTTTAATTCTATATTATTTATACTTTTTTCAAATTTTGTTCTATTCATATTTTTCCTCCTTATTATATTATTTTATACTACTAATATACTACCATATCGTAATTTGTCAAGTAAAATTTTAAATTTTTTTAAAAAAAATTAAAAAAAATTTAAAATAAAAAAAATGACAAAAATAAATTAAAAATATAAATATATATGATTATTTTACTAATAATAAAATAAAAAAGAGAGGTAAATATGAAAGCAAACAAAGAGATTATGATATTCTTTAATGAAGAAGATCAATTAAATAAGAGATATGTTACTCTGGATACTGAAAATATGCATGTTAGAATTTATGATAATTTTGAAGTTTTAGATGAATTTTTTGTTTTCGACATAAAGAACATAAAAGAATGGGGATTAGATAGACTTTATATTTATTACAAATAAAAATTTTTATCACTTTATCTTTTTTAATTACTAAACCTATTATGATAAACATAATAGGTTTTTTATTTTATTACTAATAATAAAAAAAATTAAAATTATATGCAAGATATTATCAATATAATTAATACAAAATATAATCAATTATCAATAAAAGAAAAAGAAGAAATTTATAATTTATTTTTTTCAGAACATTCACAAGAATTAAAAGATAAATTAGAAAAAATAATATATTATAAATGATATAAAAATATATAATAAAAATGATTGACATTTAATTAAATGTTATTATAGAGTAAATAATAAACTAAATAAACTAAAGGAGGAGAAATATGACAACAATGACAAAAGAAGAAGCATACAATAAAGCTAAAGAATACTTTATTAAGCATTATAGAAAAGACATTGATAAATTGACTATCGCAGATAGCAAAGGGTATTGGCATGATAGTGAAGGATATACATATTATTATGCAGAACATGGTTCACGTGATAAATATGGTAGATTTATTAGTCCATATAGAGTATGGGAAATATTGAAACAGTATGTCATTTAACAGGAAATACAAGAAATATTCAAATTAAAAAAGAAAATTTTAATCGAAAACGTATAGAATGTATCTGGATGAATTATGATATAGTAAAACAGTTGTGGTAATATGAATAACAAACTTTTAGAATACATTTCAGAAAAATATAATAATCTTCCATTACAAGAAAAAGAAGCATTATATACACTATTTAATAATACACATGATATAAATTTAAAAGAAAAATTAGAGCAAATAATTTATTATAAGAAACCACCAACACCAGAAGAATTTTTAGACCCAAAAGAAAAATGGCTTCCTGCGTCTTTTATTTATTCCACTTATGACTGGGTAAAACAAGCGTTTTTAAATATATTAAATCCTGAAAAAAAATATAATCAAGTTGTATTGTATGGAGCAACAAGAATTGGAAAAACATATTTAGCATTATTACTTATGATATATACTATTGTATATATTCACCATTTAAGAGAACCATCTTTATTTTATGGGCTATCCCCTTTAACTAAATTAGCAATGTATATTATCTCCTTTAAATATGATAAAACAAAAGAATTATATTTAGACCCTTTATTTAATATTTTACAGCAATCAGAAAGATTTATACAAGTTAAATTCCAAGATCAAGTTATTCCAAAACAAAAAGAAGTAGGGATTGATAAAATTGTATATAGTAAAGCAGCAACAACAGGGGAAATAACATTAGCTTCAGGACTGCAATTACAATTAGGAAATGATGAGGCATTAACATTTATAGGGGCAAATATTTTATCTGCTTATGTTTCTGAAATTTCTTTTTGGTGTGAACATGAAGGTGTAACAGAGGATACAATATTTAGGTTGTATACAGATTTGTTAGATAGAATAAAAGCAACAGTAGGAAGAGATTATTTAACATTTTTATATTTAGATTCTTCAGCTAATGATGCTGAGTCAAAAATTGAAAAATACATATTGCAAAATTTACAACATAAAGAAGGAGTATATTTTAAATGGCAAACAAGATGGGGTGCTTTACCTAACAATGGAAAAAATTTTCCTATATATCATAAAACAGGAAAAACATTTAAAGTTATTACAGGTAATGGCACTATTCCTCCTCAAATAGTTACTAATGAAATTCAATTGAAAGATATTCCAAAAGATTTAGTTATTGAAGTGCCATTTGATGTATATGATGAATTTAATGTTAATATTATTAAAGCAATTAAAGATATTGCAGGAATACCAACACAAAGAGAAAATAAATTTATTTCACAAGGACAAAAAATTGAAAAAATTTTTGATAATGAAACTTTAATTAATATACAAGGATCTCTAATTGCAGACTCTTCCCAACAACCTGAGGAATTATTATTTAGTCAATTGACTAATAGTATTTTATTACCTTATAATAATAATTATACTGTTGTTAGATCTCCTAATGAAAAAAGATATATTGGAATAGATAATGCTTTTTCTTTAAAAGGGGATATGATGGGATTTTGTATGTTACATAAAGAGTGGTCAAAAGAAAAGAATTGCATTATGTATATTATTGATTGTTGTTTTGCTATAGTAGGGAAAGATACAGGAATAAATTTAGATGCTCCGATTGTTTTTGTTTATGAATTATTACAAAAAACTAATATACCTATTCATGCTATTTATGCGGATACTTTTCAAAGTGCAGGACAAAAACAAATTTCAAAAAGAAGAAAAATTGAATTTGTAAATCAATCAGTAGATAAAACATTATCACCATATCAATTTTTTTTAACATGCATAATGAACGAAACTATAAAAGCGGGTAAAAATATTTTTTTGAAAAATAATTTAAATTGTTTAATCTTAACAAAAAATGAAAAAGGTCACGAAAAGGTTGATCATCCTATTGCAAAGCAAGTTATAAAATATTATGACGGTAATTGGAATACAAGCACCGCAGGATTATATGCTAAAGACGTTAGTGATGCAGTGTGTCAAGCATTATGGGGGGCATATAATGATAATAGTTATATTCCTTCAACAATTTATGAAGAAGAAAATAAAAGATTAAATAAAGATACTAATATTTCAATAGAGGATAAACAAAATTTATTAAATCATTTAATTTGTGGTTCAAAAAAAATTTACTAATAAAAAAGAGGAATTAAAAATGTTTAAAAAAATTTTAAATAACATAAAAGTTTATACTTTAAATTTTATAAGTTTTATATTAGTTATATGTCTTTTTATTTTTATTTTTTTTATTGTATATATGTTTTTAAAACAAAATAAAAAAATTCAAATTATTCCTGAATTTAAAATTATTGATGCGCAAGAATTTGATGTAAATACAACAGAACAAACAATTGAATTATGCAAAGAAATTTTACAGAAGGTAAAAACTTTATGAAAAAATTATTATTTTTAATTTTTTTATTATTTTGTGTTTCTATCTGTCATGCTAATCAACAAGATCTTATTGAACTAAAATATAAAAATAAAAAAATTGGAGAATTAACTGTTAAACAATTTCAAAATTTAGTTGAAACTTCAGAATGGGCTATACAAATTCAAAAAGCACAAAATAATAAAAATACTCAAATTAAAATTTTATCTATAACACCTTTAACAAATAAAGATTTTCAAATTATGTTTCAAATTGATTGGTTAAATGATAAAAAAGAAATTATAAATCATATTATTGCTGAAGTTGTAATTACAATTACTCCAGATAATAATTTTAAATATTCTAATTTTAGAATTTTATATAGGGATATTACAGAAATTACAACACCTATTTTATTTTTATTATGTATAATTTTTGCAATTATTTAAAAAAAATTTATAATTTTTAAAATTTTTTATTATATTATAATTATAATAAAGGAAAAACTATTCAAGGAGGTAAAAATGAAACTTCAAAAAAAATCAGATAATAAATCAAAACTTATTGGAGTTTATATTTCTGAAAGAGATTATAATGAACTTAAAAATATAGCTCAACAAGAAGATTTAGACATATCTAAAATGCTTAGAAAACTTGTTAAAAGTTTTTTAAGTGAACACTCAAAACATAAAACAAAAATATAAATACTAATAAATATAAGCCTTTTTATTTTATTTAAAAAAGGCTTATAATTTATACAAAAATATTTATAATATGAAAAAAAAATCTCTTGATCAAGAAATAGAAAATAAAATTCAAGAACTTTATGCTATAAGTAATGAAATAAAATTACTGTTACAAATAACATATCAAAATTCTTCATCAGAGATTGATAATTGTTGTGCTAAATATGAAGAGTTGAAAGATTTATGGTTTTTAAAATATAAAGAATTAAAACAATACATAGAAAATTATGAATGATATAACAGTATATACTTTAGATTTAACAAGTGATTATTTTTCCTTATTGTCTAAAGATTTTCCACTACAAACCTATAAAAAAATTCTATTTACAGATTCAATTTTTTCTTTTTATCCTTATGCAGAAATATCGATTAAAGACCCGATGGGTATAATTGGTGGAAGTTTACCTTTTATTGAATGTATGTCTTTTTCTATTAAATTTGGATTTGAAAAAAGAAAAATTCAAGATAGAGAAGTTGGTGGATATATAGAGCATGACTTTATCTCAAGTGAATTACAAATTAAACCTGAAGCAGCATCAGAAATAATATCAGGTATTCCTTTAATAATGTTCATATCAAAACATTTTGAAAAAGATTTTAAAGAATGTAATATTTATAAAGATGTAACAGTCAGTGAGATAGTTAAAAATATCATAAGTAGTAAATATTCAAAAATTAAAAACAAATTTATTACAGAAACAAATGGGAAAATAAATGTAAGTCAATACAATATAAAAACAAAAGATTTTATAAAAAATTTATGTTCTTATGCTTATTCTCAATCTCAACCTACTGAATGTTTTTATACTTTTATAAATTTAAAAAATGAAATATATTTTACAACTCTTTTTGACCTTTTTAATAAGCAACAACCTATTAAAAAATTTTATTTTAAAATTTCTCCTGAAATGACTTTAGATGATACAATTATTCAAAATTATTTTATACTTTATGGTGGTTTACCTCAACATTATAATCATTATGCTAATAATACAATCTATTTGAATAGCTCAGGACAATTAGTTAAGGAAACAAAACAGATACAAGAATATATTAAACAATATGGAAATAAATCTAAATTAACAATTACAAAACAGTCATTGCCTGAAAAACAATCCCAAAATAATTATATTGGAATAATTCAAGATAAGGAAAATGAAAAATATATATCTCAAGCAAAAAGAAATTATATGTTACGTGATGCGTTAATTACATATAGAATGTCTATTAATGTGCATTTTGATCCAGAATTAGTCACTGGCAAAATAGTTGAATTAGAAATTAAAAAAAAGACAGACAAAGATATATTACCATCTCAAGAATATTCAGGAAAATGGTTGATAATCGAAAGTAAACACTACATAAATGATAAAAATATGGCGTATACACAATTATTACTAACTAAACCCACTTTAGAAATTGATTCCAATAATCCTCAATACAAAAATTTAATTTAAAAAAATTTTATAAGATTTTTATATTATTCTGAAATAATAAGGAGGAATAGTATGAAAAAACTAATGTCACTATTTATAATTTTTTATTTTTTTACATGTGCTTATAGTGAAGAGATAAATAACGTAGAAGTTGATGATCATATTAAAGGGTCATACAAAATTAATCTTATTATAAATGAGGAAACAGACAAAGTTACCCCATTTCCTATTAATTGTTATGTTTATATATATGAGCAGCTAATAACAATTTCTTCTAAATTTTACCTACCTTCAGAATTAACATATCTTATAGTTAAGGATTTTAAAGTTTCTGAAATTATTAATAACTTTGGAAATCCTATATATGAAGCAATAGTTGAGACTTCAGAATCTCATACTTATTATATAACAATTGAAGAAGTGCATAACAATCTTCTTTTAATACAATTTTATATTATTGAAGATGACCAATATATAAAAATGTATGGAATAGGTTGTGAAAGAGAGTAAAAAATGAAAATTGAAATTGTTAAACTTATATTAAATATAATAAATTTAAAAGGAGGTTTTCAAATGGAAAAAGCAGAAGCAATTATAATAATAGCCGAAGTTATACAATCGGCTAAAGAACTACAAAAGTTATTGTCAGAGGATGACAACTTTGTTGTTGATCATATTGCTAACATAGTTTCCCTTAGCCCTAAGGCTAAGGAAGCTTTTGAGATGCTATCAAGTTTTGAGGTTGATAGCCTCATTAAAAATAAGGGGGTTTAAGATATGTATAATTATATGATTGAAATAATTTTTATAATAGTGCTTATTGCATTATTACTTCTTATGTATGAAACCTTTGGGTTTATTGGCACAATTATTATATTACTTGTTATGTTGTATATAGGAACTATAGTAGATAATTAAAAAAAAATTTTTACTAATAATTAAAGGGGTATTTATGAAAAAAATTTTGTTTTTTATCTTTTTTATTTTTATTACTAACAGTTTTGTTTTTGCATCAGAATATGAAGACCCAGTGTCTTTGTATAAGGATAATTATTTTATTATAGGGGATAAAGATGATCAAACAAAATTTCAAATATCATTGAAATATAATCTAATATATCCATCAAAATTAGGATTTTTTGCTGGATATACTCAAAAGTCATTTTGGAAGACTTATGACAATTCATCCCCTTTTTATGAAACAAATTATGAACCTGAAATTTTTTACCAATTTATTTCAGGAAATAATATTTTTGGAAATATTCAAATTCCTTTAATTGACTATATACAAATAAGCCCCGCTCATCATTTAAGTAATGGTAGAGATAGGGAGGCATCAAGAGGAATGAATACTTATTATAGTGAAATTCAATTCTCTTGTGGGGATATTTATAATATTGGATTTAATATAAAATATTTTAATTATTACAGTCTTTCAAGTAAAAATAAAGATTATAATGATTATAGAAAAAATTATGAAAGTAAAATCTTTTTTAAGATTAAAAGTAAAAATGTTAAATATTTGGATAAAGAAGAAATATCTTGTCGATTTAGTGGCAATCCTATAGATAAAGGATTTTTTGAAGTAACAGGCAAAGTTAGAATAATAACAACATATTTTCAACCAAAAATTTATATCCAATATTGGCAAGGATATGGGGAATTTTTAATTGATTATAATGTAAAAGAGAAACGATTTAGGGTTGGTATTTCATACTAACATTATTTCATATTTTTGTTTATATTCATCCTGTATGATAATTCTGATCATACAGGATTTTTTATTTTTTACTAATAATAAATATTCAAAAACAGGATATCTATAAAATGAATAGTAAAAGAAGTGGTAATAATTATGAAAGAGTAATTTCAAGGAAATTATCCTTGTGGTTAACACACAACCAAAGTGATGATGTTGTGTGGAGAGATATTGGGTCAGGAAATAAAGCAACTATAAGAAAAAAACAAAATAAAGAAAGTATATGGCAGGGGGATATAGTTCCTATTGATTTACAATATAAATATTTTTTTGATGTGTTTGCAATTGATACAAAATCTTATAAAGAAATAAATTGGTTATTTATAAATAACAAAAATAATAAATCAAATACAATACTTCAACAATGGATTAAAGTGGTAAATGATACTAAAGGGAAAGTTCCACTTATGATTGTGCAAATTAGAGATAGAAAAACACCTGAAACTATTTTTATGCCATCTAATATCATTTTAAAGGATAGTTTAAATAATTATAATTTTTTACAATATACTTTTGCAGAAACAAAAAAATATAATTGCAAAGTTTTTATTTTAGAAGATTTTTTAAATCTTATTAGTCCAGAGGAATTTGTAAATTTAAATAAATTTTAAAAAATTTAAAATTTATATTTATATTATAATATAGAAAAAGGAGATATTATAATGTTATTTAAAATCTATTATTTATCTTTATATTATATTTTGTCCTTTTCTTATATTAATAATAATATAATTTTTAGTTTTCCTGAAGATATACAAAAAAATTATATAAAATATGAAGTTATTAAATATTGTAATCATTATAAAAAATATTATCCAGATAATATCTATAATACAATTACAAATGCAATTATAATAGGTCAAAAACATTATCCTCATATAAATTATAAATATATTCTTAGTTTTATAAGTATTGAATCCAGATGGGATATTTATGCTAAGAATAAAAATAAAAATAATACTTTCGACTATGGATTGACTCAACAAAATAGCAAATACCTAAGAAATAGATACATAGTAGCTCAAAAACTTTGTGATCGTTATAAAATTAAATATATAAAGTCAAATTATAATATAACACTAAATATTTTAAGTGCGTATATTTATTTCAATGAAATTAAACAAAATATCTATAATAATAAGCAACAAATTATTGCTTATAATGTAGGAATTAAAGGAAGTTACAAATATCAAAATAATTTTGATAAAAATCTATATTATATAAATTTTTTAAATGCTTTTAATTTATAAATTTTAAGCAAAAAAATACCCTGTGAGGAACGGGGTTTTTGGGTGGGGTATTTTTGAAGTTAAATATATTGATATCATATATATAAAAATTGTCAACACTTTTTTTAAATTTTTTAAAAAATTTTAAAACAGACTTTGTTGACATGGAACCTAATGATGAAAATAAAATGAAATATGCTATTACATTGCAAAATATGTTTGAAATAAATTAAAAATTTTTTTATAAAAATAAAAGGACTATATACAATGGAAAAATATGAATTAAATTTTGTTGGTAAACAAAAAGCAAAAGAAATATCCAAAATACCTACTGATAAAAAATTAGTATTAGATAATAATGTAAGCACAAATTTAACTTCTGATAATATGATAATTGTTGGGGATAATTTAGATGCTTTAAAATTGTTAAAACAAAATTATGAAAATAAAATTAAAATGATTTATATTGATCCACCTTATAATACAGGAAACAATTTTATTTATAATGATAAATTTTATAATAATAAAAATGATAAACACAGTAATTGGCTTTCTTTTATGTGTTCACGACTATTACTTGCAAGAGATTTACTAAGCGATGATGGAGTAATTTTTATAAGTATTGACGATAATGAACAAGCAAATTTGAAATTGCTTTGTGATGAGATTTTTGGGGAGGAGAATTTTATCGGGCAATTAGTATGGGAAAATAAAGAAGGAGGAGGAAGTTCAGATAGTAAGCATTTTAGAATTAAACATGAATACTTATTAGTCTATGG